>Ga0070741_10003374_pt1 | contig 39838 bp, 29 predicted proteins | sample Coa_R1_4_FD_66440 | JGI IMG/M metagenome (GOLD analysis project Ga0070741, IMG submission 66440) | Surface soil microbial communities from Centralia Pennsylvania, which are recovering from an underground coalmine fire - Coalmine... | ecosystem: Environmental > Terrestrial > Soil > Unclassified ...
GCTCCACCTGCAGCCGGCAAGCGCCCATTCGACATCGACGTGGCCATGGCGCGCCTCCGCGAGGCGACGCGCCCCTTCCCCAAGGCGGCCCTCTTCGAGCTTGCCGACGATGGCTTCCGCACCCCCTTCGAGCTACTCGTCGCCTGCATCATCTCCATCCGCACGCGCGATGAGCAAACGCTGCTGCTGGCACGGCGGCTGTTTGCGCGGGCGCGCACTCCAGCCGAGATCGCCGCGCTCGACGTCCAGACGCTCGAGGCGCTCATCGCCGGCTGTGCCTTCTCCGAGGCAAAGGCGCGCCAGATCCAGGCGATCGCCCGCCGGGCGATCGCCGAGCTCAATGGCACCGTGCCCTGCGACTTCGACGTGCTCACCAGCTTCACGGGGGTGGGGCCGAAATGCGCCAATCTCGTGCTGGGCATTGCCTGCGGCCAGCCACGGATTGGTGTGGATGTGCACGTCCACCGCGTGACCAACCGCTGGGGCTATGTGCGGACGCGGACGCCGGAGCAGACAATGGTGGCGCTGGAGCAGCGGCTGCCGCGGCGTTACTGGGTGGAGATCAACCGGCTGCTGGTGCCGTTTGGCAAGCACATCTGTACCGGCCTGCTGCCCAGATGCTCGACGTGCCCGATGCTGGACATGTGCGCGCAGGCTGGTGTCTCGGCGCACCGGTAGGAGCCCACGGGGGCCAGAAGGACGCCGGCGGGGGATGGCTACCGCAGGATGGCTACCGCAGGATGGCTACCGCAGGATGGCTACCGCAGGATGGCTACCGCAGGATCGAGGGCAGGATGCCAAGCTGCTCGCGGTACTTGGCCACCGTGCGGCGTGCGACGAAGATGCCCATCTTGGCCAGCCGCTCGGCGATCTGCTCGTCGGTGAGGGGCTCCTCTTCGTGCTCGATGATGTCCTTGATCACATCCTTCGCCGAAAGCGAGGGAGTGAAGAAGTCGGAGAGCGGGATCACCTTACCTGAGGGCAGCATGACGTATTTGGACGCCGTGGCCCGCGAGACGGTGGACTCGTGGACGCCCAGCTCGGCCGCCACCATCGCGCGCGTCAAGGGGCGCAGCCGGCGAACGCCCTTCTCGAGAAAGGCGCTCTGGTAGCCGACCAGGAAGGCCACGATCCGCTGCAGCGTCTGGCGGCGCTGGTCGATGTTGGCCATGAAGAGCCGTGCGCGCGAGACGTACTGCTGCAGATGCTTCTTCTCGCTCTCCGTCAGGCTGGCATCCGCTTGCTGCGCGCGCAGCAGGAGCTCGCGATAGAGCGGATTGATGCGCAGGAAGAAGCGCTTCGATTCGACGACATCGACCTCGAAGCCGTGGCCGCGCCTGGAGATGATCACGTCAGGGAGCACGTAGCCGCTGGCGCTGCCGCCGTCTGGCGCGCCCTGGGCCGGAAACGGGTTGAGGTACTTCTTGATGAACTGCGCCGCCTCGCTCACCTCCTGGTTCGAGATATGCATCTCCTGCGCGATACGGCTGTACTTATGCTCGCCAAGCTGCTCCAGGTGATGCGCCACGATCTCGCGCACGTGCGGGCAGCTGATCCCGCGCTGTGCCAGATAGTCCACCTGCAGCAGCAGGCATTCCTGCAGGCTGCGTGCGCCGATGCCAACCGGCTCGAGCTGCTGCAGCTCCTGCAGCACCGCCTCGACGGCCTCGGGAGACACATCGAGCACGCGCGCCGCCTCCTCGATGGTGCAATCCAGGAAGCCGCGCTCGTCGAGATTGCCCACCAGGAACTCGGCAATCGGCATCTGGTGCGGCTCCAGGATGGCGCCCAGCTCCTGGAGCAGGCGCTCGGAGAGCGGCATCTCCGACGCCACGTGCGTCATGGGATCGAAGGCGTCCTCCTGGTCACGCCGGGCCATCGACGGCCCTTCTTCGTAGTAATCCTCGCGATTGAAGAGCTGCTCTGTATCTGGCGTGGTGGTCTCGCGTTCCTCCCCCAGCGGCCGGTTGGTGGAAAGACAGTGCGGGCAGACGGATTTCTCCAGCGCAGCGCCGCAGTGGGGGCAGGTTGGCTTATCGACCAGCTCGAGCGCCGGATTCTCCGCCAGCTCCTGGTTGATCAGCTCCTGGAGCTCCATCGACGAAAGCTCCAGCACGTGATTCATCGCCACCAGCCGCGGCGAGACCTTCATCTGGACGGTCTGGTACTGAGACAGCTCCATCCCTTCGATCATCCCGCGTCTCCCTCCAATCTGACCGGCGCCTCTTGGAGCATAAACCATGCCGCCTGCGCGGCACGCACCTTGCCAGCCGGGCCAGCTTCGGCACGGGGACGAAAGACGGACGAAAGATGAAAGACGAAGGACAGAAGACGAAGGGGTGGCCGGCTTTCGTCTTTCGCCCTTTTTCGTCCTTGGTCCTGCGTCTTTGGTCTGGACATTTGATTAGGGCTTAGGGCTTGGCCAGCTTAAGGAGCGTAGCCAGCTTTCGCCCTTCGTCCTTGGTCTTTCGCCATCTCGTTCCCGCGTTAGCCCGCCGCCGCCGTGTCCGCCGGCCCGATGTCGTGCCGCGTGAGGCGCGCCTCGAAGTCGGCTCGCTCGAGGCCCAGCATTCGCGCGGCGGCGGTGTGATTCCCGCCTGCTTCGTTGAGCGCAAACTGCAGCGCCCGGCGCTCGACGGTGGCGAGCAGATCATCGAGCGGCTGCCCGCGGCGCACCGCCTGCTCGATCTCCACCGGCCCGGCAATAGCACCCGGCACCGGTGCCTCGGTGAACACGATGTGCTCGGGCATGATCAGGCCGCCCTGCGACATCACCACCGCGCGCTCGATCACGTTCTCCAGCTCGCGCACGTTCCCCGGGTAGTCGTGCTCGAGCACCTTCTGCAGCGCCTCCTCGGAGATGCGTGCCGGCGTAGGTGAGTGGTTGAAGCGGTGCTTGTTCAGGAAGTGAAAGGTCAGGTTGCGCACATCGTCCAGGTTCGGATCCTCGTGCCGGCGCTCACGCAGGGGCGGCATGTTGATGGTGACGACGTTGAGCCGGTAGTACAGATCCTCGCGGAAGTTGCCCTTTGCGACCTCGTCGGGGAGCCACTTATTGGTGGCGGCGATCACCCGCACATCGACCTTGATCGGAATACTGCCGCCCACGCGCTCGAACTCGCGTTCCTGGAGCACTCGCAGAAGCTTGCGCTGGGTGCTGAGCGTCATCTCCCCCATCTCATCGAGGAAGATGGTGCCTTTATGCGCCAGCTCGAAGCGTCCCTTGCGCTGCGCGATCGCGCTCGTAAATGCACCCTTCTCATGGCCAAACAGCTCGCTCTCCAGCAGCGTCTCGGGCAGCGTGGCGCACGCCACCTTGACCAGGGGGCCGCCGCGCCGGTTGCTCGCCCGGTGAATCTGCTCGGCAACCAGCTCCTTGCCCGTGCCCGTCTCGCCCATGATAAGCACCGTGGCATCGGAGCGGGCAATGCGCCCGATCATCTTGAAGACTTCCAGCATCTTCGGGTGCCGGCCGATCATGCGGTCGGCCGGGTCGAACCGGAGCTGCTCGCGGAGCTCGTGCACCTGGCGCTGCAGCTCCTCGTGCTCGAAGAGCCGTTTGATCGTCAGTGCCAGCTCGTCGAGGTCGAAGGGCTTGGCCACGTAGTCATAGGCGCCGAGCTGCATCGCTTCGATCGCCATCTGAGAGGAGCCTCCTGCGGTGAACATGATCACCGGCACATCGAGCTTCTCCTCGTGGAGCTGCTTGATCACCTCCAGCCCATCGATCCCGGGCGGCATGTAGACGTCGACCAGCATCAGATCGGGCGGATCGGCTTTGGCCTTTTCCACCGCCTCCTCTCCCGACCGCGCTGCTTCGAACCGGTACCCCTCCTCGGTGAGAAACGTCTCGAGCAAGGACAGCACGGCTGGCTCATCGTCGGCGACCAGAATGCGCTTTGCTGCCATGCGTCCCTCCATGCGTGTTCGGCCGAGATTCTACGCCATCTCCCCCTTCTCTGCTGGTCTCCTGCCGGCGCCACGCCGCCTGGACCGGCACGCCGCGCCCGATCCCACCGGCGGGAGCGATCGAGGCGAGAGGTACTATAGTGCCCGCACGGAGCTCGAGCATGGGCGCACCTACCACACGTACCGGCAGTACCGCCATGCAGGAGGAGGCGGCGCGCCGGCTCAGCCACCTTCGGGGGCGCCTCGCGCCCGAGGTACTCGCCGATGCAGAGCGGCAGCTGGCCGGCATGCTCGAAGGGCTGGCGCAGCTTGCCCGCAGCGTGCCGTTCCTGGGCAACGGCGTGGACATCGCTCAGCCATCGATCCAAGAGGAGGCGCCGCCTTCTCGCTCACCGAGCGCGACGCGGCCCGCTGCCGGAGTAGCCCGGCCATCGATCCAAGGCGAGGTGCTGCCTTTGGTGGCGGAAGGCGCGGCTCTTCCGCCACCCGCTGCGGCGGCGGGAGCTGCCGCGGGACGGCCGGGCAGAGTCGGAGTCTCGGCTTCCGGCCCCGGCGCCGAGCTTTGTGCGCTCTCGCTGGCGGAGCTGGCCGTGCGGCTGCGCCGGCACGAGCTTTCGCCCCTTGAGGTGACCCGCGCCGCGCTCGATCGCATCGCGGCCTACGACCATATCTACCGCACGTTCATCACCGTCTTCGCCGATGAGGCGCTGGAGGAGGCGCGCGCGGCCGAGCGCGAGATCGCGGCTGGCCGGTACCGCGGCCCGCTCCATGGGGTGCCGGTGGCAGTCAAAGACCTCTTTGCCACCCGCGGCGGGCGCACCACGTGCGGCTCGGCTATCCTGCGTGACTGGGTTCCCGAGCGCGACGCCGCCGCCGTTGCTGCCTGGCGCCGCGCCGGGGCGATCGTGCTGGGCAAGAATACGCTGCACGAGTTCGCCTTTGGCGGCACCAGCGTCAACGAGCACACCGGCACGCCGCGCAATCCGTGGAACGCGCAGCGCATCTGCGGGGGATCGAGCGGCGGCTCGGCGGCCGCGGTGGCGGCCGGCTTCGCCTTTGGCGCGCTGGGCAGTGAGACCGGCAATTCGGTGCGCCGGCCGGCCAGCTTCTGCGGCGTGGTGGGGATCAAGCCCACCTTCGGCCGCGTGAGCCGCCAGGGCGTCTTTCCGCTGGCCTGGACGCTCGACCACGTCGGCCTCTTCGCTCGCACCGCGGCCGACGCCGCCTGCCTCCTCGCTCCACTGAGCGGCTTCGATCCGGCCGACCCGGGAAGCCGCCACCCCCCGGCGGTGGAGGGCGACCCGGCCCACGCGCTGGCACCCGGCGCGGACCTGCGCGGCCGGCGGGCCGGCGTGCCGCGCGCGCTGCTGGGAGAGCTGGACCCGGCCGTCGCGCGAGCCTTCGAGCGCGCGCTGGCGGCGCTGCGCGACCGCGGCGTCGAGGTGGTCGACGTGGCGCTGCCGGTGGCCGAGCGGTGGACGGCCCTGGCGTCATCGGTCACGATGCACGCCGAAGCGGCAGTGGTGCATGCCGGGTGGCTGGCCGAGCGGCCGGACGGCTACGGCGCCGACGTGCTGGCGCGCCTGCTGGCCGGCCAGGCGCTCGATCCTGCCGGCTACGCGCGGGCCCAGGCCATCCGCGGCGCCGTGCTGGAGGATGTGCTGGGCGCGCTGCGCACCGTCGATGTGCTGATCGCGCCTGGCGTGCCGGCGCCAGCGCCTCCGATCCAGGCCGGCGCCTACGTCCCCGGCGATGCGCCGTGGAGCACCGAGCCCAATGCCTTCCAGCTCCAGCGCCTCTTCAGCCTCACCGGCCTGCCGGCTGTGGCCGCGCCGTGTGGCCTCAGCCCGGATGGCCTGCCGCTGGCGGTGCAGGTCGGCGGCCGGCCGTGGGAGGAAGGCCTGGTGCTGGGCCTGGCCGCGGCCGTGATCGAGGCGGTGCCCCAGAGCGAGCGGCCGCCGCTGGCCCCACTGGCAGCACCGGCCTGAGCGCAGCCCGGCCGGCAATCATCCTGCAGCACCGGCGCTTGCCGCCCGCACCCCAGCAGAACCACGTGCACCGTCCCGCCTGCCACTGCCTCCTGCCGGGCTTGCCAGGTTGGCGGTGGGCAACGGCAGCGGCAGTACCAATGGCAGCAAGACCGGCAATCGTCTCCTGCCGGGCCTGTCGGGTTGACGGCGACGCTACCAGCAGGTATGTTAAGGGCTGGTTAAAACCAGTTACGGTTCTGGTGTACCGGCATGCGGCGGTAACCAGGTTGTAACCATTAGCTTCGCCTGGGCTGAAGGAGCGACGTGGCGGCAGCCAACGGGAGGGTGGCGGCCAGAGTGGCCAGCTGGGCCAGCTGGGCCGGGGTGCCTCATTGCCGGGCCTGGCTCGGCGCCGGGCTCCAGCAGGCGCGCCGCATGCCGGTAGCCCAGCTGGCGGGCGCACTCCTGGCGGCCGGCCCAACGTTGCTGGCCGTCTTCGCGCTGCTCGGGCGACCCCCACTGAGCTGGCCAACGCTGGCGGGCCTGCGCCTCTTCGTGCCCGGCACCGCCGCCCTGGCGCTGCTCTGGGAAGGGGAGGCGCACCTGGTGGCGCGGTGGAGGCGCTGTGATCTGGCGGCGGCGCGCTGGTGGGTGCTGGCCGGCTATGCGCCGCTCGCGCTCGCCTGGGGGCTCGCCGGCCTGCTCTATCTGCCGGCTGTTCACCACTGGTTCGTCTACGTGCCCAGCGTCAAGCCGGCGATGGCCATCGCTGTACTGGCGCCCGCGGCGGCGCTCAAGCTACTGCTGCTGGCCATGGTGCTCCGCGAGCGGTTGCTGGCGTGGATCTGGTGCCGGCGCTACGTGCTCGCCGCGCTGGCCTACGCCGGCGCCGCCTTGCTTGCCAAGCCGAGCCTGTGGCAGATCGACCTGCCCGGCTGGTTCGTGCCGGCTGCCAGGGAGGTGCTGGCCGGCCATCTGCTGCGCATCTATCAGCTACGCGCCGATGTCATGGGCACGCTGGCGCCGCTCGAGCACGGCCCGCTCACGCCGCTCTTCTACGCGCCGTTCGTCGCGCTAGCCGAGGCGGCCGGGAAGAGCGACTTCCTGCGTCTCGGCGCGCTCTTCCCGCTGGCCGGGGTGCTGCTGGTCGACGCGCTGATGGCCTATCAGGTCACGCGCGCGCTGCATGACCTCGCGCCCCAGCTTTCTGAGCGCTACCGCTTTGGCCTCTACGTGGTCATTCTGTTCTCGCCGCTGCTCTGGTTCGCGTCGGTATGGCTGGTGCACCTGGAAAGCCTGCAGGCGCTGCTGGCGGTGGCGGCGCTCCGGCTGCTGTGGCGCGGGCGGGCCGGCTGGGCCGGCGCGGCCCTTGGTGTGGCGATGCTACTCAAGCACGATGCCGCCATCGTCGCCGCGCCGCTGGCTATTGTGCTGGCCCTGGCCGGCCGCCGGCGCGAGGCGCTGATACTGGCGCTCGTTGCCGGCGCGGTCCTCGCCGCCGGTCTGCTGCCGTTCGCCATCGCCGCGCCGGACGACTTTGCCTACAACTTCTTCGGCTACGATGCCATCAAGCCGATCTATGGCCTCACCATCTGGAAGGCCAGCTACGATTCGGGCCTCGAGCCGCTGATCATGCGCTGGGATAGCCTCGCCATCGGCCTGCTGATCATTGCTGGCGCCGTGGCGCTTGGCCTGACCTGGCGCCTGAGCTGGCGTGGCCCGCGGTCCGCCTTGGAGGAGGGGCTCGCCGGCAACTGGCCGCTCCTCCTGCTCTGCTGGCAGGGGGTGGTGCTGGGGCAGCTGACCTGGCTCGGCCTGGCCACCTGGCAATACCCGCACTACTTCGTCACCGGCTTCGTCGCGCTGCTGGTCTGGGAGACGGCCGGTCTTGCACGGCGCGCGGCGCCGGCCACCGATGGCCGGCCGACCTGGCGGGTAGACCGTGGCATAGCGACCGGCGAGGACGGGCGAGCGGCGCCGGCCGCGGATAGCGAGGCCGGCTGGCCGCTACTCTCCCTGCTCTTTCTCTTCGTGCCCTACAACCTCCAGGCCCACTTTCCCAGCAACGTCGGCAAGGCGGGTGGCTCGTTCGTCGTTGCGCGGGCCGCTGCCCAGCTGGCCTTCCTCTACGGCTGCTTCGTTGCCGTCTGGCTGCGGGTTGTGCCCGTCCAGGGCACCGCCGGCGGCGAGCATAGCATCGACGTGGAGCGCCAGCGCAAGGTGGAGCGCCGGCGCAAGCTAGCGGCGGTGGAGGTAGATGATCGCCCCTTCCTGGCCACCGAGCGTCACCGGCAGGCCGCCGTCGGGAGCAGCCAGCACCCGGCCCTGAAGCTGCACCGGTAACGAGGCTGCTCCGCCTTCGCGCCCATCCCACGCCGCATCATAGGTCGCGGCCGGATCGAGGCCGGGCAGCGAAAGGCGGCGCGTCTGCGGTGCGGCCGCTTCGTCGTCGTTGCGGATGACTAGGACGGCCGCGTCGTCGCCGCCGGGGAGAACATAAGCCACGGCGAACCACCCCGAATCCCCCGGCTCGCTGAGGTGGTAGAGCTGGCCGCCGGCGATGTACGGGCGCAGCCGCTTATAGCGCTGCACCAGGCGGGCGATCTCGGCTCGCTGCTCGGCCGAAAGCTCGGTGAGCCGGAGCGAAAGTCCCCACGCTCCACCCATGGTGCTCAGCGCACGATAGTCGAGCGCACCGGGGGTACGCAGATCCGGATGGGCCAGCCACATCGTGAGATAGCTCGCCGGCATCGCCCGGCTGGCGCCTGAGAAGGCCGCCTGCAGCATCGCCGGCGTGAAGCCTGGATTGCCGGCTGCATCGGTTAGCCAGGCGTAGTCGGTCAGCCCATAGAGGGCGAAGTCGAGGTAGCCGCCGCCGTCGTAGCAGTTCTCGATCACCAGGGCCGGGAAGCGCTCACGCAGCGTGCGGATGATGTCATAGAAGGCCAGAGTATTCTGGCGTATCGACTCGGCCACCGCCGCCGCGCTCGCCCCGGCGGGCGCGCAGCTGCCGATCATCGCCTGGTCGAGCTTGAGCCAGTCCAGCCGATACTCGCGCACGGCGCGATCGAGCTCGGCGAGGGCCCAGTCGTGCGCGGGCGCCAGGCACAGCACGTGCGCGCCGTCGATCGGCTTCGGGGCGCTGGGGTCGAGCGAGGTAGCCAGCCACTCTGGGTGGAGCCGAGCCACCGGCGACTCGGGATCGGCCACGCCGAAGGCCATCCAGGCGCCAAAGCGCATGCCGAGGGCATGGACGTATTGCGAAAGGCGAAGCAGGCTGCCATCGGTGAAGCGGTCGGGTCGCGCCCGCCAGTCGCCGATAGCCTGCTCCCAGCCGTGGTCGACGTAGAACACCTCCACGCCGAGCGCAGCCGCGGCTGCGGCTTCGGCCATGAGCTGCTGCTCATCGACATTGCGATCGTAGGCGAACCATGAGTTCCAGGTGACCGGCGGGCTGGGAACGTGCGCCGCCGTTCGGCCGCCGTATCTGGCCTGGAGGTAGGCCTGCAGCGCGCGGCTGGCATCGTCCAGCTCACCCTGAAACACACCGGCGAAGGCCGGCGGCGTCGTGTAGCGCTCCCCTGGCAGGAGCCACTGGCCACTCACCAGCTCGCCGGCCTGCACCAGCGCGCCGGCGTCCGGCGTCCGGCGGAGCAGGATCCGGTAGTTCGACGACCACGCCAGGCCACCAAAGACGCCGCCGCGGCCAGGCTGGGCCACCACGAAGGCAGGGATCGTATCTTCTGGCACGCCACTTCCGGCGGGCACCTGGATCTGGAGCGGCGCGTCGGTGGAGAGCAGCTGGGTGGTGAAGCCCAGATCGGGCGAGGTCGTCATCGCCAGCCAGCCCGTCTCCGGCCGCGGCGATGCCAGCTGCAGCGTGAGAGCATCGAGTCGGCGCAGCTGGATTGGAAAGAGGCCGTTGTGCTCCAGCACAGTCGTGCGCTCGATGGCCGGCGCACCGGGCCAGAGCCGGTAGGTGCGCGTGACGAGCAGGCCGGTGGCCGCGTCTTCGAGGTGCACGTCCAGGCGCAGCGCGCCACCAGCCTCGCGCGCGACCGCATAGCTACGATAGCGGAGCGCCGATGCGTCGTGCACCTGTCCCCAGGCGTCCATGTATTCGAGCTGGATCTCGCCGGTGCCCGCGCCGGCGACATCCAGGGTGCCCGGGCCGGCGACATCCAGCAGGCCGGTCGCTGCCGGAAGCAGCGGATCGGCCTCGCCGCGCCGGCCGGTCTGGCCTGGGCCGCCAGTGGCCTGGAAGGCTTGCAGCGCGAATGCCTGGCCATCGCCGAGTAGCAGGTGCTGCTCGAGCCACCGGTTCGCGAGCACCAGCTCTGGCCCTGCCGGGAGGGGTGGCTCCCCGGCCGCCGATCCCGGCGATTCGCCCGGCGCGGCTGCGTGCTCCAGCCGGCCAATCCAGGCATCGTCCGACTGCGCCAGTGGCGCTGCCGACGAGATGGGGAAGGCGCTCGGACCAGCGGCTTCGGCCGGAGCCTCGCGGACGCCGGCGGCCGGTAGACCGGGGGTGCCGTCGGCGGCCAGGGCCAGCGCCGGCTGCCCCATGGCCGTGAGCGCTGCCCACAGGGCCAGTACCGCCGGCAGCCGGCGGCGCACGCCGTGCCACGCGCGGGTCGTGGCCATCGCTGTCGGGAGCCTCGTGGCTCCGACGGCTGCGGCCGAGAGGGCGCCGCACCACGCGCAGGTCATTGCCATCGCTGCCGGCGAGCATAGGTGCGGCGCGTTAACGTTCCGTGAAATCGCCGTTAACACTGCCGTGCTGCTGGCACGCGGCAGGTGGCAATTTGGTTTCATTGCCGGCAGCCGGCGCGGCCCGGGCGCGCTGGGCCATAATGAGGCGTCATGAGGCATGCTCTCTGTGGCTGAGCAGTGGCCACCAGCCGAGAGCGTGCGAGCGAGTCACAGGAGGCAGTAAGGTGGAGCGTGCAGAGCAGTCGGGCGGCCGGGCTGCATCGCCGGCCGCTGCCCTGGAGATCAACGGCGCGGTGGTGCGCCTGGTGATGGGCGACATTACCAGAGAGCAGGTCGATGCGATCGTCAACGCCGCGAACGAGTCGCTTCTTGGCGGCGGTGGCGTCGATGGCGCGATCCATCGCGCTGGTGGGCCGGCGATCCTGGAAGAATGCAAGAAGCTGGGCGGCTGCCGGCCGGGCGAGGCGAAGCTCACCACCGGCGGGCGGCTCCCGGCGCGCTACGTCATTCACGCCGTCGGCCCGCGCTACTACGAAGACCCGGCGGCGGCGCCGGCGGTGCTGGCTTCGGCCTACCGCAGCGCGCTCACGCTGGCCGAGCAGCACGGAGTAGCCACGCTGGCCTGCCCATCGATCAGCACCGGTGCCTTCGGCTATCCAGTGGGCGAGGCGGCGCGAGTGGCGCTCCGCACGGTGGTCGACTATCTGCGCGACCATAGCCGACCGAGCCCGACGCTGCGCGAGGTGCGCTTCGTCCTCTTCGACCGGCACACCTTCGATGCCTACGCCGCGGCCCTGGAGCAGCTCAGGTGAGCGGCCGATCAAGCTTGTCCACAGGTCTACAGAGAGAAAAGAGGGAAAGAGGGGAAGGAGGTTAGGTCAGACCATGAGCCCACTTGCTACGGCCACTCTTGGCTCCCACATGAACCCGTGGGGCCGGCCTACCCGACGCCGGCTCCTGCTGGAGGCACTTGCTGCGGGTGGTTTCCTGGCAGGTGCCTGTAGCGCGCCGGCTACCGGCGGTCCCAGCCAGCCGGCGGCCGCCGGCGCGCTCGCGCCCGGCACCAGGCTCTCCTTCGCCAGCTGGGGCGGGCCCGACGTGCAGGATATCTCTAAGCGCTTCGCTCAGACCTTCATGGAGCAGCATCCGGGGGTCTCGGTCGAGTTCATCTCCACGGCGAGCCAGAACCATAACGAGAAGATCACCGCTGCCTCGGCAGCCGGCACACCCATCGACGTCTTCTATCTCCAGCCGAGCGACACGCCCAGCTTCGTCGAGCGTGGCCTGGTGCGCAGCCTCGATGACCTCGTCAAGCGCGACCGGTACGACACGAGCGACTTCTTCGAGAAGTGCCTCGGCCAGTACCTCTGGAAGGGCAAGCTCTATGCCCTGCCTCGCGGCTTCGGCAACCAGGACGTCTACTACAACGTGTCGATGCTGGAGGCCGCCGGGGTGGCAAAGCCCCCCTACGATTGGAACGCCAAGACCTGGACGACCGACGACTTCCTCGACGCCGCCAAGCGGCTGGTCCGCCTCTCCAGCGGCGACGTCGCCGTGTGGGGCTGGAACCAGGGCCAGGGCTTGCGGCAGTGGGCGCCGTGGGTGTGGATCTTCGGCGGCGACATCCTCAATAAGGACGGCACGCAGTGCATCCTCGATCAGCCGCCGGCTGTCGATGGCCTGCAGTTTGTGCAGGATCTCATCTATAAGCATCGCGTCATGCCGGCGCCCGACCAGAAGGTCAATACCCAGAATGCCTTCGGCAGCAGCCAGCTCGGGATGGCCCTGGGGATCCCGGCCGATCTGACCAGCTACCGCAAGCTGCAGGGCATCTCGTGGGACGTTGCCCCGATGCCCCGCAAGGCCACCCGCCTCACCAGCGGCGGCGGCGTTGCGTGGCACCTCGCAGCCGCCACCGCATCGCTCGCCGGGGCCTGGGAGCTGCTCAAGCTCGTGGCCTCGACGGAGTTTCAGACCAGCGAGTGCCAGGCCGCCGCTACCGCGCCGCCCCGCAAGAGTGTGCTCAGATCGCCCTGCTTCGTCGATCGCAGCCAGCCGCCGAAAGGGATCGACGTCTTTCTCCAGGCACCCGACTTCGTGCATCCGGACCCGCAGGCTGTCGCCTGGCCGGACATCGAGGTGGAGATCAATAAGGGGCTTGCCTCGCTCTGGGATGGCTCGAAGACCGCCCGCCAAGTGGCACAGGAGATCGTGCCGCAGGCCAACCGCCTGCTCGCCACCGGCAGCCGGTAAGCTCCATCTGCTCGCCACCGGCAGCCGGTAAGCTCCATGGTCGCAGCGAGCATCGAGTATGATGCTCGCGTGCATCGATGATGATCGAGCAATGAGGGGCTTTGGGCGATGGTGACCCATGCCAGGGATGGCTGGCACGATCGTTCCCCTGGCGCTGATCAAATGGTGAGGGGCTTTGGGCGATGGCGACATTGGATCGGGCGGCTGGCCGGCCGCTCCGGATAGGGATCATTGGCTGCGGGCGCATCCTGCCGGCGCATCTCGATGGCCTGCGCCGGCTGCGCGAGCGGGGAGCGGCAGCGTTTACCGTTACGGCACTCTGCGCGCGCCGACGCGACGATGCGCTCATGTTCCGCAAGCGCGGCGAGGGCCCACCGCCGCGCCCGCCGGTGCTGGCGGCAAATGATCCGCTGGCCGTGCCGCATCTCTACGTCTCGGACTTCCAGGCCGATCCGCTGCCAGAGGTTTTCGACGATTACCGCGCGCTGATCGCCAGTGATGCGGCCGATGCGTTCATCGTCACCACCTCGCTCGAAACGCATCACGACATCGCCATTCGTGCCGCCGAGGCGGGCAAGCACGTGCTGATGGAGAAGCCGCTGGCGATCACCGTGCGCGCGGCGCGCAAGATGGTCGAGGCAGCGCAGCGCAACGGCGTGGTGCTGGCCACGGCGGAGAATGCGCGCTACCGCGAGGAGGCGCGCGCCGCTCACTGGGCCGTCGCCTCGGGCCTGCTGGGCACGCCGCAGATGGTGCTCGGCGGCGGCATCGGCGCGGGCGTCTGGTCGCCGAACTATGTGATTGCCGAGACGCCCTGGCGGCACGATAAGCTGCGCGCCGGCGGCGGGCCGGTGATCGACCTGGGCGTGCACCGGTTCGACGTGCTGCGCTACACGGTGGGGCCCATTGTGGCCGTCTCCGGGCTGGTGCGCACGTTCGAGCCGGTGCGTATCCTGCGCGACCTGAGCGGCGCGGAGCATGGACGCTTCCCGGCGAATGTCGAGGATGCCGCCTTCGCGCAGCTCACCTTCGAAGGGGGAGCGATCGGCCACTACATCTTCTCGTGGGGCGCGCACGGCGAGCAGTTCAGTATCCCGGGCGGGCGGATCATCTGGGGCAGCCGGGGCTCGCTGGTTGGCCGCGCGCTAACGCTCGATGGCGGCGAGCGGCACGATGTCGTCGAGCGCTACCGGCAGCAGGCGCCAGAGGAGCGGGCGCGGTACTTTCCGTTCGGGCTGGATGACGATCCGTACGGCATGGCGCTCGAGCAGCTCGACTTCTTCCGAGCGATTGCCGAGCGGCGCGAGACGGAGGTCAGCGGCACCGAGGGCTTGCGCGACCTGGCCATTGCGTACGCGGTGATCGAATCGTCGGTTGCCGGCCGGCCGCTGGCGGTGGAGGAGGTCGAGCGCGGCACCGTGCGTGCGTATCAGCAGGAGATCGACGCGCACTATGGGCTGGACTAATGCCAGATCGGAGACTCGCCTCACCGGTACTTTGCCTCTAGATAGTCGACGTAGGCGCGGTGCAGCTCTTCCTCTGCCGGCACTGGCTTCGCGGGCACGCGCGCAGCGCCGAGGAGGCTGTGCGTCCAAGGCGAGAGCCCCCTCCGCTCGACAGCTGTCTCGGGCTCGGGCAGATGGGCAAAGAACTCAGCGACAGCCGCGGAGAGCGACATGCCGTGGATGTGTGCCGATGCCTTCGCCTTGGCGATGAGCCGGTCGTCTAGCCGCAGTGTGAGCTTGGTTTGCATGGTGAGCCTCTTGCCATACATTATCCTCTCAGCATTGTACGTGTGTACGTAGTCATGCATCGTGATCGGCGCGCTTGAAGCCGATGCCGTTGCAATCAAGCTCCAGGAGCACCAGGTTTCCCACTCGCTCATGCACGACCTGCTGCTGAATAGCTATCGGACCTTCGGGGTACGTGTCGTGCGAGACGTCGGCCTCGAACAGCTGCGGGCGCACGTGGCTGAGAGAGCCATCGGTGGCTAAACCAGCGCCAAGCTGGAACCCGCAGCAGGCCCGCGATTGGGAGCATGGCGCTCTCGGCTTGGCTTCGGTGTGGAGGATGTGGAGCCGTGCTCGGTGCTGGGCCTACGCGCGGCCGTAGACGGGAATAGCGGCGCCGTTGATCGGCGCGGCGTCGGCGGAGGTCAGCCACAGAATGATCGCCGCCAGCTGCTCGGGGCGCACCCAGTGCTCGAAGCGTGCGCCGGGCATGGCGCGCCGGTTGGCCTCCGTATCAATCACGCTTGGCACGACGCAGTTGGCGGTGACGTCTGCGTCGCGCTGGCGCAGCTCGAGCGCCAGCGTCTCCGTGAGGGTGATCACGCCCATCTTGCTCACCGCATAGGCGGCAGCGCCTGGGCTAGGCTGCAAGGCGGTGCGCGAGGCGACGTTGACGATGCGGCCGAACCCGCGCTCCAGTAGGTGCGGCAGGACGGCGCGACAGCAGACGAAGGTACTGCGCAGGTTCACCGCCAGCATCCGCTCCCACTCGGCATCTCCGGTCTCCCACACCGGCAGGCCGCCGGCCCACGCGCCAACGAGGTTGATCAGGTAATCGATCTGGCTGTGGCGGGCAAGCGTCTGCTCCACGAGCGTGGCTACTTCGGCTGTGCTGGTCACGTCTACCCGCTGGAGGTCGAGCCGGCCGGCGCCACCGAGCGCCGTGCGCACGCGCTCGGCCTCCGGCTCGGCTCGATAGGTTGCGACGACGGCGCTGCCTTGCGCAAGAAAGGCGCGCGTGACGGCGGTGCCCAGGGCACCCGTGCCGCCGGTGATCAGCGCGACTCGCCTGACGTCACCCATGCCGTTCATAGTACTGCAGGAGGACGAAAGACGAAAGCCAAGCACTCTCCGTCGAGGCAGCTTCAAGCTGGCCGCCCGCGCTACCGCTGCGCATCCCACCGACGAGCTTGAAGCTCCCTCCTCTCCGTCCTTCGCCTTTCGTCCCCTCTCGTCCTTCGGGATCAGCGGCCCTGCCAGTGCGGCGGCCGTTTCTCCAGGAAGGCACGCACGCCCTCGGCGAAGTCTGCGCTCAGGTAGCATCGCAGCACCAGGTCGTCGGCGCGCTCGCCGCCTGCCGCCTCGCCCAGGCCGGAGAGGCGGCGCACCGCCTCTTTGGTCACCTGGAGCGTGAGCGGCGCGTGGCCGGCGATCGTTGCGACCAGCGCGCGGCCGCGCGCTGCGAGCTGGTCCGGAGGAACGACCTCGGCGGCGAGCCCCACCTGATGCAGCTCGCCGGCCTCCATCAGGCGGGCGGTGAAGAGCAGCTCTTTGGTCCGCGCCGGGCCTAGCAGGGCCACCAGCCGCCGGTAGTTCGCCAGGCTCAGGCAGTTGCCGAGCGTGCGCGCGATCGGAAAGCCCAGCTTCGCGTCGGTGGCACAGAGGCGCAGATCGCAGGCCAGGGCGATCGCCGCGCCGGCGCCGACGGCGTAGCCGCGGATCAGCGCCAGCGTCGGGCAGCGCACGCGCTCAAGCGCGTCGAGCACCGACTCGATGCGCCGCTCGTAGGCCAGCACATCATCGGGGCCGGCAAACGCCTGGAACTGAGCGATATCGGTGCCAGCCACGAAGGCGCGGTCGCCGGCGCCGGCGAGCACCAAGACGCGCAGCTCCGGCTGCGCATTCGCCCAGGCGCAGGCGCGCTGCAGCCCATCGTACATCGCCCATGTCATCGCATTGCGCGCCTCAGGCCGAGAGAAGGTCAGCCAGGCAGCCGCGCCCTCGACCTGAAAGCGCAGATGTGGCGTGCCGAGGTCGGGTAGCTCAGTGATGGCCATCGCTCGCTGCTCCTTCCATTGAGAGGGAGCTTCTGCTCCTCGATTACCACCGGCTGAAGCTCAGTGGTAGCCATGGCAAGCTGCTCCTTGTGCGTCGGCGGCAGGCGATTTTCTTCACGTCCTGTCTCTCGGCTGCAGTCTGCCGGCTGCTCGGGCTGGTCCAAGGCGCGTGACTACGTGACCTCGCCTCCCGTCGGGGTGTGCTCCGCTTCAGTCTGCCGGCTGCTCGGGCCGGCCAAAGACGCCAGCCCGAGCCAGCGCCGCGCGCTCCGCCGCCGGTATGCCCAGCTCGTCGAGGATCTGCGCGGTATGCTCGCCCAGGCTTGGCCCGGCATGGTCGAGGCGGATGGGAGTCTCGGAGAGGTGGATCGGTGAGCCGGTGCTGCGCACCATGCCCAGGCGCGACTGCGGCAGGTCGAGGATGAAGCCGCGCGCCGCCAGGTGCAGATCGTGCACCACCTGGTCGATCGTCTGCAGCACGCCACAGGGCACGCCGGCCGCTTCGAGCCGCCGGTACCAGTACTCACTGCTCTGCTCCAGAGTGATGCGCTCGATGATCTGGGCCAGCGCTGCCTCGTTCGCCTTGCGCTGAGCATTGGTCGCAAAGCGCGGATCGGCCGCCAGATCGGGCCGGTCCAAGGCCTCACAGAGCGCCTGCCAGGTGCGCGGCGTCGTCGCACCGAGCGTGATGTAGCCGTCGGCGGTGCGAAACGCCTGGTACGGGGCGCCGGTGCGGTGCGCCGAGCCAAGCGGCTGAGGCACGTCACCGGTGGCAAAGTAGCTGCTCGTCTCCCAGACCTCGAGCGCGACGGCGGCCTCGAAGAGGCTGACGTCGATGCGCTGGCCGCGCCCGGTGCGCTCGCGGGCCAGGAGGGCCGCCTGGATGGCATTGGCGGCGAAGAGGGCGGCCGCCAGATCGGCGACCGGCACGCCTACCTTGGCCGGTGGCCGGCCGGGCTCACCGGTGATGCTCATCAAGCCAGACATGCCCTGGATAATCAGGTCGAGCCCCGGGCGGTGCGCGTACGGGCCGGTCTGCCCGTAGCCGGAGACCGAGCAGTAGATCAGCCGCGGATTGCGCGGCCGCAGGCACGAGTCGTCCAGCCCCAGATCGGCCATCGTGCCGGGGCGGAAGTTCTCGATCACCACGTCGGCGCGCTCGGCCAGGTGCAGGAAGAGCGCGCGACCTTCGGGATGCTTGAGGTCGAGCGCCAGGCTCCGCTTATTGCGATTGAGCGCCAGAAAGCCGGCGCTCTCGCCGCCCGGGCCGCCGGCGAACGGTGGCGAGGCGCGGCTGAAGTCGCCGCCCTCGGGATTCTCCACCTTGATCACGTCGGCTCCCAGATCGGCCAGCACCAGGCCACAATACGGGCCGGCCATGAAGTTGCCCAGCTCGAGCACGCGCAGGCCGGAAAGAGGTGGATCGCCCATCGGCTGATACTCTTAATTGTCTTGCTGAGAGCGATGATTGCATATCTCCGGCACGGCTGCGCCGCGCCGGCTGGACGAGGGAGGGAATGTAGCGAGATGGAAGAAGACGTGCTTGGACCGCGCCAGACGGTGGTGGGGAGCCTGTACGACCGGTGTGCTCGCTGCGGCGAGCTCGTGCTGCGAGCGCATGCCGCGGCCCCTCGTCTTGCCGGCGATGGGCCGCCCACGCTACCGAACGTTCCCGCTGCGCCGCGCCCGCTCGAGGCAACGCAGGATGAGCCTCCGCTCTTTCTCTGCCCGGCGTGCGCGCGGGAGGTGGCAGCCGGCGAGCCGCTGGAGCCGCCGGGCGAGGCTGATGCGGGGGCGACGTAGGCTGGAGCAGCCGGCTCCCAGAAGCTGGGCCGCTTCTTCGGCACCTGGGGAGACGGGAGTGCGACGCAGGCCCGAGCAGCTGGCTTCTGGAGGCGCAGTCGAAGGGGATCACCGCGCTAGTGAGCTTCCCCGCTTGGCAGCAGGCCCGAGCAGCTGGCTTCTGGAGGCGCAGTCGAAGGAGGCGGCGGAGCGCTAGACTCTGGCTGTGATCCGCAACGAGCCTGGTCCCCACCGCAGCAAGCAGCCGGGGCCCTCCCACGCTGAGGCACCTCGGCAGCCTTCCAAAAGAGGCAGTGCTCCAGACCGCAGCAAGCAGCTGGGGCATGCCCACGATACCCACGATGAGGTGGCGCCGTGCTGCGCCGCCGGCCGCACGCAGCTCGAGCCCGAGGCTGGCCACGCGCAACGGGCTGCTTCGCCGGCCGCCGATACAGCTGCCGCCGCCGGCTGCGGCCCCGGCATCGCGATCGCTCAGGAGTACCTCGACCTGCCTCCGGCATCCGCCCGGCGACGGCTGATGGGAGGCGGCGCGGCGCCATCGATCGGCCGGACGAGCCGCAAGGCATCACGCGAGGGCATGGTGCTGGTGCCCGGCGGCGAGTTCCTGATGGGCACCGACGATAAAGAAGGCTTTCCCTCCGACGGCGAGGGGCCGGTACGGCGGGTGCGCGTGCGGCCGTTCTACATCGACGCGACGGCGGTGACCAACGAGCAGTTCGCCGAGTTCGTCAAGGCAACTGGCTATAAGACGGAGGCGGAGCGGATTGGCTGGTCGTACGTGTTCGGGATGTTCCTCACCCCGCGGGCGCGCGACCGGGTGATTGGCAGCCCGCGCGAGGCGCCGTGGTGGATGGCGGTGAAGGGGGCTTACTGGGCGAAGCCGGAGGGGCCGGATTCGAGCATCCGCCACCGGCGAGACCATCCGGTGGTGCACGTCTCGTGGAACGATGCCCTGGCCTACTGCGCCTGGGCCGGCAAGCGTCTGCCGACGGAGGCCGAGTGGGAGTTTGCTGCGCGGGGTGGGTTGGAGCAGAAGCGCTATCCGTGGGGAGATGAGCTGCTGCCGAATGGCGAGCATCACTGCAACATCTGGCAGGGGATCTTTCCCTATCTCAATACCGGCGACGACGGCTACATCGGGACGGCGCCGGCGAACGCGTTCCAGCCTAATGGATTCGGGCTCTATAACGTCTCGGGGAACGTGTGGGAGTGGTGCGCCGACTGGTTCAGCCCCACCTATCATGCCCAGTTCATCGATCAGGTGCAGGAGAACCCGACCGGTCCCCCGGAGGGCTTCACCAAGGTGCTGCGCGGCGGCTCGTATCTGTGTCACAAGTCGTACTGCAACCGGTACCGGGTGGCGGCGCGCAGCCAGAATACACCCGATAGCTCGACGGGAAACATGGGCTTCCGCTGCGTGGTGGATGTAGACGGCTAAGTCACCGCCGGTAGGTTCGTGCCGAGCCGCACCGCCAAGCTTCGAACGGTCAAGAGCACGAACCTACCAGCGGTGACTTAGCACACGCTGGCCGAAGCTTCTGGATACATCCGACCCTGATGGCGAACCGGCTTAAGGGCTGGCGCAGAGCGGTACGAAACCAGAGCGATGGTGAACCCTGCAGTGTCGGCACCGGTCGCCAATGCGATTTCCATCGTGCCTGCGGTTTAGCAGGGCGCGGGCGATGGTGTGGGGCTGGGCGTGGTGCCCGGCAGCGGCGTCTGTGTCGGGATTGGCGTGGCATTGCCGGAGCGCGTCGGCGAAGGACTTTGGCTACCGAGCTTAGCGTTTCCCATAGAGGATGCCCGCCGCCGGTCCCACCGGTTGCGGCGGCGGGCACCCTGCCAGGACAGGCGCCTTCTATCCCGGTATGGTCGGTTCCGTACGGTCGGTATGGTCGGCTCCGTACGGTCGGTATGGAGGTATGTCACGTCGGTATGGAGGATGGAGATCGCGCGTTGCCTACTGGCCGGGCTTGTGGCCCTTCTGCTTGTGCTGCTTGAGCACCGTGCGCGCGGCCACCTCCTCGGCCCGCTCACCGTAGCGGCCCGACTCCTCGGCCGATTCCTTGATGTGCTCGTACTGGCGCTGCTCCTTCGGGCTCACGCCCCGCAGGTGCTGCTTCTTTGGCATGGTACTACCTCCAGTTCTCAGCTCAGCCCGAACGGCGTGACAATTTCAAGCTGGTCGGCGCACATTCCACCGACGAGCCTGAGACCGCCACCAGAACAGAGCCTGAAGACCATCGGGCACGCCCGGCGGCCCCTGCCTTCAGGTGGTGGCAACATGCATGCCACGCGCCAGCAGCGCGGGGGCCCTGCTGAGAGCGCGTCGAACGCACGCTAGCGCCTCAGCCGGGGAGTCGCTGCCGCGAACGGGGGACGAAGGGCGAACAATAGCCGCCGCTTCGTTCCCTCTCGTCCTTCGTCGGCGGCGCGTCAGCTCGCCTCGCGGCACAGCGCAGTTGTCGGCAGCGTGTTGCGGGCGCCGCGGGTAGGCAGGCTGGAGAGCGCCGGCGGGATGGTTGCTCCCTGAGCCCGGCGCTGCCTGGCCGGTGGTGCCGGTTGCTCTTCCCTGCCCGCATGGCCGCCCGGCGGCGCCTCGGGGCGGGGCTCGCCAAGGAGCTCCAGGGCTCTGAGGGCCAGGTAGAGCGCGAACTGCTGCTCCGGCTGGCGCAGGTCAATTCCCAGCACCTGCTCGATGCGCTCCAGGCGGTAGAGGATGGTGTTGCGGTGGGTGTGCAGCCGCGTGGCCGCGAGCTGCGGGCTTCCACCCGTGGCCAGATAGGCGTCGAGCGTGCGCAGCAGCTCCCCGCCGCTGCGCCGGTCGTACGCCAGAAGGGGGCCGAGCACCTCATCGCAGAAGCCGGCCAGCTCGCTCGGCGGGTCGACCGCTGCCAGCAGGCGGTAGATGCCGAGCGTGCCGAAGTAGGCCACGCGATGGCGGCCGCCGAGGCGCCGAGCGATAGCGAGCGCCTGCAGCGCCTCGCGGTAGGCGCGTGGTACCTCCTCGATCTCCACTGCCGGCCGGCCGACCCCGGCGCAGCGGGCCTCCCATGTCTGGGTGGCCGCCGCGGTGCCGCCGGAGCGGCGCGGTGGATGGCCGGGCGCGCCAGAGGCGCCGTCGTCGAGGGGTGGGCCGGTATCCTGCAAGGCATTACCGACTGCACTTGCCGCCGCTTCGGAGAGCACGGGCTGCTCCAGCGGCACCACCAGCGCCACCCGCGTCTCATCCACCATCGTCCACAGCAGCGGTGCTGCCTCGCCCGATGCCGGCGGCCCAATGGCCCGGCCGGCACCGGTCTCGGAGCCGTTCCCAGCGCCGGCCAGGGCGGCGGCGACGCGGCGTAGCCGCTCCTCGCTCACCGGCCCGCTTCCTTCCAGGACGGCGACGGCATACGGGGGCACCAACCCCTGTCCCAGCTGGCGCGCGCGGGCGGCCAGCGCTTCTGGCCGATCGAAACGGCCGGAGATCCAGTCGTTGACCAGGCTGGCTAAGGCACCACTTTGCGCCTCGGTGGCGGTGCGCGCCCGCAGGGCCTCGATCGAGGCGGCCAGCGCGGCGGCGCCCAGTGCCAGCCGGACCTCCCGCGTATCTGCCCCGGCGGGACCAAAGACCGAGATGAAGCCGGTGAGCTGGCCGGCCACGGCGAAGGGCACCACCAGGCGCCGCCAGCCGGCCGCCGGGCCAGAAGGCTCGGCGCGGAGCGGCAGCACGGCGGCCTCTGCTGCTCGGGCGGCCGTAGCTGCCGGCCCGGTAGGCGGCAGGGTATTCCGCCAGCGCAGCAGCGGCAGCGCGGCACTGCGCACCAGCGCGGGAAGGTCGGGAGCAAGCGCCGCCAGACCCGGCGCTGCACCCCAGCCGCCGGGTGGCAAAGCCGCGGCGCGGAGCTCGCCGGCGATATCTTCCCACGCTGCCGGGAGCCCGGTGATGGCTGCCAGGCGCTCGACGATCGCCGCCGCTCCGCGGCCGGCCAGCGCCAGGTCGGCGAAGGCCTGCTGCAGCTCCTGGCTGCGGCGCACCAGTCCCTCGCGTTGCTCGGCCAGCGCACGGTGCAGCGCCAGCTCGACGAGCTCCGGGGTGTGCGGCGGCGGCACCACGAACACCGGCAGCGCCTCCCGGCCGGCGACTTCGATCACGAGCCCCAGCTCCTCGCCAAAGAGCGCTTCCGCGCCACCTGGAGTGCCGGCCGGGCTGAAGAAGACCACGGCGGCTACCCCGGCCTCCGCCAGCTGCGCCACCAGCCGCTCGAACCGCGGCCGCGGCTCGAGCTGGCGGAGTAGCGCCGCCGAGACGAGCGCCACCTCGCCACCGTGCAGCGCGGGGAAGGCAGGGGTGCGGGCCCGCATCGTCGCCGCGCCGGTCACCACCCGCTCCAGACCCGCCTCACCACCGGCGAGGATGGTGCCGGCCGGTAAGGCGGCCGCTTGTGCCTGCCGCACCGTCAGTCCGCTCACACCACGCCCTGCCTCACGTGTACTTGCCGTCCTGGTGCTGCCTCAAGCCAGCTATCGTGCACATTGCACGGTTCATTGCCCAGCACCGGCGGCTAAGCGGAGCATAGCCAGCCGATCAGCCGGCCGTCACGCTGCCTTTGACCGAACTTGGGCCGGAATCTTTGTGCAGGATAGACGAATTCGTGCGACTGCTCGTGCGGCTGGTGTGCTGGCGTACCGGGCGAGGTGCAGCGGCCAGTGGCTCGGCGATACCGATGAGTGGCTCGGTGCGGCTGGGTGTGCCGGCGTGCACAAGCACGGAGCGTCTGGGTCGTGATGTTGCCCTGCATGGCCGCGCCCACGACGACACGACGAATGGCAGGGCCGTCTCCTCCTTGGGCGCTTCCAGAACTACGACGAGATCGTAGGGGCCTTTGGTGATGCTGCAACCTCGTGAGCAGCGCAAGGCCCAGCCGACCTTGTTGACAGGACTTACGCAGTCACTCCTGAGAGCGTCCTGTGAGTCCAACCTGGGACCGCGCAACTCCTGCTATTGAGAACGCAGCCTACTCCCTATCCAATCCGGCGGAGCTGCTGCCCCGGATCGCTGGGGCCCGGCGGCTCCCCCCTGGCGTCGATTGGCACGCTGACGACGAAGCAGGTGCCGCCTTGCCCATCGTCTGGAAACTCGGCGGCGATCGTTCCCCCATGGCGCTCGACGATCTGGCGGCAGATATAGAGCCCCAGGCCCATGCCGCCGGCTCGCGTGCCATTGGGGGTCTGGTAGAAGCGCTGGAAGATGTGCGCGCGGTGCGCCTCGGGAATGCCGGGGCCGCGATCGCGCACCGCCAGCTGAACCTGCCCGCCGCGAGGCGGCCGCACCTCTACCGTGATCTCGCCGCCGTCCGGGCTGTACTTGATGGCGTTATCGACCAGATTGATGATCACCTCTTCAAAGCGCAGTGGATCGACGCTGGCCATCACCGGCTCGGCAGGCCGGCGAACGACGATCCGCGACCGGCTCGTGTCATCGGCTGCCACGCGCACCACGTTCTCGACCAGACGCCCGAGGTCGGTGGGCTGCCGGTCGAGCACGAGCTTGCCCGAGGCCAGCCGCGAGAGATCGAGCAGCTGGCCGGTGAGGCGGGTGAGCTTATCGGCCTGCTGGACAATGGCCTCCAGAGTGCTCTGTACCCGGGAGCGGTCGAGCTGGCCCGGCTGATCGATGCGGTGTTTCACCAGCTGCGCGTAGCCGCGCAGCACGGTAACGGGCGTCCGTAGCTCGTGCGAGGCAATCGAAAGCAGCTCATCGCGCTCACGCACCGCTGCCTCTGCCCGCCGGCGTGCTTCCTGCTCGCGGCGCAGCGCAACAGCGGCGGCCTCATCGCGCCTCGCCCGCCCGATGGCCGGCGCGATCCGGCCGGCAATGAGCTGCAGCAGCGCGAGATCGTCCCTGGTGAATGGCGGCGGCTTGGTGCGCGCCAGGCAGAGCACCCCCACCAGGTGCTCGCCGGCGAGCAAGGGTGCGCCAAGCACGGAGTGCATCCAGGATGGCAGCCCTAGGCGCCGGAGCTCGTCTGCCGGCGGCTCGTCGAGCAGCAGGGGGCGGCGGTCGCCGGCAATGCGCCGCGCAAAGGCGCTGCCGGCAACGAGATGGAGCTCCGGCTCGTGCTGCGGATCAGGCCCGGCGGCTGCCCCTGTTACCAGCATCTTGCCGTCCTTCTCGGCCAGCATAATGGCTCCCGCGTCGCCGCGGAGCACTCGTTGCACTCGCGTGAGTAGCTCGCGCAGCAGTGCTCCAAGATCCGGAGAGGCTGGCGGGACCTCGCTGGCATAGAGGGCGGCGCGCAGGCAGGCAACGACGGCTTCGGGCTCAAGGCCGGCCAGCCAGGCTTCTACCTCTGGGGGTAGTGGTGGGGCCGCAGGGGACAGCACAACTCCTCCTTGATGCATCCTCGGGTTTGGTCCGCACTGGCGTGCGTGCTTGCCACGCCGGGGGTGCTCTCCCGCAGCGCTGTGCCAGATGTGGCGCCGGGCGTGGTGCGGGCGAGTCTACGGCCCGGGCAGTGCCGCGGCAACGTGCGGGCGAGTCTACGCGCCGGGCGCCGTGCTGGCAAGGTGAAGGCGTGGAGGCCCAGGCAGCGGCCGGCGCGTGTCGGTACCATCTGCGCTGGGAGAGCCGAGTCAGGCGATCACGGCAGCTCCAGGGACGATCGGGACGAAGGATCGCTGCAGAGGCTGCAGAGGAAGGAGCAGAAGCGAGCATGTACGTTGGCCACCAGATGAGGGACGTATCGGATGAGAAGCTGGCCTGGGCGGCGCAGTGTGGCGTCGAGCACATCGCGTGCGAGAACCGCGAAGGGATCGAGCGCGAGGACGGCACCTGGGATGTGCAGGGGATCAAGCGGCTCCAGGACCGGCTGCGCCGCCACGGCATCACGATGGACGTACTGGCGCTCAACCTGCCCAGCCAGTACATGACGCGGCAGCGCTTTCCCGGCATCATGATGGGCCTCCCCAGCCGTGACGCAGAGATCGAGGTGATCAAGCAGAACATCCGCGCGGCCGGCGAGGCCGGCGTGCCGGCGCTGAAGTACAACCTGAACTTCCTGGGCGTGCCGCGCACCGGCCGCCGACCCGGCCGCGGCGGCGCGCTTTATAGCCACTTCGACATCCGCGAATGGACCGACCACTCGCTGACTGAGGCCGGGCCGATCTCCGAGGAGACGGCGTGGGAGCGGATCACCTATTTCCTGGAGCGTGTGGTGCCGGTGGCTGAGGAGTGCCGCGTGAGGCTGGCCTGCCACCCGCACGATCCCGGCGTACCCCGCGATACGGGGCTGCGCGGCGTGCATTGTGTGCTGGGCAGCATCGAAGGGCTCAAGAAGTTCGTCTCGATCTGTGAGAGCCCGTATCACGGTCTCAACTTCTGCCAGGGCACGGTGGCAGAGATGTGCGAGCATCCGGCCACCGAGGTGCTGGAGGCGATTCGCTACTTCGGCAGCCGCCAGAAGATCGTGATGGTGCACTTCCGCAACATCCGCGGCCGCTTCCTCAGCTTCGACGAGGTCTACCCCGATGAGGGCGACGTCGACATGGTCGCCGCCGCTCGCGCTTACAAGGAGGTGGGCTTCGATGGCATGCTCTGTCCCGACCACGTGCCGCAGTCGGCGGTCGATCCTGGCGGTGACCGGCAGTTCTCGTACTGCCTCGGCTACATCAAGGGCGTGCTGCAAGCGATTGGAGCGTAAGGGGGCGCCGGTAGAAGCATGTGGGCCGGGGAGTGGTAGTACGATCCGGCGGCGAAACCAAGAAAGGGAGGAAAGCCATGAGCGAGCTGCGCCGCCTCGAAGGGAGGCCGGAGCATGGCCACCATGCGCCTCGCGAGCACGGCGAGCATGGCAAGCATGGTGAGCACGGCGAGCACGGCGAGCACGGCGATCTGGCCGATCAGGGAGCACGGCCCGCGGAGCGGGCCGTGCCGGTAGCGCTCGAAACGGAGACGGCGCAGTGCATGGCCGAGGCCGCGACGACGCTGCTCGCCGCGCTCACGCCGGAGCAGCGCGCGCGCACCATCTATCCAGTCGAGCACGAGGAGCGGCGCAACTGGCACTACATCCCGCGTGCCCGCCAGGGGCTGCCGTTCAAGGAGATGGACTCGAGCCAGCTCCAGCTGGCCCACGCGCTCATCTCCAGTGGCCTGAGCCGGCGCGGCTACGCCAAAGCCATGACGATCATGAGCCTGGAGAAGGTACTGGGAGAGCTGGAGGGGCCGGGGCGCCGGCACGTGCGCGATCCGGAGCTGTATTACCTCACCGTCTTCGGCACGCCTTCCGACACGGCGCCGTGGGGCTGGCGCGTGGAAGGGCACCACGTCTCGCTCAACTACCTGGTAGTCGATGGGCGCCACATTGCGCCCACGCCGAGCTTCTTTGGCGCCAACCCGGCGCGCGTGCCCGCGGGCATTGCGCAGGAAGGGCTGGTGGGGCTGCGCGTGCTGGCGGCCGAAGAGGATCTGGCGCGGCGGCTGCTGGCCATGCTCGATGCCTCGCAGCGTCGGCGCGTGCTGCTCAGCGCCGAGGCGCCGGCCGACATCGTCACCCGCGCGGCACACCGCGTGGCGCCGGAAGCCCCGGCCGGCCTGGCGGCGCGCGAGATGATGCCCGAGCAGCGCCGCGTGCTCCTCGACCTGCTGGAGACCTACGTCGGGCGCATGCCGGAGGACGTGGCCGGAGCGCGCCTGGATCGCATCGAGAAGGAGGGGACGCAGTACATCCACTTCGCCTGGGCCGGGGCCGAGCACCCCGGGCACGGCCACTACTACCGGCTGCAGGGCCCCAGCTTTCTCGTCGAATACGACAACACCCAGAACGACGCCAATCACATACACACTGTGTGGCGTGACTTCGCCGGCGACTGGGGTGATGACCTGCTCGCCGGCCACTACGCCACCGCACACTGACCCTGGATGCTCGTGACCTGGATCTGGTGAGCGTACGAGTCTGCAAAGAGGTGCTGGATGAGACTAGCCAACAAGGTAGCACTTGTGACCGGCGGAGGATCGGGGATTGGCGCCGCCACGTGCGAGACGTTCGCGCGTGAGGGGGCGGCGGTGGCCGTGGTGGACCTGCGGCGCGCGGCGGCCGAGGAGACGGCCATGCGCATTGCCGCGTCTGGCGGCCGCGCACTGGCGCTCGAAGCCGACGTGCGCGATGAAGCAGCGGTGCAGGCCGCCGTCGAACACACCGCGCGCGAGCTGGGCGGCCTGCACATCGTCTTTGCCAACGCGGGCATCAACGGCATGCTCTGCCCCATCGAGGAGATGACGCTCGATGAGTGGCACGCAACGATCGAGACGAACCTGACCGGCACCTTTCTGACGGTCAAGCACAGCATTCCGCACCTGCGCGCGGCCGGGGGTGGGGCAGTGATCATCACCGCGTCGATCAACGGTACGCACCTCTTCTCCGGCGCCGGCTACTCGTGCTACTCGAGCTCCAAGGCGGCGCAGCTGGCCTTCGGCAAGATGGCGGCGCAGGAGCTTGGCCGGTGGGACATTCGTGTGAACGTGATCTGCCCCGGGGCCATCCGCACCAATATCGGCGAGCGCACCTACCGGCGCGATCTCGAGAAGGTGGCCTGGGATATACAGATGCCCGCGCGATTCCCGCCGCATCTGGGCCGGCCGGCCGAGCCGAGCGAGGTGGCTGACCTGGTGCTCTTTCTCGCCTCCGACGAGAGTCGCTACATCACCGGTGCCGAGATCGTCATCGACGCCGGCTTCTCGCTCATTCGGGGCTAGTAGCTGGCCACGGTGCTGTTGCGCGATGCAATCCAGATTGCGGAACCTACCAGAATCACGGTGGCGGAGTCCTTAGGATTCCGGCGGCAGATCGAGGTAGACCGTCTTCCACTGGGTGAAGAACTCGCGCGCCGCCTTGCCCTGCTCGCGCGAGCCCGACGAGCTTTCCTTCATCCCACCGAACGGCACCTGGAACTCCAGGCCGGCGCTCTCCTGGTTGATCTTCACCACGCCGGTGCGAATATCCGCCGCGAACCGCAGCGCCTTACCCAGATCGCGCGTAAACAGGCTCGCCGTCAGCCCGAAGGGGGTGTCGTTGGCCAGCGCCACCGCCTCTTCATATGAGCGGGCCGGAATCAGCGCGGCCACCGGGCCGAAGATCTCCTCGCGCACCACCCTGCTTTCCGGCGGCACGTTGGCCAGCACCGTCGGCTCGACGTAATAGCCACCAAGCCCCTCAGCCCGCCGGCCGCCGGCGAGCACGCGCGCGCCGTCGTGCGCCCCGACCTCGAGGTAGCCGGCCACCGTCTTGAGCTGGTCCTCGGAGGCGAGCGGGCCGACCTTGGTGTCTGGCTCGAGCGGGTCGCCGAGCTTCCAGGTCCTGGCCAGCGTCACCAGCCGCTCCTGAAACTCCTCAAGCGCCGGCGCCTCGACGATCACGCGGCTGGTGGCGGTGCACTTCTGGCCGGCGGAGAGGAACGCGCCGCGCGCGACGTGCTCCGCCGCGTGGGCCAGATCGGCATCGGCGAGCACCACGGCCGGGTTCTTGCCCCCCATCTCCAGCTGCACCTTCTTGCCGTGCGCGGTGGCTTTGGCCTGGATGGCGCGGCCGACGGCATTCGAGCCGGTGAAGGTGATCGCCTCCACCTGCCGGTGCGTCACCAGCGTATCGCCGATCTGCGAGCCCTTCCCCAGCACCAGGTTGAGCACGCCGGGCGGAAGGCCGGCATCGATGAGCGCCTGGAGCAGGTGGGTGGCCGTCAGCGGCACGATCTCCGCCGGCTTCCATACCACAGTGTTGCCGAAGGCCAGCGCCGGGGCAATCTTCCACGCTGGAATGGCGATTGGAAAGTTCCAGGGAGTAATGGCCACCACCACGCCCACCGGCTCGCGCCGCGCGTAGAGAAAGGTGGCCGGCGAGTGGCTGGGGTAGGTCTCGCCGTCTGGCTCGAGTGTCTGGCCGGCGTAGTAGCGCAGGATGGCGACGGCGCGCCTGGTCTCGCCCACTGCCTCGGCCAGCGTCTTCCCTTCCTCGCGGGTCAGGTCGCGGCCAATGGCCTCGACGCGCTGCTCGAGCAGGTCGGCGGCCTTGCGCAGGATCTCGCCGCGTGCCGGCGCTGGCGTGGCGCGCCAGGATGCGGCGGCGCGATGCGCCGCCTCAATGGCCTCGGCTGCCAGCGAGGCGCCGGCCAGCTGCACCGTGGCCAGGCACTCTTCCGGATGCGCCGGATTGACGTCGGCCCCGGTCCGCTCGCCGTCGCGCCATTGCCCGTCGACGTAGGATCGCAGGATAAGTGCTCCTTCGCTCGCCGTTGCTGTTGCCATGGCCAAGCTCCCTCCTCAGGTGTGCAGAGATTAGGAATCCGTGAAGGCCTGCCGCTCGTAGCCGCTTGTACCTGTGACATGGAGGATAGCGAGCCAGAAGGCGATGTGCCTGCGGCGGCGCGGCCGCTCCCACCTGGTCGCAGCGCCATAGCGCGTATCCTGCCGGCTCGAGATCGGCGGCCGGAAGCCACTGCCTTTCGGCTGCTCGGCCCTGATGGCTTGCCTCCAGCGGTGCGAGCGGCGCGAGCGCGCAGCAGGCTCAGCCGGCAGCGCTGCTGAGCTCTCGCGCCGCTTCACGCTCCAGCTCGCCTAGCTTCGCCACCCGGCGCCGGAACTGCTCCTCCCTGCTGGGGCGGGCGTCCAGGTAGGTCTTGAGCAGCTCAAGCGCGAGCGTCTCGCCAACGATCTGCGCTCCAAGGCAGAGCACGTTCACGTCGTCGTGCTCGACGCACTGGTGCGCCGAGTACACGTCGTGGCAGAGCGCCGCGCGGATGCCCGGCACCTTGTTGGCGGCGATGCAGGCGCCCACGCCGGTGCCGCAGACCATCACGCCGCGATCCGCGCGGCCGGAGCGCACCGCCGCGCACACCTTTCGTGCGATGTCCGGGAAGTCCACCGGATCGGGGGTGTGCGTGCCCACGTCGTCCACCTCGTGTCCCCACGCACGCAGTGCCCGCACCACCGGTCCCTTGAGCACAAACCCTGCATGATCGCCGCCTACCACGATGCGCATTGCCTGCTCCCTCGATCCCTTAGATGCCTGCGATTATAGGGAGCTTGCCGGTCGTCGGTGTGCGGGCGTAGCATGGAGTCCGCCAAGGCAGGGTATCACGACAGGGGAGGAGAGCGTATGAAGGCAGAAGAGGTGGTGCTCGGCTGGGCACTGGGAGTCGGGCGACTCGGTGGAGTATCACGCTCGCCAGCACACCCGGCCACGTCGGGCTACCGCCGGGCACTGGGAGTCGGGCAGCTCGGTGGAGTGGGAGCAACCCGCCGCCGGCTGCTTACCGAGGCGGCGGCCGGGTCGGCCGTGGCCGTGCTGGCCGCCTGTAGCGGTGGGGCGGCTGGCCCGGCGGCAGGCAGGACGGCGAAGTCGATCTCCGGCACGCTCGTCTACTGGCCAGAAGGCGGCGAATCGAACCCGAGCTACCAGGCATGGGTGCAGCGCATTGCCGACTTCCAGAAAGACTTTCCGCAGGCCAAGGTCGAGATGACCGAGATGCAGGACCGCGATGCCAAGCTGGTCTCGGCCGTCGCTGCCGGCACGCCGCCCGACGTCTCGGTCTACGATCGCTACACCATTGCCGCCGCTCAGGCGCGCGGGATCATGCAGGATATCCTTCCATTCTTTAAGACCTCCGGCATGAAAGCCGACGATGAGCAGCCGTGGTGCTGGCAGGAGGTCTTTCGCGATGGCAAGCTCTTCGGCCTGCCGTATTCGACCGACACGCGCATGGTCTACGTCAACCGCGCGCATCTCCGACAGGCCGGCCTGCCGGAGACGGCGCCCAAGACGCTCGACGAGTTCGATCAGATCATGCGCCGGGTAACCGCCGGTGCGCCGGGCAGCTGGCAGCGCCTGGGCTTCATCCCCTGGGGCAACAACTGGCGTCTCTTCGGCTGGGGCTGGCTCTTCGGCGGCGACTGGTACGATGCCAAAGCCAACCGCGTCACGATGGACGATCCCAAGAACATCGCCGCGCTCGAATGGGAGGTAGCGCGGGCGCAGGAGCTCGGCGGCTACAACGTGGTCGAAGGGTTCCGGAAGGCGCAGCCCAAGTCCGGGCTGACCGATCTCTTCAAGGCCGGCACGCTCAGCGCCACCATCAACTCCACCTCGCAGCTGCTCGGCATGTTTGCCGTGCAAGATCTCGACTGGATCGTCTGGCCACCGCCGCCGGCGCCGGGCGTGGGCCGCACGCACACCTGGTCGGGCGGCTTTGCCAATGTCGTCCCCACCGGGGCGAAGAATCCGGAGGCCTCGTTTACGCTGGCCAAGTATCTCTCGGATGAAGAGTTCCAGAAGATCCAGAATAAGACGGGCGGCGGCCGCCTGCCCACACTCAAATCGGCCGCCAATGATCCGTACTGGAAGACGGTCGATCCACGTATCAAGCAGTTCGTCGACCTGCTACCTTATTCGCACATCCGGCCGCCGATCGTGCAGATCGAGATCCTCAATCGCGAGCTCGATGGCGACGAGGGGGCCGAGACGCTGGCGCTCAAAGGAGCGAAGGCGCCCAAGCCGGCGCTCCAGGAAGCCAACCAGCGCGTCAACGATGCTATCAAGGAAGGCAGGGCAAGCTGATGTCGAGCAGCAGGCAGCCGATCGTGGGGCGCAAGGTGCGGGTGGCGATGATCGGCGCCGGCCGCATGGCGAATAGCGTGCACTATCCCTCGCTGGCGTCGTTCGACGACGTGGAGATCGCCGCCATCTGCGATCTGAACCCGGTGGTGCTGAACGCTACGGCGGATAAGTATGGCGTGGAGCGGCGCTATACCGACTATCGCCGGATGATCGAGGAGGTCGCGCCCGACGGCGTCTACGTCATCGGCCAGCCGCACCTCATGTATGACCTCTGGATCTGGTGCCTGCGCGAGGGGCTCAATCTCTACATCGAGAAGCCGATGGGGCTTACCTGGCACCAGGCGCAGATGCTGGCCTATCTCGCCGAGCAGAAAGGGGTAATCACGCAGGTCAGCCACCAGCGGCGTACCAGCCCGCTGCTTGTACTGCTGCGCCAGAAGCTGCTCGAGCGCGGCCCGATCGTCCACGCCATCTGCGAGTTCTACAAGCATGGCCCCAGTCCCATGGTGGGGGCGCGTGACCACATGATGGACGATTGCGTGCATGCGATCGACACGGTGCGCTGGATGTGCGGTGGCGACCGGCGCGATGGCCGCCCGCCAGCCGAGGTGGTGGAGGTCGAGAGCCACTGCAAGCGCATCGGCACGCCCGACATCAACTGGATTGGCGCCACGCTGCACTTCGATAACGGGGCCACCGGCTATGTGCTCAACTCGTGGTGTAGCGGGCGGCGCGTCTTTCGCGTGGAGATGCATGTGCCCGGCGCGTGTGCCGATGCCGACGTGGAGGGGAAGGGGCGCTTCTACGCCGACAACGACACCACCGGTATCGAGTACGATGCGAAAGCGGTGGCTGGGAGCGATCAGCTCTTCGTCTACGGCGGCTTTGCGGCGAAGAACCGCGAGTTCATCGATTCGCTCAAGGCCGGCCAGGAGCTCACCTCCTCGCCCTTCCGCGATTGCGTCAAGACGATGGAGGTGGCCGAGAAGATCCTGGCCCAGGCCCTGCTGCGCGGCCAATAGGGTTCCAATCGCCTGGACGGGGCCAGGGATAGGCATTCGATCCGGCCTGGGGCGATACCGGGCCTGGGGGCAGCATTGCCTGCCACGCGAGGACCTTCGCTGCCAGCTCGCTTACCACGTCGGGGTAGCGAGCCGCGAGGTTCGCGAGCTCCATGGGATCGGCAGGAATATCGTAGAGCTCCACCCGGCTGTAGTCGGGATTGAGCAGGAGCTTCCAGTGCCCGTCGCGAATGGCAAGCCGCGGGCTCTTGTGCAGGGGATGGCCGGGGATGCCGAACCGCCATTCCCACAGGAGGGGCTTGGTGCGACGGTGCACGTGGCCCGCAAAGGCGTCGGAGATGTCCTCACCGTCGAGCTCAGCAGCGAGGCTCGCGGCGAGCGGCGCGCCCGCGAGCCGGCAGAACGTAGGAAGGAGATCGACCCCTCCGAGCACCGATTCGTCATCGACCCCGCCGGCCGGCGTGTGGCCCGGCCAGCGCACAATCAGTGGCATGCGAACGCCGCCTTCGTACAGGCTGCGCTTCCGGCCGCGAAAGGGGCCAGGGCTGCCGGCGGCACTGTGGGATGCATTGGGGATAACCAGATCCTCGGGGCCATTATCGCCGGTGAAGACGACCACAGTGTGCTCGGAGAGGCCGAGCTCATCCAGCTTTGCCAGGAGCCGGCCAAGCTGCCGGTCGGCATTCGTGATCACGGCGTAGTAGATCGTCGGCGCGCCGGGATATGGCACTCCCTTTGGCGAGAGAGAGCGGTAGGGTGCCATCTGCTCAGGGGTAGGGTTGAGCACTGCGTGCGGGTCAAGTAGCCAGGCCTGCACGTAGAACGCTCGCTCGCGGTGCTCCTCGATGAACGCGATCGTCTCATCGACAATCGCCTCGGTCGACCGCGGCTGAAAGGCGGCCGCCGTCTGCCCCTGCTCTGTCACCTCGCCGATCCCGGGCCAGGATGGCCCGCTGCTGTGCGTCGAGCGATGCACGTCGAAGCCATAAGCCCCTGGATCGGGCGCACCTGCGCCGCGCCCAAGGTGCCACTTGCCGAAGTGCGCGCAGACGTATCCGGCCTGCTGCAGCAGGCGAGGCAGGGTGGGAACGGCGGGATCCATGCAGTCCGGCACGCCATGGGCGCGGTTCTGCTCCGGTGAGGCAAAGATGGTGTGGATGCCCAGCCGGCCGGGAAAGCGCCCGGTCATGAAGGCGGCACGGCTGGGCGAGCAGACCGGCGCATTGACGTAGAACTGCGTGTAGCGCGTTCCTTCCGCCGCCAGCCGATCGAGATTCGGGGTGGCCAGCTGGCTATGCCCAAAGCAGCCGAGGTCGCCCCAACCCCAGTCGTCTCCCAGAATGAACAGAAAATTCGGCGGCCGGCTGTGCGGTCGCGCGCTCATGGCTAATCCTGCTCCTCTCCCAGCGTTTCTCGGCTCTCATTCCCACTCAGGTGAGATAGCGCCGCCACTTTTCCACCACCACCGAGGTCTGCTGCGCCGCGTCGCTCAGCGCTTCGCGCACGCTGCGCTTGCCGGCCAGAATATCGGCGGTGATGCCGCTGATGATCGGCGCTAGCTCGAAGTTGCCGGGCATGATTGGCACGTTGTGCGATGCCGGCACAACCTCGACGAAGACCTTGTGGTATGGGCTCTTTTCCAGGTAGGCCTTGCTCTGGCCGACCGACTTGCGCGAGGGGATCCGCGAGAGGGCTAGCGCGAAGGCCAGAATATTCTCCGGGGCCATCAGATGCTCGATGATTGCCCAGCCGGCGTCGGGCGCTCTACTGTCTTTGGCCAGGTGCAGATCGGCTCCACCCTGCCAGCCCGATTGGCGCCCACCTGGTGGGAGCGGTAGGGGCGCCACCGAGAAATGGACATCCGGTGCGCCTTGCTCCAGATCGGTGATGATCGTGTGGCTGTCGATGAGTGAGGCGATGCGATTGGAGGCGAAGATGCCGGCGCCGCTACTGCCGATTGAAGCCTGCACCTGCTTGCGCAAGTCCTCCAACGCCTGCATCCCGCCCTGACGATCGACAAACCCCTTCATCCAGCTGAAGACCCCGATCACGCGGTCGTCGTTCACGAAGGCGGGACGCCAGTCGCTGGTGAAGTAGTCGCCGCCGGTCTGCCGGTAGTGCACCAGCCACAGGCTGTTGCCGGCGTTTCCCCATGTGGGATGGTAGCCCACTCGGTCGGGCTCGCCGCCACTCATGCGCGTTGCCTTGCGGGCGGCATCTTCCAATTCGGCCCACGTCTTGGGCGGCCGGTCTGGATCGAGCCCGCTTTCCTGCCAGAGCTGGCGGTTCACGAAGAGCACCCACACGCCCGATGAGTGCGTGATCGCATAGAGCTGCCCTTTCCACGAGGCGTCTTCGAGATGCGACTCCCAGAGATCGTTGCGCGGGAGTGCGCGTGACTGCTTCAGGTAGGCATCAAGCGGCCGGCTCAATCCTTCGGCCCCGAGCTGTGCAGCGTAGCCTCGATTGGCCATGAAGAGGTCGGGCATCGTCCCCGCCGCGGCGGCCGTATGCAGCTTCTCGACGCTGCTTGGGCCAGACGGCACGACGTCATCGACCTCGATCGCCAGCTGAGGATGCTTCGCCCGGAAGTCTGCCAAGAGCCTTCCGCCTTCGCCCTGGCTCATCTGGCCCCACGGCGCGTTGATCGCCCAGAAGGTCACCGCGCCGCGGAGCTGGCTGCCAGCACTCGATGGCTTACCCGCCGGCGCTCCCGGTGCCTGCTCCTGCTGCCCGCAGGCGGCGATCATTATGCCTGCGCTCGCGAGGGGAGCTGTCGCCAGCGAGCGCAATGCCAGCCGCCGGGTCGTTTGCGTCATCTGTTCCACCTTCCCTTGCCCATGCTATGGAAATGATCATCGGGCGGCGGCCGGGGAGGACCACCGCCGGAGGGGAATCCCCTCGCTCGCGCAGCAATGGCTTCGCCACCTGCATGGGAGCCGCTGGGGATCCCGCGGTTCCTCTGGGCCACTATCTTACTGGCTAACGGACGAATGCCGGGACCTCAGGCCGGCAAAGTGCAGCGCGGTTGCCCTCCGGGCCGCTATCGTACTGGCGTACTGGCTCATGGAGGATCGCTAACGTGGATGCGCACAAAGCTAAGCGGCGTGGCGGCTCGTTGGGCGCCGGCAATCGGCGCTCCTCTGCTCGGGTAACCAGGCGATTGGTGCTGGCGGCCCCGGCACGTCTGGCCGTGCTGGTCGGCACGCCGCTGCTGGCCGCATCGTGCGCGCGAGCTACGCCATCCGGCTCCAGCGCGCCGGCGGCCGGCGGCCCAAGCGCTGGCCCGGCAAGAGGCAAGATCACCTGGCTGGTGCGCAGCCAGCAGATCGAGAACGATTGGGAGCAGCAGGTCGTCCTGCCGGCGATGCGCCAGCAGTATCCCCAGCTTGAGATCGACCTGCAGATTGCCCCGCCTGATGTGGCCTGGAATGAGAAGGTCTTCAGCCTCTACGCTGCCGGCACGCCGCCCGACGTCCACAACGGCATCGTCGGTACCTTTATCCAGCTCTACGCTCAGGGGAAGCTGGTGGAGCTAACGCCGCTGGCCGCACGCGATCGGTTCGACCTCAAGGCCTTTGGCGGTTACGAGCGCGACCAGGATATGTGCCGCAGCGGCAAGCAATGGTCGCTGCCGATCCTTACCACGCTCGGCACGATGACCTTCTATAACCTCGATCTGCTCGAGCAGGCGGGCATCTCGCCGCCGCCCACGAGCTGGACCGATCGGTCGTGGAACTTCGACCGCGTCATCGATATTGGCAGGAAGACGACGCGCAGCTGGGGCCAGCCGGACGCTATCTACGGGCTCCTGCCGTATTACAGCGGGATAGGCATGCATGCCTGGGCGTATCTGTGGGATGGCGATCCATTTCCCAAGGAGTTCTACACGCAGGGCATTGCCCGGGAGAGTACCTGGACGAGCCCGGCGGTGGTGGAGGCGATGCAGTTCTACCAGGACCTGGCGCTCAAGCAGCAGATCATGCCGCGCAAGGGCGCCCCGACGCGCGCCTTCCGCGAAGGCGGCGCGGCGCTCTGGGGGACGACCGGCTGGAACGTCTCCGACCTGCGTGAGGTCACGCTCTTCCGCTGGGGGATTGCCCCGCTACCCTGGAAGGTCACCAACCGCACGCTGAGCTACACCGATCCGGTGGTGATCAGCAAGGAGACGAAGGCGCTCGACGCCTCATGGGCCCTGGTGAAGTACCTCACCGGCAGGGAGGGCCAGCTCGCCTATAGCAAGGCCACCGGCCGCCCCCCCACGCGCACCGATGCCTTCGATCCCTGGCTCGACCAGACGCTGAAGCTGCCGGGGATGGCGCTCAAGAGCCGCGACCAGCTGCTGGAGGTGGTAACCGGCTACCTCAAGAACCATGTCGACAACTGGGCTCACTATGTGGTCAATGCCGGCCCGCTGCAAGACGTCGAGCGCGACGTCGATAACAAGCTCCTGAGCGGCGAGGCTGCGCCGGCCCCGGCGATGCAAGACATGAAGGCCCGTATGGATGCCGTCCTGCGCGAGACGTACGAGCAGTTCAAATCATCGCCGCTGGTGCGCGATACGCCGTGCACGTAGGGCTCAGCGCTGGCCGAACTGGAACCGTGCGCTGGTGCACGCGCCGCCGGGGGTCGTCCCCCATCTCAAGGGCAGGCGGGTTTGGCCGAGCCTTAACAGTGCTCTGGTGCACCGTTAACGCCGCCGCCGGATACTCGCCATTGCCAAGGTGACTGGCAATGGATGGCGCGATGATCTCGACCCCAGCCCGCTCGACTACGATACGGGCCGCCTGGCCTCAGCCCGCCGGCAGGCCGGCAAGCACGGCGGCTCCTGCCGTCGCCCCGGCCACCTCCCGCCGGGCGCCACGCCAGAAGCCCCGTCGGAACAAGGCCCCTGCGCGATGGGCGGTGCTCGCCGCCACCGCAGTGGTGTTTGGCGGCTTCTGGCAGGGCTTGGTGCGTGATCCGGTGGCGACGCCGACGGCCGAGGCAGCTGCACCCTCTCCCTCGACGCTCTTTGGCCAGTCCGCGACGGCGGCTGGGAGTAGCCCTGGAGTGGCTAGCGCTTCCTTCTCTTCCTCTGCGTCGGTGGCCGGGCAGAGCGCGGCAACGACCACGACGCAAGTGCGCTCCAGCGCTGCGAGCCAGACGACGACTACTCGCCTGCGCACGCGCGCCTCGTAGGGCCGGCGGCGCAAGGAAGCTCAAGCGGGACGCCTAGGGGCGCTCGAAGCAGGAAGACTCGCCCGCGCCGGTAGGAGACGGACCGCCAGGCAGCAAGAGGGGCGCTCGAAGATGATGGCAGAGGTGACGCGGCGCTTCCGTGCCATGAACACCGATGTGCTGGCGACGATCGTTATCGACGCCGCCGGGCAGCAGGAGGCCGCCGCGGTAGCGCTCGACGAGCTCGAGCAGCTCTTCGCTCGTGTCGAGGCGTGTGCCAGCCGGTTCCGGCCGGAGAGCGAGCTCTCGGCGCTGAACCGATCGGCCGGCCAGCCGTTTGCCGCCTCGCCCTTGCTCTACGCGCTCATCGAGGCGGCGCTCCAGGCGGCAGTCGAGACCGGCGGGATCTTCGATCCAACGCTGCTCGAGGCCCTTGAGCAAGCCGGCTACGATCGCAGCTTCGAGCAGCTGGCAGCGTCGGGCGCTGCGCCCGGCCCTCCTGGGCCGAGGCCGGCGAGCGCCGGAGCGCTGCCGGGCGCTTGGCGCGCGGTGCGGCTCGATCCAGCGACGCACACGATCACGCTGCCATCCGGCTGCCGGATTGATCTAGGCGGCATTGGCAAGGGCTGGACGGTCGACCAGGCCTGCACCTTGCTCCGTGCCCGTGGCTTTCGCCACTTCGCCGTCGATGCCGGCGGCGATCTCTACGCCGCCGGCACAACTGGCGATGGGACGCCATGGACGGTTGGTGTGAGCGATCCGGCCAATCCGGAGCGTGACCTGGCTATCCTGATGCTCGACGGCAACGGCGTGGCCACCTCCACCATCGCGCGCCGCCGGTGGTACGTGGGGAGCGAGCTGCGCCACCACCTCATCGATCCGCGCACACGCCGGCCGGCCGCCTCCGGCATCGTCTCGGCCACAGTGATGGCCGAGACGGTGGCGCGCGCCGAGACACTTGCCAAGGCGGCCCTGATCCTGGGACCCAAAGCCGGGCGCGCCTTGCTCGACCGGTTACAGGTCGCCGGCCTGCTGGTGGCCGCCGGCGGTGCCGTGCTGCACACCGGGCCACCCACATTCATGGAGCTTACCTGATGGCTGACCCGATCAATCACACGTTCTGGTATCTCTCCCGCGCCTCTGGGCTTTCTGCCTACGTCATGCTCTGCGTCAATATCGCACTCGGCCTGGCTCTCAGCTGGTCGCTCCTCGAGCGCTTCGCCATGAAAATGGTAAGGAGCGGGCAATGGCCAGGGCCGGCGCTGCCGGCGGGCCCCGCCCGCAGCGTTCGACCAGTGGCTGAGCACTTGCCGTCTGCTCAAGGCCCGGGGTAGAGACCGGCCAGCTGAGTGACGACCAGCTGGCCCAGGTGCGCAACCACAAGCTCGGGTTCGTCTTCCAGCAGTTCAATCTATTGCCCCGCACCAGCGCGCTGGAGCAGGTGGAGCTGCCATTGCTGTATGTCGACGTGCCTGGAGTGCGGGCCCGGCGGGCTTACACACTCTTAACGTGGCGCTGAAGCGCCCTTAACGCGGGACCAGTAGCCTCGTGGCAGAGTCCGCCGCCCAGCAGGCCCGAGCAGGCCCGAGCAGGCCCAGCAGGCCCGAGCAGGCCCAGCAGGCCCGAGCAGGC
>Ga0070741_10003375_pt1 | contig 39826 bp, 13 predicted proteins | sample Coa_R1_4_FD_66440 | JGI IMG/M metagenome (GOLD analysis project Ga0070741, IMG submission 66440) | Surface soil microbial communities from Centralia Pennsylvania, which are recovering from an underground coalmine fire - Coalmine... | ecosystem: Environmental > Terrestrial > Soil > Unclassified ...
GATGGAGTCAGGGACAGGGACTTACAACATCCCGGCAGGAGTAAGGCTGGAGGGGTGGTTATCAACAGCAGCACTTGAGCAGGCACTGCGAGAGGTGGTGAGGCGACATGAGGTACTGCGGACCAGCTTTATAGAGACAGAAGGAGAGCCACTGCAGGTAATAGCAGAGACAGTAGGGCTTGGACTGGATGAGGTAGATCTAAGCGGGCTGGAAGCGGATGAGCGAGAAGCTGTCACGACAAAGCTGTCGCGAGAGGAGTCCAGCCGAGGCTTTGACCTGAAAAAGGCTAGTCTGATAAGAGCAAGATTACTGCGGATAGCAGAGCAGGAGCAGGTGCTGCTGTTGACGATGCACCATATCGTGTCGGATGGATGGTCTGGAAAACTGTTAATCAGAGAGACTGGTTCTCTGTATGAGGGCTTCACTGAAGGAAGACTATCAGGTTTAAGAGAACTTCAGACACAGTACGCCGACTATGCAGTGTGGCAGCGGGAGTGGCTGCAGGGAGAAGCTCTCGATCGACAGATCAGTTACTGGAAGGAACAGCTTGCAGGAGCGCCCGAAGTTCTGGACCTGCCGACAGACCGGCCCAGGCCACCAGTGCAGACACACCGAGGCGCAATAGAATCGCTGGTTCTGTCCACCACCCTCAGTAAGCAACTGAAATCTCTCAGTCAGCGCAACGGCTGCACCATGTTCATGGCGTTGCTGGCGGCATTCAAACTTTTGTTGTCGCGACATACCGGTCAGCTGGACATCGTAGTAGGAGCGCCAATAGCTGGACGCAGCCGCAGCGAGGTAGAGGAGCAGATAGGATTATTTCTCAATACGCTGACGCTTCGAACGGATATTTCGGGAAGTCCAAGCTTCACAGAGTTATTAAATCGCGTGAGGAAGACGGCCCTGGAGGCCTATGCCCACCAGGATGTGCCCTTTGAAATGCTGTTGCAGGCTTTACATCCGCAGAGAGATCTGAGCCGCACACCGTTGTTCCAGGTGTTCTTCAATATGCTGAATCTGCCTGGCGCAACACTAGAATTGCAAGGATTGAAGCTGCGACCGATTTCCGCAAAAGAGGCAGATGCGAAGTTCGACCTTACCATCTACGTTGCGGAGCAGAGTGAAGGGCTGGGATTAAACCTGGTCTATAACACGGATCTGTTCGATGGCGACCGAATACGAGAGATGCTCAACCAGTATGAATATCTGCTTAATCAAATAGTCGAAAACCCGGATGAGAAAGTAGAGCGATATTCTCTGGTGACGGCACAGAGCGCAAAGGTGCTGGCAGATCCAGTGGAACGGCTGAGAACAGATTGGTACGGCTCGATACAAAGCCGGCTATCAGAGCAGGCCAGCAGGATACCCGGGCAAATAGCAGTGATGGATGCCCGCGAGACCTGGACATACGAAGAATTGAACCGAAGGAGCAATCAGCTTGCGCATTACTTATTGAATAGCGGGATCAGGCGGCAGGATGTAGTGGCGATCTATGCGCATCGCAGCGCATCAGTAGTGTGGGCGGTACTGGGAGTATTAAAGGCAGGGGCAGCTTTTTTGATGCTCGATCCCGTTTATCCGACCACGCGATTGATAGAGTACCTGAAGACCGCCGACGCGCGAGGGCTACTTCAAATACAAGCGGCCGGAGAGTTGCCATCCCCGCTGGAAGAATACCTGAAAGAAATGTCTCCTGCTTGCCGATTGGTGCTACCCGATAGAACCAGGGCAGAAAAGACAGGCTTGCTCAATGACTATTCAACACAGGACCCGCAGGTAGAAGTCGGACCGGATGATATGGCGTTGGTGGCCTTCACGTCAGGATCGACTGGAACACCGAAAGGGATCATAGGTAGACACGGACCACTGACCCATTTCCTGCCGTGGCAGCAGACGGAGTTCGAATTGGGAGAGATTGACCGGTTCAGCATGGTGTCAGGACTGGCGCACGATCCGCTGCAGAGAGATATATTCACGCCACTCTGGGTCGGAGCGCGGATATGTGTGCCTGATCCGACGGAATTTGCCAGCCCGGGATGGCTGGCGCGGTGGATGGCCGACCAGGGTGTGACGTTTGCGCATTTCACACCGGCAGTGATGCAACTGGTGACGCAGACAGCGGATTGTGAGATTGAAACGTTGCGATATGCACTGACAGTAGGAGACGTGCTGACAAGGCGAGATGTAGGGAAATTGAAGCGAATGGCGCTAAGGGTAAGGTGCGTGAACCTGTACGGATCGACCGAGACGCAGAGAGCCGTTGGCTACTACAGAATCGAAGAGGAGGAACGGAAAGTCAAAGCGAGTATACCGCTGGGGCGCGGAATAGAAGATGTACAGGTGCTGGTGATGAATGGGAACGAACGTCTGGCGGGAGTGGGCGAACTTGGGGAGATCTATATGAGAAGCCCGCACCTGGCCAAAGGTTATCTGAAGGATGACGAGCAGACACGAGCAAAATTCGTCGTAAGCCCATACACCGGCCAGGAAGAGGATCGGTGGTACAAGACAGGCGATTTGGGGCGATATCGAGCAGATGGGAATGTCGAGTTTGCAGGTCGGAATGATTTGCAGGTAAAGATCAGAGGGTATCGAATAGAGCTTGGAGAGATAGAAGCGGCCTTGCAGCAGTATCCGGGAACGAGAGAAGCAGTGGTGATAGCGCGAGAAGATGATCCCGGCGAAAAGAAGCTGGTGGCATATGTGACGACAGAGGACGAGAGACTGGACTCACAAGAGATGGGGCGGTTTGTGCGTGAGCGCCTGCCAGGGTATATGGTGCCGAGCGCGTTTGTGAGAATCGAGAGCTTGCCCAAGACACCGAATGGTAAGGTAGACCGAAGGGCATTGCCGAAATCGGTGCAGAGCAGTCGAAAGGAAGAAGCAGTAAGCAAGGGAAACTGGATCGAGGAAGTATTGGCCGGGATTTGGGCAGAGTTGCTGAACAGAGAAGACATCAGTGGCGGAGATGATTTCTTTGAACTAGGCGGACATTCACTTCTGGCAACGCAGATGGTTTCGAGAGTAAGAGAATCTTTCAAGCTGGAACTGCCGCTGCAAAAATTGTTTGAGAACCCGACATTAGGATGTCTGGCAAAGAGAATAGAAGAAGGGATGCAATCCCAACAGGAGTTGATTGCCCCCGCAATTAGACCCGTACAGCATGATCGACCTTTGCCCCTTTCTTTTGCTCAGGAAAGATTGTGGTTCCTGCATCGTCTACAACCGAACAGTAGTGCGTACAACATATCAGGCGGTGTGCGGCTCACCGGAGCTCTGCAGATAAATGCGCTCGACCAGACCATAAGCGAAATAGTCAGAAGGCACGGGACTCTTCGAACGATCTTCAGTGTCATAGATGGGCAGCCAGTTCAAATTATCCAGCCGTACTCTTCTCTGGATTTGGCAATTGTAGACCTTGACGTATTATCTGAGGATGACCGGGCGGTCTGCACGCAAAGATTGGCTAGTGAGCAGTCCGAACGAGCCTTCGATCTTTCAAAAGGTCCTGTAATGCGAGCCGCGTTATTATCTCTTGGCTTGGTGGAACATGCCCTGTTACTAGCGATTCACCACATCGCGTCGGACGGCTGGTCAAATACAATTGTCGTTCGGGAGATCGGCAGCCTCTATCAGACGTTTTCTGCTGGCCGGCCATCAGTCTTGGATGAGCTTGCCGTTCAATACGCCGATTATGCGCAATGGCAGAGGGAATGGCTGCAAGCAGATGTTCTTCAAAGCCAACTGTCATACTGGAAGCAGCAATTAAGAAACAGCCCACCAGTGCTGGAGTTACCGTCTGATCGTCCGCGACCACAAATTCAGGCTTTCCGCGGAGGCTCTGATTTTATCGTTATACCTCAGAAACTTTCTGAAAAACTGACGGCTCTCGGTAGGCGTGAACGATGCACACCTTTTATGACATTGCTGTCTGTGTTCAAGACGCTACTTTACCGCTATACCGGCTGCAAAGATCTATTAGTAGGTACAGGCATTGCCAATCGAAAATCTGTCGAAGTCGAAAGCGTCATAGGCTTCTTTGTGAACCAACTTGTTCTGCGGACGCAATTATCCGAGCGCGAGACGTTCCGTGACCTTCTTCACGATCTCCGCGATACAACGCTGGGTGCCTACGTGCATCAGGACCTTCCATTTGAAAAACTGGTCGAAGAACTGCAGCCAGAGCGAAGCTTGAGCCATACGCCGCTCTTTCAAGTTATGTTCATGATGCAAAACATGCCTAGCCGCAGCCTTCGTCTCGGCGATATGACGTTGCGGCCGCTAAAGATGATCAACGAGACCGCGAAATTTGATCTGACGATGTTTGTAATCCCGTTACAGGAAGGCATGGCTGTGACGCTGGAGTATAATTCAGTCCTGTTCGATGCGGATCGAATAAGTAGAATGCTGGGGCATTTTCAGTCGCTGATTAGCGCGGTCGCGAGCAACCCCGAACAACGGCTTTGCGACTTGCCGATCCTGACAGAGCAGGAACATCTGCAACTGTTGGTCGAATGGAACGACACCCACTGTGAGAACTCAGAAATAATCAATGTAGGCGAACGTTTCAGTGAGCAAACAAAACTCACTCCGGACTCCGTTGCCGTTGAATTTGACGGAGCAAGACTCACATACCGCGAATTGAATTCCAGGATCAATCAGCTCGCAAACTTTTTGCGTAGACAGGGCGTGGGCCAGGATGTTGTCGTAGGTGTGTGTATGGAACGCTCAATCGAGATGATCATTGGCATTCTGGGCATTCTGAAAGCAGGTGGAGCCTATCTGCCACTGGAGCCCACGCACCCGGAGCAGCGTCTGAGCTCCATTTTGCGTGAGGCTGAAGTCTCAATAGTTCTGGTTCAGCAACATCTAGCGCCCCGCTTACCTGCGGCTCTTGTCGAAAGCGTCTGCCTTGATTCAGATTGGCCGATCATTGCGTTAGAAGATGAGCGCGATCTCTCAATTGAAGCGAGTCCTGACAATCTGGCCTACGTAATATATACATCCGGCTCAACGGGAAGGCCGAAAGGCGTAATGATTACTCAGCGAGGTTTGGCAGACTATTTGAATTGGTCCTCTAACGCCTATCCTGTAGCTGAGGGCCGCGGCGCGCCCGTCCACTCCCAGCTTTCGTTCGATTTGACGATTACCAGCGTGTTCCCGGCTTTGTTATCGGGCCGGACGGCGTTCCTTGTATCTGAAGGCGAAGGCATAGCGGGGCTTATCTCTACGATACGCGAGCAGGGAGATTTCAGCCTGATAAAGATCACGCCCGCACATATGGCGCTGATCAATCAGATGTTATCGCCTAAAGAAATGAGCGGGTTGACGCGCGCACTTGTGATCGGTGGTGAACAATTGGAGGGAGAGGTCTTACAGCCGTGGGTCGAGCACGCTCCTGAAACCAAACTGATTAACGAGTACGGACCTACTGAGACCGTGGTTGGTTGTTGCATCTACGAAGTTCCGCCGGATTCATTATCAAGCGGCCCCGTTTTAATCGGCAAACCAAAAGCTAATATGCAGATGCACATTGCCGATTCGAACTTGCAACTCTTACCCGTTGGAGTTTCAGGAGAAGTCTACATTGGAGGAGAAAGCCTGGCACGTGGTTATTTGAGTCGTCCCGACTTGACGGCCGAAGCTTTTATCCCGAATTGCTTCAGCTCCAAGTCTGGAGAACGGCTTTACAAAACTGGGGATCTGGCTTCTTACAAGCAAGACGGTAATATCAGGTTCATTGGACGCAGAGATAGTCAAATCAAGATTCGTGGATTCCGAATCGAAATTGGCGAGATCGAGGCGACATTAGTCCAGCACCCGGCGATCAAAGAAGCAGCCGTTGTTGTTCAGGAAAATACCGTTTCGGACAAGCGTCTGGTTGCTTACGTTGTTCTCGAAGAAAATCAGGATATCGCAGTCAGCAGCATTCGCGATTTTCTTAAACGGAGTCTTCCGGAGTATATGGTTCCTCCTGCATTTGTTCCGCTGCTCGCATTGCCGCTTACCGCGAATGGCAAGGTGGATCGTCGCGGGCTGCCCGCCCCAGAAGCCATCAGCGCTATGCCAACAGGTGTCTCGTATGTTGCTCCGCGTGCGGAACTCGAACGAGCACTGGCAAACATATGGCAAGAAGTGCTGCGCGTGCAGTCAGTGGGTGTCGAGGATAACTTCTTCGATCTGGGCGGACACTCTTTGCTGTTAGTCCGAGTCAACGACATTATTCGGAATGAGCTCGGCCTGGATATCCCACTGCTGAAAATGTTTGAACATCCAACAATCGCCTCTTTAGCCAGGTACATCAACAGTGGAAATGTTGAAGAGGCGACAGAAGGGGATAGGAACAGCGGTCCAGAGGACGAAGACGCTATCAGAAGAAGACGAGGAATGAAAAAGCGCAGACGCACATCTGCCGCTGCGGCTGGCGACACTTCTTTATAATCTGACGGCAACAGTTGTTTCAATAGTTCGTTTCACAGTTTATCAACCCAACTGACATTTTGAATTGTCCACAACTCTACAGGCTGTAGATGTCATTGGTGTCACCAATGACATCTAGTACGGGGGTGATCATATGTTTGATCGTCGCGTCGTCATCACTGGAATTGGTGTTCTTTCCCCGATCGGAATTGGAAAGGAAGCGTTTTGGCAGGCGTTGATAGAAGGCAAAAACGGTATACGTCCGGTAACAGCTTTCGACACGTCAGACTATCCCTGCCATTATGGTGGACAAGTTTGGGATTTTGATCCTAACCACTATCTCAGCCCCCAAGCCGCTGCGCGTATGGGTGAAGCCTCGCAGTTCGCGGTGACCTCAGCAAAAATGGCTTTAGATGATGCAGGCATAGAAGGCCGGTTAGATCCCGAGCGAACTGGCGTTGCTCTTGGGTCGACAAACTGCGAGGTTAGAGTAATTGAGAAGCTCGGCGAAATCTGGAATAGAGAAGGTTACGAACAGACCGATCCGGAATTTATTGCGAAGTATCCTCCTCAACTGATCCCGGCGAATGTGGCCATTGAACTGGAGGTTGAAGGTCCAGTCGTTATCATGCCCAACGCCTGTGCTGCCGGAAATTGGGCGATAGGATGTGCCTTCGACCTGATTCGCACGGGTGACGTTGATGTCATGTTCGCCGGTGGCAGCGATCCAATCTCCCGCAGCGCTTATGTAGGATTTAGCCGCACTTTCGCCATGGCGCAGGAATTCTGCCAGCCATTCGACAAAAACAGGAAAGGGATGATGGTAAGTGAAGGTGCTGCGGTGCTGGTGCTGGAGAATTTAGACAATGCCAGACGACGTGGCGCCAGAATTTACGCCGAAATCACAGGTTACGGTTTGAGCTGCGACGCTTATCACATCACTGGACCTCATCCCGAAGGCAAAGGCGCAGTTAGAGCGATGGAGACCGCTTTAGCCTCGAGCGGACTTTCAATCGACGATGTCAATTACATCAGCGCGCACGGCACTGGTACAAAGGCAAACGACAAGGTAGAGACGCTGGCAATCAAGTCCGTGTTCGGCCAGCGTGCAAAGCAGATTCCCGTCAGCTCAATAAAATCGATGATCGGACATACCATGGGGGCCGCCAGCGCGCTGGAAGCCGCAGCATCGGCTCTCGCGCTGAGCGAAGGAATCATTCCGCCCACAATCAATTACTCAGAGCCTGACCCTGATTGCGATCTTGATTACGTTCCCAACGTAGCCAGGGAACACCGGGTCGAAGCGGTGCTGAGTAACTCGTTTGCATTTGGCGGTAATTGTTCGGTCCTTGCGCTGCGAAAATGGAGGTAGACCTGTGCAAAAGCGTATTGTCATCACCGGCCTGGGTGTAGTTTCTCCGATAGGAGTTGGCAGAGATGCTTTCTGGTCAAGTCTTGTCAATGGTAAATCGGGCATCAAAGATATCAGCGTCTTTGATACATCGAAAATGTCCAGCAAAAAGGGTGGCGAGATAACAGACTTCGATCCAGTTGAGATTTTGGATGGAATCAACATCGCTGCTCTGGATCGAACAGCGCAACTGGTATGCTCAGCCGTAAAACTCGGCATAGATGACGCCGGACTTGACTGGTCCGGCACGCAGAAATCGAAAACTGGCCTACTCTTTGGCAGCAGCTTCGGTCATACGCACACCTATTCGCAATTTGATCGCACTCACGTGTCCAAAGGATTTCTCGCCGCCAGTGCCAAGGATTTTGCCAACTCGGTTGCTATCACAAATGTCGGCCACGCTTCGGTGATGTTCGGCTTGGAGGCTTTTAACGGACTGGTTTCTATGGGCCAGTCCAGCAGTCTCGGTGCTATAAATCTCGGCACTTCGTTCATCAGACTTGATCGGGCAGACATGGTCTTTGTTGGCGGAGTCGAAGTTTTGTACCTGGAAAACTTTCTTCAATTTTATCTTGCCGACAGACTTGCGAGTTCGCGCGATGGCCAGCCGGAAATGTGCGCGCCATTTGATCGGAGAAGGAATGGCACTATTCTGGCCGAAGGCAGCGCTGTAGCGATTCTAGAGGAGTATGAACACGCCGCGGCGCGAGGAGCGAAGGTCTATGGCGAAATCCTTGGATACGGAACAGCTTTTGATCCGCAATTCGCCAGCAGGCAAAAGACAACAGGAAAGGGTTTGGCCAAAGCAATGAGGCTCGCCTTAAATAGCGCCAACCTGAAGCCCGAAGAGATCGATTACATTTGTGCTGCCGGTAGCTCATCGACCTACGAAGATGAAGTCGAGTGCTCTGCCATAAAGGAGGTTTTTGAGTCCGCTCTCGAGAATGTTCGCGTCAGCGCAATCAAATCGATGATTGGCGAGTGTTTCAGTGCTGCCGGCGTTATGCAGCTTTGCACTTCTGCGATTGCGCTCAACACGGGAACCATCCCGCCGACAGTTAATTATCAGGATCCAGATCCGAATTGTGGTTTGCCGCTGTCTGCTGAGGCCCAGCAAGGCTCCTTCAAAACAGCGATGGTCAACACCCTTGATGATAGCGGAATAGCTGCGTCTCTCGTAATCGGTCGCACGACAGGAGACCGGTTGGTTGCCTAACCATTCACAAGTTACACACAACTCAAGGAGATCGAAAATGGAAAACTATAAAGATGAAATCAGGAAACTTATATCCAAAATCGGCGCAATCCAGATAGATAGGATTGGAGATGATACTCATCTGTCCATAGATCTGGGGCTTGATTCCCTGAGCGCTCTCGAACTAATGACGGCGCTCGAAGGCAAATTTAGCATTCGGATCGCCGAAGAGCAATTGACCAGATTTACCAGCGTTACCAGCCTCGCTGAGTTGGTTGCGGAACTGCGCGGCGTGGCGTTTTCCGCTGCAGGCTAGCGTCTAAGGCAGACTTGTAGTGGACCTGATCGCCAGCACCAGGCGGGACCGTGTTCTTCTCACAAGGATCGGCGGTGAATCGTGGCCTTGTGTAAATTTTTTTAACGAACATCCATCCTTCGAAAGAGCCTAAAAGAGTGACCAATGAATTTCGAATTAAATGATTCACAGAAAGCTGCTCAGTCCAAGGCAAGGGCTTTTGCTGACGAAATAATTGCGCCCCATCTTCCCGCGATGGATCGCGAGGATCGGTTTCCTCCCCAGATTTGGGAGGCGATGAGAGAGCAGGCATTTTGGGGTATGCCTTATCCTGAAGAGTATCGCGGCTCCAACGAGGGTTATCTTGCTTACGTACTGGCGATGGAAGAACTCTCAAAACAGAGCGTCGCCGTTGGGGCAACTCTGTCGGTTCACACCCTGGCGACAGCGGCAATCTTTCATTACGGCACCGACGACCAAAAACGAAAGTTTCTGCCCACGCTTCTTTCCGGAGAAAAAGTTGGAAGCTTCTCATTCACCGAAGCCGCAACCGGGTCGGATCCCGCCGCGATTACGGTCATTGCGACTAGAACCAGAACAGGCTTTCAACTAAACGGCAGAAAAATGTTCAGTTCAAACTCAACGATTGATGGGACCTGTGTTGTGTTTGCCAAGGACGAAGAAAAGGATTCTCAGATCAGCGCCTTCATCGTCCCGAAAAACACGCCAGGGTTTAAACCTGAAGACCGCGTTCGTAAATTGGGCCTTGGAGGCTTTGAGACAGCACCGTTTACGTTAACCGACGTAGCTATTCCTGAAGAGAATCTTTTGGGCGGACCAACTCAGAGAGGAAAAGGATTTCAGATTCTTATGGATATTATATCGATCGGAAAGCTGGGTATTGCCGCTCAATCTCTCGGGCTTGCCGAACGGGCGCTCGCAGAAGCGATCAAATATGCAGGACAGCGGACGCAAAATAACAAACCCTTGAGGATGTTCCCTACAATCCAGACGTTAATTGCGGAGATGGCGGTCGAGGTCGAGGCAGCGAGATGGCTTACGTATCGCGCCGCTTCGGCTAGAGAGGCCGGCAAGAGTATCATTCTGGAAGGAGCGATGGCCAAACTATACAGCGCCGAATCGGCAAAACGAGTTGTTGATAAGGCGATGTCCGTGCATGGCTGTTACGGTTACACCAAGGATTTTTCGATCGAACGTCTTTATCGCGACGTAAAACTGGGTGAACTATATGAAGGTACACCCGAGATGCAGAAGATACTGATTGCTGCGAAGGTCCTGTATTCAAGACAGGCAGCGGCCGCGGTGTGAACATCTTTGCGATCTCCAATTCTATTTACAACCTTGCTGAAAATTGTAATGCGAAAGTTCACCTTATAGGTGTTGCGCGGTGGGTCTAATGAGTAATTTTAACGGCGATGGACGGAAGAACCGAACCAGGGTCGTGGTCACCGGTCTGGGCGTGGTTAGTCCATGCGGTATAGGGCGCGAGGAATTCTGGAAGAATATCATCGATGCAACTACCTTCGTTGATCACGTTACGACTTTTGATACAGAAGAACTGCCTACAAAAATCGCAGCAGAAATTAAGGGGTTTAATCCTGAAACTTATCTGAACGAAAACGACATAAGGCGTTTCGATGAGACGGCTCAGTATGCCTATGCTGCGTCCGTGCTCGCATTTAATGATGCGAATATCCACGTCGACGCAATTAACCCTGAACGACTTGGAATAATTATTGGCAGCAGTCATGGTCCAATCAAGACGATGGAAAGAGACATGAATGTTGTGCGGACTGTGGGCATGCACAACGTCAGTCCTTTTGCGATGGCCAACGCCAGCACGAATATCGCTCCAGGGCTTATTGCTCTGAAACTCGGCTTAAAAGGCCCGAATTATTCGATAGTTTCCGCTTGCGCATCAGGCACGCACAGCATTGGAGCAGCTTATGACACCATCGCGATGAATCGCGCGGATTGTATGTTGGCAGGCGGTACAGAGTCCTGCATTACCCATTTCATCTTTTCCGGCTATTGCTTTATTGCGGCGATGTCGCGGAGGAACGACGAGCCAAAACTTGCTTGCCGCCCGTTCGATGCCGCTAGAGATGGATTCGTTATGTCTGAAGGCTCTGGTGTCATTCTACTTGAAGAACTCAATCACGCCTTGAAACGAGGAGCGACTATTTATGCTGAGCTCATTGGATACGGGGCCAGCAACGACGCAGTGCATGTAACGAATCTCAGTCGAAGGGGCAGCGGTGTTCGCAAGGCGATGCAACTGGCAATCGATGATGCTGGAATCGGTCTGGATGATATCGATTATATCAACACGCACGGCTCATCGACCGTTCTTGCCGACAGATGCGAGGCCGCCGCTATCAAGGACCTGTTCAAACATAGAACCGGAAGACTGCTGATCAACTCAACAAAATCTATTACCGGGCACATGATGGGAGCTTCAGGGGTTGTGGAAGCGATTGTCTGCGCATTGTCCCTTAACGAGAGCGTTGTTCATCGCACACTGAATTATGAGAATGCTGATCCTTCTTGTGAACTGGACGGTGTTACTGCGGAAGTTGTCCGGAAGGAAATCAACTACGCGTTATCGAATTCCATCGGATTCGGCGGCGCCACCAGCTCGATCGTGCTCAAGCGTTACGTTGAATGAAAATGGAATTGCAAAGCCTCTTGTTCGTAATATTCGGATCTGTTTCGTCAAATAAATCTAAGGATGTTGAGCAATGTCTGCAAAGCCTGAACTAGATCGCCTGCCGAACCCCGATTTGCTGGCCGAGACCCTTTTGAACGGTAATAACATAGACCAGCGTGTCAAAGCGGCTCGGCTACTTGTAAAACTTGGCGGACCGACGGTAGTTGACTTACTGGTTAAAGCTCTGGATGATTCTGAGCCTACGTTTCGAGCCAAACTGATCAAGATAGTCGGCCAGCTTAATCATCCATTAAGATCCGAATTATTTGTCAAGGCAATCAAGGATACTGACTGTTACGTACGCAAGAGCGCAGTCGAGTCTGTTATAGAAGTTGATCATCCTCAAATTATTGAGGCGCTTATCAACCGCCTGCGAGATGAGGAGATCAATGTTCGTGAAAGCGCGGTGATCGCTCTTGAGAAAAGCGCCGATCGCGGCCGGGTTGTGGAAGTGTTGACCAACGCGCTTTCCGATTCACATTGGAGCGTCAGGCGAGAGAGCGTCGAGATCATCGCAAAGATCGGAGGCCCTCAGGCCATCGGCCCGCTTCGGCGAATGCTGAAAGATGAAGACGCCGAAGTAAGAGCCAGTGCTTTGTCGGGACTGGCTCATCACTGCGGCGCAGAAGTTATCGAGAATGCTGTAGAAGCGTTCGACGATCCCGATCCAAGTGTGCGGCTCGAGGCGTTCCATATAACCGGCAAGTTTGGACAGCCATTCATAATCGCAAGACTCGAGCAAATCGCTGCGCAGGAAAACTGCTCAATAATGATAAGGCAGGCCGCGCACAATGCTGCAGATAGAATCAGGGAAAGATTTTCAGAGTAATATAGGCAATCATGGCTGCAGAGATTTTGATTCACTGAATTGCGGAAACTGACTACGGGTTTTCCCACATTATCTTGCATTCGCAAGATGTTCGTTTTGAAAGGAGTAATCAACATGAAGTTTCTGTTGTTTCTGACGTCTCTACCATTGATTCTCACCCTTTGGCGAAGCTCTTCGACCGCTGCTGCTGCTCAGGCTGCGCTCGGTGGGCCCGCCCCTGATTTTGTTTTGAAAGATCAGTACGATCATGAAGTGAGATTGAGCCAGCTGCGAGGTCAGGTCGTACTTCTTGTTTACGGCGACAGTGAAGGGACTAATTTCTTTCAGAGCTGGGTTGCAACTGTACGCCAGAAATTTCCCGCCGACAAAGTACGGCTGGTCCCAATCGTAAATTTTGACGGTGGAGTTCCCGGTTTTATGCACGGTCACGTTGCTGGAAAATTTCAAGGTAAAACACCAGATGGACAGCCGAAGACGTCAAAGCTGATGGATTGGGACGGTGTTATTGCCAAACAGTATGGCGCGGTCAAGAAGCTGACAAATGTGTATCTGGTCGACCGACAGGGTAATTTGAAATTCACCGCTTCCGGTAAAGGCACCGCTGATGACACAGAAGGGCTGATGCAGTCAATCGCGATTGCTCTCAAATAGCGGCACACTTTGCCTCCATTGCCGCTGAACCGAAGAAGGTATTCTGTTCAGCCGATTGCTCAGATCGAAAATCAAATCGTTAGTGGAATCTCGGCCCTATCAGAGGCTCGAATTATGTTCAATCAGGCTGAGTGCATCTACCTAACCTCTATCTATCAACCCATGCCTCTTCGTACTCCGGCAACCAGCGGAGAAGACGTGGCGGTTATTTGAATCGACAGGCTCGGATTTATTGCTAAAAAGTAGGAGAAGACATGTTTAACGCAATCCTGAAAGACATTCGTTACGCATTGAGAATGCTGCTGAAAAACCGCAGCTTAAATCTGGTAGCAATTATTACACTGAGCCTTGGCATCAGCGCAACCGTGTCCAATTTTACGATTGGCGACAAAGTCATTTTCCGGCCGCTCCCATTTGACAACCTTGACCGCATTATGGCGATCCACGAGCGGCCTCAGAAAGGGCAGGAGCGGTATTCTATCGCCGTAGGCGACTTTATGGATCTCAAGAGCCGGACCACTAAGTTCGAGACTCTAAGCGGGTATGAATGGCTGGATTTTTACATCGAGGGCCCTTCCGGCACTCAGAAAATTGATGGCTTTCGTGTCTCAACCGATATCTTCAAAACGGTCGGCATTGGACCGGCAATCGGTCGAGCATTCACGGCAGACGAGGGCAAGCCAGGAGGCGATCGGGTTGTTCTGCTGAGTCACGCCCTGTGGCAACAGAATTACGGCGGGGATAGAGCTGTTCTCGGCCGAGAGGTTGTGATTAATGGTAAATCGTACACTGTCATTGGCATCATGCCCTCCGATTTTGATTATCCCATAGGCGCACAGGCCTGGATACCTCTGGCCCTCAGCGACAAAGATTCGACCAAGAGAACTGACTGGTACATCGAAGTGATAGGACTTCTCAAAAATGGTGTTAATCAATCTCAAGCTCAGGGTGAAATGGATGTAATCAGTAAGCAGATTGAGGAACAGAACCCGCAAACAAACCAGGACCGCCGAACACGAATACTTCCTTTGATCGATCATATTCGCGGAGATTTCGCCGGCACATTTTCAGCGTTGGATACGGCCATGGCGCTGCTGGTTCTATTGCTCTGTTGCGCCAACGTAGCCAATCTTCAGATGGCGCGAGCTACGGCCAGGCAGAAAGAATTCTCCATTCGCACGGCACTGGGCGCAAGCAGGTGGAAAATCGTGCGACAACTATTGATCGAAAGCACAGTGTTAGCTCTGCTCGGAGGCGTCGTTTCAATTTTCATTACATACTGGGCTGTCGGCACAATTACGAAGAGAGTGCCTGCCGAGCTGGCCAGACATATTCCAGGCTGGCATTTGATTGCGATAGACCACCGTGCTCTCATCACAACGCTGATCGCGGCTCTCTTTACGGGTATTATTTTTGGCCTTACGCCTGCTCTCAAATCGTCAAAGGTTAATCTAAACCAGGTGATGAAAGAGACGTCGTCTTCCGGAGGTAACCGCCATAAGATATTACGCGTTCTGGTCGTGGCTGAGATAGCCGTTGCCGTCATGATTCTGACCGGAGCTTCTTCACTGACGGAAGGATTTCTGCGCCTGTATCATAAGTTCGACGATCTCCGCCCGGACAACGTGCTGACAATGGAAGTCTCGACCATGCAGAACTATGAGAAGAATTATCAGGTCATTAATTCTTATCAGAAAATTCTTCAGAGTGTGCCTGGCATGCCAGGGGTAGAGACTGTAGCCATGGCATCATTTCTTCCTGCAAGTGGCCGCTCGTCCACTCGAGCTATCAGCATTAAAGGCCAAGTCGACGCGCAAACAGATCGTTTGCGTGCCTGCAACATTCAGACGATCAGCTCAGATTATTTTAAAGCATTCCGAATTAGCCTTTTGAGCGGGCGTGAATTTGGCGACAAGGATGACGAAAACGCGCGGCGGGTTGTGATCATCAGTGACACCATGGCTCGTCGTTATTTCCCGAACCAGGATCCCATTGGTCAGGAAATTAAAGTTATTTCGGGTTCGGAAGACAATCCGTGGCTGTCTATTGTTGGGGTCGTCTCAAATGTGTACACGTTTTGGTTCGATAGAGAGCCCCGACCTACGCTTTATCTTCCATATCGCCAAAGCCCCAAATCCGATATGAGCCTAATCGTACGCACATCAGGCGATCCGCTGTTATTAGCCTCAGTAATTGCCAATCAGGTCCGGCAAGAGGATAAGAATCTGGCCGTCTACGAGGTCAGATCGATGAATCAAGTCATTACAGAACATCTGGCCGGTATACGCATTGCAGTGGATTTGATTATCTTGTTTGGCATGGTCGCCGTCATGCTATCTGCGACCGGAGTTTATGGGGTCGTGTCATTCTTCGTAACTCAGCACACTCATGAGATCGGGGTCCGAATGGCGCTGGGAGCTTTGCGTCGCGACGTGCTTATTATGGTTATCAGGCGTGGGCTCACCTTGGTTGGTATCGGTATTGGTTTGGGTCTTCCGCTCTCATTTGCATTATCTATTGGAATGGCCAGTTTTCTATTTGGTGTTGGCGCATTCAACCCGGTCGTTATCGGTGAATTGGCCGTGCTATTCATTGCGATTGGAATAATGGCGAGTTTTGTACCGGCCAACAGGGCGTCCACTGTCGATCCGGTCAATACTTTAAGGTACGAATAAAATCTGCTGGCGCGGCAAGGGCTGACAGTAACTCAGCAGCTCTTTGCGGATCACTGTCATCAAAAACTGTGTTGGTGGTTAATTGCGCTTCAGCATTCCGGCCTGTAAGAAGCACAGTTCTCAACTCGTTTGAAATCGTTCATTTTCCGAGCCACATGGCCTGATCCCGGCCCGGAAAGTGTCACTGATAATTTCCCTATAGGCCGTAAGACTCATCCTTTTTGCTAATCCTAGATTTTGCTTAGTCACAAATGCTGTTGTCGAAGTGGCCAAAGGATGTGGCTGCAGGCCGTTCAAGTCCAAATCTAATTGCGGGGGATCACTATGATTATAGTGGGAATGGAAGTCGAAGGAATCAATCTAAGCGCCTTAACTGAGGTTCGAATAATGCGCTTTCAGATGAAGATGCTGGCACTGATTTTGCCCACCAGCATCTTTTTGGGGTTGACTCTAATAACTCATGGGGTGCTGTCGATTGTTCCTATGATCTTGCTAGGTCTGATGTACGCCCACGCGGTCGAATTGCAGCATCAGTGTCTTCACAATACAGCCTATCGCAGCAAGGCATGGAATCGATTCGTCGGCGTGTTGTTGGGAATGCCCCTGCTGGTATCTTTCTCTGACTACCAAAGCAGTCACATGAATCATCATCGATTGCTGGGCACACCTGAAGACAAAGAATTTTTTAATTATGGATACCAGTCATTGACCACGATGAAAAAGTTGCTTCTTCATTTATTCATGCTTAACCACTACGCAGATGTTGCCCGCTACATCGCTCAGTCAGTGACGGGAAAACTTACGAGAGAGGGCGCATCACCCAAGGTGGTGAGAAAGATCCGTCAGGAGTACCTGCTGATGGGTTTGATGCTGGTTGCTTTTCTTGCGGTGACAGTGGTCTTCAAGACATTCATTATTTTAAAGCTGTGGCTGATACCCTTAATGGTAGGAGTGCCGGCGCACGCCTTAATCGAGCTGCCGGAGCATTTTGGATGCGACGGTCGGACAACCGATGTTCTCAAGAATACGCGAACGATCAAAGCGAGTAAGTTTGCGATCTGGTACACCGACGGAAATAATTATCACGTCGAGCATCACTGGCTACCAAGCGTACCGAACGACAAGTTCAAGGACCTCCACAAGTATACTGAACCAGGAATTTATTACCTGGATTCGTCTTATTGGTCATTCTACGGCAAGTTTTTGAGGCACCTGATCAAAGCTGAAAAGAAAGGCCCATGGGCGCCTGTACAGCAACCGCAGAGTCAACCCGTGGCCCCCTTGAAAGCAGCAGCAGCGGCAAGCGGTGCAGGAGACTCGGTCTCTCGCGACAGCGTTAAAAAGAACAGAGAGTGAATTTGAATTGGCTTCACTTATTGATAGAACGGATTAGCTTTGTATTCGGGTCTGCTCCAGGGCTGCGCGGGTGTATGGAGAGGGCTCAGCTCCTACACTCGATCTGACCTGAACATGACCTGGCTTGCGGAGGAATTCATGAGTCAGTCAGTTGCAGCGGAACAAGCAAAAATGCCTCGTATCTTCGCTCTTAATAACGAGAACTGCATTCGGTGTGCTTCGTGCTCGAGCATCGCCCCCGCGAACTTCGCAGTCGCAGATGATGGTGCGTACATACTGAAACAACCGGACAACGCCTTAGAGTTGAAGCAATGTGAAACTGCTCTTATTAACTGCCCAACCAGGGCTATAAGTCTTCTGGACTGAGTTCAGATTTGCATCATCGACAGCTTACACGAAAAGGCGGGAAACCGAGATAAGCGATTTAGTGGTTATTTCGAGACGGCCAGCCCAGTAGAAAACGTCTTTTCTCACCGGAATCTTTATAAATAGCAACAGCATCGATGTGGCGTTCTGTCGCCGCTGATCGCTGACGGAAAGGGGAGTTGCAGATGGATAACAACGGCGCAACCGCGAGCCAGAAGGCGCGGTCAAATGCACTTTCAACCGAAAGCACAAATGTGCTCGATACGGCTCTTTACTATCATTTATTTCTGGAAGCTGAGAAAGTGCGATGGAAAATGAGCGATATACCCTGGTCTTCTATTGAGAGAGACAAGGTATCGCCGGAACTGATCGTTCTCATACGCGAAACAGCATTCTCAGAACTGACAACCTGGTCGGCTACCAACAGATTCTTTAACGCGTTTGCCGATGACGTAGATTTCACCCAATGGATTGGTGTCTGGCTGTACGAAGAAACCAAACATCCGCAGGCGCTGATGCGGTGGCTTAGGTGTTTCGGTGAGCATTTTGATACCGAATTCATAGTTGAAGGCCGAAAGACACAACCGTTTATCAATTCGCGCATGGCCACTTTGGTGATGAATATCCTGTCCGAGATCGAGGCTTCTACTTTTTATCTGAGTCTGTCGCAGTTGGTAAGGGAACCGGTTCTCAATAAGATAGTCCGGAACCTCTCTGCCGATGAAGCGCGCCACTCTACCAGTTTCTACTCGTATGCACAGCGAATGATCGATTCATCCGAAAACCCGGACGTAGAGCGTATGGAGGCATTGAAAATCCTGCACTTCTGGATGTCCAACAACAAGAAGGTCAAACATCCTATTACGATCTTCGCCAATCGCATTTCAAGCATGAAGGAATTCGCTGACTTGGCGCCGAACCTCGGATTCCAGGCCGAGACAATGTTATCCAGAATGCGACAGATGATAAGTAAACTGGTCGGGTTTCCGCTGGAAACCAAAGACGATGTTAGGGAGCACTTTACGAGGCTGCAGCGGCAGTGGATAGAGGCATAGCGGCAGCCCTCAGCCTGTGCCTCAATCGTAGTTTTGTATCGGGATCAATTCGATGGCCGCTGGACTGGTGAACGCCAAATTCTATGAACGATAACAATGTACTGCTAATCACGGGTAATGACGTTCGTCATCTCCTCGAGTGTCAAGAAGTGAGCATAATCGATGCTGTAGCCAAAGCTTATGTGGCTCACGCTGTTGGAGACAGTTCATTGCCTCATTCCACTTTTCTCCGATTTCCTTCTGATCAGACAAATCGCATTATTGCGTTGCCAGCTTATCTTGGAGGCGAGTTTGGTGTGGCGGGAGTTAAATGGATATCGTCATTTCCCGGCAACTTAGCGCTGGGGATAGAGCGCGCTTCGGCCGCGATAATCCTTAACTCTTCCCGAACTGGCAGACCAGAGGCTATTCTGGAAGGTTCAATAATAAGCGCCAAACGGACGGCCGCCAGCGCTGCTTTGGCTGCGCGCGAACTGCATTCCAAACCTGAGGAGACTCGCGCCGGGGTAATTGGCTGCGGTGTTATCAATCTCGAAATAGTTCGGTTTCTTCTGAAGGTTTTCCCAAAGCTGTCTGAATTGATCGTCTACGACCTGGACACAAATCGAGCAGATCGATTTAGCAAAACCTGCAAGACAGAATTTGGGCTAGAGCGCGTTGAGACCGCATCAAACATAAACGATGTTTTTGAAAGCTCCGCGCTTGTCTCGATTGCAACAACAGCTCTGCAGCCGCACATTACTGAGATGCCAGCGGGGAATCAAACCAGCACTATTCTCCATATTTCGCTCAGAGATCTATCGCTCGAATTGATTCTGAACTCTGACAATATAGTTGACGATCCTGATCATGTCTCCCGAGCGCAAACGTCGATTCATCTGGCTGAGCAGGTGAGCGGGCATCGGGGATTCATCCGGGCCACCTTAGCGGACATTCTGATGCGGAAGGCACCGGCAAAGAGAGATGGCAATGCACCAACGATCTTCAGCCCGTTCGGATTAGGAGTCCTTGATCTTGCTGTAAGTAAATTGGTATGTGACCTGGCGCGCACCGGCAACCTGGGAACACTGATCCCTTCGTTTTTGCCGGATACACATAGCGAAACTCAAAAACATCGCGCTGGCGCATAGACACGCAGTTATGGCTGTCTAATATCTTCTCGACCCGTGCAATCGCTTCATTTTCAAACTACGAGTAAAAGATGATCAGCCCTGACGATCAATTTGAAGAGATAGCCATCATTGGCCTGGCCTGCCGTTTTCCGGGGGCTAGTAACGTAGATCAATTCTGGCACAATCTTCGAAATGGTGTTGAATCGGTGACGTTCTTCACTGATCAGGAGTTGCTGAGCGCAGGCGTAAACCGGCACATTCTGTCGCAACCCAACTGCGTAAAAGCCCGAGCGATAATCGATGACATCGATATGTTTGATGCTCCGCTGTTTGGGTTTACTTCCAAAGAGGCCGAAATCACCGATCCTCAGCATCGGCTATTTCTGCAGTGCTCCTGGGAAGCTTTAGAGGACGCTGGCTACGATCCAACAGTTTATCCTCACAAGATGGGTCTCTATGCTGGCGCAGGATTCAGTGGCTATCTTGCGGTCGTTCTTTCGAATCCCGAGGTTTTGAAAACCATCGGGTCGTACCGCGTATTGATAGCCAACGACAAGGACTTTCTGTCCACGATGGTCTCTTACAAACTGGGTCTCAGAGGGCCCAGTGTCGTCGTTCAGACAGCGTGTTCGACCTCGCTTGTAGCTGTTCATCTAGCTTGCCAGTCTCTGCTCAACGGTGAGTGCAACATGGCATTGGCCGGAGGCGTCTCTATCCGACTGCCGCAACGTAGCCCTTATCTGTATCAGGAGGGCGGCATACTCTCGCCCGATGGGCATTGCCGGGCTTTTGATGCTGATTCTCAGGGAACAGTGGGCGGCGAAGGCGTCGGAGTGGTTGTTCTGAAACGGTTAAGTGAGGCACTGCGCGATAGAGATAACATACATGCGGTAATCAAGGCTTCGTCGATCAACAACGATGGCTCTTCTAAGGTAGGGTTTACCGCCCCCAGCATAACAGGCCAGGCCGAGGTCATAGCCGAAACGCTCGACTTGGCAAATATTAATCCCGAAACAATCACCTATATTGAGGCGCACGGGACAGGTACGGCTCTCGGTGATCCAATCGAGATCGCGGCCCTGACACGGGCGTTTAGAGTCAGGACAACTAAAAAAACCTTTTGCGCAATTGGATCAGTAAAAACAAACATTGGACATTTAGATTCCGCCGCCGGCGTGGCCGGGCTGATAAAAACTGTCTTGATGCTGAGACACAAGTTGATTCCGCCAACTCTGCATTTCCGGCGCCCGAATCATAGAATCGGATTTGAAGATAGTCCTTTTTATGTGCAATCCAGTCTTTCTGAATGGGGTGAGGATTCGCCACGCAGGGCAGGAGTGAGTTCATTTGGCATCGGTGGTACGAATGCGCACGTCATCGTTGAGGAAGCGCCTGCCAGCGCCGCATCTGATGAATCGAGACCGTGGCAATTGATGGTTCTGTCTGCTCGGACTGATGCCACATTAGAAAAAACAACGGAGAACATCACTCGGTACATCAACGATTCGTCATGTGCGGATATTGCAGATGTAGCCTACACGCTTCAGGTTGGCAGGAAGGTGCTGGAACACCGGCGCATGTTTGTATGCCGCGACCGCTTTGATGCCGTGGATGTTTTGGCGACTCGTGATCCCAGTCGTCTGTTGACGGCTTTTGGAAAGCCGGGATTTCGGCCGGTAATGTTCATGTTTCCTGGGCAGGGAACTCAATACGCGAATATGACCGCTGGTCTTTATGACTGGGAACCGTATTTCCGTGATCTTGTAGATCGATGCGCTCAGATTCTGAAACCTTCACTTGGTCTCGATTTTCGGGATTTCCTTTATCCGACTGCAGAGACAACTGAGGAGGCAGGACACAAACTCGGCCAAACTCAATTCACCCAGCCAGCCCTCTTTGCAATTGAATACTGCCTCGCCAGGTTGTGGATCCATTGGGGTGTCCAACCTGAAGCGATGATCGGACACAGCCTTGGAGAATACGTCGCGGCTTGCCTCGCCGGCACAATCGCTTTGGAAGACGCTCTGACATTGGTAGTGTTGCGCGGAAGGCTAATGGCCAGTTGCTCTGAAGGAAAGATGCTGGCTGTTAATTTGCCAGAGGCAGATTTAATAGATCTACTGCGCGATGATCTGTCGTTGGCAGCCGTTAATTCGCCATCACAATGCGTTGTATCCGGATCGTCAAAGTCCGTAATTGAATTTCGAGAACGGCTTCGCGAAAAGTCCATCCGGTCTACGATGCTTCAGACTTCATACGCCCTGCACTCGCAGATGATGGATCCCATTCTGGGCAGGTTCAGGCAGCATCTGGAAGGAATAAAGCTGAAGCCGCCTTCAATTAAGTATCTGTCGAATGTTACCGGTACGTGGATTACTGATGCCGAGGTCTGCGCGCCAGATTATTGGCTAAAACATCTGCGCCAGACGGTGCGATTCTCTGACGGCGTCAGCCACCTGCTGCGGGAGCCAGACGCGATAATGCTAGAGGTCGGACCAGGCCAGGTTTTGAGCAATCTCGCCGCGCAGCAGGTGGAAGCGTCAAGTCGGCAGGTGATCCTGTCCTCTCTGCCTTTTAATAAAAAAGAAGACGAGCAGTATCATCTTCTCAAGGCGCTGGGTTCGCTCTGGCTATCGGGACTGCCTGTTCAATGGTCTCATTTTCACCAGGGCACTAAGCGTAAGCATGTGTCCTTACCTACCTACCCGTTCGAGCAAAAGAGGTACTGGGTTCAGGCTTCAACAAAGGGTTCGTCCGTGTCGATTGAGGATTATTCGAGGCGAGACGTTGAGTTCCAGTCTTCTGTTGAAACTAAAGAATTGGAGGCGATCATGCCCGAGCAACTAACAACCTCCTCGTCAGGCGGCTCTGCGCGACGGAGTGCTATTATCGACATGTTGCATTCCGTCGTACACGAACTGACTGGATTTACCACCAGCGAGAAGCATCTTCACATCAACTTTTTCGATCTGGGCGTGGATTCGCTACTGATTATCCAGTTCACCCAGGCCATTCAAAACCGTTGTGGATTGAAGATACCCTACCGGCAATTGTTCGACGATCTCGCTACGATACAGGCGGTAGCGGCGCACCTTGACGAAAAGTTGCCGAGCCATATGTTTGCGCCTGACCCTGTTGTTGAAAAGCCCAAGGCCGCGGCCGCCGCTGCAGCGCAAAGCACAACTGCAGTGGCAAACGCGATTGCCGTGCCGAAGCAATATGCTGCTCAGGCAAAAGAGCCTGATTTTGAGGCGGAAACCGCGGAACAAGAAACGATTTTGTTCCAGCCCACCCAGTCCTCATCAGAACCTGCATCTCCGGTGCGCGTTGATTCCGCAGTGTCGCTTGCTGCGCCGTTCAGCAGAGGGGTGCAGAATAATTATGTCGATGGCGCCTTACCGACAGATCTCTATTCATATCAGCTCAGAATCATATCTCAGCAGTTGGAAATCATGCAGAGGATGAGCCCGACAGGTTTTTCAGGTACACCGACAGAGCTTCAACAACAGACACGCATGGACTCGTCCGCAGATCTTGCGATACCAGCGGTCGTATCGGCCGCCAAATTACCTCAATCAACAAGCGAGGCGACAAACGGAAACATTGGATTTAATGTCAAAATCAATGCGGCAGGAATGAATCCTTCGCCTGCCGCGTCTGATGTGACTCCGAAATTCGAAACGCCTTCGTTTCTACCTCACAAACCGCTCGACGTCAGCACCAAACGTGGTTTGCCTCAGATTCAGGAAGAGTATCTTGAAGAATTCTCACGGCGCTATATTGAGCGAACTCGAGAGTCGAAGCGCATAGCCGCGAACAGCCGCGGTTCGCTTGCGGACTCAAGACTCTCAGTGGGGTTCAGTCATTTATTTAAGGAGCTGGTCTATCCAATTTACGGCAATCGTGGAGAAGGATCGAAGGTATGGGACGTAGATGGAAACGAATATCTCGACATTTCGATGGGTTATGGCGTTAATCTTTTTGGTAACTCGCCTTCTTTCATCGCGCAGGCAATTCAACAGCAATTGAATCAGGGGTTGGCTCTTGCTCCTCAGCTTGAGTTAACCGGGCAGGTGGCGGCTCTCATTTGCGAGTTGACAGGTGTAGAACGTGTCAATTTTTGCAATTCGGGAACAGAAGCGGTGATGGGGGCTGTACGTATAGCTCGCACTGTTACCCAACGTAATCGAATCGCAATGTTTGCGGGGTCCTACCATGGGTGGTCCGACGGAACATTAGCCCGCCCGATAAATTTTGCCGGGCAGATACGTACTGTCCCTGTTGCTCCGGGAGTGAACCCTAAGTCCGTTGAAGATGTGTTAGTGCTTGACTATGGCGATCCTAAATCGTTGGAAGTTCTCCAGGCGCATGCCAACGAATTAGCCGCCGTTCTGGTCGAACCAGTGCAAAGTCGCAGGCCTGATCTTCAACCGCGAGAGTTTCTGCGCCAATTGCGGCAATTGACTGAGCATTCGGGAACCGCGTTGATTTTTGATGAAATGATTACCGGCTTTCGCATTCACCCGGGTGGCGCTCAGCATTGGTTCGATATAAGGGCGGATATTGCCACATACGGCAAGATTGTCGGCGGTGGACTCCCGATAGGAGTAGTGGCCGGCAAATCGGTCTTTATGGACGCATTTGATGGTGGTCGGTGGAATTTCGGAGATGCTTCGTATCCGCAGGCTGATAAAACTTTTTTTGCAGCCGCGTTTTTCAAGCACCCGTTATCTATGGCCGCCGCTTCTGCCGTGCTCAACCATATTAAGGAAGCCGGGCCAGGTTTACAGGAAGCGCTGAATCGGCAGACAACTTATCTGGCGACCACCCTTAACGAATACTTCCAGCGTAACTCAGTGCCAATTAATGTGGTGCACTTCGGATCGCTGTTCCGCTTCGTCTTTGGCCAGGGGATGAAACATACAGAGCTGTTTTTCTATCACCTGATTCAAAAGGGCCTCTTTACCTGGGAAGGTGGAAATTATTACCTTTCCACCGCGCATTCACACGACGATGTTCAGAAGATTATCCAGACCGTTATTGACACGGTTCAGAATATGCAAGGCGGCGGTTTTCTGCCGCGCCCTACTAACGGCCCCGGCGGAGGCCAGGTACGATCTGCCAGCGGAGCAAAGACTCCTGGCAATGGGAATTCGTCACAATACGCTTCCAGTGCCAGCGGAGCCGAGCTTCGACAATCAGATAACGGTTCAACCGCGATTCCTAAAACACCTGATAAAACTCCTGAGACCCGGTGTAGCAGTGCAGAATTACGATCCTGGCCGTCTGTATCGGTTCAACCTGCACCGGCTCCTTCAAATGTGCCACTGGAAAAGAAAAAGCCCGTTGAATTTAGTCTCTATTATTTCGGTAATTATGAGCCCGAGTTCCGAGCAGATAAGTACGACCTGATCTTTCGCGGCGCCCGGTATGCTGACGATCACGGTTTTTCCGCCATTTGGATTCCCGAGCGCCATTTCGATTCATTCGGCGGCTTCTCACCCAATGCTTCTGTTTTAGCCGCAGCGATTGCCAGGGAAACGCAACGCCTCAACATCCGCGCCGGCAGTGTCGTGATGCCGTTGCACAACCCCGTCAGGGTTGCCGAGGAATGGGCGATGGTCGATAACTTATCCCAGGGACGAGTAGGAATATCCTTTGCCTCAGGTTGGCATCCCAACGATTTTGTCTTTGCCCCTGATTCGTACGAAGACCGCCGCCGCATAATGGATGAAGGAATTGATGTTGTCCGCAGGTTGTGGCGCGGCGAATCGTTGTCATTCAAATCAGGCAACGGCGAAAACACCAGCGTAAGGCTTGTTCCAATGCCGAAGCAGCGAGAGCTGCCATTCTGGCTTACTATAGTTTCTCCGCAATCCAGTGTAAAAGCTGGCCAGATGGGAGCAGGTTTCCTTACCAATTTCATGGGTCAGAGTTTTGACGAAGTGGCCGAGAAGATAGCCGCCTATCGTAAATCGGTTCTCGAACATCACGGGCCGGGAACTGGACATGTCACGGTTCAAGTTCACACCCTAATGAGCGATGATCTCGAAAAGGCGCGTCAGAAAATTCGCAAACCGCTCTATGAATACTTTAAAGCTTCGTTCGGTTTAAAAAACGCCACCGTTCCCAATAATAACCGGCGCGTTGACCTGGACAATCTTTCGCAAGAGGATATGGAGTACGTCTTCGGCGGCGCTTACAAACACTATGTTCACAATGTTGGTTTGATTGGCACTCCGGATTATTGCACCGCTGTAGTCGACAGGTTAATAAAGGCGGGAGTGGACGAGATTTGCTGTCTAGTCGATTTTGGTGTCGATATTGATCTCGCGCTTGAGAGCCTCCATTACACTAACGAATTAAAGCGGCGCTATGAGCAGGCTCCTGCGGAAAACTCCTCGCCATCCGACGCCAAAGGACAGGAGCCGATTTATGTTCTTGAGACTGAATTAACGAATCAACCTCGCCCAGACACAACCCTTCAAGTTCGAAGACTGCCTATGACCGAAGGGCAGAAACAACTCTGGGCACTGGCTCAGATAAGCGAAGATGCCAACAGCGGTTACAACGAATCTGTTATGCTGGACTTGCGCGGCTCGCTGGATGTCGAGGCCATGCGCAAGGCGCTTCAGGACATTGTCGACCGCCACGAGGCGCTTCGAATCACATTCGATTCCAATGGAGAGCATCAGCTTATACACCCTTCAATGAAGGTCCAGGTTCCTTTTCTCGATCTTTCGCATTTAAACGGGAAGGAACGTGAGCAAGAATTCAATACCTGGTCAATGGCCGAGATGGGCCGCGCGTTCGATCTGGCGCAGTGTCCCGTATTTCGATTCCGCCTCGCTCGGCTTGAACAGGATCACCACGTTCTGATTTTCACTTATCACCATAGTATCGTCGATGGTCAATCAGTTGGTGTTTTTGTAGGAGATTTGAAAGCGCTTTATACCGCACACTGTTTGGGCGAAAGCGGACAATTACCTGCTGCCAGACAATTCAGCGATTATGTAGATCAACAATCCCAGCAACAGACCAGCGTCAATGCGAACGATAACGAAACCTACTGGATGAAAGTATTCGAAGGAGATTTACAGCCCCTCGATTTGCCCACCGACCGGCCGCGGCCATTAGTAAAGACATTCAAACGTCGGCGCTACGCTGTGACGCTCGGCAATCCGATCGCGCAGGACATCTATAGGTTCTGCAGAACGAAACGCTGCACTGGCTTCTTGATGATGCTGGCTGCGTTTAAAGTACTGCTGCACAAATTAACTGACCAGCAGGATTTTATCGTAGCAATCACCACGACGGATAAGGCCGGCGTCAACGACAAAGATTTAATCGGATTTCGCCTGAACCCACTCGCGTTGCGCAGTCGAATAACCAGCGATCCCACGTTTTCTGAGTTTCTCGCTTATGTCAAAGGTCAGATGTGGGATGCCTTTGAGCACCAGGATTTTTCGCTGAGCAAATTATATCGATCGTTGAAATTGCAATGGCAACCCGGACGTCTTTCTCCAGTCTCGGTGAAGTTTCATCTTGATCGCGGATCCAGTGAATTCGAGTTCCATCAATTGAAAGCAAGGCTGATAGACAATCCAAGTCCCGCTCCGATGTTTGATCTAACCCTGGATGTCACTGAAAGACCGGACGAGTTGCTCTTCCGATGGAATTACAATCCGGAGCTGTTTGACGAGAGCACGATACAAAGCTGGATGCAGTATTTCGAGGTGCTGTTGAAGGCAATCGTAGAAGACCCTGAAGTCCGGCTCTCTGCACTGCCGCGTTTAACTTCCGCATCTTCAGTAATCACGCAAGAGTCGGAACCGACAGCCAGCATTTCTGTAGAGCCGGAGATATTAAGCCTGACCAGGTATCAGCAGCGAATCTGGACCTGGCAGAAATTCAATCCTGAGGCGCCGATTTATAACCAGACCGGTTTCTGGATTGTACCGGAGATGGTGGATCGCAATCACCTGGAGCAAGCGATTATCAAACTGGCTGAAAACAACGATGCGTTGCGAACTGTAATCCGGGAAAAGGACGGAATACCTTATCAATGTGTTCTTCCCAAGGTTGATTGCAAATTGGAGTATCAGGATTTCAGCTCCATGGACGATCCGCAAGCGGCCTTTCGTCAATGGGCTCAGCAACGTTGTCGGTCACCATTCGATCTGGAAAAACGGCCGTTCGATGTCGCACTTATCAAACTCGCCGATCAGGAATGCGGGCTCTACATCGGTCTTTCGCACATTCTTGCAGATGCTCGGTCTGTAACGCTGACTCAGCGATTGGTTTCGGATTACTACTGCCTGTCACGGGAAGGCCGACTTGAATCCGCACCCGCGCGGCCCAGCTTCCGGGATTACGTCCGCAGCGAACTGGAATATCTGGAATCGCCCAGAGCTCGTGAATCAGAAGAATATTGGAATCAAAAGCTTGCCGAAGCCGTCCAACCAATCGCCTTCTATGGAAGACCGGTGGTCAAACGCAGTTCGCGCGTGGATCGGACGACATTCGAGCTCGGACCAGATCTATCGCGACAATTGCAAGAGGCTGCTCGCGACAAAGAAATATTTACACTATCCGCTGACCTTTCGTTGTTCTGCGTCCTGACTGCGGTCTTGTGCGCATACCTTTATCGCATAAGCGGAAGTAGCCAGATTTCGCTGGGCGTTCCCGTCCACAATCGAAAATCAAATGAAGAGACCCTCGGCCTCTTTATGCACGTGCTTCCTCTCCGGATCGTTCTCGAAAAGGGCGAGACGTTCCTGTCGTTGATTCGGAAAGTAAGGTCCGAATTTATCACGATGCTCCGACACAGTCAGTATCCAGTCGGCAACGCCCTGCAAAAGAATGCGTATGACGTGGTGTTTAATTACATCAACACACCCTTCAAATACGAATTTGCTAATACGCGTTCTATTCAGGAATGGGTACATTCGGGATACGGTCACGAGAGTTTGACGCTTCAGGTCCGCGTTACACCTGAGGCCGAATTGATTGTTGATCTCGACACCCACTGCGATGTTTTTGAGCCGCTCCAACGCGATCAGTCGATCAAACATTTGGGACGTGTGATAGACAGCTTTCTTGATGACCCTGGTCAACTGTTGCATTACGTTGATTTCCTAACTCCGGAAGAAAGGTTTCAAATTCTTCATGGCTTCAACCAGACCGAAAGGGATTTCCCTCATCAGGAAACGTTTGCCTCGTTGTTTGAGTCGCAGGTTCAAAGAGCCCCTGACAGCATTGCAATTAGGATAGACGGTCAGTCAGTCACCTATGCTCGTCTCAATGCGGCCGCAAATGGATTGGCTAGTTACCTACGTTCCGCAGGTATCGTTCAAGAATCGGTGGTTGCCTTGCTCGCACGGCGAGGGATCAACTTTGTTACTGCAATACTAGCGATTTTTAAGGCTGGCGCCGCTTATTTGCCGCTCGACCTTTTAGCGCCTCGCCAACGTCTGGCCCAGATTCTGAGCCAGAGTGAAAGCCCTCTGGTATTGGTTGCTAATGATTGTATTGAAGATTTGTTTGACACTCTGGATTTAATGACCGTCGATTGCGCGCCTACCGTTGCTCAGCTCGACAAACTCCTGTCCGACAGTTATCAGGAGAATGATTTTTCCATCGAATCATCCGCTCGCAACCTGAGCTATGTCATTTACACCTCGGGTTCGACAGGCACGCCAAAAGGAGCGATGGTCGAGCAGCAAGGCATGATGAATCACCTGTTCGTCAAAATAGCTGACTTGCAGTTAGACCATAACAGCATTGTTGCGCAAACGGCTCCTCAATCGTTCGATATCTCTGTTTGGCAGTTCCTGGCTGCGTTGCTTGTCGGCGGGCAAGTACACATCGTTGACGACAACGCTTGTCGCGACCCGCTGGAATTAAGACGGCTGATTGAACGTGAAAGCATCACAATTTTCGAAACCGTTCCCACTTTGCTTCGAGCGATGCTTGAAATGGAGATCATGCCGTCCGATTCGCGCTTTGATTTGTCTTCGCTGAAATGGCTGCTGGTTACAGGTGAAGCTCTGCAGCCGGATCTGGCCCGTCAATGGCTGACACTCCACTCGGATATTCCACTGCTCAATGCATATGGACCTACCGAGTGTTCTGATGATGTAACTCACTACGCTATTTCGGATCCTCCGGATACGAGCGTATCGGTAATGCCGATAGGGCCTGCGGTTGGAAACATTCGGATTTACATTCTCGACGAAAATCTCGAACCTACGCCTTCGGGCATGCCAGGTGAAGTTGGAGTTGCGGGTATAGGCGTCGGCAGAGGATACTTGAAAGATCCCTCTCGCACAGCGCAGGTATTTGTTCCAGATCCGCACGGAGACAAACCGGGAGCACGATTATATCGAACCGGGGATCTCGGTCGATATTTGCACGAGGGGATAATTGAATTCCTCGGCCGTATCGATCATCAAGTCAAGATTCGCGGGTATCGAATTGAGCTTGGCGAGATTGAATCACATCTGCTGCAGCATCCTGACGTTCATGAGGCAGTAGCGGTCGTCCGCGAAGTACAACCTGGCGACAAGCGACTGGTTGGGTATTTGGTCCCGCATCAGTCTAAAACGATTACAACAAACGAACTCAGGAATTTTCTGGAAGATAGATTGCCCAGGTACATGGTACCGTCTGCGTTCGTGGTCATGGGTGCTCTACCATTGACTGCCAACGGGAAAGTTGATCGGAAGTCGCTGCCGCTGCCCGGAGCCGAGCGGCCCGAAGTGGACGATATGTTCGTCGCTCCTCAAATGCCCATAGAAGAGATGCTGGCGGGTATATGGCAAAAGGCTCTCCATTTGGAACAGGTGGGCGTGAATGACAACTTCTTTGAGCTAGGCGGAGATTCCATTTTGGCAGTCCAGGTTGCAGTACGCGCGAACCAGATGGGGTTGCGCGTGGCTCCTATGGACATATTCGAACGCCAAACAATAGTGGAATTGGCCGATTGGCTCAGCCGTCACTCGCTTGTTCAGGCTGAGCAGGGCCCTGTGTCAGGACATGTGCACATCACACCTACTCAGAAGCGATGGTTAACAAGCTGTATTACTGATCCTGTTCACCAGGCCTCGACTCTAATCGTTGAACTGCAACCTGAAACCGATCCTGACTTGCTGGAACAGGCATTGGAGCAACTCGTTTTACATCACGACGCGCTTCGGCTTCGCTTCACGAAAGATGATTCAGGTTGGGAACAGGTAAACGCCGCCACCGAAGAGGATCAACTAATGGCGCGAATAGACCTGACATATTTAGGCGAATCTGAATTGGACGTTGCAATCGACAGTGTCCTGACGGGTCTGCAAGCTTCGATGGACCTCTCTCAGGGGCCGATTCTGCAAGCTGCGTTTTTACGATTTAACGACAATAAACCGCCACGGTTATTGATCGCAATTCATCCTCTGGCGGCGGACGATCCGTCGAGACATATTTTGCTATCTGATCTCCAGATGGCCTATCAGCAGCTACGTCAGGGTGAATCTATACGATTGCCGCTAAAGAGCACCTCTTTCAAGGAATGGTCCGAAAGGCTCGTTGACTATGCGGCCTCCGAAGAGCCGCAGCAGGAACGAGATTACTGGCTGAGCGAACTAGGCCAGGAATTCCCTGGACTGCTGTTCGACCGTGACGAAGTGGAATCAGTTGCTGCGCCGGAAACTGTTTCAGTATCATTAGGGTTTGACGAAATGGATCCTCCGGCGAGTGGAGATTCAGAGCCTCCACCGCTTCCGTGGTCAGACATATCGTTGATCGCTCTCGCGCGTGTAATCAGGCGCTGGACGGGCGGTGATCGGGTACTGATCGATCTCGAACGAAATGTCAGGACCGTGATGAGCGAGGGCGTTGATCTCTCTCGGACTATTGGGCCTGTAACGATATCTCATCCGGTTGCTTTAACTGTCAATGATGACGACGAACTGGCCGATGCTTTGAAATCGATCCGGCAGAAAATTGAGAACGTACCGAATCACGGCCTGGGTTATGGAATATTGCGATTCCTCGGTTCTGATCCAGTCTCGGCAGAGACTGTCGAAAGATTGATGCAATCTGATATAGGTTTCGCTTATCTCGATCAGATCTACTCTCTGACGCTGGAATCCTCGCTGTTTGAAAAGTCTGGGGAGTTAGGCGAGTACCTGAAATGTCGCAGGTCTCACTTATTGCATCCATTAGAGGTATATGGCTGCCTGTCCGGCGGTCGGCTGCATTTCCATCTTTTATTCGACGCCCAACGGTTCGCCAGGTCCACAATTGAACGGCTTGCCGCTAGTTTCGCGGAGGAACTGCGCACACTGATTAAACGCTTATTATCTGAAAAAATAGAAACCGATTCAGAACCTGAAATTTCCGATTTCAACCTGGACCAGCACGATATTGAGAAGATCAAGACGCTTATCACCAAAAGCGGCCGATGACCTCTTCTGTCTGAAAGTTATCACTTCGAATCTATAAATCCAAACTTACGTTAACTCAACAGCGGCACATCAAAGGAAGATTGCGATATGAGCAAGGTTAAGGACTTTTATCCGCTCTCACCGATGCAGGAAGGTATGCTTTTTCACACCTTGCTGGAACCAGGATCAGGAGTTTACGTCAAACAAACGACTCACCAGCTAAGAGGTGATTTAAACATTGCCGCCCTGCAATCTGCCTGGCAAGAGATCGTCGACAGAAACTCGATCTTGCGTACTTTCTTCCTTCTGGAAGACCTGAAAAAACCTGTTCAGGTGGTTGAACCAAAGGTTAGCGTATTGCTTTCGCAGAAAGACTGGCGTGGGCTGTCGCCTGCCGATCAGGAAGAAAAGCTTCGCGAATATCTCAGCAAAGATTTGCTAAAGGGGTTCGATCTAACACGACCGCCGTTGATGCGATTAGTCCTGATTCAGTTCACTGATGAGACCTACCGGCTGATCTGGACGTGGCACCACATCCTGATGGATGGCTGGTCTGAAGGATTACTGATTAAGGAACTCTTTCAAAGCTACAGATCGTACTGCAGAGGTCGGAAACCACGACTTCCTCGCACTCGTCCATTTCGCGACTACATACACTGGCTGCAACAGCAGGACATTACAAAAGCTGAGGAGTTCTGGCGACGCACCCTGAAAGGATTTACGTCTCCTATAGCTTTGGGGAAAGCGCTGTCTGCGGAACAGGAAGAACAAAGCGGCACAACGTATGAGAGAACCGGAGTACAACTGTCAAAGGAAACGACTGATGCTTTGCAATCGTTCGCTCGGAGCAATCGCGTCACCTTAAATACAATCCTGCAGGGAGCCTGGGCGCTGGTCCTCAGCCGCTATAGCGGTCGTACTGACGTGCTCTTCGGAGCGGTCGTTTCCGGTCGCCCCGCCGATCTGGAAGGCGTTGAGTCGATGCTGGGACTCTTCGTAAGCACTCTTCCTGTAAGAGTTGAGATTGATTCTGAGACCAGCCTGCTGCAATGGCTCAGCAATCAACAATCCAGACAGGCAGAAGCGTTGCGGTTCGATTACTCTCCGCTATCGCAAGTTCAAAAATGGAGCGCCGCGCCACGCGGTGTTCCTCTAGTTGAAAGCATCCTGGCGTTCGATATGTCCTCTCTCAATAGCTCTGTTCCCGCGCGAATGGAAAAGGACATCGGTTTAAAGATTGAGGAACCACGCGGCGTACTGCAGATCAGCAATCCGATCTCTGTTTTGATCCAGGCAGGACGTCAATTGTTTCTGGGAATCAGTTACGATCCGCGGCGCTTTGCGGCCGAATTCGTTCAACATTTGCTCAGTGATTTCCAGCACCTGCTCGAAAGCTTTGTAGCCAGACCCGATCTGACACTTTCGTCTTATCTGGCCGAGATTGGCCCAGCCCAATCAATATCAGAAGAGGCGGTTGATGAATTAACTGAAATTTGTGATCGTTCAAACCTCACCAGAAATCAGGTCATCATTTGGCTCGGCCAGAATATGGATCCTGAAGCGCCAATTTACAACATCCCATGTTTTCTCAATTTGTCAGGTTCAGTGGATCTGCAACACCTGGAAAAGGCATTTCGCGCCATTGTCGATTCCAGCGACGCCCTGCGCACGGTTTTTACAGAGCAAGGCGGCGTTCCACAACAGCAAGTATTGCCGACTCTTGAATGGAATCTGGATCACTTGGACTTTTCGTTTGGTAAGGACCCTCGCTCGAAGCTGCATCAGTGGGCGCGTGCCCGGTGTGTGATTCCATTTAATCTGGCGGAGCGCTTGTTCGATTGCGTGTTGATAAAACTGGACGAACGACAGTTCGTACTCTACTTCAATGCGCACCATCTGATTATCGATGCCTGGTCGATCTCTGTTCTTCTTCGCAATCTTCTGCCGATTTACGAGAGCTTTGCTAAAGGGCAGTCAGCACCGGTCTCCCAGATCGGCCAATTCAGCGACTATCTCGCGCACGAACGGCAGCACCGACATTCAGCGGAATATAAGGCAGCAGAGACGTTCTGGCAGCAGGAACTTGCTGAGACGACTGAGCCGCTAGCCTACTATGGCAAACCGGCCATCAAAAAGGGCTCCAGGGTAGAGAAGGTTTCATTCGATCTCGATTATGAGCGCAGCGACAAACTGAAAGAGAATGCCGTCAAGCAGGGAACATTTCTGTTGTCACAGGAGTTTACCGTATTCACTATTTTCAGTTCTTTGGTTGCGGCATTTCTGCATCGGATTACTGGAGCTGAACGAATATCACTAGGCATCTATTTCCACAACCGGCGTGGCTTTCGGGACACGATCGGTCTGTTGATGCACGTTCATCCTCTTCGGGTTACTGTCGATGAAGATGACAGCTTTCAGTCCCTGATCAAAAAAACACAATCTGAGTATTTGAAGATACTAAAATATCGCGAGTACCCAATCGCTAATCCGCTCCGCAATCCGGTCTACGATGTACTAATCAATTACGTGAACACGTCGCACCCTTCGCAATTAAACGGCGCCACGGCGCAGTCCGAATGGCTGAATACGGGATACGGAACCGAAAGCATCAATATCGAGTTCGACGATTATGAATCCACGGGCAGGTTTGGTCTGGGAATCCGTTTTCACGAGGATGTCTTCAACGAGACTCAGCAGAAGGCTGCCATCAGGCACTTCCTGCAAATCCTGGATAGTTATCTTGCAGACAGTTCAAAGCCGATAGCACTTGCTGGATTATTAACAGACGAGGAAAGAAGGGACATTCTTGTTAAGTTCAACCAGACCAGATGGGAATATCCGCGAAACATCACCATCGTTGAACAGTTCGAAAATCAGGTTGAACAAACGCCGGATAAAATCGCAGTCGTAATTCAAGAACAGGTGATTACCTACCGGCAACTTAATACGAGAGCCAATCAGCTTGCCCATTATTTGAGAAAGCTGGGTATTGGACCCGAAAGTCTCGTCGGCCTTCTTGCAGAGCGCTCAATAGAACTTGAGATTGGAATGCTTGGAATATTGAAGGCCGGAGCGGCCTTCGTTCCCTGCGACCCCGATTACCCACAGGAACGAGTGCAATTCATTTTAGAAGATGGCGGCGCCTCGGTGCTGCTGACACAGCAACGGTTGGCACAGAATCTGTCCGGTCATATGGCCAGGCTGATCTGTCTCGACTCGGACTGGGACTCCGTCGCAAGTGAAAGTGGCGAAAATGCGGTAAATGGTCTTACCACGGATAACATTGCCTACGTGATCTACACGTCCGGTTCCACAGGTCGGCCGAAAGGCACAATGATTCAGCAGGGATCGCTGTTTGATTACAACCAGACTGCTACTCACGAATACGGCGTTACGCCCGATGACCGGATACTTCAATTTTGCTCTTTGGGATTCGATATCAGTATTGAAGAAATTATCCCCTGTTTGACGCACGGCGCCACCCTGGTCTTCCGAACTGATGAAATGCTCGAAACTATTCCGACGTTTCTTCAAACATGCCAGCAGTGGGATATCACTATGATGAGCTTGCCTACTGCATTCTGGCACGAGATGACGGAAGGGATTGATGCATTCAGTTTGCCGCTGTATGAAGGGTTGCGCCTTGTAATCATCGCGGGAGAGAAAGTGCTGCCTGAAAAGCTATCCATTTGGCAGCGGCATGTTGGAAATGGCGCTCAATTGATAAACACGTACGGACTGACGGAATCGACGATCATCTCGACTGCTATTGACCTCACAAGTCTGACGCTTGAAGGGCGAGAGTCTCGAGAAGTTCCCATCGGTTGTGCCATTCGCAACACTCAAATGTATGTACTGGATAAGAATCTTGAACCCGTGCCCGGCAGCATGCCAGGCGAGCTATATATCGGAGGACGATTGCTGTCCCGGGGGTATTACCAGCGACCGGAATTGACCGCGCAACGATTTGTTCCAAATCCTTATAGCGATGAGCCCGGAACCAGATTGTATAAAACAGGAGATTTGGCCAGGTTCCTGTCAGATGCCTCGCTGGAATTTCTCGGGAGAGCTGACCGTCAGGTTAAGATTCGCGGATTCAGAGTAGAACTGGAGGAAATCGCCGCCAACTTACGGCAGCATTCTGGAGTTCGGGACTGCGTTGTCGTCCTGCGCGAGGACCAGCCCGGGCATAAGCAACTTGTGGCTTATGTCGTACTGCGTTCGCAGTCTGTGTCGAGTGGCGACCAGCTACGTGCTTATCTGGCGCAGAGTCTGCCGGATTACATGATCCCAACAGCCTTTGTAATGCTCGAAGCGTTGCCGGTCTCTCCCAACGGAAAAGTTGATCTTAAAGCGTTGCCTGCTCCGGATCGTTCTAATCTCTCACTGGACAAATCCTATGTGGCGCCGCGAACTGCGATTGAGAAGGAGCTGGCTGATATTTGGGGTTCAGTCCTTGGGCTGGACCGCGTTGGGATACACGACAACTATTTCGATCTGGGAGGAGACTCGATCCGCAGCATTCAAATCAGGGCGAAAGCGCAACAGCACGGGCTCGGTTTTAGTATTCAGCATCTTTTCCAACACCAGACCATCGAGGAGCTGGCCATCGTCTGTGCCCAACAAGGAGGTGAATGCGGGCCAATCGCTTTGACGGAACCGTTCAGTCTGATCACCGAAGAAGATCGAGCAAAGATACCCGATGGCGTGGAAGATGCTTATCCGCTTGCAAGACTTCAGGCGGGGATGCTTTTCCATAATCTATATCATCTGAATTCCGATCTTTACATGGATGTGTCAATGGCGCATCTGCAGTTACAGTGCAATGTGGATGCGTTGAGAGCCGCAATCGGTAAACTGATTAGCAGACATCCTATCCTGCGAACGTCATTCGATCTTGGTGGTTATAGCGAACCGGTTCAACTTGTATGGAGCGAAGCGCCCGTTCTACTCACGGTCGATGATATCACCGATATGAGCTCTGATGCTCAGGACCGCTTCCTTCGCCAGTGGCTATACGAGGAAACAAGGAGACAGTTTGATTTAACTAAGCCTCCGCTTATGCGGTTTCACGTGCACCTGCGAAGCGAGAAGACCTTTCAGTTTACGTGGTCGAATCATCACGCGATTCTCGATGGATGGAGCATGGCGGTAATGCTCAGCGAGCTGTTCCAACTCTATGGCGCGGAACTGTCGGGGAAAGAAAGCAAGGTGGGATCGCCTCCTGCCGTTCCGTATCGCGAGTTCGTGGCGCTGGAAAGGGAAGTCCTGAATTCCGAAGAGGCAAAGAATTATTTAACCGACAAGGTACGCGATCTGGTTGTTACAACATTGCCGCGCCGTCCGTCGTTGAGCTCAAGACCTGCGGTTCCGGACATACAATCGTTTTCGCTGGTTCCGCCTCTGAAGCTATGCGAAGAACTCAAACGCCTGGCGGCTACGAACAGTATCCCAATCAAGAGTTTTGTCCTTGCGGCGCAGATGAAGGTTCTGAGTTTGATCACCGGTCAATCAGATATCACCACCGGAATGGTGATGAGCGGTCGGCCGGAAGTGCCGGATGGCGATCGTGTTCTTGGGCTTTTCACTAACACAGTGCCGATGCGGTTGACCTTATCAGGCGGTACTTGGATCGAGCTTGTCAAACAAGTCTTTGATGCGGAAGCCGCAGTGGTTCCATACCGCCGATTCCCAATATCGGAACTAAAGACAATCGAAGGAGGACAGATCCTCTTCGAAACAATGTTCAATTTTACTCACTTCTACCTGTACAAAACCGTTCCGAGAATCAGCGGCGCCCGGATCTTCGACGTAAAGGTTCGCGGGGCAAGCAACTACGTTTTTGTCACCGACTGCAATATGGATATCTCGTCGCCCCAGTTTGAGCTTGCGTTCAGTTATGATGCGACGCTGATAGATCACGAGCAGGCAAAGGCGTTCAGTCATTGTTATCTTAGAGCGCTTGAAGCGATTGCCGAGAATCCTTACGGCCGCTATGAGCTCATGTCTGCGCTGTCACCAACCGAGTGGGAAAAAATCGTGGTGCAATGGAACAGCACCAGTGTCGACTATCCGCACGAAAAGCTGATTCACCAGTTATTCGAAGAGCAAGCAGACCGGGCTCCAGACGCCAGAGCTATTACTTACGAAGGGCAGCAGTTGACCTATGCGGAGCTCAATAGAAGAGCTAATCAACTGGCGCACCACCTTCGCAAGCTGGGTATCGGAACTGACAAACTGGTTGCTGTTGTTGCCGAGCGATCAATAGAAATGGTTGTGGCTCTCTTCGGTATTTTGAAAGCGGGGGGCGCTTACGTTCCGCTTGATCCGTCGTATCCGAAGGATCGCCTGGAGTTTATGCTCAGGGACTCTGGGGCATCGCTGATGCTCACGCAGAGTCATTTGTTAAGATTTTTGCCAGGATTGCTCGTCGAACAACTCTGTCTGGACAGCGATTGGTCGTTGATCGCCGATGAACCATCAGAAAACCTAGCTACAGTCATCGATCCGGAAAACCTGGTCTATATGATCTACACATCAGGCTCGACCGGTCAGCCAAAAGGGGCGCTTAACACTCATCACGGTCTGCACAATCGCTTATTGTGGATGCAGCAGCAATACCAGTTGAGTGATGCCGACCAGGTAATGCAAAAAACCCCGTTCAGTTTCGATGTCTCTGTCTGGGAATTCTTCTGGCCTCTTATTACAGGAGCAAGCCTTGTTCTGGCGCGACCGGGCGGACATCAGGATGGCAATTACCTCGTTCACCTGATCAACGATGCGCAAGTGACGGTTCTGCATTTCGTGCCGTCAATGCTTCAGGCTTTCCTAGATCAGCCAGATGTCGAAAGCTGTCAAAGCCTGCGCCAGGTCATCTGCAGCGGAGAAGCGCTCTCCTACGAAATGCAGGAACGCTTCAATGAACGGCTGTCAGCGAGCCTGGATAATCTCTATGGTCCGACCGAGGCCTCGATTGATGTTACCTTCTGGCATTGCCGACCGGACCAAACTCGTTCGGTGCCGATTGGGCGTCCGATTGCAAACACTCAAATATATTTGTTGGATCCGAGTCTACAACCAGTGCCGATCGGAGCCCCCGGTGAACTCTACATCGGAGGTGCTGGACTGGCGCGCGGCTACCACGCTCGATCAAATTTAACAGCACAAAAATTTATTCCGAATCCGTTTTCCACTGGCAGACTCTACAGAACCGGCGACATCGCGCGATATAGGTCTGATGGCGAGATTGAGTATCTGGGTCGTAGCGATCATCAAGTTAAGATCCGTGGCTTCCGTGT
>Ga0070741_10003376_pt1 | contig 39818 bp, 37 predicted proteins | sample Coa_R1_4_FD_66440 | JGI IMG/M metagenome (GOLD analysis project Ga0070741, IMG submission 66440) | Surface soil microbial communities from Centralia Pennsylvania, which are recovering from an underground coalmine fire - Coalmine... | ecosystem: Environmental > Terrestrial > Soil > Unclassified ...
CTAGCAAGCGCCCCGCGAGGAATCAAGACGACTCGCCCAGGATCCGGCGCCGGCGCGGGCGGCTCGCGTAGCCGAGTCCGAACCGACGCATGCCGACCTCCGCGATCCGCGTCACCGCCTCCTCCACCGAGTCGGTGCTGAACAGGATGTGGGCGTCGCCGGGATCGATGGTGCCCTCGACCAGGAGCCGGTTGCGGACGAAGTCGACGAGGGGGCGCCAGTAGTCCCGCCCCAGGAGGACGATGGGGAACTCCTTGACCTTCCCGGTCTGCACGAGCGTGGCCACCTCGAAGATCTCGTCGAGGGTGCCGAAGCCTCCCGGCATCGCCACGAACGCGTAGGAGTACTTCACCAGCATCACCTTGCGCACGTAGAAGTGGCGGAAGGTGATCCACCGGTCGAGGTACGGATTGGGCGCCTGCTCCTTCGGCAGCTCGATGTTGCAGCCGATCGAGCGCCCCCCCGCCTCCCGGGCCCCCCGGTTCGCCGCTTCCATGAGGCCGGGGCCGCCGCCGGTCATGACCGTGAAGCCCACCCGGGCCAGCCGCGCGCCCACGTCACGCGCGATCTCGTAGTACGGGTGGTCGGACCTGAAGCGGGCGGACCCGAACACGGTCACGCACGGGCCGACGAAGTGCAGCGCGCGGAAGCCGCGCATGAACTCGAAGAAGATGCGGATCGCGCGGATCAGCTCGAAGGAGCGGACCTGCGGGCCTTCGAGGAAGCGGATCTCCTCGGTGCCGACCGGCTCCTTGCCCCAGTGGGACCGGTCCGACGCCGGCGGCGCGGCCGGTCTCGACGGCGGCGGCGGGGTCGGCTCGCTCGTCGGCGCTACTCGGGACCGCGGGCGGACTGGACCGACACCACCGAGACGCGGTTGGGGGCGTCGTCCTCCCGCGGACGATGGCTGGCGGTGTAGCCGATGGTGAGCGAGAACTGTCCGGACGGCGCGTCCTCGCGGTCGTCCCTCGCCGCCCGGCGTGCCGCGTCCTGGGACTCGGCGAGCGCGTTCAGCTGCAGCAGCAGGGGCCCCAGATCGAGGGTGTTCTGCCGGGCGAAGTCGCCCACCGTCAGCCCGGGAAAGCGCGCGTAGAGCTCGCGCGGCTGGTCCACGTAGAGGCGACGCCCCTGCGTGAAGACGGGCGCGGTGGCGGGATACCGGGCGAGCACGTCGTTGATCTTGCTCTCCGCGGTGATCGTGGCGGGCACGGCGGGGACGGACGCGTCCATCGCCTCAACGGCCCCGCACGGTGAGGACCGGACACCTCGACATGGTCACGAGCCGGCTCGCCACGCTGCCGAGGAACAGCTTGGCCAGCCCGCTGCGCCCGTGCGTGCCGATGACCAGCAGATCGGCCTTGCGCGCGGCCCGCACGATCGTCTCGTGCGGCACGCCCTCCAGGAGGAGGGGAGTGGCCCGCACGCCGCCGCGACGCGCCTTGGCCACCACCCGGTCGAGCTGCTTGCGGGCCTGGCTGCGCGCGGAGGCCTCCAGGTCCTCGTAGAGCGCGGGCGACACGTAGCCTTCGCCGGGCAGGGCCAGCGCCGGCGGCGCCATCACGTGGAGGATGGTGAGCCGCCCGTGGTTGGCCTTCGCCATCTCGACCGCGGCCTTCAGGGCGGCGGAGGAAGCGCGAGAGAAATCGGTGGCGTGCAGGATGCGTCGGAATCGCGGCATGGCGCGTATCTTACAATGTCCCCATGCCGAGCGTCGAGGCGCTGTGCGCGCTGCTGGGCCTCGTCCCGCACCCGGTCGAGGGCGGCTTCTTCCGGGAGACCTATCGCAGCGCCGACCTCGTGCCGTCCGACGCCCTGCCCGCCCGCTACCGCGGCCCGCGCGCCGCCGCCACCGCGATCTACTATCTGCTCACCCCGGACACCGTCTCCGCGATGCACCGCCTGGCCACCGACGAGATCTTCCACTTCTATCTCGGCGACCCGGTGGAGATGCTCCAGCTCCGTCCCGACGGCTCCCACCGCGTCGCGATCCTCGGCCCGGACCTGGACGCGGGCCAGCGCCCGCAGATCGTGGTCCCGCGCGGCGTCTGGCAGGGCGCGCGGCTCGTGCCCGGCGGCCGCTTCGCCCTGCTCGGCACCACCGTCGCGCCCGGCTTCGACTACGCGGACTACGAGACGGGCGAGCGCGCCGCGCTGCTCGCCGGCCACCCCCACGCCCGCGACCTGATCATCGCGCTCACCCCCGAAGGAGAGCGCCCGGCGTCGCGGTGACGGAGCTCCGCCGGTCTAGAAGTGGAAGTGGGCCCCGAGCCCGAGGTACTCCACCCGCCGCTTGAAGAACTGCCCGTCCGGCGAGTTGCCGTGGAAGTACTCGAGCAGCAGCTGCAGGTTGCGCTCGAAGATCCGCACGTTCTCCAGCTGGATCCCGCCCCGCAGCGAGAAGTCCGCGTTCCAGCCGTTCTGCTCACGGCTCTGGATGTCCACCGCGGCCACCGGTCGGATCTGGCCGGAGGCCATGGTCCACGGGCTGCGGAACTCCATCCCTCCCTGCACCGACCACGGCTGCAGATCCGACGGCTCCTGGTCGAAGAGATAGCCGCCGCCCGCGTACGCGCGGAAGCCCCACGGCAGGTCGTAGGACAGCTTCAGGTCCACGCTCTCGTAGGTCAGGTTGACGCGCTCGGTGCGGGTGCGCAGCAGGAACTCGTCGCCCACATGCGAGCTCTGGTGGAAGAGACGCCCCATCGCGGACAGCGGCCCGTCGCGCCAGGACCCGTAGAGGGCCGCGAAGTAGTCCGCGTTGAACAGGTCCTTGGAGGGCTGGTCCATCTGGAACACCGCGAACACGCCGGCCTGGATGCCGGCTTCCCACTGGCTCTCGCCCGGCCCGCTGCCGCGGAAGATCGGGATCGTCTCGCCGAAGCTCACCGCCCCCACGTGCTTGAGGTCGGGATCGCCGAAGTAGTAGCGGTACGCGGCCGAGAAGTGGGGCCAGCGCGGATCCGCGAGCAGCGGCTGGAAGAGGTGCCCGATGGGCAGGAATCCGGTGGGCAGCGCGGCGGGCGGGGCCGCGGCCGGTCCCGGGCCGGGCGCGGGCGGCGGGCCCACCGCGGCCTCGCGCACCTCCACCCGCGTGACGCCGGGCAGCGCGGCCAGGGTGGACACGATGCGGCCGCGGTCGGCCCCCGCCAGCTGGGCCGCGTCCAGGATGATCACCCCGTTCTCGACGGTGACCGCGCGACGGTTCACCTTGAATTCGCGCTCCAGCACCGCGCCGGCGTAGCCGGCCACGTAGGGGTCGTCGGGGGCGGGCGCGGCCGCGGCGGGCGCCGGCTCGAGCAGCCAGAGGGTCGCGGCGAGCAGCGCGGCGAGGAGCCACGGCATCGAGCGCCGGTCGGTCGGTCGGGTGTCCATGAGGTTAACCTCCACCCGCCCCGTAGGAGCGCCACGAGAAGGTCTGGATGCTGACTCGGTAGCTCGCGGCCCTGGGGGGCGCCTTGATCTCGAAGTAGGAGCGGTCCGAGGGCGGCACGTCGCCGAAGACGAAGCCGGACGTGGAGCCCACCGTCGCGCCGGAGGCGTCGAGCGCCTCCACCCGCAGCTGCACCGAGGTCGCGTAGGTGCCGCCGCGCAGATTGTAGATGTAGCCGCTCACGATCGGGCGACCGCGCCGGTCCTCCGTCGCGGTCCACTCCAGGCGCAGGTCCCCGTCGGGGGGCCGCCCGAAGCCCTGCCCTCCCGCGGACCCGATGGCGGCGCCCGCCAGCAAGGCCGCCCGCGCAACCGTCACCGCGGCTCGTCGGATCCTCGATGTGATCATCGGGGCGCCCTCCTCGGGCCCTCGCGCCATTCTGCCCCGTCGGGCAAGCCCCGCCGCCCGCGGTTGGCTAGCCGGCGACGGTCGCGTTGTACTTCAGCACCCGGACCTTCTCCAGCGTGACGAGGCCGCCCTGCATCATGTGGTCCACCTGGGGCAGCACCCGGTCCAGGTGCTCCTGGGTGTCCACCACCTCGATGACCAGGGGCAGGTCCGCGGACAGCCGGAGGATGTTCGCGGTGTGCACGACCGAGTTCGCCCCGAAGCCGGCCACCGCGCGCAGCACGGTCGCACCCGCCAGCCCCTCCCGGCGAAACAGATCCACCAGGGCCGCGTGGAGCGGACGGTGCTCCCACCGGTCGCTCTCTCCGATGTAGATCCGCATCAGCACCTGCTCGCCGTCCAGCTTGCGCATGGCTACCATCCTCCCCGCCCCTCGATCAGGAGGCGCCCGAGGGACAGGCCGACCGCGCACCCGCCGAGGCATAGCGCGGTGGTGAGCACGACGTAGAGACCCGCCGCGATCCACGAGCCCTGCTCGATCAGGCGGATGGTCTCGTAGGAGAACGACGAGTACGTGGTGAATCCGCCCATCACCCCGACCGCGAGGACCAGCCGCAGCGTCTCGGGTATCGCCAGGCTGGTGAGCCCGACCTGCTGCACGAGGCCGATCAGGAACGAGCCGAGCACGTTGACGAGCAGGGTCCCGGAGGGAAAGTCCGGGCCCATCCAGCGCCCCACGAGGCCGCCCAGCAGATAGCGGGCGCCGGTCCCGAACGCTCCGCCCAGGCAGATCAGCGCCAGACGCGTCATGGGATCTGCCGCCGAGCGCGGGCGACGCGCCCTACTCGACCGGCGGACGCCGGTCGGTCCAGGGCTGGGCGGCCTCGAAAGCGGCGGAGGCGCCGAGCACGGTGTGGTCCGCGTGGCGCCGCCCCACGATCTGCAATCCCACCGGTAGCCCCGCGCCCGTGAAGCCGACGGGCACGCTGGCCGCGGGCTGCCCGGTCAGGTTGAACGGGAAGCAGAACGGCATCCACCCGAGGGGGGAGCACGGCTGCCCGTTCACCTCGTTGAGCCCGGGCCGGCCGACCTCGAACGGCGGCACCGCCACCGTCGGCGTGATGAGCAGGTCGAAGCGGGCCAGGAACCGCTGCACCTCGGTCCAGAACTCGCTGCGCCGTCGCAGGGCCTGCAGGTACTGGGCGGCGGTGACGGTGGCGCCGAACCTCACGAAGGCGCGCAGTGACTGGTCCATCCGCTCACCGTCGGTCTCCAGGCGATCGCCCCACGCGCTCCACATCTCGGCGCCCGCGATGATGCGGAAGATCTCCTCCGGATCGTCCCAGGAGGGCGACACCACTTCCACGTGACTGCCGAGGCTCTCGAAGCGCTCGGCGGCCGCCGCGCAGAGGTCGGCCACCTCGGGGTCCACCCGCGCGTAGCCCAGGTCGGGCGACCACGCCACGCTGAGGCCCGCGATGCCGTCGTCGCACGCCGCGAGGAACGAGCGCCCCGTCGCGGGCAGCGAGTGCCGGTCGCGGTCGTCCGGCGCCGCGATCGCGTCCAGCATCAGGGCCGCGTCGCGCACGGTCCGCGACATGGGGCCGGTGTGGGAGAGCGTCTCCCAGCCCGGGAAGCCGGGGAACTGCGGCACCCGCCCGAACGAGGGCTTGAGGCCATAGATGCCGCAGAACGAGGCGGGGATGCGGATCGATCCGCCGCCGTCGGTGCCGATGGCGAGCGGTCCCAGGCCGGCCGCCACCGCCACCGCCGCGCCGCCGCTCGACCCGCCGGGGGTGAGCGAGGGGTTCCACGGGTTCCGCGTGATCCCGAACAGCGGGCTATCGGTCACCGCCTTGTGCCCGAACTCGGGCGTGGTGGTCTTGCCGAGGATGATCGCCCCCGCGCCCTTCAGCCGCTCCACGCACACCGCGTCCTCCTCGGGGACGTGGTCGGCGAAGAGACGCGAGCCGCCGGTGGTGAGCACGCGGCGCGTGAACACCAGGTCCTCGATCGACACCGGCACGCCGTGGAGCGGCCCCAGCGTCTCCCCGGTCTCCACCGCCACCTCCGCGGCCATCGCCGCGTCGCGGGCCTCGTCCGCGGTGACGGTCGCGTAGCAGTTGAGCCGCCGGTTCAGGCGCTCGATGCGGGCCAGCAGCGCGTCCACCACCTCGACCGGGGACACCTGCTTGCCGCGGATGAGCGCGGCCAGCTCCTGCGCCGACCGCCAGGGGAGGTCCGGCGGCGCCATCAGGAGGGCGGGTTCACGCGCGCGAGGGTGTAGTCGACGTGGGTGGCGCCGGTCCCCTCGATCACGGTGAGGCGGCAGATGTCCTCGCCCTTGGTGAACTCGGCCCACACGCCGGGGAACTTCTCGGCGTTCACGAAGCGCTCGGCGCGAACCTCGACCCACCCCGCGTTGGCGAGCAGGCGCCGCGCGTGGGCCAGGGTCTGATCGACGCTCTCCGGGGTGAAGTAGATCAGCCTCGCCGCGGTGACCTTCGGCGAGCGGATCATGACCCAGTCGTCCGAGTACGGCGCCCACTCGGCGGGTACGGGCACGTCGGGGAACGGCTGGAGCGGCATCGGGACCGACACCGGCGCACAGGCGGCGAGGCCCAGCCCCACCGCGATCGCGAGCGCCCGCACAATCACGCGCGCGATTGTATCATCCGGCCATGGACCGTGCCGCGCTCGCCCGCCTGCGCGGCTGGATCGTGCGCCCGGATGTCGCGTCCATCGATCCGGAGCGTGTGGCACGGCTCCGCGACGCGCTCGACGACGCCGATCCGCCGGTCACGGTCGGACGCGGCGGCACCCTCGTCGGCTACGCGTCGGGCCCCCCGCGCCGCCGCCTCGTGCAGCTCGATCGCCACGGGCACCTCATCGCGGCGTGGCGCTGGCGCGACGACGGCGCGCTCGCGTGGGCCAAGTGCGTCGTGCCCGACGGGCGATGGCTCGGGATCGAGCCGCGCGGGGCCGCGCATCCCGCCGGAGGCGCCGCGGACCGGGTGTGGCGACTCGAGCCCGGCGCGGCGTGGGAGCCGCGCGAGGCGCTGACCGTCTTCGACGCGATCGACTACGCGCGGCCCGATTTCATCCCCGCTCTCGCCGAGCCACGGCGGCTGCCCCCGGGCGGGGGCACCGCGCTGCTCAACCTGATCGCCGGCCTCATGAAGGACCACGGGGTGGCCACCGTGCGCTATCGCGGCCCGTACCCCACCGAGCAGCTCTTCACCGCCCTTCTCGAGTGCTTCCGCTACGACGCCGCGGAGGCGCTGCCGCTGCCGCGCTTCCTGGCCGACGCCTCGCTCGGCTGGCACCCCGCGCCCTTCGAGACGCACCACGTGGCCCCGGGCGTGGTGGTGCAGCTGCGCCACGAGATCGACAAGGTCTTCCTCCACGGGGTCCCGTTCTACCGCGCCGAGTGGCAGGAGATCCGGCGGCGCGAGCCGCGCCGCGTCCGCACCGACGGTGACCGCGTCGTCTGCTCGCTGTGGGCCCTCGGCGGCCCGATCGAGGACCGGCTGGTGCTGGATCGCCTGGGCGAGGTGCTGGAGGCGCCGCCGTCCGTCGCGGACACGAGCGCGCCGGCCCCGCTGGCCCCGGTGTGGCAGGCCGCCCTCGGGGAGCTGATCGCGCGCGAGAGCGCTCCGGCCCTGGCGGCCGAGATCGCCCAGGTCACCGCCGGGCTCACGCTCGAGTGGGGCCCGGTGCCCGGTGACCTGCTCCGCGTGCGCGGCCAGGAGGTGCGCCTGAGTCGTCGCCTGCGCGAGGCCGGCGCCGCCGCGCTGGCCGGGGCCGCCTCGCCGCCCGAGCGCGCCGAGCAGGCGCTGCGCTTCGTGCTGGAGGTCGCGCGCCTGCTCGGCCCGGAGGTGCGCCTGCGCGCCCAGGCCCGCCTCGAAGCCCTGCCCGAGGCCGAGCAGCGCCGCGTGCTCGACGAGGCGCCCGATGAATCGCCGGAGGCCCTGGGCGAATCGGTGGGCCGGCTGCTCGCGCTGGTGATCCGGGGCGGGGGGTAGCGATTGAGTCCGCGGGTGGCCGCGCCGCTACCGTTTACTTCTTCAAGGCCCTTCAGCTGCGGGGGCCTGGAGATGGCCCCCGCACTCCCCCAGTGGCGGGCAACCGTTTCAGGCGCGGCAACTGCCTTCCGCTAAGACTTGCCGGCGCGCGTGAGCAGCCAGACGTTCAGCAGCACGAAGCCGGCGACGGACGCCACCGAGAGCGTGAAGTAGGCGAGGCAGATCGCCTCCTGGCGCGTGGGCCAGGTCGCGCTGCGGATCCGGCGCCAGAGCGACTCGCGCACGAAGCGCACCGAGTCGTGGTTGAGCGTCGGCACCCCCACCATCTCGACCAGGATGTGGTAGCCGTCCATCTCGAGGAACCAGAACGGATACAGGCTGATCAGGAACGACTGCAGCTGCAGCAGCGCGGACGCGGCCAGGAAGCCCTGGATCAGCCCCGGCTCGAGGCGGGCCGCGATCCAGAAGCAGAAGAAGCCGAGGAACAGGTGGAAGAGCGGCCCCGCCACCGCGTTGACGATGCGGGCCCGGCGGGTGGCCATGAAGATGTCGGTGACGTCGGCGTAGAAGGTGGGGATGAACCCGTGCAGGATCGTGAAGCCGAACTCGCGCACCCGGCGCCGGTAGTGCACGCACGCCAGCGCGTGGATGATCTGATGGTTCACCACCGTCAGCCAGAACACGATCTTCACCAGCAGGATGGCCACCAGGGGATGGCTCGCCAGCCCGTGCGTCACCTCCCCGAGATCGCGCCAGATCGCGATGGCGCTGCGCCCGCCCACCACCACCATGATGGCGAGCGCGATGAGCGCCCACGGGGTGAACAGCGCGAAGCCCCCGTAGCGGTAGAGCCGCTCGAAGAACTGGTGCGAGCGGCGGCTGGTGACGGTCAACCGCTCCAGCGCGTGGAGCGTGCCCTCCATCGCCCGCGCCGCCGGGTTCCGCCGGTTGCGGGCCAGCACCGCCCGCAGGCGCGAGACCGGCCGCATCGTGAGCAGGTCGGCGCGGAGCAGCTTCACGATGAGCGTCGGGATGATCTCGAAGTCGAAGGAGCCGTAGCGCAGGAGGTAGGAGGTGGCGATCTCCTGCAGCGAGGCCCGCCCGTCCATCTGCTCCCACAGGAACTTCTCGGTCTCGGTGATCTGGATGATCTGCTCGGTGCGGCGGTTCTTCAGCGCGTAGGTCACGATGCCCGCGGGAGCGTAGGGCAGGCGGGCCATCTCCCAGTCCGCGTCGGGGATGCGCTGCGGGCGGCTGTGCAGATACGCCACCCCGCTCGTGATCTCCCGGGTCTCGAAGCCCTGGCCGTCCTCCTCGCGGACGAGCAGCTCGATGCGGGTGCGCTTGGGTCGGCTCTCGGCCACCTTGTCGCCGGCTTCGCTCACGGAGACTCTCGGGCGGCGCTACTTGTGCTCGATGTCGAGACCCGTGGCCTCGAGCCCCCAGCGCGTCACCTCGGCGACCAGGTCGGAGGAATCGCGCAGCCGCTTGAAGGCCACCTGCGCCATCTGCTGGAAGAACTTGGCGGCCGCCACCGGGCTGCCGGTGATGAACCGGCTCAGGCTGTCCCGGTCCAGGCTGTAGAGCACCGCGTCGGTCTCGGCCTGGCAGGTGGCGGAGCGGCGATGCTCGTCGCCGAAGAGGCTCATCTCCCCGAACGCCTCTCCGGCCCCCAGGCGGGAGAGCACCTGCTCGACGCGGCCGGTCACCGGCTTCGAGACCACGATGCTGCCTTCCTTGATGAGGAACAGCTCCTCGCCGGGGTCGCCCGCGCGGAACAGGACGTCACCTTTCCGGAGGCGGCGCTCCCGGAAGCTGGGCCAGAGCGCGATGAGGACGGGGTCCTCCACGTCCCGGAAGAGCACCACCCGCCGCAGGAAGCCGAGCTCGGGACGGTTCGACAATCAGGTGGCCCAGCGCTTCAGCATGACGTTCTGCAGGGCGCGCGCCCGCTCCCGGTCGGAGACCTGGGACGTGCTCCCCACGGCATGCATGATGGCGGCCCGCTCGTCGGCGGTCAGATCGAAGCCGGCGAGCACCCGGGCGGGGTCCCGCATCAGATCGGCAAGAAACTCTTTGTCGATCATCACTTGCCCGACCAGATCCTGGATGCCCTTGCCCGCCACGACCGACCTCGCGTTTTCCGGGCCCGGAAAAGTCGACCCAGCAGCCAATTTAGCAGACGTGACGCGGTTTTAAAAGCGCCGAACTGACTGCTGACGACCGCACGCCTGCGAGCCTTCCATCTCGCCACCTGCGACGATCGAGCGGATTCGCCGGTGACCGTCAACAAACCGCATCTTTCGTTCGTCAGGACCGATGAGAGGGCCGGACTCGGCCGTCAGAAGGAACGTGGAGTCATTGCCGAGCCCGGATCTGGTCGTGACCGCCCAGTACGGGCGTCTCCGGCGGCTCTGTCGCCTGCTGCTGGGAGACGCCCAGGAGGCCGAGGACGTGGTGCAGGAGGTGTTCTTGAAGGCGCACGAGGCCGCGGCCGTCGGGCGCGGGCCGCTCGACTGGGGCGCCTGGCTCACCCGGGTCGCGGTGAACGCCTGCCGGGACCGTCGCCGCGCCGGCGGCTGGATGCGCCTACGCCTCCGCTCCACCCACGTCGAGGACGTGCCCCTGGTGGCCGACACCCCTGCCCCCGGTGACGTGGCGATCGGCGAGGACACCCGGCGCCGCATCTGGGCTGCCTTCCGCACCCTGCCGCGCCGGCAGCAAGAGGTGTTCGCGCTGCGCTACATCGAGGAACGGTCCACCCGCGACGTGGCGGTCACCCTCGGCCTGAGCCAGGGCAGCGTGAAGCGTCATCTCTTCAGGGCGCTCCGTCACCTGCGCCACTCGCTCCAGGATGCGCGATGAGCACCCCGGACCCGCGTGCCTCGCGGTCGGAGATCACGCGATGACCCCCTGCCTCTCCGATGACGCCCTCACGCGGATCCACGCCGATCTGGGCTCCATCGTGGAGCGCGCGCACCTGGCCGGGTGCCCGGCGTGCACTGCGCGCTCGCGCCGGATCCGGCGCGACCTCGAGCTGATCACCGCGGTGCTGCGCGACACGCCGGAGCCGATCGCGCGTCACGCCCCCGCGCGCGGCTCGCGCCGCTGGCTGCCCGCCGCGGTCGCTCTCTCCGCGGTCGCCGCGGTGCTGCTGGTGCGGGTGGAGGTCGCGGTGTGGCGCGCGGCGACTCCGCCGCCCAGCATGCCGCCGCAGGAGGTGGCCGCGATCCTGTCGGATGTCTCGGCCTCCCTCTTCTCCCTGAGCGGCGATCCCACCCCCGCCACCACCGTGGTCGAGGAGAGCCCGCTGAGCCTGGAGGCCATGGCGCGGGACGTGGACGGCACGCTCACCGGAGCCGAACCGTGAGGACCCCGCGTCTGGCCGCCGCGCTCCTGGTGGGCGTCCTGCTGGCGGGCGTAGGCGGAAGCGCCGCGCTCGCGCAGGGCCCGCCGCTCGGCGGAGGCCGCCGCGAGGGCGGGATGCGCCGCGGCGCCGGCCGGGGCGAGGGCGAGCTGGCCCTCATGATCCGCGCCGCCGATCTGACGCCCGAGCAGCAGACCCGCGTGCGCGAGATCCTGTCCGCGCACCGCGCGGCGGCGCGCCCGGTCGTGGAGCAGCTCCGCGGCGCGCAGGCCGAGCTGGGCGACAAGCTGCTGGCGCCCGGATCGGTGCAGGCCGCCGACCTGCAGCCGCTGCTGCAGCGCATCGGCCAGCTGCGGGACCAGCTCGCGCGCGACAGCGCGGCCGCCGCCCTCGAGGTTCGCGCGGTGCTCACCCCCGAGCAGCTCGCGCGCGTGGCCCGGACCAAGGCGCGCCTCTCCGAGCTCCGGGAAGAGATGCGGCAGCTGATGCAGCCGCCCCGCCGGTAACGTGTGCGCGCGCTCCTCGCCCTGATCGTGCTCGCCACCGGTCTGGCCCTGCCGGCCCTGGCCCACGCGAGCCCACCGGACCCCTCGTGGATCCCGGGCGTCTACGACGACGCCGATTTCGACGACGTCGTGGTCCGGGTGACCTCGGCGACCGGCAGCGTCGACCCCGAGCCGCCGGACGCGCCGTGTCTCGCTCCTGGGCCGGCGGAGCGCGTCGGCCATCGGCCGGAGCCCGCGCCCGGGTCCCGCGGCATCCGCGCGGATCGCGGCCGCGCTCCCTCGCGAGCTCGCCCCGCGAAGTCCGTCCGGCGACCCTTCGATGAAACCCCGAACGGAGGTGACCGACGAGGAGGAGACCCAAGTGCGGCGGCGGCCGAATGATCCCCCGGAGTGGTCCGTCGAAGTATGCTACAAAGCGGAGCCACGACGAGAGGGGGCGGCATGGCTGGTGAAGCACAAGAGTCCGAGGGGTTGCGTCCGGAATCGACGGATGCGCCACGTCGGTCACGGGGCGGCCGGGTCTGGATCATCGGGGTCGTCCTGGCCGCCCTGCTCGCGGGAGGCGGGTACTTCGCGCTGAACCGCCCCGGCCGCGCGGCCCCGCCGCCGCGCGCCACCGCCCCGCGCGCCATCCCGGTGGTGACGGTGGCCGCGAAGACCGGCGACCTGCCGGTCTATCTCACCGGGCTCGGCACGGTCACCGCGCTGAACACGGTGACGGTGCGCAGCCGCGTCGACGGTCAGCTCATGCGGACCCTGTTCCAGGAGGGCCAGCTCGTCAAGGCGGGCGACGTCCTCGCCGAGATCGATCCACGCCCCTTCGAGGCCCAGCTGACCCAGGCCGAGGGCCAGCTCGCCAAGGACCAGGCGGCGCTCAGCAACGCGCGCCTCGATCTCGAGCGCTACCGCACGCTCGTGAAGGGCGGCTTCATCCCGCAGCAGCAGCTCGACACCCAGGCCTCCACCGTCTCGCAGCTCGCGGCGGCCATCCAGGCGGATCAGGGCAACATCGACGCGATCAAGCTCCAGCTCACCTACTGCCGGATCATCGCCCCCATCACCGGCCGCACCGGTCTGCGCCTCGTCGACGCGGGCAACATGGTGCACGCCAACGACCCGGGCGGCCTCGTGGTGCTGACCCAGATCCAGCCGATCGCGGTCCTGTTCACGATCCCGCAGGACAACCTGCCCGCGGTGCTCGCCCGGCAGCGGGCGGCGGGGACGATGACGGTGGAGGCGTTCGATCGCGAGGGGCGCACCCGTCTCGCGAGGGGCATCCTCATCGCGGTGGACAACCAGATCGACCAGAGCACCGGCACCGTGAAGCTCAAGGCGAGCTTCGACAACGCCGACTTCTCGCTCTACCCGAACCAGTTCGTGAACGCGCGCGTGCTGGTCGACACCGTGAAGGGCGCGGTTCTCGTCCCCAACGAGGCGATCCAGCGCGGGTCCCAGGGCCCGTTCGTGTACGCGGTGAAGCCGGACAACACGGTGGAGCTGCGGAAGATCGCCCTCGGCCCGGGGGAGGGCGGCGTCACCGCGGTGCGTGAGGGCGTGGCCGCGGGCGACGCGTTGATCGTCGACGGAGTCGACAAGGTGCAGGACCGCTCGCGCGTGCAGCCGACGATGCGCGCCGAGCGGCCGGCGGGCGCCCGCGGGGACCAGCCGGCCCCGCCCCCCGGCGATCGGTCGCCGCGGGGCCAGAGCGAGCGGCCGGCGGGCGCCCGCGGGGGGGCATGAACCCGTCGCGGCCGTTCATCCTCCGGCCGGTCGCGACCTCCCTCCTGACCGCCGCGATCGTCCTCGCCGGGCTCGTCGGCTACCGGCTGCTCGCGGTGTCCGCCCTGCCCCAGGTGGACTACCCGACCATGCAGGTGCAGACGTTCTATCCGGGCGCGAGCCCCGACGTCATGGCCTCCGCGGTCACCGCCCCGCTGGAGCGCCAGTTCGGCCAGATGCCCGGCCTCAAGCAGATGACGTCGAGCAGCTCGTCGACCAGCAGCGTGATCACGCTGCAGTTCGACCTGAATCTGCCGCTCGACATCGCCGAGCAGCAGGTGCAGGCCGCCATCAATGCGGCCACGTCGTTCCTGCCCACCGACCTGCCGAACCCGCCGATCTACAGCAAGGTCAACCCCGCCGACGCGCCCATCCTCACCCTCGGGCTCACGTCCGACGCGCTGCCCCTCACCACCGTGCAGGACCTCGCGGACACGCGCCTGGTGCCGAAGATCTCCCAGCTGCCGGGGGTGGGGCTGGTCAGCCTGAGCGGCGGGCAGAAGCCGGCCATCCGCATCCAGGTGAACCCGACCCGGCTGGCCGCCAACGCGCTCACGCTCGAGGACGTGCGGACCGCGGTGGCCAACGCGAGCGTGAACCAGGCCAAGGGCAGCCTCGACGGGCCGCGGCAGGCCTTCACCATCGGGGCCAACGATCAGCTCGTGTCGAGCGAGCAGTACCGCAACCTGGTCATCGCCTACCGCAACGGGGCGCCGGTGCACCTCTCGGACGTGGCCGACACGGTGGACGACGCGGAAAACCTCCGGCAGGCCGCCTGGATGGGCACCGAGCCCGCGGTGATCGTGAACATCCAGCGCCAGCCCGGCGCCAACCTCATCCAGGTGGTGGACCGGGTCAAGCTCCTGCTGCCCACCCTGCAGGCCACCCTGCCCGGCTCGGTCAAGGTGGCGATCCTCAGCGACCGCACCACCACCATCCGCGCCTCGGTCCACGACGTGCAGCTCGAGCTGATGCTCGCGGTGATCCTGGTGGTGCTGGTGATCTTCCTGTTCCTGGGCAGCCCCGCCGCCACCTTCATCCCGTCGATCGCGGTGCCGGTCTCGATCGTCGGCACCTTCGCGGTGATGTACGCGCTCGGCTTCAGCCTGAACAACCTCTCCTTGATGGCCCTCACCATCGCCACCGGCTTCGTGGTCGACGACGCGGTGGTGATGATCGAGAACATCGCGCGCTACATCGAGGCGGGCGATTCTCCGCTGGAGGCCGCGCTCGAGGGCTCGGCACAGATCGGCTTCACCATCCTCTCCTTGACCGTCTCCCTGATCGCGGTGCTGATCCCGCTCCTGTTCATGGGTGACATCGTGGGCCGCCTCTTCCGGGAGTTCGCGATCACCCTGAGCGCCGCGATCCTGGTCTCGGCGGGGGTCTCCCTCACCCTCACCCCGATGCTGTGCGCCCGGCTGCTGCGCCACCACGAGCCCCACGAGACCGGACGGGTGGCGCGCCTCTCCCAGGCGGTGTTCAACCGCGTGCTGGATCTCTACGCGCGCACCCTGCGGATCGTCCTCGCGCACCAGGGCCTCACCCTCGTGGTGGCGGTCGGCACCCTCGGGCTCACCCTGCTGCTCTACACGGTGGTGCCGAAGGGGCTCTTCCCGGTCCAGGACACCGGCGTGATCCTCGGCATCTCGGAGGCGCCTCAGAGCGTGTCGTTCCCGGCGATGGCCCAGCGCCAGCAGGCGCTGGCCCGGGCGATCCTCGCCGACCCCGCGGTGGAGACCCTCTCCTCGTTCATCGGCATCGACGGCACCAACGTCACCCTCAACAGCGGTCGCATGCTGATCACCCTCCGGGCCCTCGACGAGCGGCGGATCGGAGTGCGCGACGTCATCGAGCGGCTGCGGCCCCGCCTCGCGGAGGTGCCCGGGATCACGCTCTACCTGCAGCCGGTGCAGGACCTCACGGTGGAGGATCGGGTGAGCCGCACCCAGTTCCAGTACAGCCTGGAGAGTCCGAGCGTGGCCGAGCTCAACACCTGGGTTCCCCGCTTCGTCGAGCGCCTCCGCGCCCATCCCGGCCTGCGCGACGTGGCGAGCGACCAGCAGGACCAGGGCCTCGAGACGTCGGTGCGCATCGACCGGGACACCGCGGCCCGGCTCGGCATCACCCCCCAGATGATCGACGACGCGCTCTACAACGCGTTCGGCCAGCGGCAGATCTCCACCATCTTCACCCAGCTGAACCAGTACCGGGTGGTGCTCGAGGTGCGGCCCGAGTTCCGCCGGGATCCGGCCGCGCTGCAGCAGATCTACCTGCGCTCGAGCAGCGGCGGCCAGGTCCCGCTGTCGACGTTCACCTCCTTCGAGGAGCGGGCCAGCCCGCTGGTGGTGAGCCACCAGGGCCAGTTCCCGGTGGTGACCGTCTCGTTCAACCTGGCCCCCGGCGTCTCCCTCGGCGAGGCGGTGGACGCCATCGACACCACCCGCCGCGACCTGAAGATGCCGATCTCGATCGAGTCGCGATTCCAGGGCGCGGCGCGGGCCTTCCAGGCCTCGCTCGCCAACGAGCCGCTCCTCATCCTGGCCGCGGTGGTGTGCGTGTACATCGTGCTCGGCGTCCTCTACGAGAGCTGGATCCACCCGGTGACGATCCTGTCCACCCTGCCCTCCGCCGGCGTGGGCGCCCTGCTCGCGCTGCTCGCCGCGCGCCTCGACCTGAGCGTGATCGCGCTCATCGGCATCATCCTGTTGATCGGCATCGTGATGAAGAACGCGATCATGATGATCGACTTCGCGCTCGACGCCCAGCGCACCGAGGGGAAGCCCGCGTTCGAGGCGATCTACCAGGCGTGCCTGCTCCGCTTCCGGCCGATCCTGATGACCACGATGGCCGCGCTGCTGGGCGGGGTGCCGCTCGCCCTCGGTCAGGGGGTGGGCGCCGAGCTGCGCCAGCCGCTCGGAGTGGCGATCGTGGGCGGCCTGATCATGAGCCAGCTGCTCACGCTCTACACGACGCCGGTCATCTACCTCGCCTTCGATCGGCTCGCGGTGCGCGCGGGCCGCCGCGCCCGGCCCGCGACGGCCACCCCGCCGGCGGGCGCGCCCGCGCAGCCGTCACGCCCGTGAACCTGTCCGGCCCGTTCATCCGGCGCCCCGTCGGCACCACCCTGCTGACCGTCGCGCTGGTCCTGGCCGGCATCATCGGCTTCCGGCTGCTGCCGGTGGCCCCGCTGCCCCAGGTGGACTTCCCCACCATCAGCGTCTCGGCCGGCCTGCCCGGGGCCAGCCCCGAGACCATGGCCTCCGCGGTGGCGACCCCGCTGGAGCGCCAGTTCACGCGCATCGCAGCGGTGACCGAGATGACCTCGACCAGCTTTCTCGGCTCGACGAGCGTGGCGCTGCAGTTCGACCTCTCGCGGGACATCAACGGGGCCGCCCGCGACGTGCAGTCCGCCATCAACGCGGCGGCCGGCCAGCTGCCCTCGAACCTGCCGAGCAACCCGACCTACCGCAAGGTCAACCCGGCCGACGCCCCCATCATGATCCTCGCGCTCACCTCGCCCACCGCCACCACCGGCCAGATGTACGACATGGCGTCGACCATCCTCCAGCAGAAGCTGGCCCAGCTGGACGGCGTGGGCCAGGTCTTCGTGGGCGGCAGCTCGCTGCCCGCGGTGCGGGTCGAGCTGAACCCCCACGCGCTGGCCCGCTACGACATCGGCCTCGAGGACGTGCGCGCGACGCTGGCCAACGCCAACGTCAACCGGCCGAAGGGGCAGATCCACGGACCGGAGCGCGCGTGGGAGATCCGCACCAGCGACCAGCTGCGCTTCGCGGACCAGTACCGGTCGCTGGTGGTGGCCTGGCGCAACGGCGCCGCGGTGCGGCTCTCCGACGTGGCCCAGGTGACCGAGGCGGGCGAGGACCTGCGCTCGGTCGGCATCGCCAACGGCCGCCCCGCCGCGCTGATCATCATCTTCCGCCAGCCCGGGGCCAACATCATCGAGGCGGTCGATCGCATCCGCGAGGCGATGCCCGAGCTGCACGCGCTCATCCCCGCCGACGTCACCCTCACCCCGGTGCTCGACCAGACCGTCACCATCCGGGCCTCGGTGGCCGACGTCGAGCACGCCCTGATGATCTCGGTGGCCCTGGTGGTGCTGGTGGTGTTCCTGTTCCTGCGCGACGGCCGGGCCACCGCCATCCCGGGCGTCGCGGTGCCGGTGTCGCTGACCGGCACCTTCGCCTTCATGTACCTGATCGGCTACAGCATCGACAACCTCTCGCTGATGGCCCTCACGGTGGCCACCGGGTTCGTGGTCGACGACGCGATCGTGGTGGTGGAGAACGTGATGCGCCACCTCGAGCAGGGCATGCGCCCGCTCGAGGCCGCGATCACCGGGGCGCGCGAGATCGGCTTCACCGTGCTCTCGATCAGCGTTTCGCTGGTCGCGGTGTTCATTCCGATCCTCCTGATGGGCGGCCTCATCGGCCGGCTCTTCCGGGAGTTCGCGATGGTGCTCTCCATCGCGGTGCTGGTCTCGCTGGTGGTCTCCCTGACCACCACCCCGATGATGTGCGCGCGGCTCCTCCGCTCCCATCACGGGCGAGAGCGCGGCCGCTTCTACCGCGGCGGCGAGCGGGTCTTCGGCTGGGTGGTCCGGGGCTACGAGCACACCCTGGGCTGGGCCCTCCGCTACCCCGGCACGGTGCTCGCCATCGCCGCGCTCACCTGCGCGCTCACCGTGTACCTGTTCGTGATCATCCCCAAGGGCTTCTTCCCCCAGCAGGACAACGGGCGGCTCAGCGGCGGGATCGTGGCGTCCCAGGACATCTCCTTCCAGGCAATGCGCGAGAAGGTGACCCAGCTCGCCGCGATCGTGCAGGCCGATCCGGGAGTCGCCACCGTCACCGCCTACACCGGGGGCGGCGGCGGCCGCGGCACCACCGTGAACACCGCGCGCATGTTCGTGGCGCTCAAGCCGACCAGGGAGCGCGACGCCACCGCGGACCAGATCATCGGCCGCCTCCGTCCCAAGCTGGCGCGGGTGATCGGCGCCACCCTCTACCTGCAGGCGGTGCAGGACATCCGGGTGGGCGGCCGCCTCGGCAACGCGCAGTACCAGTACACCCTCCAGGCGGACAGCCTCAAGGATCTGAGCGAGTGGGCGCCGCGCATGCTCCAGGCGCTCCGCGGCCTCCCCGAGCTGCGCGACGTCTCGAGCGACCAGCAGGACGCGGGACTGCAGGTGCCGCTCACCATCGACCGGGACACCGCGGCCCGCCTGGGGGTCAGCACCAAGCTCATCGACGAGACCCTCTACAGCGCATTCGGACAGCGCCAGGTCTCGACCATCTACACCTCGCTGAATCAGTACCACGTGGTGATGGAGGTGGCGCCCGAGTACTGGCAGAGTCCGGACGCGCTCTCCGCGATCCACCTGCGCTCCGCCACCGGCGCCACCGTGCCCCTCACCGCGCTGACCCGGTTTCAGCCGAGCGCCGCCCCGCTGCAGGTGAACCACCAGGGCCTCTTCCCGTCGGTGACGATGTCATTCAATCTGGCGCCCGACGTGTCGCTCGGCCACGCGGTGACCGCGGTGCAGGACGCGGGCCGCCGCGTGGGGCTGCCCGCGAGCGTGCGCGGCAAGTTCGCGGGGGCGGCCCAGGCCTTCCAGGACTCGCTGTCCACCCAGCCCCTGCTCATCCTGGCCGCCCTGGTCGCGGTCTACATCGTGCTCGGCATGCTCTACGAGAGCTACGTGCACCCGTTGACCATCCTCTCCACCCTGCCCTCGGCGGGGGTGGGCGCGCTGCTGGCCCTGATGCTGTGCCGGATGGATCTGTCGATCATCGCGATCATCGGAATCATCCTGCTCATCGGCATCGTGAAGAAGAACGCGATCATGGTCATCGACGTCGCGCTGGACCTGGAGCGGCGCGAGGAGCGCGCGCCGAAGGACGCGATCTATACCGCGTGCCTGCAGCGGCTGCGGCCCATCCTCATGACCACGATGGCCGCGATGCTGGGGGCACTGCCGCTGGCCCTCGGCACCGGCACCGGTTCCGAGCTGCGGCGCCCGCTCGGGGTGAGCATCATCGGCGGCCTCATGCTGAGCCAGCTCCTGACCCTCTACACGACCCCGATCGTGTACCTGTTCCTGGAGCGGTGGCGGATCCGGATGGCGAAGGTGTGGACGCGGATCGGCGCGCGCATCGGCGTGCGCCGGCCGGTCGAGCAGATCAGCGGCGGCAAGTAGTCGATCCCCTACGAGAGGAGTCGCGCATGGAGCTCGATCCGCGCAGCATGAAGCAGGAGTCCACCTACAAGCTCTTGATCGGCTGCGTGGTGCCGCGGCCCATCGCGTGGGTGTCCACGGTGGGGCCGGACGGCGTGCACAACCTCGCCCCCTTCAGCTTCTTCATGGGCGTCTGCGGTGACCCGCCCACCATCGCCTTTTCCTCCGGCCCGCGGGCGAAGAACCGCAAGGACACGGTGCGGAACGCGGAGCACACCGGCGACTTCGTGGTGAACGTGGTGGACGACGACCGCGCCGAGCAGATGAACCAGACCTCCGGGGAGTACCCGCCCGGGATCGACGAGTTCGCCCTCACCGGCCTCACCGCCGCACCCGGGGTGCGGGTGCGCTCCCCGCGGGTGCTGGAGGCGCCGATCAGCCTCGAGTGCCGGCTGGCCCGGGTCATCCCGGTGGGCCGCGGGCCCCACAGCCTCGTGCTGGGCGAGATCGTGTACTTCCACGTGCGCGACGACGTCTACGACGCGGCGACCGGGCGCATCGACATGGCGCGGCTCAAGCCGGTGGGCCGGCTCGCCGGGCATGCCTACGCGCACGTGCACGACATCTTCGAGATGAAGCGACCGTCGGAGCACTACGCGGGCTAGGCGGCAGGGCGGCCCCGCGGGCGCCCCCGAGTCCCCGGGACCGCCCGGTCAACCGGAACACCGGGCCGCTCGTCCCGTAAATGAAGGACGCGCCACCTCCGTCAGAGGAGGTGGCCCTCGAGGAGGGGACTCATGATGCGCTTTCGAATGCTTGCGCCGCCGGCCCTGATCGCGCTCGTGACCGTTGGATCGATCGGCTGGAGCGCCACCCCGGCCTCGGCGTGGCGGGCGCGGGTGTTCGTGGGTCCCGGGATCGTGGTGGGACCCCCGGTGGTCGTGGGGCCACCGGTCGTGGTGGCGCCGTCGTATCCGGCCCCGGTCGTCGTCGAGCCGGCGCCGGTGTACCAGGAGCAGCCCCAGACCGCGGCCCAGCCGTCCTGGTACTACTGCCCGGATCCGGCTGGCTACTACCCGTACGTGAAGGAGTGCCCGCGGGGCTGGCAGCCGGTCAGCCCGGCCCCGAAAGCTCCGTGACGGAGAGCGCGCCCGTGCGAGCCCTGGCGCTGCTACTCGTGGTCGCGCTGGCCGCCGGCTGCGCCACCGTGCCGGCCGGGCCGAGCGTATCGGTGCTGCCCGGCCGCGGGAAGACCTTCGAGCAGTTCCGGGAAGACGACGTCGTCTGCCGCGACTGGGCGCGCCGGCAGGCCGGTACCACGCCGGGCGCCTCGGCGGCCAGGAATACGGTCGGCGGCGCGGCGATCGGCACCCTGATCGGCGCCGGGCTCGGCGCCGCGCTCGGCGCGATCACGCGTCGTCCGGCGACGGGCGCCGCGGTCGGCGCCGGCTTCGGGCTGGTGGGCGGCACCGCGGTCGGCGCCAGCGCGGGCCAGGCCTCCGGCGAGAGCGTGCAGCGCCGCTACGACAACGCCTACACGCAGTGCATGTACGCCAAGGGCGATCAGGTGCCGGGGCGGCCCGCGCGCGTGGTCGCGCCCACCCCGAGCCCGGCCCCGCCGCCTCCGCCGCCGCCGCCCGCGGTGACTCCCGCTCCGCCGGCACCTCCCGCGTCGCCGGACGCGGCGCTTGCGCCACCGCCGCCGCCCGGCCCGCCGCCTCCGCCGCCCCCGCCGCCGCGCTGAGCCGCGCCGGGGTGACAACCGCGGCGGCAGGGTTTATGGTAGCCGCCGTGATCCCGGTCTTCGCCCTCTGCACCGGCGCGCTCGAGCTGGACCGCGCGAGCATGCTCGACGACCTGCCCGCGGGCCAGTCCTGGACGGTGCCGGTGCTGAGCTTCCTGGTCGCGCACCCGCGCGGCCGGCTCCTCTTCGATACCGGCGTGCACTGCCAGACCCGCGTCGATCCCATCGGGCGCATGGGCCCGGAGCGGGCGAAGCGGCTGGTGGACCGGTCGACGGCGGGCGAGGACGTGGTCCCCCAGCTGGCCCTGCTCGGGCTCCGTCCCGACGACGTGCGCTACGTGGCCAACTCGCACCTGCACTTCGACCACTGCGGGGGCAACGAGTTCTTCCCGCGCTCCACGTTCCTGGTGCAGAAGGCGGAGATGGAGGCGGCGCGCCGGCCCGGCTTCGCGCCCGGCTACAACCCGAGCCCGCTCGACTTCGACCATCCCCTCGACTACCGGCTCGTCGACGGGGAGCACGACGTGTTCGGGGACGGCACCGTGATCCTGTTCCCGACCTTCGGGCACACCCCGGGGCATCAGTCGCTGCGGGTGCGCGCGGGCAAGGGCCAGGACTTCGTCTGCGCGGCCGACGCGTGCTACGTCCGGGAGAACCTGGATCGCGACGTGCTGCCGCGCGTGCTGTGGAACGGCCCGGTCATGCGGGAGTCCCTGGCCCGGCTGCGCCGCCTGCGCGACCGCGAGGGCGCCACCGTGTTCTACGGCCACGATCCCGAGCAGTGGCGGGCCATCCCGCACGCGCCCGCCGCCGTCGCCTAGGGTCCTCCGCGTGCTCGCCCCGCTGCTCGACGGCCTCACCTTCGCCGAGGGGCCGCGCTGGCGCGACGGACGCCTGTGGTTCTCCGACTTCTACACGCAGCGCGTGCTCGCGGTGACCCCGGAGGGCAAGGCCGAGACGATCCTCGAGGTGCCGCAGCGTCCCTCCGGCCTCGGCTGGCTCCCCGACGGCAGCCTGCTGGTCGTCTCCATGCTCGACCGTCGGCTGCTGCGGGTGCGGGACGGCCGCGCGGTGGTCCACGCCGACCTCTCCGCGCTCGCCACCGGCCCGTGCAACGACATGGTGGTGGACGCGCGCGGCCGGGCCTACGTCGGCAACTTCGGCTTCGACCGTCACCGCAACGAGCCGCCGCGCGCGGCGACCCTCGCCCGCGTCGATCCCGACGGCACCGTCACCCGCGCCGCGGAGGACCTCAAGTTCCCCAACGGCGGGGTGATCACGCCCGACGGCCGCACGCTCGTGGTGGCCGAGACGCTCGCCCATCGCCTCACCGCCTTCGAGGTGGCCGCGGACGGGGGGCTCTCCCGCGGCCGGGTCTGGGCCGCCCTCGACGGCGTCTTCCCCGACGGCATCTGCCTCGACGCGGAGGGCGCGATCTGGGTCGCCGACGCGCGGGGCCCGGACCTCCTGCGCGTCCGCGAGGGCGGCGCGATCGACCGCCGGATCCCGGTCGGGGCGGGTCGCCACGCCTTCGCCTGCATGCTGGGCGGAGCCGATCGCCGCACCCTCTACGTCTGCACCTGCACCGGCAGCGGCCCCGCGGTCGCGGACCGGCGCGACGGCCGCATCGAGCGCGTCCTCGTGGACGTGCCCGGCGCGGGGTTCCCTTGACCATTCCACGAAAGGCGCGGCCATGAGCGCGAGCACGACAGCGCGACCCGAGGACGATCCAGGACTGGCGGGACGAGTGGCCATCGTCACCGGCGGGGGCGCCGCCGGCGACGGCATCGGCAACGGGCGCGCGACCTGCATCCTGCTCGCCCGCAGCGGCACCCGCGTGCTGGTGGTCGATCGCGAGGAGGGCCTCGCCAAGCGCACGGTGGAGATGATCACCGCCGAGGGCGGCACCGCCTCCCCGCTGGCCGTCGACGTGACCGACGAGGCGCAGTGCGCGGCGATGGCCCGCGAGGCCGTCTCCCGCTACGGCCGGCTCGACTTCCTGGTCAACAACGTGGGCATCGGCAGCAAGGGCAGCGTGGTGCAGGAGAAGCCCGAGACCTGGCGGCGGGTCATGCAGGTCAACGTCGAGACCATGTTCCTCGCCTCGAAGGCCGCCATCCCCGAGATGATCCGCACCGCGCAGGGCGGCGCGATCGTCAACATCTCGTCGATCTCGGCCCTCCGGCCGCGCGGCCTCACCACCTACTCCGCCTCCAAGGGCGCAGTCATCGCGCTGAGCCGCGCGATGGCGGTCGACCACGGGCCCGACGGCATCCGCGTCAACTGCATCGCGCCCGGCCCGGTCTACACCCCCATGGTCTACGCGCGCGGCATGAGCCCCGCCGCCCGCGACCAGCGCCGGCGCGCCTCGGTCCTGGGCCGCGAGGGCACCGGGTGGGACATCGGCCAGGCGGCCCGCTTCCTCCTCTCCAACCACGCCCGCTACATCACCGGCCAGCTCCTCGTCGTGGACGGCGGCGCCACCCTCGTCGGCCCCGCCCGAGAATCCCAAACCGAACACTGAGGGTCGGCCAACCCATCCGTGAACGGACGACGCGCGAGGCGGACGGGTCCTGGCGGCGTGGGGGGCCCCGCGCAGCCGGCTCCGTCACCCGCTCGCCGGACTCGCCGCTCGGGTGAGCCCGCTCACGCATGGCTCGATCCGAGCGTCGACCATCCAAGGAGGAATTGATGAGGTTCGGGATCTTCACCAGCATGGGGAACCAGACGTGGCCGGGGGTGCTGGAGCTATGGAAGCACGTCGAGGCCACCCGGTGGGACGTGGCGTGCGTGACCGACCACTTCATGCCCAACACCACGGAGCGCGAGGGCGCGATGCTCGAGGGCTGGAGCACGCTCACCGCACTGGCCGCGCTGGTGCCGCGAATGCAGGTCGGCACCATCGTGCTCGGCAACACGTACCGGCACCCGGCGGTGGTGGCCAAGATGGCGGCGCAGGTCGACATCATCTCGAACGGGCGCCTGCTGCTGGGCCTGGGCGCGGGATGGCAGGAGAACGAGCACGAGGCCTACGGCATCCCGTTCTACACCATGCGCGAGCGCCTCGAGCGGCTCGACGAGGCCTGCCAGGTGATGAAGATGCTGTGGACGCAGGACCGCTCCACGTTCAAGGGGCGCTACTACCAGCTGTCGGACGCGCCGCTCCAGCCCAAGGCCGTGCAGAAGCCGCACCCGGAGCTGATGATCGGCGGCGGCGGCGAGAAGATGACCCTGCGGACGGTGGCCCGCCACGCCGACCACTGGAACGTGTGGGGCGGCCCGAAGGTCCTGGCCCACAAGGGCCGCATCCTCGACGAGCACTGCGCGGCCGTGGGCCGCGACCCCGGCACCATCCGCCGCTCCGCCAACATGGCCCTGCTCATCACGGACAAGAAGGCGGAGGTGGAGGCGCTCGCGGAGACGATCGGCACGCGCATGGGCCGGCACGCAGCGGACGCGCGCGACACCTGCCTGGCCGGCACTCCGGAGCAGATCCGGGCCATTCTGGGCGAGCTGCGCGCGGCGAAGGTCGACACCGTGTTCATCCCGACGCTGTTCCGGCCGCTGCCCGAGCTGCGGCGGGACCTGGACCGCTTCATCGCGGAGATCGCCCCCGCGTTCCGCTGACCGTCGGCGGGCCGACTCGCGCCGGTCTGTAGGTGGCGGAGCGGCAGCCGAGGCATACTGGGAGGCGTGACTCGCCGCCGCCTCTGGTGGAGCGTCGCGGTCGTCGCGCTGGCGGGACTCGTCCTCTCCGTCACGGCGCTCTGGCTGGCGCTGCCCCGCATCGCCCGATGGGCCCTCGTGTGGCAGGTCGAGGCCCAGACCGGTCGCCGCCTGACCCTGGCCGGCTTCGACCTCGATCTCGCCCACGGCCGCCTCTCCATCGCCGGGTTCCGGCTCGCCGACCGCATCCCCGGGCCCCCGCTGGTGGAGTTCGATCGGCTCGACGTCCGCTTCCACCCCACGCGCCTGCTGCGCGGACGTCTCGAGATCGCGGACGTGGCCCTCGCCGGCCCCCGCATCCACGTCGTGCGCATCGGGCACGGCGAGCTCAATATCTCCGACCTGCTCGCGCGTCCGCCCTCGCGGTCCGAGGGCCTGCCGTTCGCCCTCGACCACCTGGCGGTGACCGACGGGGCGATCCTGTTCGAGGACCGCACGCTGACGCCGGTCCGCACCTGGCGCGCGATGGGGCTCGGCGTGGAGGCCGAGGCGCTGTCCAGCGAGAACCCGGAGCCGCGCGGCCGCCTGCGCCTCACCGCCCAGGTGGCGGGCGCCCCGCTTTCCCTGGACGCATCCGGCATCGCGCTGCGGCCGTTCCAGGCGAAGGCGCGGCTCAGCCTGCGCGACGCCGACGCCACTCTCGCCAACCTGTACCTGCCGCCCGACGCGATGATGGTGCTCGACCGGGCCACGGTGGGCGCGGTGGTGGAGGCCACCGTCGACGCGCAGGGCGGCGTGGGCCTCGACGGGCAGGCGCGCATCGCCGACGTGGTGGCGCGCCGGCGCGGGGTCGAGGCCTCGCTGTTCACGGTGCCCGCGCTCGACTTCACGCTCACCAGCGGCCGGTCCCCGGAGGGCCGCCTCACCGGCCGGATCGAGGCGACGGGCGACGCCACCGTCTTCGATCCGCGGCCCGGGCAGCACAACCGCTTCGAGATCCGGCGCCTCCGGATCGTGGCCGACGGCGTCGACGCGACCGGCCGCTCGTCCGCGCGCCTCACCGCCAGCGCCGGGCTGCCCGGCGGCGGCGCGCTCGACGTCCAGGGGACGGCGCGCGCCACTCCGCCGGCGGCCGAGGTGCGCACCCGCATCAGCCGGGTCGACCTCGCGTTCTGGGCGCCCTACTTCGACCTGCCGGTGGAGTTCACCGGCATGGCCGAGACCGACCTCACCATCGACACCACGCCCGCCGGGCCGCGCGTGCGCGGCCGCGGGCTGGTAAAGGGCGTCACGGTGTCCGACGGCGCGCGCCGCCTGGCCGCCGCGGACCAGGTCGAGCTGTCGGGCCTGGACGCGCAGTGGCCGAAGGCGAAGATCGAGCGGGTGCGGCTCAGCCGGCCCCGGGCCCGCATCGGCCGTGAGCGAGACGGGCGGCTCACCATCTCGGATCTGGTGGAGTCGATGAACAAGCCCGGCCGCGAGCGGCCGGCCCCGGCGCCGAGCAGCAAGCCGAGCGCGCTGCCGCCCGATTTCGCGATCGAGGTGGGCGAGGTCTCGGTGGACAACGGCCGCGTCCGGCTGGACGACGCCACCGTGGAGCCGGCGGCGGTCTTCCGCCTGAACCCGATCCGTCTCACCGCGCGCGCGTTGACCTGGCCGAGCCGCGGACCGGCCACCGTGACGCTCAGCGCGGGCACGCCCGAGGGCGGCACGATCGAGACCAGCGGGACGGTCCTGCTCGATCCGGTGCGCTTCGACCTGCGCACCCGGCTGGTGAACATCTCGGTCGCGCCGTATCGGCCCTACGCGCCCCTCGCCGCGCGGGTGGAGGGGCACGTCGACGGCGAGCTCACCGCGAAAGGCACCCTGAACGGTGACCGGACCGAGCTCACCGCGAAGGGGTCGCTCGCCCTCGCGGACCTGGCCTTCCTCGACGGCGACCGTCCCATCCTCACGGTGGGCCGCCTGGAGCTGGCCGGGCTCGACTACGCCTGGCCCGCCACCGCCACCATCGATCGCGTGCACATGCGGAAGTCGTGGGTCCTGCTGGAGCGGCGCCCCGACGGCTCCATGCCGATCACGGGCATCCTCACGCCGCTCCGTCGCGCGCCGCCCGCCGGGACGCCACCGACGCCGTCGTCCTCCGCGGCGCCCGCGGGCCCCTCGCCGGCGACGGCGCCGCCCGCGGCCTCCTCATCGTCGCCCGACATCAAGATGACGGTGCGCGAGGTGCTCTTCGAAGAGGGCGCCGCCACCGTGGTGGACGCGGCGGTCAATCCCACCGCGCGGCTCGAGGTGGCCGGGGTGCGGCTCAGCGCCCGCGACTTCGCGTGGCCCGCGCGGGTGCCGGTGCCGGTGCAGCTCGACGCGCCGACGCCGGGGTCCGGCCGCATCGCCGGGCGGGGCACGGTGGACGTGGCCGCCCGGAGCCTCGAGATGCAGCTGACGCCGGCCGGCGTGGACCTGGGCCCCGCCCAGCCCTATGCGCCGGTGCGCGGACGGCTCGCCGGGCACGCGAGCGGCGATCTTGCGATCAAGGCCACGCTGGAGCCGTTCACCCTGACCGCCCGCGGCTCCGCCGCCATCGCCGACATGGCGTTCGGCGACGCCGGCGCGCCGCTGATGACCGCGGCGCGCCTGCAGGCCACCGGCATCGATTTCGCGTGGCCCGCCACCGTCACGGTAGACCGCATCGACCTGCAGAAGCCGTGGGCCCGGATCGAGCAGGCCGCCGACGGCTCCTTCCCCCTGCGGGCGCTGCTCGAGCCTCCCGACCCGCCCGCCGGCGCGCCCCCGCGCGAGGGCCCGGCCGCGGGCATCCCCCCCACGCTCGATGTGCGCGTGCGGCGCGCGGGCATCGACGGCGGCGTCTTCGACATCGTGGATTCCACCGTGCGCCCCACCGCGCGGGCCCAGATCCACGACGCGCGCCTCACGATCCGCAACTTCACGTGGCCCGCGCGCGAGCCGGCGGCGGTGCGGCTGCGCGCCACCACCGGCTCCGGCGGCACCGTGAACGCGCGGGGCAACCTCCGGCTCGACACGCAGGCGGTGGATCTGCAGCTCGCGATCAAGCAGCTCGACGTGGCCATCGCCCGGGCCTTCGTGCCCGGACGCGCCAGCCTGGCCGGCAAGCTCGACGCGGACCTGCGGGTGAAAGGCACGCTCTCGCCGCTTTCCGTCGCGGCCACCGGACGCATGGCGGTGGACGACCCGATCCTGGGCGACGGACAGCGGATGCTCGGCTACGTCAAGCGCGTGGACATGGACGGCATCGACGCGGACTGGCCCCGGCGGGTCACGATCCAGCGCGTGGCCCTCGATCAGCCGTGGGCCCTGGTGGAGCGTGACGCCGACGGCGGCTTCCCGCTGATCGATCTGCTCACGCCCGACGCGCCGGCGGCCACGCCCGCCCCCGCGGCGGCGCCCCGCCGCGGCAGCGCGCCCGCAGGCCCGCGCCCGCCCGACGAGGGGCCGCTGCCCGTCGTCAACCTGGGCGAGGTGACGGTCACGGAGGGCTTCGTCCGCTTCGTCGATCGCACCACCAAGCCGGTCTTCGCGGAGGAGGCCTCGCGCATCGCGATGACCGGCCGCGGGCTCACCACCGCCCGCACCGGCAAGGGACAGCTCACGCTGAACGGGCGGCTCACCGGCGGCGCGCCCTTCGAGCTGAAGGGATCGGTGGGCGGCCTGAGCGGCCCCGTCAACCTCGATCTGGAGGGCAAGCTGACCGACTTCCCGCTGCCGCGGGTGAACCCGTACCTCAACCCGCTGATCGGGTGGATCGCGCGCCGGGGCGCCTTCGGCGGCACGGTGCGGTACCGGGTGGCGGACGACGTGCTCACCGCCTCCAACGACATCGTGCTCGGCCAGCCCGAGTTCGCCCCCTCGCGCAGCGGCGACGCGGTGCGCGACCGGGTCGGCGTCCCGCTCGGCACCCTCATCGCGCTGCTCAAGAACGCCAAGGGCGAGGTGCGCCTCTCGGTGCCGGTCAGCGGCAACGTGGCCACCCGCCAGTTCGACTTCAGCGAGGCGTTCTGGTCCGCGGTGGCCAAGACCGCGGTCGGCGTGGTGGCCCTGCCGGTGAGCTGGGTCGGCAAGATCTTCTACAGCACGGAGGAGCGCGTCGAGACCATCCAGATCTGGCCGGTCTACTTCGAGGCCGGCACGACGAGCTTCGCGCCCGGCTTCGATCGGCACGCGGAGCGGCTCGGCACCTTCCTGCGCGACGCGCCGGGGGTGAACCTGGCCGTGAAGTCGGTGCTCACCGTGGACGACATCGCCGCGCTCAAGCGCGACGCGGTCCGCCAGCGCATCGAGGCGGCGGGGCGCGAGACGCCCGGCGGCGCCGCGGCGGCGGCGGCGCGGCTCTACGCCGAGCGGCACCCCGGCGAGCCGGTGCCGGACAGCGTCGACGCGATCGTCAACGATCTCATGAAGGACGAGCCGAATCCCGACGCGGCGGCCCGGGCGCTGTCGAGCCGGCGCATGGAGGTGACCCGGAGCCAGCTGGAGAAGGCGGCCCGGGTCGCCGCCGGGCGCCTGCGGGTGACGGCCGGCGTGGTGCCGGTGGAGGGATCGGGGCTGGGGCGCGTCGAGTTCGAGATCGTGCCCTGATCCGGCCGGCGCCGCCGTCTACCTGACGGCGGGCGGGCCGGCCGATGCGCCGGCCGGCGAGCGGCCGAACACCGGATTGTCGACCCGGTCCACCATCGCGGCCGGTCCCTCGGTGGGCAGCACCTCGGCGTAGTTCTGCGCCGCGTCGATGTCCTGCTCCCACACCTCGCGCGGCAGCTCGTAGAGCACCTCGATGCCGTGCCCGTCCGGGTCCGAAATGTACACGCTGTGGGTCATGCCGTGGTTGATCCGGCGGTGGAAGGTGACGCCCTTCTCCCGCAGGAACTCGAGCTGCTTGAGCCACGATTCCCGGTCCGGCCACGCGACCGCCACGTGGTTGAGGCCGACGCCGCCGCCCATCAGGCTCCAGGGCTCGGGCTCGCCGTGAGCGACGCCCTCGCGCTTCGGGACCTCGGCCAGCGCGAGGTCGTGGTGACTCAGGTCGCCGTCGGCGCCCACGCCGCTGTAGAAGCGCATCTTGGGACGCACCCGGTCCGGCCGCGGCTTGAGCTCGGCCACGCACCGGAAGCCCATGATCTCGGTCCAGAACCGGTGCGAGACCTCGATGTCGCGTACGTTCAGGACCACGTGATTGATGCCTCGGGGTGTCTGCGCCGTCGCCATGGAGTGCCTCCCTCGCCGGGGCTCGCCGTCGTCGCCGGCGGTCCGATCATACCCCAGCCGCGGGCGGGTCGCCCGCTAGAGCCGGGTCTCGTCCACCTTGAGGCCGAGCCAGTGCCGCCCCACCAGCTCGTAGTGGGCCATGCGCGCCTGCAGGTGCTGGCTGATCACGTGCACGTCCTGGAAGTAGCGCTGGATGGGGTGGCCGTCGTAGGCCGCGGTGGCGCCCGACATGTTGTAGACCGCATCGACCACCTTCACCGCCAGGCGGATGCCGTGGGTGGTGGCCAGCCGCAGGTTCGCGCGCTGGTCGAGGGTGAGGCCCTCCCGGCGGGTCAGGGCGTGCCACACCTCCCCGACCGCCTCGGTGAGGAAGGCGCGTCCCGAGCGGAGCGCGGCCTCCGCGTGGCCCACCTCGTTCTGCACCATCGCCTGGTCGCGCAGGAGGGCCTCCATCGCGCGCGGCGTCTTGGTGGTGGCCAGCTCCACGAAGGTGGCCAGACAGCTCCGGGCGGTGCCGAGGGCCACCGCGGCGTCGCCGGAGGCGAACACCAGCGTGCGCGGGATCTGGTAGAGCGGACCGGTCTCGATGAGCGGCGCGGTGACCGAGCGCACCGTGAGCTCCTCCGGCACGAACACGTCGTCCACCGCGAAGTGATGCGTGCCGGTGCCCCGCATGCCGCGCACGTGCCAGGTGTCCAGCAGCTCCGCCCGCGCGCGGGGCACGAAGCAGTAGCGCTGCTCCGGCTGTCCCTCGTCCAGGCGCGGCCGGCCCTGCTCGATCACGGTGGCGTGCGCGGCCAGCCACGAGGCGTGCCGGCAGCCGGTGGAGAAGCCCTGGCGGCCGGTGACCCGGTACCCGCCCGGCACCACCACCGCCTGCGCATTGGCCATCGGGGTGTTGGCCACCACGCTGCGCGGGGTGTCGATCCAGATGGTGCGCGCGGCCGCGCGCGGCATGCGCGCGGCGTAGGTCGCGAAGATCGCGACCTGGTTCGTCACCCAGGCGGTGCTCGCGTCGGCCCGGCCGATCTCCTCGATGACCCGGATGTAGGTGGGCAGGTCGAGCTCGGCGCCCCCGATCGCCCGCGGCAGCCCGAGCTGGAAGAGCCCCGCGTCCGCCATCGCCTCGAAGAGCGGGCGGGGCAGCTCGCGCTGCGCCTCCGTCTCGGCGGCGGAGGCGCGGATGAGGGGCGCGAGCGCGCGGGCGGCCTCGAGCGGAGCGGCGCTCACCGGCGCGCGCTCACCGGATCACGGAGTGCGGGGTGGCCACCAGGCGCGTGACCTTGATCTGCTCGCGGTCGATCATCTGCCCGACCCGCGGCGAGATCTCGTTCTTCCAGTAGTCGCTCTGGTAGACCGCGTCGTAGAGCCGCTTGCGCTCCTGCTCGTTCTCGAAGCGGCGGATCCACACGTACACCGACGGGTCGTCCTCGCCCACGAAGCTGCCCAGGATCACCATGCCCATCTTCACCTGGAAGGGGATGATCTCCTCTTCCATGCACTTCACCCACCGCTCCTGCTGCCCGGGACGGACGTGGTACTGCCGGAGCTCGAAAAACATCGTCATCTCCTCGGTTCGGGTGCACTGCCCGCCCGCCACTCCGCGACCGCGGCGCAGCCCGGGTGCTCCGGGCGGGCGCGCGCCAGATCGAGGGCGGTCCGTCCCCCGGCGTTCCGCCGGGCCGGATCGGCCCCCGCTTCGAGCAGGGCCTTCACCGCCTGCACCGTCCCCGCGTGCGCCGCCTCGTGCAGCGGGCCGCCTCGCGCGCTGTCCTCTCCCGCCAGGGGCGGGTCCTCGGCCAGCCGCGGCCGCACTTTCGAGACCCAGCCCACGCTGGCCGGGAAGCAGATGCCGAACGCCTCAGGCGTGCAGCCTAGCACGGGATCACGGAGCGCGGAGTCCGCGCCCGCGGCGCGCCGGAGGGCCACCACCCCCGGCGCGCCCCCGAAGTAGGCCCAGTGCAGGGGCGTTGCGCCCGCGAACGCACGGGACGCGAGATCGGGCCCGCGACCGAGCAGCTCGCGCACCGCCGCCTCCTGGCCGCCGCGGGCGGCCGCGTAGAGCGCGTCGGCCACGATCTCGGACTCGGTCTCGGACGGACACGGCAGGCGGGAGCCGTCGGCAGCGTAGCGGGAGCTGCCGGTGGTCGAGGCCCCCGCGCGGAGCCGTCCGTCGGGACCGAAGAAGCCCCGCACCCGCGCCACGTCGCCCAGGCCGGCGGCCGCGTAGAGGTCCGGCTCGACGCCGCCCGCCACGAGGGCGCGGGCGCAGTCCAGCGCCAGGATGGGCACCGCCCAGGAGAGCGGGGTGTGGGCGGAGTGGGCGTAGACGAGGTGCGGGTCTCCCCCGCGGCGCAGCAGCAGCGGGACGAGCGCGGCGCGGTGCGCATCGACGGCGGCCAGCAGCGGGGTGCTGCCCTCCTCGTCGCGCGCGTTGGCCAGGGCGGGCGCGGCCGCCAGGAGGCCCCCGACCGCCGCCGCGTCACCGGCGCGGATGGCCGCGTGGAGGCGTGCGACGCGGTCCGGCTCCCGCCCCGCAAGCCGGCGAGCGATCTCGGCCCGGTGCGCGCGCCAGCTCGGGGCGCCGTGCTCGCGCGCGACCAGGCGCTGCGCATCGGCCAGACGCGCGGTGGGATCGGTCTGACGCATCTCCTGCAGGCGGTCCTTGGCGAGCTTCTTGAGGAACTCGAGGCTGGGGCGATCGGGAAGCGGCATGACGTCACGCGGACCGTGCGCCGCCTGGCCGGCTGGGAGCGGAGTGTACTAGAATCCCCGGAGGTATGCCTCACCTCGTCTGCGGCTGCTGCCACGGGATCGCCGTCGCTCCCGTCCCGCTGGCGGCGGCGCACCGCCCGCGGCGGGCGGCCGGCGCGTCGCCGGGCGCATCCCACAAAGCCCCGGCGGCCCCGCGGGACGCGGCGGGCCGATCCTCCGCCAATCCCGGCGTGCAGGGCTACTCCCCGCCCCCGCCGCCGGTCAGCCCCATCAAGGGCCTGATCGACTTCCACACCCACGCCGCGCCCGACATCTTCGGCCGCTCCCTGGACGACGACGAGCTGGCCACCCTGGCCGCGACCCGCCAGATGGAGGCGGTGGTCTTCAAGAACCACGTGACCCACACCGCGGACCGCGCGTTCCTGGTGCGCAAGCACGTGCCGGGCATCAAGGTGTTCGGCGGCATCACGCTCAACCGCGCGGTGGGCGGGCTCAACCCGCAGGCGGTGGAGTGGATGTGGCGGATGCAGGGCGGCTACGGCCGGGTGGTGTGGTTCCCCACCTTCGACGCCGACAATCACGTCCGGAAGGCGGGCACCGCGCCGAGCGGCATCCGCGTCGTCGACGAGCGGGGCCAGGTGCTGCCCGCGGCGCGCGAGGTCCTGAAGGTCTGCGCGCGCCAGAAGCTCGTGGTGCAGACCGGCCACGCCTCGCCCGAGGAGGCGCTCGCCCTGATCGCGGCCGCCCGCGAGGAAGGATGCGACCGCCTGGTGGTGACCCACGCCCAGTTCGACGTGGTGGGCATGAGCCTCGAGCACATGAAGCAGGCCGCCAAGCTCGGGGCCAAGCTCGAGCTCTGCGCGCTGCTCATGCTCGCCGGCCCGACCTCGCCGCTGGAATTCATGCACCACACCGCCCGGGTGGAGATCGCCGACACCGCCGCCCGCGTGAAGGCGGTGGGCGCGCAGCACTTCGTGCTCGGCACCGATCTGGGCCAGGCGGGCAATCCCACGCCCGCGGACGGTCTCCAGATGCTGGTGGCCGGCCTCATGAAGGAAGGCATCACGCGCGATCAGATCCAGACCATGGGCCGCGAGGTTCCGGGCGCGCTGCTCATGGGCTGACGGGGACCCGCTCATGGGCATGCGCATCGAGGTGATCTGCACCGGTGACGAGGTCCTCACCGGCAAGATCGTCAACACGAACTTCAGCTACATCACCCAGAAGCTGGAGGACGTGGGCCTGTCGGTGGAGTGGGAGACCACGGTGGGCGACGATCGCGAGAACCTGCTGCGCGCCTTCGTGCTCGCGGGCGAGCGCGCGGACGCGGTCATCGTCAACGGGGGGCTCGGGCCCACCGTCGACGACCTGTCCCAGGAGATCGCGGCCAAGGCAGCGGGCGTCGAGCTGGCCCTCAACGAGGCGTGGCTCGCGCGCATGGAGCAGTTCTTCCAGCGCCGCAGCCGGGTGATGCCGCCCAACAACCGCAAGCAGGCCATGCTGCCCACCACCGCGGAGGTCCTGGACAACCCCATCGGCACCGCGTGCGGGTTCGCGCTGGACATCGGCCGCGCCCGCTTCTACTTCACGCCGGGAGTCCCGCGCGAGCTGCGCCGCATGCTGGAGGAGCAGATCGTCCCGCGCCTGCTCGCCCGGGCGGGACTGCCCGGCGCCATCTTCCTCAAGCGCTTCCATTCCTACGGGCTCGGCGAATCCCACGTGGACTCCCTGCTCGCGGGCGTGGAGAGCCTGGCGCCCGACGGCAGCGTCAAGCTGGGCTTCCGCGCCCACTACCCGCAGCTCGAGACCAAGCTCACCGTGCGGGGGTCGGACATGGGCGACATCCGCCGCAAGCTGGAGCCGGTGGAGCGCGAGGTGCGCCGGCGGGTGGGCAACTTCATCATCGCCGAGGACGACGAGACCCTGGAGGGCGTGATCCTGCGCGAGCTCACCCGCGCGGGCGCGAGCCTCACGCTGGTCGAGACCTTCACCGCCGGCCAGATGGCGGCGCGGCTCGGCCACCTGCCCGGCGCGGAGACCATCTTCCGCCGGGGCATCGTGGCGCGCGCGCTGTCCGAGGTCTGGGCCGCCGTCGGCCTGCCCGGTACGCCGCCCGAGGGCCCCATCACCCCGCAGGTGGCGGAGACGGTGGCCCGCGCCGCGCAGACCTCCACCGGGGCCACCCACGCCCTCGCGGTGCTGATCGATCTGGACGACGGGCCCGACCGCATCGAGTTCGGCGGCACGCTGTCGGTGGCCATCGCCACCGCCGCCGACACCGCCGCGCGCAAGGCCCGCATCCTGGGCGGCCGCGAATGGGTGCGTCTGGGCGCGGTGGAGATGGGGCTCGACTGCCTGCGCCGCTACCTCCAGAAGCTGCCGGTCCACGAGCGCATCGACTTCGAGAAGGCCTGAGGCGTCCGGGATGCTGCCGCCGGCCGAGAAAGCCGCCCGCTTCCGCGCCCTCCACGAGCGCCCGGGGGCGTTCATCATCCCCAACCCGTGGGACGCGGGTACCGCGCGGCTGCTCGCCTCGCTCGGCTTCGAGGCCCTCGCCACCACCAGCCTGGGGCTGGCCAACTCGCTGGGCCGCGTCGACGGCACCAATTCGGTGTCGCGCGCCGAGGTCATCGAGAACTGCCGGGTGATCGCGGCGGCCACCGATCTGCCGGTGAACGCGGATCTGGAGAACGGCTACGCGCACGAGCCGCGGGCGGCCGCGGAGATCATCCGGCTCGCCGCGGAGGCGGGCGTCTCGGGCGGCTCCATCGAGGACGCCACCGGCGATCCCGCCAACCCCATCTACGACTTCACGCTCGCGGTGGAGCGCGTGCACGCCGCGGTGGAGGTGGCCCGCTCGCTGCCGGTGCCCTTCCTGCTCACCGCCCGCGCCGAGAACGTGCTCTTCGGGCGCGATCTCGACGAGGCCATCCGGCGGCTCCAGGCCTTCGAGCGGGTAGGCGCCGACGTGCTCTACGCCCCCGGTGTCCGCGACCTGCCCGCCATCCGCGCGGTGGTGTCGGCGGTGAGCCGGCCGGTCAACGTGGTGATGAGCGCGGCGGACCCGGACCTCACGGTGGCCGAGCTCGCGGAGGCCGGGGTCAAGCGCATCAGCGTGGGCGGCGCGCTCTCCCGGCTGGCCCTGGCCGCCTTCCTGCGCGGGGCGCGGGAGATGGCCGACCGCGGCACCTTCACCTGGATGCGCGAGACCGCGCCCACCCGCGACCTGAAAGCGGTCTTCCGGAGGTTCGCCTGACCCCGCCCGCCATCGGCCTGCGCAGTCATCTCGTCGCGCTGGTGCTGGCCTCGCTGGTCCCGATCCTCGCCTTCGCGGCGCTGCTGATGTGGGAGAACGCGCAGCTGCAGCTCGCGGCCACCGAGCGCGGCATGCGCGAGATCGCGGCCGCGGTGGCCCGCACGGTGGACAAGGAGCTCGAGGGCACCATCGCGGCCCTCGAGGTGCTGGGCCAGTCCGAGCACCTCGACGCGGGGAATCTCGCCGCGTTCTACGCGCTGTGCGACCGGGTCACCCGCCAGCAGGGGCTGGCGAACATGCTCCTCTTCGAGCCCGACGGCCGCGCGCTCTTCCAGACCACCGTCCCTTTCGGCACACCCCGCCCGCCCAGCCGCCGGCCGGAGGTCTTCGAGCGGCTGCGCACCGAGCGGCGGCCGGTCGTCTCCAACCTCTTCGACGGCGCGCTGACCCGCAACATCGTGGCGATCTACGTGCCGATCCTGCGCGAGGGCCAGGTGCGCTGGGTGCTCGCGGCCGGCGTGCGGGCCTCCGACTTCGGAGCGCTGCTGCGCGGCCAGCGCTTCGCCCGCGACACGGTGGCGGTGCTCCAGGACCAGAACCACGTCATCATCGCTCGCAGCCACGCCGAGACCGAGGCGGTCGGTGAGCGGGTGGCGAACCCGAGCGAGGGCACCGACGGCTGGCTCAAGGGCCGGCTCCGCGAGGGCACCGAGGTGTACGTGGCCTTCACGACCGCGCCGCTCTCGGGCTGGCGCGTGGTGCTGGCCCAGCCCGTCGCCACCGTGGAGGCCCCGCTGCGCCGCTGGGCGTGGCAGCTGGCGGCGGGCGCGGCGGTGGCGGCCGCGCTGGCCGGCGGCACCGCGTTCCTCTTCGGCCGCCGGATCGCGGGCGCGGTGGCGGGCCTGGTGCGCATCGCGCGCGCGGTGGAGCGCGGCGAGCATGCGCCCCCGCCCCTGCAGACTCCCATCGCCGAGGTGAACGAGGTCGCCGAGCAGCTGTCGGCCGCCGCGGAGCAGGCACGGGCCCGCGAGCAGGACACCGCGCTGCGGGAGCGCCAGGCCCACGCCATGGGGCAGGTCGCCCACGCCCTCGCCGCGTCCCCCGACCTGGATACCGTCCTCCGCACCGCGGTCAACGCGGTGCGCGCGCTGGTGGGCGCGGACAGCGCCCGCATCGCCCTGGTCGACGAGTCGGGGCGGCTCATCATCCGCTACTCCACCGTGTTCTCCACCGCGATGCCGAACGGCTTCGAGGTCCAGCGCGGCCAGGGCATGGGCGGCCTCGCCTGGGCCACCGGCAAGCCGGTGCGCACCGACGACTTCCTGAGCGACCCGCGCTTCCGGGACTCGATCTATACGCCGATCGTGCAGGCGGACCGGATCCACTCCTGCCTGACGGTGCCGATCGCCACCGGCAGCGCGGTGGTGGGCGTCATCTACGCCAACCAGCTCACGATCCGTCCGTTCAGCGACGCGGACGAGGCCGCGCTGGTGACCCTGGCCGACCACGCGGCGGTGGCGGTGGAGAAGGCCCGGATCCTGGCCCGCGAGCACGAGGCGCGCGCGCAGGCGGAGAGCGCCAGCCGCAGCAAGGACGAGCTGCTGGCCATGCTGGGGCACGAGCTGCGCAACCCGCTCGCCGCCATCGCGAACGCGGTGCACGTGCTCGAGGCCGAGGGCGTGCCCCCCGAGATGGCCCGCCGGGCCCGCGAGATCATCGGGCGGCAGAACGCCCACCTGGCCCACCTGGTCGACGACCTGCTCGACGTGGCGCGGGTCACCTCCGGCAAGATCGCCCTGGTGCGCCGGCCGGTGGAGCTGTCCCAGGCGGTGCGACACGCGCTGGCCACCCTGACCGCGACCGGGCGGACCGAGCGGCACCGCATCACGGTGGACCTGGAGCCGGTGTGGGCCGACGTGGACGAGACGCGCTTCGAGCAGATCGTCACCAACCTGGTCGGCAACGCGCTGCGCTTCACCCCCGCCGCGGGCGTCATCGAGATCACCCTGCACGCGATCGAGGGCGCCGCGCTGCTCCGCGTGCGCGACTCCGGCGTCGGCATCGCCCCCGAGATGCTGGCCCGCATCTTCGACCTGTTCGCCCAGGGTGAGCGCGGGCCCGACCGCGGCGCGGGCGGGCTGGGCCTGGGCCTCACGCTGGTGCGGCGCATCGCGGAGCTGCACGGCGGCCGCGCGGAGGCGGCCAGCGAGGGGCCGGGCCGCGGTGCCACGTTCACGGTGACGCTCCCCGCGATCCCGGCGCCTCGCGACGTCCCGTCCGCCCCGGAGACGACGGCGTCCCGCCACGCGGCGGCGCGCCGCATCCTGGTGGTGGAGGACAACGCCGACGCCCGCGAGATGCTCCACCATCTGCTCCGGCTGGCCGGCCACGCGGTGAGCGAGGCCACCGACGGGCCGGGCGGGCTCGAGGCCGCCCGGCGGGAGCGGCCCGACGTCGCGCTCATCGACGTGGGGCTGCCCGGCTTCGACGGCTACGAGCTGGCGCGCCGGCTCCGCGCCGAGGACGCGGGCCTCTACCTGGTCGCGCTCACCGGCTACGGCCAGCCGGACGACCGCCGGCAGGCCATGGAGGCGGGCTTCGACGCCCACCTGGTGAAGCCGGTGAGCCCGGAGGCGCTGCTGGCCGCGATCCACGCGGCCGCGGCGGGCGGTCGCGCGACGTGACGCTCACCCTGACCCCGCTCACGCCGTGCTTCGGCGCGCGCGTCGACGGCGTCGACGTCCGGCGCCCGCTCGACGACGCGACCTGGGGCGCGATCCGCGCCGCCTTCGAGGAGCACTCGGTGCTGCTCTTCCGCGACCAGCCGCTCGACGACGACGCCCAGATCGCGTTCAGCCTCCGCTTCGGCCCGCTCGAGGTCACCCGCAGCATGAACCCGGCCGCGGGCACGCCGTTCGCGCGCCAGTCGAATCTCGACATCCGGACCGGCGCGGTGATTCCCCCGGACGACCGGCGCATGATCTACCAGCTCGCCAACATGCTCTGGCACTCCGACAGCTCGTTCAAGCCGGTGCCCTCGCTCTGCTCGCTGCTCTCCGCGCGGATCGTCCCGCCCGCGGGCGGGGCCACCGAGCTCGCGAGCACGCGCGCCGCGTTTCCCTCGCTGCCGGAGGCGCTCCGGCGCCGGGTGGAGGGCGCGGGGGTGGTGCACGACTTCTCGTGGTCGCGCGACCAGGTGCGCCCCGGCTTCTTCACCGCCGAGGAGCGCGCGGTCTACCCGCCGGTGCGCCACCCCCTGGTCCGGGTGAACCCGGTCAACCGGCGCCCCGGCCTCTTCCTGGGCGCGCACGCCTCCCACGTGGAGGGGCTGCCCATCGAGGAGGGACGCGCGCTGCTGCGGGCGCTGCTCGATCACGTGACCCAGCCCCAGTTCGTCTATCGCCACGAGTGGCGCGAAGGCGACCTGCTGGTCTGGGACAACCGCTGCGTGCTCCACCGGGCCACGCCCTACGACAGCGTGAAGCACCAGCGCTTCATGCAGCGCACCACCGTCTCCGGCGAGCCGGAGCCGATCGCCTAGG
>Ga0070741_10003377_pt1 | contig 39816 bp, 45 predicted proteins | sample Coa_R1_4_FD_66440 | JGI IMG/M metagenome (GOLD analysis project Ga0070741, IMG submission 66440) | Surface soil microbial communities from Centralia Pennsylvania, which are recovering from an underground coalmine fire - Coalmine... | ecosystem: Environmental > Terrestrial > Soil > Unclassified ...
GCGATCGAGAACCAGGAGTTCGAGAAGGCCGCCTCCCTCCGCGACAAGGAGCGGAAGCTCACGCAGAAGAAGCGCGAGCTCGAGGAGCAGTGGCGCTCGTCCGAGAACGAGGAGGAGCAGCCGCAGGTCGACCGCGAGGACATCGCCGACATCGTCTCGATGTGGACGGGCATCCCCGTCTTCGAGCTCACCGAGGCCGAGTCCGCCCGGCTCATCCGGATGGAGGAGGAGCTGCACAAGCGGGTCGTCGGCCAGGAAGAGGCGATCGTCGCCGTCGCGAAGTCGATCCGCCGCGCGCGGGCCGGCATCAAGGACCCGAAGCGCCCGACCGGCTCGTTCATTTTCCTCGGGCCGTCCGGCGTCGGCAAGACCGAGCTGGCGCGCACGCTCGCCGAGTTCCTGTTCGGCGAGGAGGACGCGATGATCCAGATCGACATGTCGGAGTACATGGAGAAGCACTCCGTGTCCCGGCTCGTTGGCTCGCCGCCCGGCTACATCGGCTACGACGAGGGCGGCCAGCTCACCGAGGCGGTGCGCCGCAAGCCGTACTCCGTGCTCCTCCTCGACGAGATCGAGAAGGCGCATCCGGACGTGTTCAACATCCTCCTGCAGATCCTCGAGGAAGGGAAGCTGACCGACGCCCAGGGGCGGCGCGTCGACTTCCGGAACACGATCGTGATCATGACCTCGAACCTCGGCGCGGGCCAGATCTCGAAGAACCAGGGCTTCGGCTTCTCGGTCGGCGACGAGCAGGGCCTCTCGTACGACGAGATGAAGAGCCGCGTCACCGGCGAGTTGAAGAAGGTCTTCCGGCCCGAGCTCCTCAACCGGATCGACGAGATCATCGTCTTCCACAAGCTCTCGAAGGACGAGATCAAGACGATCATCGACCTCCGCGGTCTCAACCACCTGCGCGAGCAGATGGCGCTACGCGGCGTCTCGATCGAGCTCACGGAGGATGCGAAGGACCTGCTCGTCGACCAGGGCTTCGACCCGGCGATGGGCGCGCGGCCGCTCCGTCGCGCGATCCAGCGGCTGATCGAGGATCCGCTCGCCGACTTCGTCCTCGGGCGCGAGCTCGAGGAGGGGACGACCGTCCTCGTCGCGCGGAAGCACGGCGACGACGGCGAGCCGGGCGACGAGGTGGACATCACCTTCATCCCCGGCGACGTCACGCCGGAGAAGGTCACCGTGCCGGCGGACGAGCCCGCCGCGTCCACCGAAGACGACGCGGACGAGACCCCCGGCGAAGAGGAATAGCGCCAGACTGAACGCGAAGAGGGCGGCCGCGGGGCCGCCCTCTTCTTCCCTGATCGAGCTCGGGCGCTAGACGCTGAGCGGCGTCGTGCGCGCGGAGCTCGCCTCCTTCACGGCGGGGCGCTTGAAGAACCAGACCTCGTTCTCCAGGGCGCCGCCGAGGGCGAGGATCGTGAATCCGATGCCCGAGAGCAGCAGCGCGATGCCGACCACGATCCCGAAGTTCGCCATCTGCTCGGCCATGTAGGACGAGTTGAGAGCGGTCGTCAGCGCGGTCTCCGTCACCCAGATGTTGCGGGCGCCGTTCGAGACGGGCTGCTTCGTCGTCGGGTCGATCGCCGCGTACTTCGTGTTGTCGGTCGCTCCGTCCTTCATGAGCTGCGACTTCGGCGTGCCAGGCGTGGCGACGTACATGCCCATCTGGCTGTAGGGGATCCCGTGCGTCGCGTCGAGCGTGTGGATCCGCATGTACTGCGCGAAGCAGCGGGCGCGGTCGCCACTGTTGATCGAGAGGTTGGCGACGCTGCACGTCGGGATCGGGGTCGCGGCGATGTTGAGCCCCGCGGCCTTCGCCTCGGCCGTGATGGCCTTCGGCGTCATGTCGGGCGTGCCGGTGATCTGCTGGAGCTTCAGCTCGTTGCCGACTGTGTTCTTCCCGTTGACACCGAGCACGATTGCGGCGACACCGAAAGCGATGAGGACAACGCCTGCAGCGACTCCGCCGATCTCGAGGAACCTCTTCATGAGGGTTCCCTCCTTCGACTTTGGCGTTTGATACGACATTGGTGGGCATGCTCGCTTCGGGGGGAGGAAGCAGCAGCCGGGCTGACCACGAACTCCGTTGCGGTTTTTCCGCACCGGCACGAAGTCGCCGCACTTCCTCGACGATTCGCGTCCGGTCTCGCTCGTAGGCTGGGCGAGTGGCGAAAGCGAAGCCCTCGGTCCAGTACAGCTGCACGGAATGCGGCTACTCCGCGGGACGCTGGTTCGGGAAGTGCCCGGGCTGCTCGGCGTTCGGGACGCTCGTCGAGGAGGTCGTCGGCCAGGTCTCCGGAGCGTCCGCGCCGCCGAAGCCTCTCCTGCGGCTCGTCGACGTCCAGGTCGAGGAGGCGGCCCGGATCGGCACCGGGGTGCCGGAGCTCGACCGCGTCCTCGGCGGCGGTCTCGTGCCGGCTTCTCTCGTCCTGCTCGGCGGTGAGCCGGGCGTCGGCAAGTCGACGCTGCTCCTGAGCGCGCTCTCCGCGATCTCGCTCGAGCGCCGCGCGCTCCTCGTCACCGGTGAGGAGTCGGTCGCCCAGGTGAAGCTCCGCGCCGAGCGGCTCGGCGGCGGCGAGCGGGTGGAGATCCTCGCGGAGACGGAGCTCGAGACGGTCTGCGAGACGCTGCGTGCCGAGCGGCCCGACGTCTGCGTCATCGACTCGGTGCAGACGCTCCACGCGAGCGAGCTCGGCTCGGCGCCGGGCTCGGTTGCCCAGGTGCGCGAGGCGGCCTCACGGCTCCTGCGCGTCGCGAAGGAGTATGGGATCGCGACGATCCTCGTCGGCCACGTGACGAAGGACGGCACGGTCGCCGGCCCACGCGTCCTCGAGCATCTCGTCGACTGCGTCCTCCAGTTCGAGGGCGACCGCTACCACGCCCACCGGATCCTTCGCGCCGTGAAGAACCGGTTCGGTTCGACGAACGAGCTCGGCGTCTTCGAGATGACGGGAGCCGGTCTCGCGGGAGTGCCCGATCCGTCGGAGGTGTTCGGCCGGACGGTCGCCGGCGAGCCGGGCGCCGCGGTCGCGTGCGCGCTCGAGGGGACGCGGCCGATCCTCCTCGAGATCCAGGCGCTCGTCGCGCAGAGCGAGCTCGCGATGCCGCGGCGCGTCGCGACCGGCGTCGACCCGAAACGCCTGGCGATGATCGTTGCCGTCCTCTCGCGCCACGCGGGCGTTCCGCTCGGCCAGGCCGACGTCTTCGTCAACGTCGCGGGCGGAGTCCGGATCGACGAGCCGGGCGCCGACCTTGCGATCGCGCTCGCGATCGCCTCGGCCGCGCGGCGCCTTCCCGTGCGGGAAGGCTACGGAGCGTTCGGCGAGATCGGGCTCACCGGCCGGCTGCGGACGGCGGCGCAGGCCGAGCGCCGGCTCGAGGAATGCAAGAAGCTCGGCCTGTGCGGGGTGATCGCGCCGGCGGGGACGCCGGCTACTGGCAAGATTCGGGTCGAGGCCGCCGAGACGCTGAGGGCGGCGATCCGAGCCGGTTTGGAGCAGGATGGAAAGCGAGCCGACGAAGGAGACGAGAGCAGAACGGCCGCTGGGTGACCTCGGCTTCACGCGGATTCCCGCCGAGGAGGACCCACGCCGCGACCCTGAGCTTCTCGCCGCGATCGCCACTGTCGCGCCGGGCACCGAGCTGCGCCAGGCCGTCGACGACGTCATCCGCTCGCACGAGGGAGCGCTCATCGTCGTCGGCGACCCGGACGAGCTCTCCTTCCTCTACTCGGGCGGGATCCGCCTCGACGCGCCGTTCCGGCCGCAGCTCCTCTACGAGCTGGCAAAGATGGACGGCGCGATCATCGTCGACCCGGCCATCCGCCGGCTCGCGTGGGCGAACGTCCAGCTGATGCCGGACCCGACGATCCCGTCGGACGAGACCGGCACGCGCCACCGCACCGCCGAGCGCGTCGCGAAGCAGACGGGCGCGCTCGTCGTCTCGGTCTCGCAGCAGCGCGAGACGGTGACCGTGTTCGTCGCGAGGTCCCGCTACCAGCTCGACCCGGTCGCCGACGTCCTCGCGAAGACGAACCAGGCGATCGGGACGCTCGACACGTACCGGCAGCGGCTCGAGCAGGTGCTGACGCGCCTCACGGCGCTCGAGTTCCAGAACGCCGTCGTGCTCGACGACGTGCTCGTCGTCCTCCAGCGCGCCGAGCTGACGACGCGGATGGCCGAGCGGATCACGCGCGACTGCGTCGAGCTCGGCAGCGAGGGCCGGCTGATCCGGCTTCAGCTGGAGGAGCTCGTCGGGGCCGTACCGACCGAGCGAGACGCCATCGTCCGGGACTACCACGTCGCGGGAGCCGCCGACGCAGCGACCGAGGCGCTCGCGACGCTCTCCGACCTCTCGTACCAGGAGCTGCTCGAGTTCGGCCGCCTCGCGGAGGTGCTCGGTCACGACCGCGCCGCGAACCCGCTCGACCTCTCGGTGACGCCGCGCGGCTACCGGGTCCTCTCCCACATTCCCCGTCTCCCCGAGCCGATCGTCCGCCGGGTCGTCGGCGACCTCGAGAGCCTCGACGCCGTCGTCCGCGCCTCGCAGCGCGAGCTCGAGTCGGTCGAGGGGGTCGGCGCGGTGCGCGCCCGCGAGATCCGGGAGGGATTGCGCCGCCTGCAGGAGCACAACCTCGTCGATCGCTATCTCCAGCTGTAGCAACCGTCACTTTTCCGGCTCTGACAACGGAAATTTGGCTTATCCAGGCCGTTTCTGCTACAGTCTGAATCCGTGGCCGGCGCCCGGAAGCGTGCCGGCTTTCTTGACGGAAGAGCGTATTTCAGCAAGGGGAGGTCGGGCTTGTACCAGGTCGGCGACAAGGTGGTCTACCCCCACCATGGGGCGGGAACGGTCGTCAAGAAGGAGAAGCGCGAGGTGCTCGGAGAGCAGCGCGAGTACCTGACGATCCAGATTCTCCACAACGACATGACCGTGCAGGTCCCCTCCGAGAACTGCGACAAGGTAGGCCTCCGGCGCGTGATCGGCGACAAGGAGATCGCGCCCGTCCTCAAGGCGCTGACGGGCATCTCCACCGAGATGCCGAAGAACTGGAACCGGCGCTTCAAGCACAACCGCGACAAGATGAAGACCGGCGACATCCTCGAGCTCGCCGAGGTCGTCCGGAACCTCGCGCTGCGTGACCGCGAGAAGGGTCTGTCGACCGGCGAGAAGCAGATGTTCGTGAAGGCGAAGAAGATCCTCGCCTCCGAGCTGATGTACGCCAAGGGCATGGACGAGGAGACGTGCGCCGACTGGCTCGAGGAGGTTCTCGCCTCCGACGGCCCGGCGCCGAAGAAGAAGGCGGCGCCGAAGAAGAAGGCCGCCGCGGCCGCCACCGCCTAGGGGCGGGCGTCTCGACATGTCGGTCTGGGCGATCCTCGTCGCTGCCGGGCGGGGGGAACGTCTCGGCCTGGACCGGCCCAAGGTCTTCGCGAATCTCGGCGACGAGCCGCTCCTCGCCGAGCCGCTGCGCCGGCTCGAGGCCTGTCCCTGGGTCGACGCGATCGTCCTCGTCGCGCCGCCGGGCTGGGAGGAGCCGGCGATCCTCCTCGCCGAGGAGGAGGGCTGCGGCAAGGTGCGCTCCTGCGTCGCCGGCGGCGAGACGCGCAGCGACTCGGTCCGCGCCGGGCTCGAGGAGGTGGCGGACGACGCGGTCGTCGTCCTCGTCCACGACGCGGCGCGCCCGCTCGTCTCCGACGAGGTCGTCGGGCGGGTGCTCGCGCCGCTCTCGGAGGGCTGGGACGGCGTCGTGCCGGGCCTGCCGGTCGGCGACACGCTGAAGCGAGTCGGCGGCGACGGCGGGGTGGAGGAGACGGTCGCGCGGGACGGCCTCTGGGCGGTGCAGACGCCGCAGGCCTTCGCGGCGGACGTTCTGCGCCGCGCAATGGCAAGTGACAAGTTGTCACAAGCGACCGATTGCGCCGGGCACGTCGAGGCGGCCGGCGGGCGCGTCAAGGTCGTCGAGGGCGATCCGCGCCTCCTCAAGGTGACGACCGAGGCGGATCTCGAGACGGTGGCGGGATGGCTCGCGTAGCGGTCGTCGTCTTCGACGTCGGCGAGACGCTCGTCGACGAGGCAGCGACGAACGCGCGGTGGGAAGCGGAGGGTCGGACGGAAAGCATTCCGTTCTCGGATCGGGATCTGCACGCCGATGCGCTTCCATGCCTCGCCGCGTTGCGCGAGCGCGGCCTCCACATCGGCGCTGCGGGGAACATGCGCGCCTGGCACGAGGACTTCCTCCGGCCGCACGTCGACTTCGTCGGCTCCTCGGAACGATGGGAAGTGTGGAAGCCGGATGCAGGCTTCTTCGAGCACGTCGTCGAACAAGCCGGCGTGACGGCCGAGGAGATCGTCTACGTCGGAGACCGAGTCGACAACGACGTCCTGCCGGCGCTCGCCGCCGGCATGGTCGCGGTTCGGATCCGCCGCGGCGCGCACGCCGCCGACGAGACGCCGCCGGGAGTCACCGAGCTCGAGTCCCTCGCCGGTCTGCCGGAGGCGCTGGATGCCTGAGTTCCGCGTCGGGAGCGGCTTCGACGCGCACGCGTTCGAGGACGGCGTGCCGCTCGTGCTCGGCGGCGTCCGGATCGAGCATCCGCGCGGTCTCGCCGGCCACTCCGACGGCGACGTCCTCGCTCACGCGCTGACCGACGCAGTGCTCGGCGCGGCGGGCCTCGAGGACATCGGCGCCTATTTCTCCTCCGACGATCCCACGCTCGCCGGCGCGGATTCCGTCGACCTGCTCGCGCGGGCGTGGGAGCGTGTGCGGGCGGACGGCTGGGAGCTCGCGAACGCCGACGTCGTCCTGATCGGCGAGGAGCCGCGCCTCGCCCCGCACCGCGACGAGATGCGGAGCCGCCTCGCCGGCGCGCTCGGCGTCGGCCCCGAGCTCGTGGCCGTGCGCGCGACGACGACGGACGGTCTCGGCTTCACCGGGCGCCGCGAGGGCCTCGCCGCCCAGGCAGTCGCCCTGCTGCGGAGATGAGGCTCGCGCTCGTCACGCACTTCGAGCGGCCGCGGCTGCGGGGCACGCTGCCGAGTCTCTGGCCGGAGTTCATGTCGCACGACAACGTCGTCCAGGCGTTCTGGCCGCAGCTCTACGACCTCTACCCGGACTTCCAGCTCTGGGTGCTCGACCGCGAGGCGACGTCCCGGCGCGCGATCGGCTACGCCTGCAGCGTGCCCGTGCACTGGGACGGGACGCCGTCGGCGCGCGGGCTCGACTGGGCACTGACCGACGGCGTCGAGGGGACGCCGCCGAACGCGCTGTGCGCGGTCGTCGCCGGCCTCCTCCCCGAGTACCGCGGCCGCCGCATCGCGGACGCGATCCTGCGCCGGCTCGGCGCGATCGCGGCGGGGCACGGGCTCGACGTGCTCGTCGCGCCGGTGCGGCCGACATGGAAGGAGCGCTACCCACTCATCCCGATCCAGCGGTACGCGAGGTGGCGCCGCCCCGACGGGCTGCCGTACGACCCGTGGCTACGGACGCACGAGCGCCTTGGCGGCGAGCTTCTCGCCAGCGCGCCGCGCTCGATGACGATCGTCGCCCCGCGCGCCGACTGGGAGGAGTGGACGGGGTTGAACTTCCCCGAGGACGGCGACTACGTCGTCCCCGGCGCCCTCGTGCCGGTGCACTTCAAGAACGGCCGCGGCCACTACGTCGAGCCCAACGTCTGGGTTCGACACGCTGTCTAATCGCCCGCGAAGCTGACGCTTCGCCGGCGAGCTGAACGAACTCCGGCGCGGAAGAGCGCGGTCTTCCGCGCCTCCGTACTGAATGCTCGTTTCCCGCCGCGGCGGGCGCCTTCGGCGCGCGCCGGGGAGCGGGGAGGGGCTACGGCTAAGCCGCGGGCTTAGCCTTCGCCTCAGCGCCGTTTTCTTTGCTTCTCGAGCTGGCGGCGCATCTGGCGGTTCGTCGCCTCCTCCGGGACGGAGCCCTGCTGCTCCTGCATCTCGAGCAGCGCGGCGCGTTCCTGGCGCGTGAGGAGGGACATCGCCTTCTGCGCCTGCTGCGGGTCGTGGAGGCGCTTCTGGTGCGGCTCGAGCTTGCGCAGCGCGCTCGCGAGCTCGGGGTTCGTCCGCTCGATCGCCGCCCGCGAGCCCTTCTCCAGCCAGCGCTTGAACAGCGGCACCTTCGTGAGGAGCCGGAAGAGCGGGCGCAGGTAGCGGCCGTTCTGGATGCGCCCGAGCAGCCCGAGCATGAGCAGCAGGACGAGGAGCCCGAGGATGATCCAGAGCGGGATGAGGAGCGTGACGATGGACGCGATCACGGCGCGGGGGATGGTAGCGAGACGGCGCCGTCCCGGACCTCGACCAAGCCGTCGCGGGCGAGTGCGGCGACCGCTTCGGAGTCTTCCGGCTGCGAGCCGGCGAGGACGACGCGCAGCGCGTCCGCCCGCCGCTGGCGGAACGAGCCCTCGAACCGGCCCTGCCGTCGCAGCGGCTCGAAGCGCTCCCCGCGCGAAGGGCACGAGTCCGCGAGCGGGCAGACGGCGCAGCGCGGCACGCGGGCGAGACAGACACTCTTGCCGAGATCCATCAGCGCCTGGGCGGCAGCGGGAGAGAACGCGTGCCCGGTCCGACCCGAGACGCGCCGGACGTTGACGTCGACGGGGAGGACGTCCTTCCCGAACGCGAAGCACGCGACCGCGTCGGCGGTGTAGCGGCCGACACCCGGCAGCTCCGTGAGGTCGTCGGGCCAGCCGTGCGCCGCGATGTGCTGCGCCGCGCGGTGGAGCGCGAGGGCACGACGGTTGTAGCCGAGCCCCTGCCATTCGCGGATCACGTCCGCGACGGCCGCTGCCGCGAGCGCGTCGACGGTCGGCCAGCGGTCGATCCAGCGCTCCCAGCGCGGCCCGACGCGCTCGATCTGCGTCTGCTGCGCCATCACCTCGCTGACGAGGATCGCGTACGGGTCGCGGGTTTTCCGCCACGGCAGGTCGCGTCCGTGCTCACGGAACCACGCGAGGAGCTGCTCCTCCACGCCGGTCAGCCTAGAAGAGCGCCGGCCGTCAGTCCGTGCGATCCGGCACCGCGATCCCGACGGTGGGCCGGCCGTCATGGGCGAGCTCGATCAAGTCCTCGAGCACGTAGAGACTCTGCGCGAGCATGCGGCGGAAACGGAAGGCGAGAAAGCCGGTGAGGACCCCGGCGGCTACGAATCCCGTCAGGTGGGTGAGCGCGGTCGCATTGTCGAAATCTCTCCAGGCGAGCCCGTCGACGTTGTGGATCGCCAGCTCGAAGAGCACGATGGCGCCGAGCCCGGCAAGCGCGCCGAAGACGGGGCTCGTCGCTGCTGCCATGAGGATCACGGCGAGGTAGAAGCCCCCACTGATGCCCAGCCCCGGCCGGCCGTAGGTCGCGAGAAGGGCGAACGTGGCGCCGTACGCGCCGAGCGACGCGAGGAGCATCCATTGCGGGATCGAGAACCTGCGCCATGTAAGCCGGACCGCCGCCACGATCGGATTCCAGCGGGCGGGCTCGAGCTATGCAAGTAGGTACACGATCCAACGGCGAGCGCCCGCCGCCCGACAGGCATGATCGGGCGGATGCGCCGCCTCCTCGTCGTTGCGGGCCTGCTCGTCCTTTTCGCCGGCGCGGCGACGGCGTACTACGTCTCGCATCACCGCTTCGGCGGCAACGTGCGGGGATCGTCGACCGAGTTCGTCCCGACGGAAACCGTCCCGGCACCGGCTGCCGCGGGCGGGCTCGTCTCGCCGATGTTCGGCGGCGAGCCGGAGCATCTGCACGTCGCGAGCGGGCGCGTCCGTCCTCCGTACCGGCTCGACTGGATCTCCGGCGGGACGTCGCTCATCGAGTTCCAGCCTGCGGTCGCGTTCGGCTACCTCTACTACGCGACCTTCGCCGGGAACCTCATCGCGGTCTCGGCGAAGAACGGTCGGCGCCTCTGGTTGGTGCCATTCCATCGTTGCGAGGCCTCGTCACCCGCGGTGAGCCATCTCTTCCACGGCACCGTCTTCGAGACGTTCCTCAACTCGAAGCCGTGCGGGAGAGGAGCGGCGAACAGCGGCAACGGCGAGCTCGTGGCGGTCGCGGCCGGGCGTCCGCACACGATCCGTTGGCGCAAGCGCCTTGCCGGCGCGAGCGAGACCTCCCCGCTGATCGTCGGCCACAGGATCTACATCGGCGACGCGAAGGGAAACGTCTACTGCCTGCACATGAACGACGGGAAGACGCTATGGCGCTACCAGGCCGGCGGAGCCGTCAAAGGCGCCCTCGCCTATGACCACGGCGAGGTCTTCTTCGGCGCCTACGACGGCTATCTCTACGCGCTGCGGGCGCGGACGGGGAAGCGCGTGTGGCGCACGCCGTCGGCTCGCGACCTCTTCGGCGACCACGGGACGTTCTACTCGACTCCCTCGGTCGCGTACTCGCGCGTCTACCTCGGCTCGACCGACGGGAAGGTCTACTCCTTCGGCGAGCGGACGGGACGGGTGCGGTGGTCGTACGCGACCGGTGGCTACGTCTACGGCTCGCCCGCCGTCTGGGACAGCCGTGTCTTCGTCGGCTCGTACAGCCACTACTTCTACGCCTTCGACGCCGCGACCGGAGACGTCCTCTGGCGTTTCCACGCGAACGGGGCGATCTCCGGCTCGGCGAGCGTCGTGAACGGGATCGTCTACTTCGCGACGGTGAAGCGGAAGACGTACGCGCTCGACGCGCGCACGGGCAAGCAGGTGTGGACGTGGCACGACGGGAAGTTCGCTTCGGTCGTCAGCGACGGCTCGAGGCTCTACGTCGTCGGCTACGGCAAGGTCTACGCCTTCAGCCCGCGGCACAGGTTGCAGAGCTCGAAGTAGCGGAGAGAACAGAGCTCGATGGCTTCGAGGGAGATCGAGCTCGACGTGGCCGGGCGCAGCGTCACCGTCCCGCGCGACGTCGTCAGTTCCGTCGCCGCCGCGGCCGCCGCGCGCGCGGGTGTCTCGTCCCGCCACCGCGACCTTTCCCTCCTGCTCGGCCGCGCGCTCAGCTCCGGCAAGGTGAGCCTGAGCCGCAGCGAGGCGCGGGCGCTCGACGCCGTCCTCGAGGAGTCGGGGCTAACGCTTCCGCAGCAGGACGGCGCCGGTCGCGGCGCCGACGCCCGCCGCGACTGACCCCGCCAGGCGGCGGTGCTTCGTCAGCGTCGTCTGCAAGCTGTGTTCGTGCGCGCGGTCGTCGAACGGCCCGTGCGAGCCGCGATCCTCGTCGTCGTCGACCGGCTCGAAGAGGTTGTCGTGGTCGGTCGGGTCGAGTGGCTGGTCGGTAATCTGCGAGCCGTAACCGGTCTTCGCGAGGTACCAGTCGAGGAAGCGGGGCGAGACGTGCTCGCCGAGAACGTTGAGCACGGTCGGGAGCCCGACGTAGACCCGTCGGCGGTGGTGGTAGGCGGCCCAGTGGATGGCGTCCGCGGCGATCTCCGGCTGGTAGATCGGAGGCACGGGCTGCGTCTGCTTCGGCAGCTTCGTCCGGCCCCACGTGAACTGCGTCGTGTTGAAGGCGGCGATGTGGACCATCGCCACGTGGACGTCCCAGCCGTTGTGCTCGATCTCGGTGATCACCGACTCCGTGAAGTTCTTCCCGGCCGCCTTCGCGCCGCAGTACGCCGCCTGCAGCGGGATGCCGCGGAAGGCGAGCGCCGAGCCGACCTGGACGATCGCGCCGCGATTTCGCTTCGACATGCGGCGGAGCGCGGCGCGCGTCCCCCAGACCATGCCGTGGTACGTGACGTCCGTCGCACGGCGGAACTCGTCCGGCTCGATGTCGAGGAACTCGCTGTAGATCGTCGCCATCGCGTCGTTGATCCAGACGTCGATCGGGCCGTACTCCGACTCGGCGCGCTCCGCGGCGGCCTCGACCTGGTCGGGATCGGCGACGTCGGTCGGGATGACGAGCGCCGTCCCGCCGAGCTCCTCCACCTCGCGCGCCGCTCCCTCGAGACCCGCCCGGCCGCGCGCGAGCAGCGCAAGCCGCGCGCCGTCCCGCGCGAAGCGGCGTGCGGTCGCGCGGCCGATGCCGCCGGACGCGCCCGTGATGACGACGACGTCGCCCATGCATTCGATCTTCCGGCCGGCCGGATTCGCCAAACCCTCCTAACGCGCCAGAACCTCGACCGTGTCGCCGTCGTGGAGCTCGTGCTCCCTGCCGACCTGCTGTCCGTCGAACCGCGCCGACGGCCCCCAGATCCGGGCGCCGGTGCAGCGCTCGCGCAGCTCGTGATGGATCGTGTCGGCGACGTCGAGGACGGTCGCCGGCGGCTCGAGGGCGACAGGGTCGCCGCCGTCGCGGAGAAAGATCCGGATCAGTCCGGTCAGCCTCCACAGCTCCTCCCGCAGCCGGTCGAGGCTTGCGTCGTCGAGGACGGAGACCGGTAAGACCCGCAGCTCCGGATGCTCGGGCGGCGCCGTCTCGTCGCACTTCGTCGCGGCGAGCAGCTCGGGCAGCGCGATCCCGACCGCCGCGACCTCCGCGCGGATCGCCTCGAGCTCGTCGAGCGGGCGGTTGCAGGCGTGGCACCAGAGGATCGCGTCGGCGTTGCGCAGGACGCCGAGCAGCGAGCGGCCGCCGCCGCGACCCTCCGCCGCGCCTTCGATCAGGCCCGGGATCTCGACGAGCTGGACGAGCACGCCGCCGAGCCGCGTCGTCGCGGCGACGGGACGCGTCGTCGTGAACGCGTAGTCGCCCGTCTTGATCTGGATGGACGACAGCGCCTGGAGGAGCGAGGACTTCCCCGCATTCGGCGGGCCGACGAGGGCGATCTGCGCGGCGCCCTCGCGGCGCACGGCGATCGAGTCGCGGTTGACGACGCGCTTCCTCGTCCTCGAGGCGGTGAGCTCGTTCTCGACCCACTTGCGCAGGTCGGCGTACGGGCCGTTCCGGTAGCCGGGCAGCTCGCCGAGGATCACGCGAAGCTCGCGGATCCGCTCGGCGCCGTCCTTGCCGACGAGCCGGCGCTTGATCAGTTGCTGCTGCGTGCGATGGGGCATGGGCATCGCGACGTACACCTCCGTTGTTCGGGGCGGAACGCGTCGCGTCCCGCCGCTTCCCTACGACGCTGAAGTGGGAAGCGGCGGACTAGCCGTTCTGGCGGAGAACCGTTGCGCGCCAGGAGTCCATTGCGGCGGCAGCTTACACTCGCCGGATGCCGGTCAGAGTCCGTTTCGCGCCGAGCCCGACCGGGTCGCTCCACGTCGGCAACGCGCTGAGCGCGGTGGCGAACCGGCAACTCGGCGACTGGCTGCTCCTCCGCATCGACGACACCGACCCGCGTCGCAACGTCGAGGGCGGGGAGGAGGCGATCGTCGCCGACCTCGAGTGGCTCGGGATCGCCTGGGACGAAGGGCCGGTGCGGCAGAGCGACCGCGCGGCGCGACATCTCGAAGCCGCCGCGCCGCTCGGCGACCGCTTCGACGGCGTCACGCTCGTGCGGGAGGACGGGTCTCCGACGTACCAGCTCGCCTCCGTCGTCGACGACATCGACTTCGGCATCACGCACGTCGTTCGCGGCAACGACCACCGTCCGAACGAGCCGGTTCAGCGGCGGCTCTTCGAGGCGCTCGGCGCAACGGCTCCCGAGTTCGTCCACCACGGGCTCATCCTCGGCGAGGACGGGAGGAAGCTCTCGAAGCGGGCCGAGGGCGCGACCGTCGCGTCGCTGCGCGACGAGGAGGGCTTTCCGGCCGAGGCGGTGCGCGCCTACCTCGAGGAGCTCGGGATGCCCCGCCACGACGTCCACCTCGACCTCCGCCGGCTGCGGCGTCTCTCGACGGAGGCGCTCGGTGCACTCTCCGACGACGAGCTCGCTGCGCGGGTCGGCGTCCCCGTCTCCGTCGCGCCGGTCCTGCGCGGCGCGCGCAACCTCGCGGAGGCGCGCGAGTACGCGGCACTCGTCCTCGAGCCGGAGCCGGCCGACGTCGACGCGCCCGAGACGCTCGCCCGGTTCCGGGAGCTCGTGGAGGCGGGCGTCGAGCCGAAGGCGGTCGTCCGGGAGTTGAAGGCGGTCGGCGGCGACCTGAAGGCGTTGCGGCTCGCGCTGACCGGCCGGGAACGCGGGCCAGAGCTGAGCGCCGTCATCGCGGCGCTGCCGCGGGACGAGCTGCTCTCTAGGCTAGAGAGGTGAAGCTCTACAGCACGCTCTCGCGGCAGCTCGAGGAGTTGCCGCCGCCGCCCGGGCCGATCCGGATGTACTTCTGCGGCCCGACCGTCTACCAGCGCGCGCACATCGGCAACGCGCGGCCGTTCGCGCTCGGGATGTGGCTGCGCGCGTGGCTCCGGCAGCGCGGCTACGACGCGACGCTCGTCCACAACATCACGGACATCAACGACAAGATCTACGACGCCGCGCCGGGCGCGAGCGCCGAGCTCGCCGCGCAGGCCACGCAGTGGTATCTCGAGGACACGGCCGATCTCGGCCTCGGCATGCCCGACGGGCTTCCGAAGGCGACCGACTCCGTTCTGTCCATCGTCGGCTTCATCGAGAAGCTCGTCGACGCGGGACGCGCGTACGAGGCGGGCGGCGACGTCTACTTCAGCGTCATGACGGATCCCGGCTACGGGCGGCTGTCGCGCCAGAAGGTCGAAAACATGGAGCCGGAGGAGGCGAGCGCGCTGAAGCGCGCGCCGCAGGACTTCGCGCTCTGGAAGGCGACGAAGCCCGGCGAGGATACGGCGTGGGACTCGCCGTGGGGGAAGGGCCGGCCGGGCTGGCACATCGAGTGCTCGGTGATGGCCGAGGACGCGTTCGGGCCCGTCTTCGAGATCCACGGCGGCGGCCTCGACCTCGTGTTCCCGCATCACGAGAACGAGCTCGCGCAATCGCTCGCCCTCGGCCACGACTTCGCGCGGATCTGGATGCACAACGGCCTCCTCATGCGCGGCGGCGAGAAGATGTCCAAGTCACTCGGCAACGACATGACGATCCGCGGCGTCGTCGACGCGTGGGGCAGGGAGGTCGCGCTCATGCTCCTCCTCTCCGGCCAGTGGCGGAAGCCGCTCGACTTCAACGAGGCGACGCTCGAGCAGGCGCGCGCGCAGCTGGAGACGTTCCGCAACGTCTTCCGCTCGCCGAGCGAGCCGGTGGGGGACTGGGCGGCGTTCGAGGCGGCCCTCGACGACGACTTCAACACTCCCGAGGCGCTCGCGATCCTGCACGGGTGGCGTGACCACGACCTGCTCCGGCGGGCGTTCGCCGTCTTCGGGCTCGAGTCGATCGCCGATCCAGATGAGGCGCCGCCGGAGCTCGTCGCGCTCGCCGGGCAGCGGCAGCAGGCGCGGGCGGCGAAGGACTTCGCGGAGGCCGACAGGCTGCGCGACGAGATCGAGGCCGCCGGCTGGCGGGTGCGGGACGTCGACGCCGGCTTCCAGCTCGTCCCGAAGTGAGCCGCGAGCTCGTCTACGGCCGGCGGCCCGTGCGTGAGGCGCTGCGCGGGCCGCGCGAGGTGCTCGAGCTGTGGGCGCGCGAGAACGCGCTCAAGTCCGAGGGCTGGCTGCGCGATGTGGAGCGGCCGCGCGTCCAGACGAAGCTCGAGCGAGATCTCAGCGAGGCGGCCGGGACGCGCGACCACCAGGGCGTCGTCGCGTGGTGCGAGCCGTTCCGCTACGCCGACGCGTTCGAGCTCGCCGCCGCCGCGGAGCCGCTCCTCGCGTGTCTCGACCAGGTCAGCGACCCGCGCAACCTCGGCGCCGTGCTGCGGAGCGCGGAGGGAGCGGGGGCGACCGGGGTCGTCGTCCCGGCGCACGGCTCCGCTCACGTCACCGCGGCCGTCTGTCGCGCCTCCGCCGGCGCGGTCGAGCACGTCCCGGTCGCGGTCGTCACGAACCTCGCCCGCTATCTCGGCGAGATCAAGGGAGCGGACCTCTGGATCGCCGGCGCCACCGGCGGGACCGGCACGCCGATGTGGGAGGCGGACATCTCGGGTGGCATCGCCTTCGTCTTCGGCGCCGAAGGGAAGGGACTGCGCCCGCTCGTGCGCCGGACGTGCGACCTCGAGGTCTCGATCCCGCAGCTCGGGCGCGTGGAGTCGCTCAACGTCAGCGTCGCCGCCGCGCTCCTGCTCTACGAGGCACGGAGACAGCGCAGTGGCTGAGCCGACCCTCTATCTCTTCGACGGCTTCAACCTCCTCCATGCCGGCGGGTTCGGCTCGCCGGAGGAGCTGCGCGACCTGCTCGCGAGCTGGGTCGCGGCGCAGGGGGCGCGCGGCGTCCTCGTCTTCGACGGCCACGGCCCTGACGAGGATCACGGTGCGCTGCGGGTGCGCTGGGCGAAGGACGCCGACGCGCTGCTCGAGCGTCTCGCCGCCGAGAATCGCGGCGCCGAGCAGGTCGCGATCGTCTCCTCCGACTCCGCCGTCCGGGGCACGACGGGAATCAACGTACGGAAGTTCGCCTCCCAGACGTTCCTCGGCGAGCTCTCGCGGCCGACGCAGCCGCCCTCGGTTCGCGGCGACCTCCGGGACAGGCTCGACCCGGAGACCCTGAGCAAGCTAGAGCGTCTGCGGCGCGGACAGTAACGTCCGAGGTCCACGGCAAGCTGGGTCCAGCGCAACTCGACTTGTAATTCCTTGGACCCCCTGCTATCTTCGCCTCGACCACAGGGTGAGACTTACACCCTGGTGACGCCGGGAGACGCCAATGACTGCGCGCGCCGCGCGAGCGTATTCGCCGCAGAAGGCTCAACGAGAGCTAGAGGATCTCCAGCTCGTCCTCAAGGCCCGCAACGGCGACAGCGCCGCGATGGACGCGCTGATCCGCCGCTACACCGGCTTCGTCCGCCTCAAGGCGAGCTCGTACTTCCTCGCCGGCGGCGACAACGACGACCTCCTGCAGGAGGGGCTGATCGGCCTCTACAAGGCGGTGCGGGACTTTCGCACCGACAAGGAGACGTCCTTCCGCAGCTTCGCCGAGCTCTGCGTGACACGGCAGATCATCACGGCGATCAAGACTGCGACCCGCTTCAAGCACGCGCCGCTCAACACGTACGTCTCCTTCAGCCACACGCCCGCCGGCCAGGAGGGGGACGGCGAGTGCTCGCTCGGCGACGCGCTGCCGGGCCCGGCCGTCCACGAGCCGCCGCTCGTCGTCATCTCGACCGAGGAGCTCCAGAGCCTCGTCGTCAGCCTCGGCACCGGCCTGTCGCCGCTCGAGGCGGAGGCGCTCAAGCTCTACCTCGAAGGCGCGTCCTACGAGGACATGGCTGAGCGGCTCGGCTGCGACACGAAGACGATCGACAACGCGCTGCAGCGGGTCAAGCGGAAGATCCTCTCGCACCAGAAGGGCCGCGAAGTCCTCCTGTAGTTCGAGCGGTACTCTGGGCGCGCAATGCCGGAGTAGCTCAGCTGGTAGAGCAACGCCCTTGTAAGGCGTGGGCCGTCGGTTCGAGTCCGACCTCCGGCTTCTCCTCAGTCCGCCGGCAGGAGTCGCCGCGGCGCGACCTCCGCGAAGGCGTCCTCGAGGATCCCGGCGATCTCCTCGCGGTCGAAGCCACGGTCGAGGCGCACGCCGAGCCAGCCGCGGTGGCCGACGTACGCCGGCACGAAGAAATGCTCGGGATCGCTGCCGACGAGCGCGTCCTGCATCCCCGCGGGGGCGGCGCAGATGAGCGCGTAGCGACCGTCGCCGTGGTGGGAGTCCCACACGCTCGCGAACGTCCGCTTGCCGCCGACGAAGAACGTCGGCTCGCCGTGGGAGAGCCGCTCGCTCGTCTCGGGCAGCGCGAGGCAGATCTCGCGGACGGCGGCGAGGATCTGCTTCTTCGTCACGGACGCATTCTGCTCGCGGAGAGCAGTGCGGCGAGGACCCGAGGCAGCTCGTCCGCGATTCGCGCCTTGCGGACGTAGTCGTCCGCCCCAGCACGCCGGATCTCGAGCACGCGCTCCTCGTAGTCGTGGCCGCTCACGGCGACGATCGGGAGCGCGGGCCGGCTCGCGCGCAGCCGCCGCGTCGCCTCGACGCCGTCGAGCACCGGCATCTCGATGTCCATCACGACGGCGTCCGGCTCGACGCGCTCGGCGAGCTCGACCGCCTCCTTCCCGTTGCGGGCGCGCCCGGCCACGGCGAAGCGCTCGTCCGTCTCGAGCAGCAACGCGATCGCGTCGAGGAACGACTCGTCGTCCTCGGCGACGAGGATCCGGAGCGGAGTGGCCAACGTCGTACGGCGGGTACCCGCCGGGCGGGACGCGAATCAGCTCAGAGGGCCGCCGAGCGCCTGCTCGAGATCGGCCCAGAGGACCTCCGGATCCTCGAGCCCGACGCTGAGGCGGAGGAGGCCCGGCGGGACGCGGTCGCCTTCCCAGCGGCTCCGGCTCTCGATCGAGCTCGTCACTCCGCCGAGCGACGTTGCGTTGACGATCACGCGGGTCGACGTCTCGACGGCGCGCGCGGCGTCCGCGTCGGCGACGTCGAAGGAGAGAAGCCCGCCGATTCCCGCCCAGCGGACGGTCTGAACGCTCCAGTGGTCGCGCAGCCGGCCGGCGAGGAGCCCGGCCGTCTCCGTCTGCCGCCGCACGCGCACCTCGAGCGTCTGCAGGCCGCGAAGCAGGAGCCAGGCCGGATCGGGCGCCGCGACGATGCCGGTGCGGCTGCGGAACGTCAGGAGCTGCTCGGCGGCTGCCTCGTCCCTGCAGACGACGACGCCGAGCAGCGCATCGGAGTGTCCTGCGAGGTACTTCGTGGCGCTGTGGAGGACGAAGTCGGCGCCGTGCTCGAGCGGCCGGAGGTGGACGGGCGTCGCCGCGGTCGCGTCGACGACGACCCGCGCGGGGTGCGTGGCGGCCGCTTCGAGGTCGGGCAGCGTCAGGAACGGGTTGGACGGCGCCTCGAGCCAGACGAGGTCGACGTCCGGCGGTGGCGGGCCCGTCTGGTCGAACTCGACGACGCGCAACCCCCAGCGGGAGAGAAGCTCGAAGGTGAGGCCCGTCCCGTAGTACGCGCCTTCGGCGAGCGCGATCGTCGAGCCCGGCTCGAGGAGCGAGAGGGCGAGTGCGGTCGTCGCGCCCGCACCAGAAGGGAAGAGCAGCGCTGTGCCGCCGTCGAGCTCGCCGAGCGCGGCCTCCGCGGCGGCGACGGTCGGGCTGCCGAAGCGCTGGTACGAGAAGCGGCCGGGGTCGCCGTGCAGGTCGTACGGCCAGTGGGTCGAGCGGTCGAGCGGAGTGGACACGCGAGCGACCCTACACCGGCTCGGCCTGCAGCTCGTCGAGCCGTCCCATCCGGGCGAGGGACGGGAAGAGCCGTCGCCACGCGCCCGCCACGCCGATCATCACGGCTCCTCCGGCCACGACCGTCGCGACGGTGCCGACGAGGGACGCGACCGCGCCCGCCTCGAAGGCGCCGAGCTCGTTCGAGGCGCTGATGAACACCCACTCGACCGCGCTCACTCGTCCCTGCAGCTCGTGGGGCGTGACGAGGAGGACGGTCGTCGAGCGGATGTTCATGCTGATCATGTCCGCGAAGCCGCTCACGGCGAGCGCAGCGAGCGAGAGCGGCAGCGAGCGTGAGAGCCCGAAGACGATCATCATCGCGCCGAACGCGGCGACGACGGCGAGCAGCGTCGGCCCGGCGCGGAAGTGGAGAGGACGCCGCGTCAGGAGGATGCCCGCGAGCAGCGCGCCTGCGGACGGCGCAGCCCGTAGCGCGCCGAGCCCGACCGGGCCGACGTCGAGGATCGTCCGCGCGAACACCGGCGCGAGGGCGATCGAGTCGCCGAAGAGGACGGCGACGAGGTCGAGGGAGATCGCGCCGAGCAGCATCCGCGTCTTGACGATGAAGCTGATCCCGGCGACGAGGTTCTCCCACGTCAGCTCGGTCGCGGGCGCGGCGGCGCCGGCCGAGGAGACACCGACGATCGTGACCGTGGCGAGGCAGAACAGCGCTCCCGCGACGATGTAGACCGAGACCGGGTCGACGTTGAAGATCACGCCGCCGACCGCCGGGCCGACGACGATGCCGGCCTGGTTGGCGACGCTCCGGAGCGCGACCGCTCCCGCCAGAAGCTCCGGCGGGACGATCTCGGGCGTCAGCGAGCGGCCGGCCGGGTTCGTGAGCGCCGACGCCAGCCCGGCCGTGGCTCCGACCGCGAGGAACGGCCACAGCGCGTGTGCGCCCGACAGCGTGATCGCGACGAGGCTGCCCGCAATCCCGACCTGGACGACGAGGCCCGCCGCCACGACGAGCCGCCGCGGCGCGCGGTCGGCGAGCTGTCCGGCCGGCAGCGCCAGCAGCGGCAGCGGCACGAACTCGGCGAGCCCGACGAGCCCGAGGTCGAGCGGGTTCTTGTGGATCTCGAAGACCTGCCAGCCGATCGCAACGACGAGCATCTGCTGCGCGAAGCCGCTCGCAAGCGACGACGTCCAGAGCAGCGCGAATGACCGCAACTGCAATGCGGGAGGTAGCCGATGCCTCACGATCCGTGAACGTTAGGCTCCAGAGCGGTGGCCGAGGGACACGAGACGACACACGAGACCACGGCGGGCAAGCTCGAGTGGCTCGAGGAGCTGCGCGAACAGGCGCTCCACGCCGGCAGCGAGAAGGCTGTCGCGCGCCGCCGCGAGGAGGGCCGCCTCCTCGCCCGCGAGCGCGCGGAGAAGCTCTGCGACCCCGGTTCCTTCGTCGAGCTCGACCGCTACGTCCGCCACCGCGAGTCGAACTTCGGGATGATGGACCGCCGTCCGTACGGCGATGCCGTCGTCACCGGCTACGGGACGGTCTTCGGCCGCAAGGTCTTCCTCTTCTCGCAGGACTTCACCGTCTTCGGCGGCTCGCTCAGCGAGGTCTTCGCGGAGAAGATCTGCAAGGTCATGGACATGGCCGTCAAGTACGGCTGCCCCGTGATCGGGATCAACGACTCCGGCGGCGCGCGGATACAGGAGGGCGTCGTCTCGCTCGCCGGCTACGCGGAGATCTTCTGGCGGAACGTGCAGGCCTCGGGTGTCGTCCCGCAGCTGTCGCTCGTCATGGGCCCGTGTGCGGGCGGCGCCGTCTACTCGCCCGCGATGACCGACTTCATCTTCATGGTCGAGGGCTCCTCGTACATGTTCATCACGGGCCCCGACGTCGTGAAGACGGTGACGGGGGAGGAGGTCAGCTTCGAGGAGCTCGGCGGCGCGGCGACGCACGCGTCGAAGTCCGGGGTCGCGCAGTTCACGGCGGCCGACGAGGAAGCGTGTCTCGAGGATGCCCGCTACCTCCTCTCGTTCCTGCCGCAGAACAACGCCGAGCGTCCGGCCTGGGCGGCTCCGACGGATCCGGTCGACCGCGAGGACGCGGAGCTCGACACGCTCATCCCCGACAACCCGAACAAGCCGTACGACATGCACGACGTGATCCGCCGCGTTGTCGACGACGGCGAGTTCCTCGAGGTGAGCGAGCGCTGGGCGGAGAACATCGTCTGCGGCTTCGCCCGATTGGGCGGCCATTCGATCGGCGTCGTCGGGAACCAGCCGCGCTCGCTCGCCGGCGTCCTCGACATCGACTCGTCGAACAAGGCGGCGCGGTTCGTCCGCACGTGCGACGCGTTCAACGTCCCGCTCGTCACGTTCGTCGACGTGCCGGGCTTCCTGCCGGGGACGGCGCAGGAGTGGGGCGGGATCATCCGCCACGGCGCGAAGCTCCTCTACGCCTACTGCGAGGCCACGGTGCCGAAGCTGACCGTGATCACGCGGAAGGCCTACGGCGGCGCGTACGACGTCATGAGCTCGAAGCACGTGCGCGCGGACTTCAACTTCGCCTGGCCGACGGCGGAGGTCGCCGTGATGGGCCCGGAGGGCGCCGTGAACATCGTCTTCCGTCACGAGCTCGAGGGGACGGACGATCCCGACCGGCGGCGCGCCGAGCTGATCTCCGACTACAAGGAGAAGTTCGCCAATCCCTACAGCGCCGCGGAGCGCGGTTACGTCGACGACGTCATCGAACCGCGCCGGACGCGGCCCGTGCTGATCGACGCCCTCGAGACGACCCTGACGAAGGCTGAGCCGCGCCCCCGCCGCAAGCACGGCAACATCCCGCTCTAGCTCGCGAGTCCTGCGGACTCGCTCGCTCTTTGATCGAACTGCGCCGACCGGAGAGCGTGGTCTCCGGTCGGCTCCGTGCTTTGTTGCTGGAGATGCTCTGGACGCGGCCCTGGTCTTGTGCGCTCGCGCGCGGCGGAGGCCGGCGCGAGCGCGGTCCGGCCGGAGGCCAAGCCCAGCTGCGCTTGGTCTTAGCCTCCGGCCCTTCGTCTGAGCGCACTTCAACCGTTTCGACCCGCGCACACGCCTCGGCGGCGGCGTAGGACGACAGGCTTACGCCGCCGCGAAGCAGCGAGCGGGCGCGCGCAGCCTGCCCGCTCGCGACAGAAGGGCCGTCCGAACCACGCAAGCCCAAAGCAAGCCCTCAGCACGGAGCAGACCGGGATCGCAATCCCGGCCTGCTCCGTTCCTTCACCCTGCGCGCGAGTCCGAAGGACTCGCGCGCGGAGACCCCTACTGGTTCCAGTTGTCGGCGGTCTTCTTGCCGGCGTTCTTCGCGTGCGGATCCGGGACGTCCGGCACGGCCGGAGCCGGCTCGTCGCGGGCGAGCGGCTGGTCCTCCGGCTTGCCTTCCGGATGCCGCCGCTGCTCGCGGTTCGGCTTCACCTCGCGCATCCCGGGGACGCGCTCCTGTTTCTTCGCCATGCCCGGATCCTGCGCGAGAGCGGGTTTTCCGAAACGAGCTAGTGCGTGTGCCTGCCCTGCGCGTGCGCGCGGCCGAGGTCGAGCGCGATCGCTGCGAGGAGCGTCGCCGTCCACACGTTGACTGGGTCGAAGGTCAGCGGCTCGGGCGAGCCGGTGTGGTCGGCGATCAGCCAGATGACGAACCAGAGGATGGTCATGGAGCGAGTATCTCGCTACGCCGGAACGGCGGCTTCGCGGTCGGCGCGCAATTCCGCTGCGAACGCGTCGACCACCGCCGGGTCGAACTGCGTCCCGGCGCAACGCTCGAGCTCGGCGAGCGCCTCCTCCTCCGTGCGCGGATCGCGGTGCGCGCGCGTCGGATCCTGGTCGGAGGTCATCGCGTCGAACGCGTCGGCGACGAAGATGATCCGGGCGCCGAGCGGGATCTGCTCTCCCGCGAGCCCGTTCGGGTAGCCGGTGCCGTCCCAGCGCTCGTGGTGGTGGAGCACCCACTCGGCGACCGGCTCGACGCCGAGGCTCTCGAGCATCCGGAAGCCGATCTGGGGATGTCGCTCGAGGACGAGCCGCTCGCCGTCGCTGAGCGCCGTCGGCTTGCGGAGCAGTTCCTCGGGGATCGCGAGCTTGCCGAGGTCGTGGAGGCTTCCCGCGAGCCGCGTCAGCTCGACGGTCGGCTCGTCGGCGCCGAGACGCCGCGCGATCTTCGCTGCGTAGTCGCCGACCCGCTGCGAGTGGCGGCCCGTGTAGACGTCGCGCGCGTCGACGGCCTGCGCGAGGCTCTCCGCCGCGCGGTAGCGTGCCGCACGGTCGGGGCTGTCCGCGAGCTGCTCGAGGTTCGCGCGGAGGATCGACTCGGCCGCGTACGCCCGCACGCGGTTCTTGCCGTCCTCCTTCGCCCAGTAGAGGGCGCTGTCGGCGAGGCGGATGAGCTCATCGCGGCCGATGCCCTGCATCGGGAAGGTCGCGACGCCGGCGCTGACCGTCACCGGCCCGACGCCGTCGATCTGCACCGCTGCGATCCGCTCCACGATCGAGCGCGCCACCGCCGTCGCGGCCCGCTCGTCGTGCTCGGGAAGGAGCACCGCGAACTCGTCGCCGCCGAGCCGGAACGCCTCGCCGCCCTGTCGCAGGCGCGAGGCGATGTGCCCGAGCACCTTGTCGCCGACCGGATGACCGTGGCGGTCGTTGATCGACTTGAGGTCGTCGAGGTCGACGAGGCAGAGCGCGACGGAGGTGCCCTTGTGCTCGGCGCCGTCGAGCTCGCGCTGCAGCCGCTCGTGGAAGCTGCGGTGGTTGCCGAGGCCCGTGAGGGGGTCGGTGAGCGCGAGGCGCATCGCCTGCAGGGCCTTGTGCGTCGAGCGCTGGTAGAGCGCGATCGCGAGCAGTGGGCCGACGAGCGCGACGGACAACGCCGGCGCGCGCTGCCAGAGGACGACGAGGATCAGCGCCGCCGACGACATGAGCGCGAACGGCGGCGTCGTTTGGACGGCGTTCTCCCAGATGACCTTGTGGAACGCGCGCCCGGAGTCCGCCGAGAGGACGCTGCTGATGAGGACGAGCGTGACGACCCAGTAGTAGACGAGCGCCCCGACGACGACTCGCGCCACGAGGATCCCGACCGAGCCGCCGTGGAGATGGTCGATGACGACGCCCGCGGCGAGCGCCGAGAGCGCGAACATCGAGCTGTTGTACGAGACCCGGACGAGCGGGCGCCCGCCGATCAGCTGGGCGATGCCGGGCCCGAGGGAGACGATCACCACGGCCGCCGGCCAGCCGACCAGGAAGAGCGAGGCGAGCGAGAAGACGAAGCCGAGCGTGACGCCGCCCGCGCCCATCCCTTCGACGGGCACCGGGAAGCGCTCGGCGACGGCGATGGCGACGAAGAGGCTGACGACCGCTCCGAAGTGCGCCCAGCTGTGTGCCTGGACGGCGTAGCGGTATGCGGCCCAACCAACGGCGAAGACCCCCGCGGCAATCACGGGGGTCACCACCATCAGAACCTTGCGCGGGATCGCAGCGGGTGGATTCACCGCTGCTCCCTTGACGGCGTTAGCGCCGTCCGGCCGGATCCGGATGCCGGGTACTGCGAGCCGCCCACTCATCGACCGACATCCCCTCCCCTACGAGGTCGTGCTGGTCAGCTAGTGAAACGGCGGCAGCTTGATCCAGCCGTAGTTCCCGAGGCTCACTGCGATCGCCGCAGCGACCACCACGAGAACGACGAGACGGGACTTCATTGCCAGCATGTTCCCTCCAGGGGCTTACGTAAAGGACGCCAGGTAGGGCCAATTCTGGCCTCCGTGACCCGGCGGAGGAATCACCCGAAGGGGGTAACTGTGACTGTCGAGTCAACGAGCCGGGTCACGGCTCGAGGCCTGCTTCTGCGAGCGGGCGCCGGCCCCAGGCGAACTCGCGCTTGTACCAGCCTGTCAGTTGGGCGAGCGCGACGCCTTCGTCCGACGACTGGATGAACCAGCCGTTCCCGACGTAGATCGCAGTGTGGTCGATCTCGGGGCCGGACGAGCGCGGCCCGCGGGCGCCGAAGAAGATCACGTCGGCGGGCTCGAGCTTCTTGAACGGGATCCGCTTCGACCAGGGCACCTCGACGCTCATCGTGTACGTCGTCCGCCCCTGGATCGTCGAGGCGAGGCGTCCCTCGTTCGGATAGCTCTGGAGCTTGTAGACGCGCCAGACGAATCCGGAGCAGTCGTAGCCGCCCCGCGAGGGGACGCCGAAGGGAGCCTCCGACCCGTCGCTCGTCCCGCCCCAGACGTACGGCATCCCGATCTTGGAGAAGGCGACGGTGAGGATCCGCTGCTGCCACGGGTTGAGCTGCGGCAGGGCGAACGTGTCGGCGGCCTCCTGCGCCCAGCCGATCTGCCAGCTGTCGTCGAGGTAGCCGAACCCGAGGATCTGGGCGGCGGAGTAGGCAGCCTCGGCGCGGCTCGCCGGGTCCTGGGGACGGAGCTCGAGGAAGTCCTGCGACGCCGGATGGTTGAGCCGCAGGCCGAGCAGCCGCGCGACGACCTCGGTGCCGAAGCGGCTGGGAATCCCGACGCCGGCGGCCCTGGCGGCGTGGTTGAACTCCGCCGCCGCATGGCCGAGCCCGAGCGAGGCGACGAGCTTGCTGTCGAGCTCGGTCATCGTCGCGGCGTTGCTCCCGTTCGGAACCTGAGGCGGCGTGCCGGTCGTCGTCGGTGCCGTCGTCGTGTCGACGGTCGACGTCGGATCCGTCGCGGTCGTCGTCGTCGGGCCCGGATCCCACCAGGACGTCGTGGTCGTGTCGCCGGTCGTCGTGTCGCCGGTCGTCGTCGGCGGTGGCGGGGCCGGCGGCGTGAGCTGCTGCTGGAGGCCGAAAGCGAGATCGGAGAGAGCCTGGCGCGTGAGAGACGCGTTCGGCCGGAACGTCTGCACGCTCTTCGCGCCCATGAGGCCGTGCGAGACGACCGTCGCGATCTGCGGCGCAGCCCAGTTCGGGATGCGGCGCGCCGATCCCGTCGCACCGGCAACGGCAAAAGCCGCGACGGCGACGGCCGCCGCGAATGTCACGAAACGCAGACCCACGACCCTTCCCATCGACCCCTTTCGGCGCGCACAGTAGCCTCCTTTTCGGTGAATTTGGAGATTTCCCCCCAACCCGAAGAGTCGGAGCGGGCTGCGATCCTTGCGGCGCTCGAGGCCGAGGAGGCGGAGCGGCAGGATTCCTCGGCGTGGGCCGATGCGCTTCTTCCGCAGCGCGAAGCCGAAGACGGCGCCAATCCGTAACCGCAGGGCGGCGCGCTCCGTTCCCCCGTCATGTGGGAGGAGTGCATCCGCTGCAACGAGGCGCCCGCCGTCGACGAGCACGGCTACTGCGGGCATTGCCACTGGGCCGTCCGGGCCGAGGTGGAGGAAGGCTTCTACGCGATCCGCGAGTATCTGCGCGCCTGGGCCCGCTTCGACGAGTGGTGCGACGCGCACGGCGCCAAGGCCGCCTGAGGCGTCCCGCTACTCGGGTTGAGGCCGCCCGGCGAAGAGCCGCGGCGCGCTCCGTGCGTAGTCGAGCCCGGAGACCCAGGTGAGGACGACCGCGACGAGGAGCGCCCACCACGCGACGCGGTCGCTCCAGGCGCCCGCGGCCGCGAAGCCGCCGACGGCGGCGGCGATCGCCTGCGCCCACGTCTTGAGCTTCCCGAGGTCGCGCGCCGCGATCACGATGCCCCGCTCGACGGCGGCCTGGCGGAGGCCGGTGATCAGCACCTCCCGCACGACGATCAACGCGACCATCCAGGCGGGGACGACGCCGCGGCCGACGAGCATCACGAGCGTCGCGAGGACGAGCACCTTGTCCGCGATCGGGTCGAGGAGCGAGCCGAGCGGCGACGTCCGGCCGTGCCGGCGCGCGAGCCGGCCGTCGAACCAGTCCGTCGTCATCGCCACGCAGAACACCGCCGTCGCCCAGTAGTCGTGCCCGTGGAAGCTCCAGGCGAAGAGGAGGACGACGAGCGGCACCGAGGCGGCGCGTGCGACGGTCAGTTGATCTGCGGACGTCATGGCTACGTCGTGAGAATACGGTGCCGTCATGTTCGACAAGGTTCTCGTCGCCAATAGAGGGGAGATCGCGATCCGCGTCTTCCGGACGCTGCGCGAGCTCGGGATCGGCGCGGTGGGCGTCTACTCGGAGGGCGATCGCGCCGCGCTCCACGTCGCGTACGCCGACGAGGCGTTTCTCCTCGGGCCGACTCCGGCGGCCGAGAGCTACCTCCACGTCGAGCGGATCCTCGCCGCCGCGCAGCGCTCCGGCGCCCAGGCGATCCACCCCGGCTACGGCTTCCTCGCCGAGAACGCAGGCTTCGCGCGCGCGGTCGAGGAGGCGGGGCTGGTCTGGATCGGCCCGCCGCCGAGCGCGATCGAGCTGATGGGGAACAAGACGGCCGCGCGGACGGCGATGCGGAACGCCGGCGTGCCGATCATCCCCGGCACGACGGATCCGGTGCGGTCGGTCGACGAGCTGCTCGGGCTCGGCGAGGAGATCGGCTATCCGCTCCTGATCAAGGCGGCGGCGGGCGGCGGCGGCAAAGGGATGGAGGAGGTTCACTCGCCCGAGCAGGCCGAGAAGGCGTTCGAGACGGCGCAGCGGCAGGGCCAGTCGTACTTCGCGAATCCGGACGTCTACGTCGAGAAGCTCATCGTCGACCCGCGCCACGTCGAGGTGCAGGTGCTCGCGGACGCGCATGGCAACGTCATCCACCTCGGCGAGCGCGACTGCACGATGCAGCGCCGCCACCAGAAGCTGATCGAGGAGACGCCGTCGCCGGCGGTCAGCCCCGAGCTGCGGGAGCGGATCGGCTCGATCGGTGTCGAGGCGGCGCGGGCGTGCGGCTACCGCTCGGCCGGGACGATCGAGGGGCTCCTGACGCGCGACGGCGAGTACTTCTTCATGGAGATGAACACGCGCATCCAGGTCGAGCACACGGTGACGGAGATGGTCACCGGGCTCGATCTCGTCTGCGAGCAGATCCGGGTCGCGCTCGGCGAGCCGCTGACGCTGCGGCAGGAGGACGTCGAGTTGCGCGGGCATGCGATCGAGTGCCGGATCAACGCCGAGGACGCGAGCCGCGGCTTCCTTCCCGCGCCGGCGCCGGTCACCGGCTACCGCGAGCCGGCGGGGCCGGGGGTGCGTGTCGACTCCGGCGTCGCCGCGGGCTACGAGGTCTCCGGCTCCTACGACCCGATGATCGCGAAGCTCATCGTCCACGGCGTCGACCGCGAGCACGCCCGCCGGCGGATGCTGCGCGCGCTCGACGAGTTCTGGATCGAGGGGCCGAAGACGCTCGTCGGCTTTCACAAGGCGCTTCTCTCGCATCCGTGCTTCATCGCCGGAGAGACGTGCCACGGCATCGTCGAGTCGGAGGAGCTGGCAGCGCAGTCCGCGGAGTTCGACGGCGGCGCCGCGATCGCCCGTCCAAGTGACAACTTGTCACTAAGTTCGACAGGGCCGGTTCGGACGGTCGAGCGCGTCCGGACGGTCGAGGTCGACGGGCGGCGGTTCGAGGTGCGGCTCTCCGAGCCGGAGCCCGAGTGGCGCGCGCTCGCGGAGCGGCGGCGGGAGCGCGTCCACGCGGCGGGCGCCGGCGGCTCGGGCCAGGACGCGGTCGTCTCCCCGATGCAGGGCACGGTGCTCGCCGTGAGCGTCGCGGACGGCGACGAGGTCGAGTCGGGACAGGTGCTCTGCATCGTCGAGGCGATGAAGATGGAGAACGAGGTCCACGCGCACCGCGACGGCACCGTGTCCCAGCTCTCGGTCGAGCCCGGCCAACCCGTCACAACGGGCCAGGTCATCTGCGTCATCAGTTCCGCGTGAAGAGCTCTAAGCCGTCCGCGTCAGCGGCGGCTTGGCCGCAGGCCGGACCGCGCGCTCGTCCGCGCGGAGTTCCTTGACCCAGCGAGCGAGCGCAGCCTCGCGAGCTAGATCGAGCGCTGGTACGCGCGGAAGCACCACGTCGCGAAGAGCGACGTCGCGGCGGCGGCTGCAACGAGGAAGCCGAGGTGCGCGAGAGACTGACCCCAGTTGTTGCCGTAGACGACCGCGCTCCGCGCCGCATCGACGCCCCAGTTGACGGGGTTGAAGCGAGTGATCGCCTTGATCCAGCCCGGCATCAGGGCCGTCGTGAGGAGGATCGACGAGAGAAACATCAGCGGCATGCCGACGAAGTTCGCGGCGGCGATCATCGACGACTCGCGCCGCATCAGCAGGGCGAGGCCGTGCGAGAGGCCGGCGAACGCCATCGCGAGCAGGAACGACGCCGCGAACACGACGAGCCAGCCCGGGAAGCCGCCGTGCACCCGCACTCCGAGCGCCAGGGCGACCAGCAAGAGGATCAGGGCCTGCAGGATCGCGGTGATCCCGGCCCTCACAACCTGGGAGAGCACGATGGCGAGTCGCGAGGCGGGAGCCGCGAGGAAGCGGTCGATCACGTGCCGGTCGAGGTCACTGATCATCGCCATCCCGGACCACATGCCGCCGAAGAAGGCGTTCATGCAGACGATCCCCGGGGTGATGACCTCGCTGTAGCTTCCCGTCCCTGCTTGCAGCTGGGTGATCTTCGAGAACAGCTGCCCATAGAGGAGCAGCCACAGCATCGGCTGGATGATCATCATCGCGATCCAGATCGGCTCCCGCATCAGGTTCCGGGCCTGCCGCACGACCATCCACCCTGTCTGCCGAGCGGTCTGCATCAGCGAGTCCCCTCCTCGTCCTCGGCGGAGAAGTCGCGCCCCGTGTAGTGGAGGTAGACGTCGTCGAGGGACGGACGCGCAGTTGTCACCGAGGCGACCTCGATCCCGGCGTCGTCGAGCGCGCCGAGGATGACCGGGATCGCGTGCGCGCCGTTCGGGACGCGCGTGCGCACGACCTGCCCCTCGACCTTCACCTCGCTGCCGATCCCGCCGACGATCCTCTCGGCGTCGGCGAGGCGGCCGTTCTGCTCGGCGAGCTCGACGCTGACGGACTCGCCCTGGAGGTCGCGCTTCAGCTCGTCCGGCGGGCCCCCGACGACGATCTTGCCCTTGCTGACGATGGCGACGCGCTCTGCCAGCCGGTCGGCCTCCTCGAGGTAGTGGGTCGTGAGGAGGATCGTCAGGCTCTCGGCCTGGGCAAGGCGCTCGACCTCGATCCACATCGCGGCGCGCGCCTCGGGATCGAGGCCGGTAGTCGGCTCGTCGAGGAACAGCACCTTCGGCTTGTGGACGAGCCCGATCGCGATGTCGAGCCGGCGCTTCATCCCGCCGGAGTAGCCGCGGGCGACGCGATTCGCAGCGTCCTCGAGACCGACGAGGCCCAGCAATTCGTCGACGCGCGCATGCAGCGGCTTGCCGGCCATGCCGTGGATCCGGCCCTGCAGAAGGAGGTTCTCGCGCCCGGTCGCCTCCCAGTCGACGCCGGAGTCCTGCGCGACATAGCCGATCGAGCGGCGCACGCGGTTCGGATGCGCGAGCACGTCCTCGCCCGCGACGAAGGCGCGCCCGGAGTCGGGCTTCGTCAGCGTCGTGAGGACACGGACGGTCGTCGACTTGCCCGCTCCGTTCGGCCCGAGCAGCCCGAACACCTCGCCCTCGCGCACGGCGAACGAGACGCCGTCGAGCGCCTGAACCGCCTTGTACCGCTTCCGCAGCTCCTCCACGACGATCGCGTCCATCTTCCGCCGAGTGTAGACAGAGGAAATGCAGGGTCTCGAGGAGAGGTTGACGGCCGTCGTGGGGGCGTGCCCGGTGGCGTGGACGGAGCGCGCCGGCGGTTACTCGACGGCCGAGTGCTACTCGGTCGAGCTCGACGACGGCCGCCGCGTCTTCGTCAAGGCGGCCGAGGCGGAGCACATGGCGCGCTGGATCCGCCGCGAGCACGAGGTCTACTCCTCGCTCGCCGGCACGTTCATCCCGGAGCTGCTCGGCTTCGACGACGACGGCGCGCGGCCGCTGCTCGTGCTCGAGGATCTGAGCCACGCAGACTGGGGGCGGGACTGGACGGAAGAGCGGATCGGGCTCGTCCGCGCGGCGCTGCGGGAGCTTCAGAGCGCGACGCCGCCACCGAACACCCATCCGGTGCGCGAGACGTTCTCCAGCCTGTTCGGCCGTTGGCTGATCGTCGAGGAAGATCCCGAGCCGTTCCTCTCCCTGGGGCTGCGGTCGCGCGGGTGGCTGGAGCAGCGGCTGCCGGCGCTGATCGCGGCCGCCGACACGGCGCAGTTCGACGGCGACGCGCTCGTACACATGGACATCCGCAGCGACAACCTCTGCACGCTCGAGGGACGTGCCGTCTTCGTCGACTGGAACTGGCTCTCGTTCGGCATGCCGGAGCTCGACCTCGTCGGCTGGTCGTGCAGCCTGGCCCTCGAAGGAGGCCCCAAACCGTGGGAGCTCCTCCCGGAGCGGAGCGGCTACGCCGCCTTCGTGGCGGGGATCTTCGCCGCGGTGGCAGGGCTGCCGCCGCCGGACACGGCACCGACGGTGCGGGCCTTCCAGGCCGAGCAGCTGACTGTCGCGCTCGACTGGGTCGACCGCGAGCTCTAGCTCGCTCGCTCCTCGCCGAAGCGGCTTGGTGAGACATCCGGACGTGTCCCCGGCGGCCATGTCCGGTGCCAGGCACCGGACATGGCCAATTCGGCCGCCGTGCGAGGCGGCGAGACGGGATGCGGGCCGGCGGTGTCCGCGACGGACACGTCCGGTGCCAGGCACCGGACGTGTCCTGAACTGCGCCGTCCGGTTGGGCCGCGCCGCTAGTGTCGGCGCTCGTGGATCTCTACGAGTACCAGGGCAAGCAGCTCTTCAGCCGCGTCGGCATTCCCGTCTCCGAGGGGCGGCTCGCGACGACTCCGGAGGAGGCGCGCAAGGCGGCCGAGGAGCTCGGCGGCCCCGTCGTCGTCAAGGCGCAGGTGCTCACGGGCGGCCGCGGCAAGGCCGGCGGCATCAAGCTCGCCGACGACCCGGCCGACGCAGAGGCGAAGGCGAAGGAGATCCTCGGGCTCGACATCCGCGGCCATGTCGTCGAGAAGCTCTGGATCGAGAAGGCCTCCGACATCGCGCGCGAGTACTACCTCTCCGTCACGTTCGACCGCGGCGCGAAGCAGCCGCTCTTCATGTTCACGACGCAGGGCGGCGTCGAGATCGAGCAGGTAGCCGAGGAGAACCCCGACGCGCTCGTCCGGCTCCACATCGATCCGCTCGAGGGCTTCCAGCCGTGGGTCGCGCGGCGGCTCGTCTACGAGGGCAAGGTGGAGGATCCGTCGGAGCAGAAGCAGATCGCGGCGATCGTCGGGCAGCTCTACGAGGCGTTCGTCGAGTTCGACGCGATGCTCTGCGAGATCAACCCGCTCATCGTCACGCCCGAGGGCGAAGTGAAGGCGCTCGACTCGAAGTTCACGGTGGACGACAGCGCGCTCGCGCGCCATCCCGACATCGCGGAGTGGCGCGACACGAGCGCGGCCGACCCGATCGAGACGTTCGCGCGCGAGAAGCACGTCACGTACGTGAAGCTCGACGGGGACGTCGGCGTCCTTGCGAACGGCGCCGGGCTCGGCATGTCGACGGTGGACGTCGTCGCGCACGTCGGCGGCCGGCCCGCGAACTTCTGCGACCTCGGCGGCGGCGGCAGCGCGGAGGGAGTCGTCGACGCTCTCGAGGTGATCACGCGCGACCCGCAGGTCAAGTCGATCTTCTTCAACATCTTCGGCGGGATCACCAGGGGAGACGAGGTCGCGCGCGGGATCCTCGCCGCGCTCGACACGCTCGACATGTCCCGCTATCCGATCGTCGTCCGACTCGACGGCACGAACGCCGAGGAGGGGCGGAAGATCCTCGCGGACGCGGGCCGCGACAACATCCACCCCGAGGCGACGATGCTCGACGGGGCGCGGCGCGCGGTGGAGCTCGCGAGATGACCGATCTCTGGAGCGAGCGGGCGGAGGCGTACCGGACGAGCCAGACCCACGCGTCGGGCGACGATCTCGACCTCGTCGTCGAGTGGTGCGAACCCCGCCCAGGAGTGACGGTTCTCGACGTCGCCACCGGCGGCGGGCACGTCGCGCGCCGGCTGCGCGAGGCGGGAGCGACGGTCGTGACGACCGACGCGGCGCCCGGGATGAAGCCGGACGCGATCGCGCCCGCAGACGACCTCCCCTTCGACGACGCGAGCTTCGACGCCGTCGCCTGCCGCATCGCGGCGCATCATTTCCCCGACGTTCTTGCGGCCGTGAAGGAGATGGCCCGCGTCGCGCGCGAGCGCGTGGTTATCGAAGACAACGTCTTCACGAGCGAGTCCGCCGAGGAGGCAGATCGGCTGCGCGACCCGAGCCACGTCCGCAACTACGGCGTCGGCGAATGGCACAGCTTCTTCGAGCTCGCCGGGCTCGAGGTCGCCGAGGAGGTCTTCATGGTCCGCGACACCGACTTCGAGGACTGGCTCGCGCGGACGGAGACGCCGGAGGGCGACCGCGTCCGCGTGCGCGAGCTCCTCGACTCGCGCGTCCACGACGGCCGGCTCGACCTTCCCACCGTGGTTCTCAAGGGGATCAAGAAGTAGTGGCGATCATCGTCGACAACGACACGCGCCTCGTCGTCGCCGGCCTGACCGGCTCGGAGGGACGCTTCCACGGACTGCGCAACCGTGCCTACGGCACGAACCTCGTCGCCGGCGTCACGCCGGGCAAGGGCGGCCAGGACGTCGAGGGCGTCCCCGTCTTCGACACGATGGCGGACGCCGTCGCCGAGGCCGGCGCGAACACGAGCCTCATCTTCGTCCCCGCCCGCTTCGCGGTCGACTCGATCTACGAGGCCGTCGACGCCGGGATCGGCACGGTGATCTGCATCACCGAGCACATCCCTGCGCACGACATGCTCCGCGCGTACACGTACTTCCGCGCGAAGGGGACGACGATGATCGGCCCGAACTGCCCCGGTGTCCTCTCGCCGGGCAAGGCGAACGCGGGGATCATCCCGGCCGAGATCTTCAGCGAGGGGAGTGTCGGCCTCGTCTCCCGCTCGGGCACGCTCACGTACCAGATCGGCCACGAGCTGACGCAGCTCGGGCTCGGCAACTCGACCATCGTCGGGATCGGCGGCGACCCGGTCGTCGGCTCCTCGTTCGTCGACGTCATCGAGCGCTTCCAGGACGACCCGCAGACCGAGCTGATCGTCCTCGTCGGCGAGATCGGCGGCGACGAGGAGGAGAAGGCCGCCGCATACGTCTCCGAGCACGTGACGAAGCCGGTGCTCGCGTACATCGCGGGCTTCTCCGCGCCGCCCGGCAAGACGATGGGCCACGCCGGCGCGATCATCTCCGGCTCCTCGGGCACGGCCGCCGGGAAGAAGGAGGCGCTCGAGGCTCGCGGCATCGAGGTCGGCACGACGCCGACCGAGGTCGCGCAGATGGTGGCGGCCCGGCTGAAGTGACCGGCGACGCGCTCGCGGACGCGCACGAGATCCTCGCGCTCCTCCAGGCGAAGATCGACAGCCGCGACGCCGACGAGCTCTTCGCGTTCTTCGAGGAGCCGGCCGTGCTGATTGGCTCCGCGGGGGACGGCCGCGACACCGAGCGCCGCCGGCGCTACCTCACGGCGCTCGCGACCCAGCCGGAGTCTCTCTTCTGGGACTGGCAGGAGGCCATTCCGTTCTACGAGAGCGACGACGCACTCGGCTTCGCCGCGTTCGGCGAGGTCGCCGTGTCCGACGCGGCGGGCGAGCAGCGCTACCCGATCCGGGCGAGCCTGCTCGGCGTCCGCTCGGCGGACGGCTGGCGGCTGCGGCACTTCCACGGCTCGATCCCGGCCTCCTTCTAGCTCGCTACGCTCCGGCGATGATCTCGTTCGCCCGCGGCGTGCCGGCGCCGGAGTGTCTCGCCGTCGAGGAGCTCGCCGACTGCGCGAAGGCGGCGCTCGAGCGGGACGGCAGAACCGTCCTGTCCTACGGGCCGGGCGGCGGCTACGGCCCGCTGCGGGAGGAGCTCGCTGCGCGGCACGGCGTCGAGGCGGGCCGCATCCTGATCACGAGCGGCTCGCTGCAGGGCTTCGTCTTCCTCGCGCAGCAGCTCGTGCAGGCGGGTACGCGCGTCCTCGTCGAGGCGCCGACGTACGACCGCCCGCTCAAGATCCTCGCCCGGCTCGGCGCGGAGGTCGTCACCGTGCCGATGGACGACGAGGGCCTCATCCCCGACGAGCTTCCGGAGGGCGAGTTCTCTTTCCTCTACACGATCCCGACCTTCCAGAACCCGAGCGGCCGCACCCTCTCGGAGGAGCGCCGCCGCCGCCTTGCCGAGCTGGCGGTCGAGCGCGGGCTGCTCGTGCTCGAGGACGACCCGTACGGGCTCGTCCGCTACGAGGGCGAGCCGCTCCCGAGCGTCTTCGAGCTCTCCGGCGGCGAGTCGGTCGCGTACTGCTCGTCGTTCTCGAAGACGGTCGCGCCCGGCCTCCGCGTCGGCTGGTTCGTCCTGCCGGCGCAGCTCGCCTCCGAGCTCGAGGCGCTCGCGACGTCGACGTACATCTCGCCGCCGTACCTCTCGCAGGCCACCGTGCTCGAGTTCCTCCGCCGCGACGACTTCGGCCCGAATCTCGAGCGGGTCAACGGGCTCCTGCGCGAGCGCCGCGACGCGATGCTCGAGGCGCTGCCGCGCGAGCTGCCGGAGGACGCGGCGTGGACGAAGCCGGACGGCGGCTACTTCGTCTGGCTCGACCTGCCGTCCGGGCCTCCCGCCGCCGAGCTCCTCGCCCGGGCCGAGGAGGCCGGCGTGACGTTCGTGAAGGGGAGCGACTTCTTCCCCGGCGGACGCGGCGGCGAGCGATCGCTCCGCCTCGCCTTCAGCTTCGTCTCGCCGGACGAGATCTCAGACGGAGTCGCCCGGCTGGGCGGCCTCGTGCGAGCGGCGGCTCCAGCGGCGCTCTAGCCGTGGGATCAGCATCCCGACGACGAGCCCGACGGCCAGCGCGAGCAGGATGAGCCAGATGAGCGAGACGTACGCGTGGGCGAAGACGAAGCTGACGCGCACCTTCTTCCCGTTCTCGAGCACGAACGCGACCGCGTAGGCGACGAGCAGCGCGAGGACGCCGAGGCGCGCGTAGAAGCGGCGCTTCGGGCTCTTCGCGTGTGGCCGGCGCGGGAACCGCACAGCCCGAGTCTACGCCGCAGCGTGAACCGGGACCGTCCGCGGCACGAGCTGCGGCTGCGGCGGCGGCGCGAGGCTACCGGCCGTCGTGCGCCGGAAGGTGGGGCAGATCGACTCGCCGGGAAGGGCGCAGAGGCCTTCGCGACGGAAATAGCAATCAGCGCAGGTTGGCTTGGAACGTTTGCTCATCCTCGTCTTTGCTAGGGAGGCACGGGCGTGGCCTCCGACAAGCGACGATACAACCGGGACCGCCTCGGGCAAGCGTTGCCGCCGACGAAAACTGACGAATTTCCGCAGTTTCGCGCCGGCCGAAAAGCGCGATTCCTACTGCGCCGGAGGCAGCGTTGCCAGGGCGTGCAACGCCTGCGCGAAGCTGCGCACCGGGATGATCTTCAGCGGCCCCGCGTAGCGCTCGGCGGTCTTCGCGTTCGCCCCGGCCGGAACGAGGAAGACGTCCGCACCGGCCTCGCGCACGCCCCACGTCTTCTGCTCGACCCCGCCGATCGGCGCCACCGTCCCGTTCAGCTCCATCTCCCCGGTCGCCGCGACCCGGTGGCCGTGCGTGACGTCCTTGCCGAGCTTCTCCATCACCTCGAGCGCGAACGCGAGGCCCGCCGACGGGCCGCCGACCGCGCCGAGGTCGATCGAGACGCGGATCGGCAGCCTGATCGAGGCCGACTGCGCCGGCTCGAAGCCGATGAGCGCGCGCTGCGGATCCTGCTGGAGCGCGAACGTCCGGACCGAGAACGAGAGCGTCTTGTCACCGCGCAGCACCTGCAGCGTCACGGCCTGACCGGGCGTGACACGGCTGAGCTGGGCGCGCAGCTTCGGGATCGTCGGCGTCGGCATGCCGTCGACCGCCTGGATCACGTCCGCGGGCTGGAGCTTGTGCGCGGCGGGCGTGCCGAGGTCGATGACGTCGACGAGAACGCCGTTCCGACGCGTCTCGACGTGGTAGCCGAGCCGGCGGAGCGCGACGGCCGCGGCGATCTTCTGCGACATCGACATCTGGCGCACCTCGGCGGCGATGACCGCGGCGTCCGTCGTTCCCGGCGGGACGATCTCGGACGCGGGGAGGAAGGTCGCGTGGCTGTCGAGCGAGGGGAACAGCGTCTCGAGCGTGTTCGCCTGCCGCTCGAAGACGTCGACGTAGTAGATCGTCCCGCCCTGCTTCGCCGGATGAGCGCCCTGCACGCGCACGAGCGACGTGAGCGGGTGCGCGGTGTCGGGGATGAGGACGTACTCGTTGGACGGGATGCGGTAGAGGATCACGCCGGTCAGGAGGAGCAGCGCGACGACGCCGGCGGCGATCCGGAGCGGCGTGAGGCGGACGTTCCGGATCCTCAAAACAGCGCCCGCTGCAGGCCGCCGTCGACGACGAGCGTCTGCCCCGTGACGTAGCGCGCGCGATCCGAGGCGAGGAAGCAGACGACGTCGCCGAACTCGCGCGGCGTGCCCCAGCGGCGCAGCGCGATCTCCTCGAGCTGCTCCTCGGTCGGCCCGTCCGGGTAGAGGTGATCGAGCCGCGGCGTCGCGATCCTGCCGGGCGCGACGCAGTTGACCGTGATCCCCTGCGGGCCGACCTCGCGGCTGAGCGTCTTCAGCCAGCCGATCAGGCCGGGGCGGAACGTGTTCGAGAGCGCGAGGTGGCTCGTCGGCTCGAGAGCGGCGAGGGAGCTGACCGCGACGATCCGGCCGGCCTCGCTCCGCTCGAGATGCGGGAGGGCGAGCCGGACGAGCGTCACCGCCGGGCGCAGGAGGAGGCGGTAGGCGGCGTCGAGCGACTCGGGATCCGCGTCGAGCGCGCTGCCGGGCGGCGGGCCGCCGCCGTTCCAGACGAGGACGTCGAGGCCGCCGAAGCGGTCGACCACGGTCGCGACGGCGCGCTCGAGATCGGCGCTCGCGGTCACGTCCCCGGCGACGGCGGCGCCGCCGAGCCGGGCCGCGTGCTCCTCCAGCTCCTCGGCGCGTCGCGCGAAGAGGACGACGTTCGCGCCCTCCTCCGCCAGCGCTTCGGCGCTCGCGAGCCCCAGGCCGGAGGACGCGCCGCAGACGAGCGCGGTGCGTCCGCTCAGCCCGAGGTCCACGCGGGACTCAGCTCGAGGAGAGGACGCCCACGACGTCGCGGACGGCGTCGGCGCTCTTGGCGAGCGCCTCGCGCTCGTCGTCGGTGAGCTCGAGCTCGACGATCGCCTCGATTCCGCCGGCGCCGAGCTTGACGGGTACGCCCATGTAGAGGCCGTCGATCCCGTACTCGCCCTCGAGCAGCGCCGTGCACGGGAGGACACGCTTCTGGTCGAGGAGGATCGCGTCGACCATCTCCGCGATCGCCGCGCCGGGCGCGTACCAGGCGGACGTGCCGAGCAGCTGGACGATCTCGCCGCCGCCCTTCGCCGTCCGCTCGACCATCGACTGGATCCTCTCCTCGGAGACGAGCTCGCGGAGCGGAACGCCGCCGACCGTCGTCGCGGAGACGACCGGGACCATCTGGTCGCCGTGTCCGCCGAGCACGAGCGCCTGGACGTCCCGCACCGAGGCGCCCGTCTCCCACGCGATGAACGTGCGGAAGCGGGCCGTGTCGAGGATCCCTGCCTGGCCGAAGACGCGTTCCTTCGGGAAGCCGGAGACGTTCTTCGCGACGTGGCACATCGCGTCGAGCGGGTTCGAGAGGATGACGATGATGCAGTCGGGGCTCTGGGCGACGATCTGCTCCGTCACCGAGCCGACGATCTTCTCGTTCGTCGTGACGAGGTCGTCGCGGGACATGCCCGGCTGCCGAGGCAGGCCGGCCGTGATCACGACGACGTCGGATCCGGCCGTCTCCTCGTACGCGTTCGAGCCGGTGACGTTCGGCTCGAAGCCGAGGATCGGCCCCATCTGGTTCAGGTCGAGCGCCTTGCCCTGCGGCAGGCCCTCCTTGATGTCCGTGAGGACGACGTCCGCGTAGTCGCGGGCGGCGAGGACGTGCGCCGCTGTGGCGCCGGTCGCGCCCGCGCCGACGATCGTGATCTTCCTTCGCATGCTCATGCCGGTACCTCAGCCTCCAGTTTCTCGATCACCGCGTCCGCGACCTCGCTCGTCCCGACTGCGGTCGGGTCGTCGCGGCTCGGCTTCATGTCGTAGGTGACGCTCGTCCCCTCGGCGATGACGGCGGCGATCGCCTGCTCGAGGCGGTCGGCCGCGAAGCGCTCGTCGAGGTGGCGGAGCATGAGGACGCCCGACAGCATCTGCGCGATCGGGTTGACCTTGTTCTGGCCGGCGTACTTCGGCGCCGAGCCGTGCGTCGGCTCGAAGACGGCGCACGTCTCGCCGTAGTTCGCGCCCGGCGCGACGCCGAGTCCGCCGATCATCCCGGCGCACAGGTCGGAGAGCACGTCGCCGTAGAGATTCGGCAGGACGAGCACGTCGTACTCCTCGGGCCGCTGCACGAGCTGCATGCACATGTTGTCCACGATCCGGTCGTCGAACTCGATGTCGGTGTTCTCCGCGGCGACCTCGCGCGCGACGCGCAGCCAGAGGCCGTCGGTGAATTTCAT
>Ga0070741_10003378_pt1 | contig 39816 bp, 39 predicted proteins | sample Coa_R1_4_FD_66440 | JGI IMG/M metagenome (GOLD analysis project Ga0070741, IMG submission 66440) | Surface soil microbial communities from Centralia Pennsylvania, which are recovering from an underground coalmine fire - Coalmine... | ecosystem: Environmental > Terrestrial > Soil > Unclassified ...
AGATCGAGTCGGCCCTGCTCGGAACCGCGCTCGCCGGCAGCGTGCGCAAAGAAGACGCGGTCACGCCTGCGACGCCGCTCGACGCCGGCGCCGGCCGCGCGCAACCCGCGGCGGCGGCGATAGCCGGTTTGTATCTGCCGCTCAGCGCGAGCGACATCCGCGCGCAGGACCCCACGCACGGCGGCGATCCGCGCAAGCTCAATCGCACCGGCATCGAGGCGGAAAACTGCGTCGGCCAATGCAGCTTCGCGCGCACCGTCACCGACATGTCGGGCGGCGGCACCTGGCAGGTGACGACGAGCGGCACGCCGAACGCGAAGATCACGGTGACGCCGAGCCAGTTCACGCTCGCTCCGGGCGCCTCGCAGGCGCTCGCCATCGCCGTCGACGTCAGCGATCCGACCCTGCCCGGCACCTGGGTGAACGGTCGTATCGTTCTCCACAAATCCACAGGTGGACAAAGTGCCGCGGACACGGCGCTGACCCTCGCCGTATATTCCTCGCCGGGCACCACGCCCGATTTCCAGACGATCAGCACCGCGGCGCCCACCGGCTCGGCCACGTTCACCGTGAGCGGCCTGGCGGCGCTGCCCAAGGCGACGTTCTCGAATACGAACCTGGCCGTGCCGACCACGCAGTCGCTGACGATCCAGGGCTCGACGTCGAGCACGGTGATCCTCGACCCGTATGCGAATCCGTCTGGCAGCGGCGAGCAGTTCGTGCTCGTGCCGATCGCGGGTCCGCAATTCACGAGCGCACCGGGCTTCGGCGCGCCGACCGCGCAAGCGCGGCTACTCATCGTCGAACTGACCATGGGCGCGACGACCAACGAGGTCGTGCTCTACGCGGGCATCGACGGCAACGGCGACGGCAAGCCGAATTCGTTCGAGCAGGCCTGCGAGACGGCCGCGGTGCGCGCCGGCACGGCGCGCTGCATCGTCGACCTCGCGCACGCGCCCGCGGGCGCCGCGAACGCGTGGGTGCTGATCGCCGCCCAGCAGGGATTGTCCGGCCCGAGCACCGTGTCGGCGACGCTCGCCACGGCGGTACCGTCGATTTATTCGGCGAGTCCTGGCGCGGACAACAGCGGCGGGCGCATCGTCGTGACAGGTCCCGGCCATGTGCAGGCGTCGGACAGCTTCCCCGTGCGCATCGACTGGGGTCCCGTCGAGAACGGTTCGCAGGATCTCGTGACGCCCGGCACGTACTACGGCGCGGTGCTCATCGACGGCGCGTCGGGCCACACCGGCCAGTACGGGTTCGTCCCGTTCTCGTTCACGCGCGCGGCCGGCGGCGACGACGTGGCCGACGCGCTCGAGACGAGCGGTGCGCGCACCTACGTGCTCGAGTCGGGCGAATCGCTGCAGCACGTGTTCTTCGATGTGCCCGCGAACGGCACGCTCGATCTCACGACCGGTACCGACGGCAAGAGCAACGTCGCAGCGTACGTCGCGCGCGCCGATTTCCCGACGTACGCTGCGTCGCCGCAAGTCGCCGCGGCGCCGCCCGTCGCCGCCGCGGCATCGCAATGGACCTTGGACGCGCAGACGACGGCCAAGCACGTGAGCGTGCCCGTCACCCCGGGACGCTGGTACGTCGCCGCGCAGAACACGGGGACTGCCGAAGTCGTGCTCAGCGTGCTGCCGCAATTCACGCAGACGACCGCGCTCGCGCCGCCGACGCCGGGCGCCTACTACAACCCCGAGCGATCCGGCCATGGCGTGTTCATGAGCCAGGCGGGCGGCCAGCAGGCGGTATACTGGTATACATATCTCGAGGACGGCACGCCGATCTGGTACGGCTCGCAAGCCGCCGTGCCGACTTCCGCGGCGAGCACCTGGACAGCGCCGCTGTTCCGCGTGACCTGGGACGGCGCCGAGATCAATTCCTACACGGTCGTCGGCGACGTCATCGTGACGCCCGTCAACGCCACGGATTTCATCTACTCGTGGCATCTCGGCGGCAGCGCCGGCAGCGAGCGCTTCGCGATGCTCGGCACGAACACCTGCGTTCCGTTCGGCGGCTCCCAAGCCGACTTCACGGGCATGTGGTACGCACCCGCGCAGCCCGGCCACGGCATGGACGTGCTCGCGATGTCCGGCCTGCAGTTCGACGCCTACTATTTCTACGACGACCTCGGCCGTCCGCGCTGGGCCGCTGGCAGCACGTCGAATTTCTCGGCGCATACGGTGCAGACGATGAACCAGATCGCGGGGTTCTGCCCGAGCTGCGCCTACACGCCGACCGTGCCGAGTCCGATCGGTACGTTAACCGTCGACTACGCCAGCGCGACGCAGGGTACGTATGTCGCGGATCTGCATCTGCTGCCCCCGCTGTCGGGTACCTGGACGACGAATCAGCCGATTGCGCGGCTGACAGGCTCGCCCGCGTGTCCGCGGTGATGCAATTCACTTATCGCGTGAGGTCTGACGGAGCTTTGTTTCGGAGCGGAGCGTTCGCTCGCGTCTGACTTTAAGCTAGAGCTTCCGCTCGTCCTGCGGCCGAGCGGAAGCTCTGGCTCTGGGCCTATGCAGCCGCCAACGGCGATAAACGCTCCACAACGAGCGAATCGGCGCGGGCGAAATCGATATCGGCGAGATCGCGCTTGCCGACCGTGAGCTCGCGCAGGATCTCGCGCTGGATTTCCCCGCGCGAATGCGCGAGCGCATACGGCACGCGAGAGAACGTCACCATCCAGTAGCGCGGGACGAAACGCCCCGGGTGGCGTGCGGCGAGCTCGCGTTCGAGTGCGCGCATGAGCAGGAAGTGCGCGTCGGCCACGCTGTCGCGCATCTCGACGTAGTTTTCGAGCGCCATGACCGCGATGGCGTCGGCGTTCGGTCTGCGCCGGCGTTCGAATTCGGAAAAAATCTCTTTTGCATCATTGGCGCCGTTTTCCACGAGTTCGGCGAATTCGACAGCGTCTTCGAAGCCGCAGTTCATGCCCTGGCCGTGGAACGGCACGATCGCATGCGCGGCGTCGCCGATCAGGAGCGCCTGGCCGTCCAAGTGCCAGCGATCGAGATATAGCGTGCCGAGCAGCCCTGTCGGATTCGCCGCGAAATCCTGTTCGAGCGCGGGGATGAGCGGCAGCGCGTCGGCGAAGTCGCGCGCGAACAACGCACGCGCGTCGGCGGGCGTGCGTACGCTCGCGAAGCTCGGCGTGCCGCTGTTCGGCAGGAACAGCGTCACCGTGAAGCTGCCTTCCGCGTTCGGCAGGGCGATGCACATATAGTTGCCGCGCGGCCAGATGTGCAGCGCATGCGGTTCGATCGCGAACGCGCTCTTGACCGACGGCTCCGGACTCAGCGCCGGGATTTCGAGCTCCTTGTAGGCGTGGTCGAGCGGTTCGAAGCGCTCCCCGAGGCTCGTGCGCTGTGCCATGGCGGCGCGCAGAGCCGAACCCGCGCCGTCGGCGCCGATCACGAGCTCGGCGCGATGCGAGCGCATCGTGCCGGCCTCGTCGCAGAGCTGCAATGTGGAATTTTTCCAGTCGACGCCGCTCAGCCGCTGGTCGAAAAACAAGCGAGCGCCGGCGGCTTCCGCCGCGTCGAGCAGGGCCATGTTGAGACTGCCGCGGTTGACGGACCAGATCACTTCGCTGTCGTCGCGTCCGTAGCGCAGGAATTCCGTGTGCCCGTCGAGGTGATGCACCATGCGTCCGCGCATCATCACGGCGATCGGCGTAATGCGCCGCTCCAGGCCCGCCACGCGCAGGCCGTGCCAGCCGCGCTCGGCCAGTGCGAGATTGATCGAGCGGCCGCCGGCGAAGCCCGCCTTGCGCGGATCGGCGCGGCGCTCGAACACGTCCACGGCGAAGCCGCGCTGCGCGAGCAGCGTCGCGGTCAAGGCGCCGACGAGTCCGGCGCCGACGATGGTCATGACCTTGCGTTCGGAAGTCGTCACGTCGTCATTTCACGATAAAAAGACGGGCGCTAGCATGTCAGCCGAAACACGCGACGGCAATTCTCGCTCGTCGCCTCCGCGATGCGCTCGGGCTCCGCGCCGCGCAGCGCAGCGACCGTACGGCACACCTCGACGAGCAGCGCCGGCTCGTTGCGCGCGCCTTGATGGCCGGCGAGCGGCTGGTCCGGCGCGTCGGTTTCGAGCAACAGGAATTCGATCGGCATCGTCGCGACGATGCGGCGCAGACGCCGCGCGCGCTCGTAGGTCACCGGGCCGCCGATGCCGAGACAAAATCCCAATTTCCACAATTGCTGCGCTTGCTCGGGGCTGCCCGAAAAACTGTGCACGACCCCGGACAGCCCCCCGATGCGGCGTATCGCCGCGGTGACCTCGTCGAGCGCGCGCCGCGCATGCAGGACGACGGGCAGCTCGGCTTCGCGCGCGATTTCGAGCTGGCGCGTGAAGTAGCTGCGCTGTGCGTCGGCATCGAGTCCTTCGACGAAGAAATCGAGGCCGCATTCGCCGACCGCGAGAGGCCGCTCGCGGGCGATCCAGCCGGCGAGCTCGTCGAGATGCTCGGGCCGATGCTCGGCGACGAACGTCGGATGCAGGCCGTAAGCGGCGTGAAGGCCGCGTTCCGCGGCGCAGATCGCGCGCAGTTTCGCGAACGAGGCGAGCGTCGTCGCCGGCACGATCTGGCGCGACACGCCGGCCGCGCGCGCGCGCGCGAGCGCCGCGCCGCGATCGGCGTCGAATTCGTCGGCGTCGATGTGCGAATGGCTGTCGACGAGATCGAGCGTCACGGCACGAGCCAGGTCGCCATGCCGAGGAAGAGGCCCATGCTCACGACATCCGTCGCCGTGGTCAGGAAGATGCTCGAAGCCATCGCCGGATCGGCGCCGAGGCGTTTCAATCCGAGCGGCACGGCCGCGCCGGCGACACCGCTCGCGACGCTGCTCAGCGCGAGCGCGACCAGCGTGATGAGCGCGAGCCAGCCCGCCTGCGGATTGTGCTGCAGGTGTGCGATCGCGAACATCGCGGCCGCGGCGACGATGCCGACCAGCACGCCGTTGAGCAGACCGAGCCACGCCTCCTTGAGCATGAGCTTGCGGCCGACGCCGGCCCTGAGCTCGTTGAGCGTGAGCCCGCGCAAGGTCACCGCGAGCGCCTGGCAGCCCGTGTTGCTGCATTGTCCTGACAGCACGGGCAGGAACACCGCGAGCAGCACGATGTGGTTGACCGTGTTCTGGAAGAGACCGACCACGCTCGCGGCGACGAATGCCGTAAGCAGATTGAGCTGCAGCCACGGATGGCGGAACTTGAGCGCGCGCAGCCACGGCGTCGCGGCGCGTTCCTCTTTCTCCACGCCGACCATCGAGCCGGCCTGCGCGCTGATTTCGAACGCCTGCTGCTCGAACAGCACCTGGCCGCGCACCTTGCCGATCAAGCGCCCGTTCGCATCGCACACGGGATACACAGGGAAATGGCGCAACACGACTTCGCGCATCGCATCGACGAGCGTGGTCTCGGGGCGCAGGAAAAACGGTTCGCGGACCATGATGTCCGCGATGCGCGCGCCCGGCGCCGCGTAGAGGAGTTCGCGAAACGTGACCACGCCGACGAGCTCGCCCGTCGCCTCGGTCGCGAACACGTAGGTGATGAGCTGGCGCTTGACGATTTCGCGCATCGCGTCGACGACCTCGGTCACCGGCGTCTGCGGGCGGAACTGCGCCGGCGACGTCTCCATGAGCCGCCCGACGGTGCCCTCGGGATAGTGCCAATCCTTGAGCCACTGCTCGCCTTCGCCGGAAAGCGTGGCCGCCGCGATGCGCCCGCGCCGCTCGGCCGGGAATTTCTCGAGGATGTCGATGGCATGGCCGGGTCCGAGCTCGGCGAGCTCCTGCGCGATCGCGGCGTCGGTCATTTCGGCGAGGCGGTCGGCGGCGCCTTGCGGATCGAGCTCGCGCAGGCGCTCGCTCAAGCGGCGCGGCTGGTCGGTGACGGTCATGCGCTCTCCGGCGATACGTAAAAAGCGCATGCTAACCGACTCGCAGGCCCGTCGTGCGCGCCTGGCGGACGCGGCCGGTTTCGGCACGGTTCACACTGCCTCAGCGAAACTTCCGATCAACCGGAGGCGCGCGATCGCGTTATGAGAAGAATCGCGACAGGAAACGAATCTCAACGAGGGCGAACACCATGATGCGTATGAAAGCAATGTTGATCCTGCTGCTGGTGGCGACGATGGGCCTCGGCGGCTGCGTGGCCCCGCCGCCGCGCGAGCGCGTGGTCTATCACGAAGGCAGCACGCAGGAACCGAGCGGCCGCAGTTGCTATCACTGCGGTACCGTACGCGATATCGATCAGGTCGAGATCCGCCAGGGCAACACGGGCGGCGGCGCCGTGCTCGGCGCGATCATCGGCGGCGTGATCGGCAACCAGTTCGGCCGCGGCAGCGGCCGTGCGGCGGCGACGGCGGCCGGCGTGGTGGGCGGCGCCGTGGTCGGCAACTCCGTCGAAGAGAACAACGCGCGCGCCGCGTCCGGATACGCTTGGCGCTTCCGCGTCGAGCTCGACGACGGCCGCTGGGCGACCGTCACGCAGTACCAGAACCCCGGCTTGCACCCCGGCGACCGCGTCGCCATCCATCGCGATCATCTCGAACCGCTGGCGCGCTGAGCGAGCGCACCGGCGAGCGGCCGGCCCGGAGACGCCCTGCGCGTCTCCGGGCCGCGGGCGTGCAGGACAGGCCGCGTCGCGCTAGCATGCGCGTGACGGAGCCCGCACGGGAGTGAGGCGGCCATGGCGAACGCGCGTTCGCGCTACGACACGATTGCGGCTTATCTCGAGCGCGCCCACGAAGCGCAGCCGGGCCTGCTGTACGGCAAACCCTGCGTCATGCACGAAGGCAAGGCGTTCGCCGCCTACCAACCCGACGCCATGGCGTTCCGCCTGCACGGGCGGCACCTCGACCAGGCGCTTGCGATACCCGGCTCGCACGGCTGGGATCCGCTCGGCGGCGCTGCGAATTCGCCGGGCTGGGTGCTGATCCCGGCGACTCACGTGCTGCGCTGGGACCGCCTGGCGCTCGATGCGCTGCGCTGCGCGAAGGAAGCGAGCGAGCGCCGGGTGTCGTATCGGCCTGCACCGCCGCGTCCGGAGCCCGCGCCCGAACCTCCGCCGTCGACTCCGGCCAGCCTCGCCGAACGCGTCGCCATGGCGCTGAGCTCGGGGTTGCGCACGCTCACGTTGTCGCGCGGCGAATAGACGGGAACGTCCACATTTCCACTTTGTGCGGACTCGGGGAGCGGCGATGGGCGGCCGCTGGGCGCCCGCGCCGCCACCACGTCCGGCGCGTGTTCGATGCGGCGCCGACTTCTGCCCGATCGCGCCGAAGCGTATGCTGCAAGGTGCCGGGCGACCGGCGTGCCGGTCGCCGAGTCCGGCTGCTCGGTCCGCTATCGCCCCGGGGAGGAGGCGTATAAATGGGTGCTCTGCCGCTCGAAGAAATCTGTTTGCGCATCGGCACGGCGCTGCTCGTCGGCGCCGTGATCGGCATCGAACGCCATTTGCACGACCAAGCCGCGGGCTTGCGCACGCACACGCTCGTCGCGCTCGCGGCCGCGCTGGCGGTGCTCATGACGATCTCGCCCGGCGCGTCGCCCACTGATCTGTTCGCGGCGCAGAGCCGCGTGTTGCAGGGTCTCATGACCGGCATCGGGTTCTTGGGAGCCGGCGTCATCGTGCGCTCGGACCGCGAGCGCACGATTCACGGACTCACCACGGCCGCCGCGATCTGGCTCACTGCGGCCGGCGGGGCATTGTGCGGCGCGGGGCGACTACGCGAAGTGGCGTGCGGACTGATCGGCGTGGTCATCGTGCTCGTGATCGGCGGGCCGATCGAGGACGCGTTCCAGCGCGCCTTCGGCCGCCGCAAAGAGGGCGGCACCGGACCCGGCGACGGGAAAACGGATCAGTCCGCGCGGTAGAAACCGTGGTCGCCGATCACGGCGAGCGGGCTGCCCTTTGCCCAGGCCGGCGGCGTGGTGTTCACGGCGAAGAAGTGGTCGGCGCGCGGCACCACGTCCAGGCGCCAGTTCGCGGGCAGCTCCCACATGTCGATGACGAGTCCGGCGACGAGCCACGCCTCGCGCCATGAATCCACATCTGTAAGAATGTAATTTTTGCTCATTGTGGACAAAGCAAATTGTCCACGCGCGGTCAATACGGAACAGAGCGAGCTGCCCCATTGGCCGCTTTCGCGGCGGCGCATGGCGACCTCGGCCACCGCCATCTGGCCGACGATGGATTCGCTGCGCGCTTCGAGATAGACGGTCGCAGCCAGGCACGCGCGATCGCTCACGGGGTTGTGGAAAGTCGATGCCAGCCAAAGTATCCAAGCCAGTTTCATCGGACGCACCTCTCGGGATTTTTCGAAATCGCGACAGCAAGAAAGGGCGTCGCAGCACATGTGCCGCGCCAGCCCCCTCGCTTACGACGCTCGTGGCGCCGCGGGTAATCGTCCGGCCGGGTTCTGCCCTGGTCCGGAAGGAACGCGGGATCGTTTCGATCCCCGCCGCGGCGCACTCCCGTGGGCCGCGACGTAGGCGTCGGTGTGGAGGCCGGCGCCGGTGAATCTCGTTGCCGCCGGTGCTGAGACCGGCTGAGCTTGCCGCTCTATCGCGCAAGCGCGGACGAGCGGGCGCGGATTATAGCCACAATCCGCGCCGCGAGTAAAGCGACGTTAAGATTTCGTGAGCGTTGCGCTTTTTCCACATCGCGCAGAAATGCGCAATGTGGAATTGTGCGCAGGTCGGCCGGCTTACTTGCGGACGAAGCTCTTGAGGAGTTCCTCGGACCCTTCGTATTCCTTCGCGCTGGCCGCGACGAATTTGCTGATGCCGAGCTCGAGCAGGAGCTTCGATGCGTCCGCGTCGGTGTCGAGCTTGAGCAGGGCCTCGCGCACCTTCTCGCGCAAGTCGGCGGGAACCGTCGGCGCGGCGGTGATGCATTGTCCGGCGAACTGGCGCGACGTCTTTACCGAGGTGACGTTCGGATACTGGTCCTTGAGGGAGGTGGGGATGATCGCGCCGTCGGCATCGCCGGCGAAGATCGATTCCACCGCGTCCTTCCACGACGGCGAGGACGAGCGGATGTCGGGCTGCGAAACCGGATTCGGATAGAACTCGATGAGCAGGGTATAGCCGAGGCTCGGCGCGGACATGGTGGCGATGGCGTGTCCGACGAGCACGCTCGGCCCTTTGTTGCCGCCTTCGAGATTGGTCACGAGCGTGTAGCTCGTCTTCTCCGCGGTGCGCACGAGCGGCTCGTAGTGGCCGTGCTGGATGCGATAGTCCGTGAGGTGCGCTTCGTCGAACGCGAAGTCCGCCTTCGCCCCGGCCTGGATGTCGCGCCAGTAGAAGTGGTAGTTGCGCGCCGGGGTCAGCGTGAAGTGCTGGCCCGTGGACTTGCCGAGATAATCCATGAGCGGCTTGTAGATCTCCTGGATGCGCTCGGGCGGATAATCGGGCTCGATGGTAAAAGTATAATCTGCAGCGATCGCGCGGCCGCCGCCGGCGGCGCACGCGAGCGTCATCGTTGCAAAAGCGGCTCGGCGAAGCCGCGTAACGCCTGCTCTCGTTTTCATTGTCGTCCCCCCATGGATCGCGCTATAGCACGAATCTGCCGGAAAGGCGAGACGCACCGCGCAAAAAAATGCCCGGGCGATCAAGCGACGATCAGCTAAAGCGAGAAACGACTTTAAATTCGCCGGCGGCATCGTCCCCGGCGATCAGGAGCGCCTCCTGGCGACCGTCTTCGTTGCGCGCGGACATGACGGCGAGCGGGCCGTTGTCGCCCGAACCCGGCACGGTCGCGCCCGTTTCGAGGGCGGTCTCGTGTCGGAATTCGACGTGCTGAAGCACCCGCTTGTTGCCGCCCTTGAAATGCAGGCGCGCCATGACTTCCTGGCCCGGGTAGCAGCCCTTGCGCACGCTCACGGCGCCGAGCCGCTCGAGGCCCAGCCATTGCGGCAGTGCGCGCTCGGCGAGCGCCGGTGGAACTTCGGGTAGTCCGGCGCGGATGTCGGCGAGACGCCAGCGTTCGAGCGCTGCCGCGCCGCCGAGGCCCGCCGGCCCGAGCAGGCAGATGCGTACAGGCGTGCCCGGTACGGAGAAGCCGCAGAGATCGCCGTGATACAGGATCGCACCGGGGGCGGGAATGCCGCCGAGCGCTCCGTGCGCTTCGTCCGCGTTCACGCCGTAGGCGGCCACGCCTGAGACGGCGCGCAGCTCGACCTTGGCGCGCAGCACGTAGGGCGCGAGCGCCGCGCGCAGCGTCGTCGCGTCGCCGCCGCGCAATACGAGCCGCAGGCGATCCTCGGATTCGCGCATCAGCGCAAAAAAATAGCGCACGCGTCCTTGCGGGGTGAGCCAGGCGCTCCACTGCCACTGCCCGACGGCCAGCGACGCCACGTCGCTCGAGAACTGCGCATGCGCGAATGCGCGCGCGTCGCCGCCGGCGATGTCGAGCAACTCGGGTGGCGGCAGGGCGATCATGTGCGAGGCGTCCGGCGGTACAATGCATCAATGTAGGTACGCGCACGCGGACGATCAAGCGTGTTGTCAGATGCGAGAGCGCGTATTAGGCTTTGCGCCGAATCACGAGGCCGACATGCCGGATCCAGGGAAACCCGAAACGCCGCCGGAGCAGGACAGCGCAGCCGCAACGCCGGCCAACGCCGCCACGCCGCCGGTGGAGATCGGGGGACGTGGCGGCCTCGAGCCCACGCGCTACGGCGATTGGGAAAAGAACGGTCGGTGCATCGATTTCTGATTCGCTCCGCGCGAATCGCGATTTGAACCCGCTTCGGCAGTCAGCAGGAACGCACGCCATGCCGCAACATCCGCGCCCGCTTTCACCGCATCTGGACGTCTACCGTTGGCAGCTCACGATGACGCTGTCGATCCTGCATCGCGCGACGGGCATCGCGCTCGCCGTCGGCACGCTGCTGTTCATCGCCTTGCTCGTCGCGCTCGCCGCGGGGCCGGAGAGCTACGCCGCGGTGCAATCGTTCTGCGCGTCGAAGCTCGGGCTCGTCCTGATCGCCGGCTGGAGCTGGTCGCTGTGCCTGCATCTATGCAACGGCATCCGCCACCTCGCCTGGGACACGGGCTGGGGCTACGAAGTGCCGCGCGCCCGCGCCACGGGTTGGGGCGTGGTCGTCGTGAGCACGCTCATGACCGTGCTGATCTGGGCGTGCGTGTTCGCGCGCGGGGGTGTGGCATGACGACCTCGGGACTCGGCAATCCGCAACTCCAGGCGCCGCTCAAGCGCGTTCGCGGCTGGGGTTCGTCGAAGAGCGGCACCGGCCATTTCATCATCCAGCGCATCACGGCGCTCGCGCTCGCGCCGCTGTGCCTATGGGCGATATGGCTCGCGCTCGCGCTCGTGCACGCCGACTACGCGCATGCGCGCGCGCTCGTGCATCAGCCGGTCAACGCGGTTCTGCTGGTCGGATTGGCGATCGCGCTGTTCTGGCACGCGCAGCTCGGACTGCAGGTCGTGGTCGAGGACTACGTGCACACGCGGCTGACCGAAGTCGTGCTGCAGCTCCTCATCAAGTTCTTCTGCCTGCTCGGCGCCATCGCCAGCGTGCTGGCGGTCGTGCGCGTCGCGCTGTGATACGCAAAACAGGAAAAGTATAAAAATGCAAGCGTACAAGATCGAGCAGCACAAGTACGACGTCGTCGTGGTCGGCGCCGGCGGCGCCGGCCTGCGCGCGACATTCGGCCTCGCCGAAAAAGGCCTCGCCACGGCCTGCCTGACCAAGGTGTTCCCGACGCGCTCGCACACGGTGGCGGCGCAAGGCGGCATCTCGGCCGCGCTCGGCAACATGGGCGAGGACGACTGGCGCTTCCACTTCTACGACACGATCAAGGGCTCGGACTGGCTCGGCGACCAGGACGCGATCGAGTACATGTGCAAGAACGCGCCGGCCGCGGTCATCGAACTCGAACACTACGGCGTGCCGTTCAGCCGCACCGACGCCGGGAAGATCTATCAGCGTCCGTTCGGCGGCATGACCACGCACTACGGCAAGGGCACCGCACAGCGCACCTGCGCGGCAGCCGACCGCACCGGCCACGCGATGCTGCACACGCTCTACCAACAGGCACTAAAACACGATGCGCGGTTCTACATCGAGTATTTCGCACTCGATCTGATCTTCGACGACGAAGGCGTGTGCCGCGGCGTGCTCGCGCTCGACATGGGGGAGGGCACGCTGCACCTGTTCCGGGCGCACGCCGTCGTGCTCGCGACGGGCGGCTACGGACGCGCGTATTTCTCCGCGACCTCGGCGCACACCTGCACGGGCGACGGCGGCGGCATGGTGCTGCGCGCCGGCCTGCCGCTGCAGGACATGGAATTCGTGCAGTTCCATCCGACCGGCATCTACGGCGCCGGCTGCCTGATCACGGAAGGCGTGCGCGGCGAGGGCGGATATCTGACGAACTCGAAAGGCGAGCGCTTCATGGAGCGCTATGCGCCGAACGCCAAGGATCTCGCCTCGCGCGACGTCGTGAGCCGTGCGATGACGATCGAGATCCGCGAGGGCCGCGGCGTCGGCGAGCACAAGGATCACATCCATCTCAACTTGCAGCACCTCGGGCCCGAAGTGATCCACGAGCGTTTGCCAGGCATCGCCGAAACCGCGCGCATCTTCGCCGGCGTCGACGTCAGCAAGGAGCCGATCCCCGTACTGCCGACCGTGCACTACAACATGGGCGGCATCCCGACGAACCATCACGCCGAGGTCGTGCGCAAGATCGGCGACAACCCGAATGCGGTGGTGCCCGGCCTGTTCGCAGTCGGCGAGGCCGCCTGCGTATCGGTGCACGGCGCGAACCGGCTCGGCTCGAATTCGCTGCTCGATCTCGTGATCTTCGGCCGCGCCGCGGCGGAACGCGCCGGCGAGATCATCAAGCACGGCGCGCCGCACAAAGACCTGCCGTCCTCGATCTGCGACGCCGCGCTAGAAAACTTCGATCGCATCCGCAACGCGCAGGGCGACCGCGCGACGGCCGACATCCGCCTCGACATGCAGCGCATCATGCAGAAGGATGCCGCCGTGTTCCGCACCGGCGAAACGCTCAAGGAAGGCTGCGCGAAGATCTCCGCAGCGTTCGACTCGTTCGCGCAGGTCAAGGTCAGCGATCGTTCGCTCGTGTGGAATTCCGATCTCGTCGAGACGCTCGAATTGCAGAATCTGCTCGCCCAGGCCGTCGCGACGATGCATTCGGCCGAGCAGCGCCACGAAAGCCGCGGCGCGCACGCGCGCGAGGATTTCAAGGACCGCGACGATGCGAACTGGATGAAGCACACGCTCGTCTCGGTCGACGCCAAGGGCAGGACCAGCTTCGATTTCCGCCCCGTGCACATGACGACGCTGACCAAGGACGTCGAGCCCGTGCCGCCCAAGGCGAGGACGTATTGAAAGTCCGGGAGTCGGGATTTGGGATTCGGGATTGGCGAGAACCAGCCCGGTCCACCCGAATCCCGAATCCCGAATCACCAATCCCGGATCAAAGCCATGGCCGAATTCACGCTCCCCAAAAATTCCAAAGTGCAAAAAGGGAAAAAGTACCCGGCCAAGGCGGGTGCCAAGAACGTGCGCACGTTCCGCATCTACCGCTGGAATCCAGACGACGGCCAGAACCCGCGCGTCGACGAGTACGAAGTCGATCTCGCCGCCTGTGGACCGATGGTTCTCGACGCGCTGATCAAGATCAAGAACGAGATCGACGCTACGCTCACGTTCCGGCGTTCGTGCCGCGAGGGCATCTGCGGCTCGTGCGCGATGAACATCGACGGTACCAACACGCTCGCCTGCACGAAAGCGATTTCGGATTGCCGCGGCGACGTGAAGATCTATCCCCTGCCGCACATGGACGTGGTCAAGGACCTCGTGCCGGACCTCACGCATTTCTACGCGCAGTACGCCTCGATCAAACCCTGGATACGCACGCAGAGCGCGCCGCCGCCGGACAGCGAGCGCCTGCAATCCAAGGAGGACCGCGCCAAGCTCGACGGTCTCTACGAATGTATACTTTGTGCGTGCTGCTCGACCTCGTGCCCGAGCTACTGGTGGAATAGCGACCGCTATCTCGGCCCGGCGATCCTCTTGCAGGCGTACCGCTGGATCAACGATTCGCGCGACGAGGACACCGGCGCGCGCCTCGACGATCTCGAGGACCCGTTCAAGCTCTACCGCTGCCACACCATCATGAACTGCGCCAACACCTGCCCGAAAGGACTCAATCCCGCCAAGGCGATCGGCGAGATCAAGAAGCTGCTCGTCGAACGCAAGGGCGTTTGAACCCCTGCGATCGTCCGATTCGCACCTGGCGCGCGCCGGACGCGCATGGCACGCTGCGGGAAAAATCGCGGAAGGAGCGACGGGGATGGACGTACGCCTGATCTATTGGCCGGCCGTGGCGATGGCGGCGCTGACGATGGTCGTGTGGTTCCGCATGTACACGATGCGCGTCGCGCAGATGCGGCGCGAGCGCATCCATCCGCAGGCCGTGGCGACGTCGGCTGAGGCCGCGGCCAAGCTCACCGACAGCCGTGGCGCCGACAACTTCCGCAATCTGTTCGAGCTGCCGGTGCTGTTCTACCTCGCGCTCGTCGTCGCCGCGCAGACGGGGCAGGTGAACGCGCTGACGCTCGGCCTCGCCTGGATTTTTGTCGCGCTGCGCATCGCACACAGCGCCATCCACTGCACCTACAATCGCGTCATGCACCGTTTTTACGCGTACCTCGCCGGCGGCTTCACGCTGTGGATCCTCTGGGCCGCGCTCGCGTTCGGCCTCTTGCGATGAGCGAGGAGGCTCGCCTGCGCTGGCGCTGCCGCCGCGGCATGCGCGAACTCGACCAGCTGCTCGGCTGGTATCTCGACGCGCGCTACGGCAGCGCCGACGACGCGCAAAAGGCGGCATTTTCCACTTTGCTCGAACAGCAGGACCCCGATCTTTGGATTTGGCTCAGCGGCCGCGACGCGCCGCCCGAGCCGCGCTGGAAGCGCATCGTCGATGAAATCCGCACGCGCGATCGCGTTTGAATACCGGCCCTCGCGCGTGCTGGCGGGCATCGTCGCCGCGGCTTCCGTCGCTGCACTCTGCGCCGCCGCCGCGAGCGGCATGCCGACGTCGGCAAAAATGTTCGTCTGCACGCTTGGCGGCATCTATGCGATTTTCGCGCTGCGCCGCTTTCTGCGACCGCGCTTCGTACGCGCGCAGTGGCGCAGCGACGGCCCATGGCGGCTCGTCGACACGCAGGACCGCATCGAACCCGCGGATCTGCACGAAGCGGTCGCGCTCGGGCCATTGATCGTGCTCGATCTCGCGCTCGCGCGGCGACGGCGGTTCCGCGTCGTGCTGCTGCCGGACAACGCACCGTTCGAGCTCAGACGCCGCTTGCGCGTGCGATTGGCGGGAAACTTTGTGCCGAAGCCGGCCGATTCCGGCGAGGGCACGTGATTTTCTTCCGGTGCAAGGGAGCGTCTGCCGACGTAACGCCGCATAAAAAAGGGCCCGGTTCGTCAGAACCGGGCCCGTACCAGCGTCCTTGCTTGCCCTGAAGCTCCGTTGGGAGTCCGGATAAGCGGTGGTCCGTTCGAGACTTACTGGAAGCGGTACTCGGCGCTGACCGACACGAGGTTCGGGTCGAGGTTCAGGCCGTTCTTGTCGGTCTTGTAGTAGTCGTAGTTGAGGCCGACGCTGAAGTTGTTGTTGAAGTCGTAGCCGAAGCCGGCACCCGCGTAGTACTTGGTGCTCGTGTCGTCGACGTAGACGGGCGTCGTCGAGGTCAGGTACGCGCCTTTCACGTCGCCGCGGAAGAGGCCGCCGCGCGCGCTCACGTACCAATTCGGCGTCACGTTGAAGTGGCCGTTCACGCCGGCAGTCCAACCGTCGACCTTGGCGCGCGGCAGACCCTGTCCGGCGAACGCATCCTTGGTGTCGAACTTGCCGAGTGTCGTGTAGCCGCCTTCCACGCCGAGCGCGACCGAGGGGTTGATCGCCCAGCGGTAACCGACGTTCACGCCGCCGGCCGTGTCGTTGTCGTCATAGATGCCCTTGCTGAGGTTCGACTGGCCGATGTTGCCGTTGACGAAGAAGCCGCCGTTGTCGCTGCCGGCAGCGTGGCTCAATGCGGGAACGGCGCCCAGGGCGGTGGCGGAAAGGGCGATTGCGAACAGGGTATTTTTCATGTTTTTCTCCAACTAATGGGGGTAAGTGGATCAGACAACGCCGCTTTTTGTTCCACGGGCGGCTCTGTCTGCGACAACAGGTGCGGGCGGAAGATGCGATTTCAATACTGGCCGGTTTAGAAAATATTCAGGTACCCGAACGGCAGCCGGCCGGCCTGCGCGCCGACGCTTGCGATCGGCAGGCGGCTCGGGCACTCTGCGCGTCCGCGCACGCGCCCGCGCAAAGGACTACCCGGCCGATGTTCCGCCCGCTAGAGCTCTTCATCGGCCTGCGCTACACGCGCGCCAAGCGCCGCAACCACTTCATCTCGTTCATCTCGCTCGTGTCGATGCTCGGCATCGCCGTGGGCGTCATGGCGCTGATCACGGTCATCTCGGTCATGAACGGGTTCGAGAAGGAGCTCACCGACCGCATCCTCGGCATGGTCGCGCACGTCACGATCTCGGGCGTCGGCGAGAGCGTGAGCGACTGGGAAGGCGCGATCGCGCGTGCGAAGCAGAACCCGCGCGTGCGCGGCGCAGCGCCCTACGTGGAGCGGCAAGCGATGCTGGAAGGCGCGCGCGTGAGCGGCGCCATCGTGCGCGGCGTGCTGCCGGAACGCGAGCCCGAGGTTTCCGAGCTCGACCGCAAGATGGTCAAGGGCCGCCTCGACGCGCTGAAGCCCGGGGCGTTCGGCATCGTGCTCGGCAACGAGCTCGCGATGCAGCTCGGCGTCGGCGTGGGCGACAAGGTCACCGTCATCACGCCCGAAGTCAACGCGACGCCGATCGGCGCCGTGCCGCGGCTGCGCCGCTTCGATGTCGTCGGCATCTTCTCGGTCGGCTTCCAGGAGTACGACGAAGGCCTCGCGATCGTGCACATGGACGATGCCGAGCGCCTGTTCCAGCTCGACGGTCCGACCGGCATCCGCTTGAAACTGGACAGTCCGTTCGACGCCTGGGACACGGGGCGCGAGCTCGCACAGGAGCTCGGCCGTTTCTATCGCGTGCAGGACTGGCGCGAAGGGCATGCCAACTTCTTCCGCGCCGTAGCGATGGAGAAGAAGGTCATGTTCATCATCCTGTCGCTGATCGTCGCAGTGGCCGCGTTCAACCTCGTCTCGACGCTGGTCATGCTCGTGACGGACAAACAGGCCGACATCGCCATTTTGCGCACGTTGGGCATTTCTCCACAAAGCATCATGGGGGTGTTCATGGTGCAGGGCGTGATCGTCGGCGCCTTCGGCATCCTGCTCGGCGTGGTCGGCGGCGCCGCGCTGGCCCTCAATTTGCCGGCGCTCGTCAAATGGATCGAGCACACGTTCGGTGTGGAGTTCCTCTCGCCCGACGTCTACTACATCAGCGAAGTGCCTTCCGACATGCACTGGAGCGACGTCGGCTGGATCGCGGCCGTCGCCTTCGTGTTCTGCCTGTTCGCGACACTGTATCCCGCGCGGCGCGCGGCGAAGACGCAGCCGGCCATGGCGCTGCGCTATGAGTGACGCGAGCGCATTGCTTATCCGCACGGCGCGCGAGGCCGACGCACCCGTGCTGTGCGCCGCGGAACGCGAGACGGCACGCCTCCCGGCGCGCCTGCTGTCGCAACCGCACGAGCTAAGCGAGGCAGCGTTCGCGCAGAAGATCGCCGAAGTCGGCGAAAACTACCTCGTTGCCGAAAACGGGGGCACGATCGTGGCACACGCGTTCCTCGATTTCGCAGGGCCGCTCGCCGCGCTCGCTCATGTGCGGACGCTGACGATCTGCGTGCATCCGGGGCATACGGGACAAGGCGTCGGACGCGCGTTGATCGGGGCGCTGCTCGACCGCGGACGCGCAAGCGAAGACATCGAGCGCATCGAGCTGCGCGTGCGCGAGACGAATGCCGCAGCGATCCATCTTTACGAGACATGCGGCTTCGCCGAGGAAAGCCGGTTTCGGCGCCGCGTCAAGCTGCCGGACGGCCGCTTGATCGACGACATCGGCATGGTCTGGTTCCGTTCGCAAACACTTGGATTTTCGCGATGAATGCCGCCGACACCGTATTGCGCGCCGACGGCGTGGCCAAGACCTACCAAGAAGGCGATCTGCGCACCGACGTGCTGCGCGACGTGAGCTTCGCGCTCGCGCGCGCCAGCACGCTCGCGATCGTCGGTGCGTCGGGTGCCGGAAAAAGTACACTTTTGCACATCCTCGGCGGGCTCGACACCGTGAGTGCCGGCGAGGTCGAGATCGAGGGTCGTGCATTGTCGAAGCTTTCCGATCGCGAGCGCGGCGTCGTGCGCAACCGCTCGCTCGGCTTCGTGTACCAGTTCCACCATCTGCTGCCGGAGTTCACCGCGCTCGAGAACGTGGCGATGCCGCTTCTGATCCGCGGCGCGGCGATCCCGGAGGCGAAGTCGCAGGCAGCGGGGCTGCTCGAGCGCGTGGGCCTCGGCAAGCGCCTCCAGCACAAGCCGGGCGAGCTCTCGGGCGGCGAGCGCCAGCGTTGCGCCGTGGCGCGCGCGCTCGTGACACGGCCGGCCTGCGTGCTCGCCGACGAGCCGACCGGCAACCTCGACGAGAAGAATGCGGCGCAGGTCTACGCGCTGATGCTCGAGCTCAACCGCGAGATCGGCACGAGCCTCGTGCTCGTGACCCACGATCACGGCCTCGCCCGGCGCATGGACCGCGTTCTGGAATTGCACGACGGAGCATTGCGCGACGCGGTCTAACGGCCGCCGAACGGGGAGATCACGATGTCAGGGACGACGGCGCCAGCCGCCGCGCAGGGCGCGATCGCGTCCGCGCGTTTTCCATTTGTGGATTTGTTCACGTGGCCGGCAGCGCTCGCGCTGCTCGCCGGCGCCACGGCGGCGCAAGCCGCACCGGCGCTGCCGGCGCGCTGGTGCGATGTGCTGCTCGCGCTCGTCGGCCTCGCGCTGATGTGGCGGCGGCCGGGCGTGCGCTGGCTCGGCTACGCGCTGCTCGGCGCCGGCTGGACGCTGCTGCGCGCCGATGTCGCGTTGTCGGAGCGCCTGCCTGCGCCGCTCGAAGGCGAGGACGTCGTCGTCGAAGGCCGTATCGTCGGACTGCCGCGCGTGCAGGACGATTCCGCGCGATTCGACTTCGCCGTCGCCACCGCCGAGCTCGACGGCGCGCCGATTTCGCTCGCCGGGCGCCTGCGCCTCGGCTGGTACGACGACGCGCCGGCGCTCGCGCCCTGCGCGCATTGGCGCCTCCTCGTGCACGTCAAGCGTCCGCGCGGGCTCATCGATCCGGGCGCCTTCGATTTCGAGCGGTACGCGCTCGAGCAGGGCGTCGTGGCCACGGGTTACGTGCGCGACGATGCGCGCAACGCCGATCTCGGCGATGCCGGCGTCTGCATCGACGGCCTGCGTGCGCGCATCCTCGCGGGCATCGATGCTGCGTTCGACCCCGGACCCGTTCCGCATCTGCTGCGTGCGCTCGCGTTCGGCGATCAACAGGCCATGGACGAGCACGAGTGGGCGGTCGCACGCGCGACCGGCATTCCGCACCTCATCGCGATCTCGGGGCTGCACATCGCATTGTTCGCGAGCATCGGCGTGCTGCTCGTGCGCATCGCCTGGAAGATCGCGCCGCGCGTCGTGCTGCGCTGGCCCGCGCCGATCGTCGAAGCGCTCGCGGGGCTCGTCTTCGCCGTGACGTACGCGATCGTCGCCGGATTCGGCCTGCCCACGCAGCGCGCACTCGTGATGATCGCCGCCGTGCTCGCGGCAACCTTGGCGCGGCGTGCGCGGGCACCGGTGCAGGGCCTTGCGCTGGCGCTCGTCGTGCTGATCGCCTGGAATCCGCTCTGCGTGCTGAGCGCAGGTTTTTGGCTCTCGTTCGTCGGCGTCGCCTGGCTCATGTTCTGCCTCGGCGGAGGCCGCCGGCCGCTGCCGCGCTGGCGCGAGCTCGTGCGTGCGCAGGGCGTGGCGAGCATCGGCCTCTTGCCGCTCGGCATCTGGTTCTTCGGCCAAGGCTCGCTCGTCGGTCCGCTCGCGAACTTCGCGGCCGTGCCGCTCATCTGTTTCTGCATCTTGCCGGCGACGGTGTTCGGCGCGCTGATCACGCTGGTTTCGCCGACTGCAGGCGCGCCGCTGCTGCATCTCGCCGGCGCCGCCATGCAGGCGCTCTGGTGGGCGCTCGAGCGCATGGCGTCGTGGCCTGCCGCGCTGCATTATTTCCCGGAACCGTCCGTGTGGGCGCTTGCGCTCGGCTCGATCGGCGCGCTGTGGCTGCTCGCCCCGCGCGGCGTGCCGGCGCGCGGCCTCGGTATACTTTTGCTATTGCCGCTCGTGTGGCCCGCGCGGCCCGCGCTCGGCGACGGCGAATTCGATGCCTATGTGCTCGACGTCGGACAGGGTCTCGCCGTCGTCGTGCGCACGCGTGAGCACACGCTCGTCTACGACACCGGAGCGCGCCATCCGTCGGGATTCGATCTCGGCGAGGCCGCCGTCGTGCCCGCGCTGCACGCCCTCGGCGTCGAGCGCATCGACAAGCTCGTCGTGAGCCATGGCGACAACGATCACGCCGGCGGCGCCGCTGCGGTGCTGGCGGCCTTTCCTGGCGCCGAAGTCGAATCGGGCGAACCGCAACGGCTCAGCGTGGCCGCAGCGCAGTGCCGCGCGGGTGAGGCCTGGCGCTGGAACGGCGTCGCGTTCCGCGTCGTGCATCCGCACGAGCCGTTCGCCGCGCGCGGCAACGATCGCTGCTGCGTGCTCGAAGTGCGCAGCGGCGCGAGCGCGCTCCTGCTGAGCGGCGACGTGACGAGTGCCGTCGAAGGCGAAGTCGCCGATGCGCTCGCACCGGCCGCACCGCACACCGTGCTGCAAGTGCCGCATCACGGCAGCCGCACCTCGTCGAGCCAGGGCTTGCTCGACGCGCTCGCGCCGGAGCTCGGCGTCGTATCGGCCGGCTACCGCAACCGTTTCAACCACCCGCAGCCCGAGATCGTCGCGCGCTACCGCGATGCCGGCATCGCCTTGCTGAACACGGCGGACGGCGGCTTCGTGCATCTGCGCGCCACCGCGGACGGCGTGCGCGTGATCGAACTCGGCCGACGCGACCGCCATCCTTACTGGCGCGAATGAATCAGGGCGGATGCCCGAACAGCGTGCGCAGTGCCGCGCTCAGACTCGGCGCCCGCACGACGTCGCGGCCGAGATTCGCCCATTCGTGGAACGCGATGCGTGCCGGGTTGTAGGTCTGCACCGGCTTGGTCAGACCGTAGCGCAGCGTCACTTCTTCGCGCGTCGCCGCGAATGTGCCGAACAGGCGATCGAACACGATGAGCACGCCGCCGAAATTGCGATCGATGTACTCCGGATTGCTCGCGTGGTGCACGCGATGATGCGCCGGCGTGTTGAACACCCATTCGAGCGGACCGAGCCGCGGGATCAGCTCGGTGTGCAGCCAGAACTGATAGAGCAGATTCAGCGACACCGCGACGAGCACGGCCTGGAGCGGAAACCCGATCCAGACGAGCGGCGCGAAGAAGATCGCACCGCCGCTAACGCCCGAGGTCCAGCCGAGCCGGTACGCAGCGGAAAAATTGTAGGCGTTGCTCGAGTGGTGCACCGCGTGCGTAGCCCACAGCCAGCGCACGCGGTGATCGGCGCGATGCAGCCAGTAATAGCAGAAGTCCTGGGCCACGACGAGCGCCGGCCACGACCACCAATGATGCATCGAAATGTCGCCGACGCGCCGCTGCGCGACGACGGCGAGGATCGCGCCGGCGAGGCCGAACCCCACGACGCGGTTGATGAACAAACGCCCGAGCGCATCGCCGAGCGACGCGAAATAGGCGCGCCAATCGTAGCTGCGCCGTGCGACGAGCGAGAGATAACCGCCTTCGAGCGCGGCAGCGAGCACGAACAGCGGCAGGACCAAGAGGAGCACGCGCGCTTGCGGCATGTCGGCACCTCCTCAATCGGCGTCGGCGTTGCGCGCCGCGCGAAGCTTCTTGAGATACGCCGCGATCTCGGGAGTCGACAGCTTGCCGTCGTGGTCGGTATCGATCTCGTCGAAATGGGCGGCGAGCTTGGGCATGCCCTTGGCCGCTTCGTCGCGGCTGAGATAGCCGTCGTGATCCGTATCGGCCGCGGCGATGCGCTCGCGCAGCCGTTGGCCGGCGTCGCCGCGACTCGCGTTCGCCGCCTGCGCCGACGATGCGACGCCGGCGGCGAGCAGTACGGCAGCGAGAGTGGCGCGGAAGATCTCGTGCATGTGCGTGCTCCTGTCCTTGTGCTGTGCGCCCGATCGGGGGCGTCCAGCGGCACGTTACAACGCTCGGCACGCGCAGGTATTTCGCGCGTGCGCACGAATTGTGAGCAGTTGTTGCGCGCCGCTTCCGCTTGCTAACGCACATGGGCGCGTTTGGATTACAGGGCCGGCAGGAGCCAGCGGAGAGGGGCTCTACTCAAACACGACCAGCGCGGCAACGACCTTTCCTTGCGGTTGACGGACCAGGGACAGCCGCCCGGTCCGCGTGACGATGCTGCCGTCTGCGTGTTTCGCGGGAAAGGGCCCGGCTATGCCTTCCGCGGCTGCGGTGCCGGACTCGAACGCGCGACGGAAACCCTTCCAGTGCGCGTCGCGGTGTTCATCGGGAACGATGAGATCGAGAAGCTGGCCGACGGCCTGATCGACGCGATAGCCGAACATCGCGGTAGCGCCGCTGCTCCAGTAGCGGATGACGCCCCGGCGATCGGCGAGGATGATGGCTTCGGCTTCCATAGGCTCACCTGCACGCGGACCTGGATTCGAACTGCTTGGCCGCTCAGTCGATTCCGAAATCAGACGCACCGGGGAGCATTTCCTTACGCGATCCCCGCTTACACCGACAGCCCCGCATCGCCCTCTACGACGGTCTGCCGCATCTGCGGCCTTTCGCCCGCTTTCCACAGCGGCACTTCGTGGCGGACGCGATAGCGCAGCGGGCCGCCGTCCGCGCTCGTGCTGCGTTCGATCGGCCGTGGAATGCAGACGAACTCGGTCACCATCGTGCTGGCGTCGACGCGCACGGTGGCGTAGCCGTGTCCGCCCATGTCGACGAAAGACAGGTGCGGAGCCAGTTCGGGATTGCTCGCCGCATGCGCTTTCTGCAAGTCGCCGCTGCTGGCAAATTCCAGCGCCGAACGTACGCCATGGCGCAACAGCAAGTTGGCGGTGCATTGCGGCGGTCCGCCGTCGGGATTGGCGACGTACAGCGGACGCAGCGGATTGTCCGGTTTCAAGTTGTGCTCGTTGGCTTCGGCCATCCCCGGTGATGAGATCGAGGCGCCGACGAAGGTGACGCCCACCGGCTCGAACGCGGCGGGCGGCAAGGCCTTCGCGGCGTAGCCCGCCCAGAAGCTGTGACGATCGCCGGCGACGATCGCGAACCCGGTGACGCCCGCATCGCGCACGGCATCGAAGATCTCGGCGCGTTCGGTGTACATCGCGCCCCAATCCCACGTGCCCATCAGGGCATAACCGGCGCCATTCCATTTGCCCAATGCGGCCGGAAGATTCTGCGGATCGACGCGCTGGTCGGGTGTGCCCAGCGTATTGCCCCAGATCTTCCAGGTGGCCTTCGCGGTGCGCAGGCGCTCCAAAAACCAGGCTTTCTGTTTCGCGCCCAACATCGTCTGCGGGGCTTCGTTCGCGCGGTAGTTGTCGATACTCTTGTCGCCGAAGGTGAGCTTCGCCGGCGGATGGCCGTTGGCGTACTCGCGGCCGGCGTCGAGCTGCGCCCACAATTCCTCGGGGACTAAACCCAGCTTGTCGTTTTCGAACAGCGGATTGATTTCGTCGTGATTGCCGGGATCGCGCGAGCGATAGCTGCGCTGGTCGGTGATGATGAGCTCGATGTGCCGGCCCCAGCGCAACGCGCGATAGCCGATCAAGCTGTTGATCGCGGCGAGATTGTTGGGCTCGATGCCGAGGCCGGTGTCGTCGAAATCCTTGACGAGCACGTCGACCACTTTCGGCGCATGGAACGTGTCGAGGTTCGAACCCGGCGGCAGCACGCGCGCCGGTTGATATTCGAACCAGGCTTGGTTCGCTGCGACTTTCAGCGTCTGCGCGGGAATCCAGCCTTCGGTGCCCGCGAATTCCTGGATCGACTGCCAGCCGTTCCAGGAGAATTCGTGGTTGTCCCACATCGCCACGAACGGCCAGCGTGCGCGGGCGTCCTGCAAATCCGGGTCCTGCAGATAGGCGTGATAGGCGACGCGATAATCCTCCAGCGAGTCCGGCACCCAGTAGCGATTCTTGGCGACCGGCTTGCCCTTCGGATACTTGATCGGGAACGTGATGACGCGGTCGTAGCGATGACCGTCCTTGACCTGATCCGGGTACTGCACGACTTCGTAGATGAAGTCGCCGAGGTGCAGGACGAAGCCGAGCCGTTCCTCGGGTGCGGCGCGCTCGTCTTCCCAGATCATCCGCCGATAGGCATTCAAGTAGCCTTCGCAGATATTCTGGCAACTGACAAAGGCGAAGCGCGTCGGCCGCGGATCGTCCAGTTTCGGCGCCGTCAGCGTGCGGCCGATCCGGCTGCCGTTGCCTTCGTCGTCCACGAAGCGGTACCAGTATTCGTGCGCTGCCGACAGACGGCCGACCAGCACGCGGCAGGTCCAGTCGGACTCGGCCTGCACCCGCGCTTGCGTCTTGGCGATCACGCGCGTGAACGCCGGGTCTTCTGCCACTTCCACCTGCAAGGTGGCGCTCTTGCGGCCATCCGCATACGGTCGCCGCGTCCAGAGCAGGACGCTGTTGTCGTCGGGATCGCCCGACGCCACGCCTTGCGGATATACGTCGCGGCGCTCGCGCCAGCCGCTCTTCGACGGATGCACGGCCGCGCAGCCCCAGGCGAGCGAAGCGCCCAACGCGACGGCGAGCTTGAGGAACTGTCGGCGGCCTACGCTTGGCATGTCGTCTCTCCCCGCAACACACGATGACGGATGAGCCGGAAACTAGACCCGATCGGGTGTCGGAGAGCGTGCCGAAAGTACCGCGGGGCAATGTACGCAATGGATAAAGCCGACGTCGAATTCGCGTGTGCGGCGGAGGCCCTCGGCTATGCCGTCGCACCCGCAGCCGCGTTGAAAGTTGAAGACCGGTCGCGCCAGCGCAGAAATGGGCGTTCGATCGCGTAGTGCAGCGCGGCGCCAATAAGAAGGATCACTGCGACATACGAAACGAATGCTACGGCGCGAGGTGGCGAATCCCACGCGGCAAGCCACGCTTGCACTGCGTGCATCGCGAGCTTGTGGCTCAGATAGAGGCTGTAGGAAATCGCAGCGATCCAGCCGGCGCCGGGTATGCGACGGCGGCCAATCACGCTGTTTCGATCGGCGCCAGCGAATACGAGCAAACCGAAGCCGAGCGACAGCACCGGCCAGCCGACCGAATTTGCGAGCAATCCGGTGCGATCGTGGAACAACCAGAATGCGAATGCGAGCACAGCGCAACCGGCGAGTACCGCCGCATCCGCATGGCGCTGCCAGCGTTTCCAGAGGTGCGGCCGGTACACCTGCAACGTGGCCAGCATGACACCGCTAAGCAAGCCGTCGAGTCGCATCCACGTCGGGTAGTAGATGTCCTCCACGAACCAGCTGCGCGACGCATCCAGCGCCGCGTCATGCAGCCATACGGCGGATCGCAACACGATACCGCCCAGGATCACCGTCGCGCATACGCCGGTGAAACGTGCCGCCGACGGGCTGCAGCAAATCCACCACGCGAGCAGCGGGAACGCAAGATAGAAATGCTCTTCAACGCAAAGCGACCAAGCATGCGAGAACGCCTGATTGTGCGTGTAGTCGATCAGCAGGTTCATCGTGAACGTTGCAAACTGCCACCACGGCTGCAGGCCGGGCGCTTCGCGCAACGCGGGAAAACAAGCATACGCTGCGAGCACCACAGCAAATGCCGGCAGGATGCGCCACGCGCGCCGGACGTAAAACGCACCGGGGCGAAAGGGCTCGCCACGATGCAAAGGCCGCAGCAACTGGCCGCCGATGAGGTATCCGCTGAGTACGAAGAAGATATCCACGCCCATCCAGCCGTAGCGCGAGGCCCATGCGAAGTCCTCGCCGAGCCTACCGACGATGAACGAGTGGAAAAGCATCACCCACAAAATTGCGACGGCGCGCAGCAGATCGAGTCCGGGCAACCGGCGTGTCTCGTCGACAACGGGCAGGGCAACCGCGTCCGGCATGGAAAATCCGTGCAAGAAATCGCGATCCTTGCAGCGGACGCTGGCTTACTGCGGGCGCAAATGGGGCAAATCGCGGGCTTCGGCGACCGGCAACGGATCGAGCGCAGAGACTCGCCTCAAGCAGCGACCGGCTGCGCTTCCAGAGGCCTCAGCCTGCGCTGGAACTGCCCGCGCAGCAGCCAGAGGCTGAACACTGCCTGCAGCGCCACGCTCGCCATCGAAATCAGCCACACGTGATGCAGTTCGAAGCCAGGCTGCTGCGAGAGGATCAGGGTGGGCACCGCGAAGGTCACGAGGCGCGACGCGCTGCTGATGAGCGAGGGCACCGTGTTGCCGATCGCCTGGAACATGCCCGAGCACGTGAACACGATGCCTTGCGCGACGAAGTTCCACGAGATGTAGCGCAGGAACTCGGCGGCGACGCCGATCACGGCCGGATCGCGCGTGAAGCCGCGCACGAACCACTCGGGTTCGATCTGGCACACGAGCGTCACCGTGATCATGAGCGCGCTGCCGATCGCGAGCGCGGAGCGGAACGTCTCGCGCACGCGCTCGAAGAGACGCGCGCCCATGTTCTGTCCGGCGACGGGCGAGGTCGCGAACGCGACCGCCATCGCGGGCAGGAAGATGGCCTGCATGATGCGGCCGCCGAGGCCGAAGCCCGCCTGCGCGCTCGCACCGAAATGGCGGATCACGACGTAGATGATCGCGGCGTAGACGAACATGAGCCCGAATTCGCCGCCGGCCGGCAGGCCGATGCGCAGGATGCGCCCCCACGTCGCGAATTTGGGCGACCACAACGCGGGCGCGAACGCCACGGCTCTTTCTTGCTTGACGAAATACAGCGCCAGCAGCACGACGCCGAACGCGACCGCGATCGTCGTGGCGAGTCCGGCGCCGCCGACGCCGAGCGGATGACCCGTACCCCAGCCGGCGATGAGCACGGGCGCGAGGATCGCGTTGACGACGACGGTCAGCACCTGCACGAGCATCGTCGGCTTGGCGATACCGGTGCCGCGCAGCGCGGACGCCATCGCCACAGTCGCGAACTGGAGCGCGAGCCCGGGCAGGTACCACGACAAGTAGTCGATGCCGGCGGACTGCGTGGCGGCGTCGGCGCCGATCGCGGTCATGTACGGCACTACGCCGAGATAGCCCGCGACGAGCGTGCCGATCATGCACACGCCCGCGATCGACAGGCTCTGGTTGAACACGAGGTTAGCATCGGCGTGATCCTTGCGCCCGATCGCCTGGGCGATGAGCGTGACCGTGCCGACGCCGAGCACCTGCGTGAGCGCCATGACGACGAAGGTCAGGTTGCCGGCCGTACTGACGCCGGCGATCGCCGCGTCGCCGATGTGCGCGACGAAATACAGGTCGACGAGCAGGTACAAGGTCTGGAACAGCATGCCGACCGCGATCGGCACGGCCATGGCGATGATGTGGCGTGTGATCGAGCCTTGGGTGAGGTCATGCATGGCCGAACTCCGCTGCCGTTTGTCGTCTCGAACCGTTCACCTGCGCCGCGTCGGGCGATCGATACCGAACGCGGAAGATCACGCGGCAAAAAACGCGGACACGCCCAGGCGGATAAAAATATTTTGTACCTTCGTGGTTGAAGCTTTTTTTATCGCCGTCCGTGAAACGCCCGCGCTCCGTCGCCGCGTTCGACATGACTTTTAACACGACCCGCAGTGCGCTCCCATTGCGGAATTGAAGACCGCGGATATGACAGTTGTCATACAGCACTCGAACGCAGCCGCGGACTGCGCTAGGCTTCCGTCATGGCCACGCCGTTTGCGATCCGCTTGGCTGCCGGTGTCGATGCCCCGCGCATCGCCGCGATGTCGCGCGATTTCATCGAGGCGGGGCTCGGCTGGCGGTGGGTGCCCCGCGCGGTCGCGCGCGCGATCGCCGACGAGGAAACGAACGTCGCGGTCGCGATCGCCGCAGCGCAGATGGCCGGCTTCGGCATCATGCAATATGCGACACAGACCGCGCACCTCAACCTGTTCTGCGTGCACCCGCAATGGCGGCGCCTCGGCATCGGCTCGGGGCTGCTCGCCTGGCTCGAAACCTGTGCGGTCGAGGCGGGCATCGAATTCGTCTTTCTCGAAGTGCGTCGGCGCAATCCGCAGGCCCGCGCGTTCTACCGCGCCCAGGGCTACAGCGAGCTCGCACTGCTGCCCGGCTACTACAGCGGCCGCGAGGATGCGGTGCGGCTCGGCAAGGATCTCACCGTCGTGACCGTGCGCTCGGGCGGCTGATACCGTGGCCAAGGTCGTGCTCGCCTCGGCGCTTTCGCGCTGGCTGCCCGAAGCCGGCGGCAAGCCGTCGGCGGACATCGTTGTCGACGTGCCGGGCAGCCGTCTCGACCAGGTGCTCGATGGTGTGTTCGCGCGTTTCCCGAACCTGCGCGGCTACGTCCTCGACGAGCACGGCACCGTGCGCCATCACGTGGCGATCTTCGTCGACGGCACCGCGATCGCGGACAAACGCCGTCCCGCACAAGCGCTCGGCGAACGCGCCGAGGTCTATGTCATGCAGGCACTTTCGGGAGGATGAAATGGGATCGACGCTGCTCGTATCCACGCGCAAGGGCTTGTTCGTGCTCGCGCGCGATGGCGTCGCCTGGCGCGTCGCGTCGAGCGCGTTTCTCGGCGACAACGTCGCGCTGGCGCTTGCCGATCCGCGCGACGGCGCGTGGTATGCGGTGCTCGATCTCGGCCATTTCGGCAACAAGCTGCAACGTTCCGACGACGGCGGCCGCACCTGGGCCGAATGCGCCGTGCCTGCCTACGCAGCCGACGACCACGTCACGACCGGCGACGGCAAGCCGCCGCGTGCGGCCGCGCTCAAGCTGATCTGGGCGCTCGAGGCGGGCGGCGCCGACGAGCCGGGACGCCTCTGGGCGGGCACGGTGCCGGGCGGCTTGTTCCGCTCGGACGACCGCGGTGCGAGCTGGGAGCTCGTGCGTTCGCTTTGGGATCGGCCCGAGCGCAGCCTGTGGTTCGGCGGCGGCAAGGACGAGCCGGGCATCCACAGCATTTGCGTCGATCCGCGCGATGCGCGGCGCCTGCGCCTGGCGATTTCGAGCGGCGGCGTGTGGTGCACGGACGACGGTGGCGCGAGCTGGCGCCAGAGCGCCGAGGGCATGTTCGCCGCCTACATGCCCGAAGACCGCAAATTCGACCCGAACATCCAAGACGTGCATCGCCTCGTGCAATGCCGCGCCGCGCCCGAGACGTTCTGGGCGCAGCATCACAACGGGGTGTTCCGCAGCGAGGGCGGGGGCGCGGCTTGGCGCGAAGTGCCGGACGTCCAGCCGTCGGTGTTCGGCTTCGCCGTCGCCGTGCATCCGCGCGATCCGGCGACCGCCTGGTTCGTGCCGGCGATCAAGGACGAGCGGCGCATCCCGGTCGACGGCAAGGTCGTCGTCGCGCGTACGCGCGATGCCGGCGCGAGCTTCGAGGTGCTGCGCGCGGGTCTGCCGCAGCAGCACGCGTACGACCTCGTGCTGCGCCACGCACTCGCGATCGACGGCAGCGGCGAGCGCCTCGCATTCGGCTCGACGACGGGCGGCTTCTGGACCAGCGAAGATCAGGGCGACCGCTGGCGCATGCTCGACGCGCGCTTGCCGCCCGTGCACGCGGTGACGTTCGCTTGACGATCAGAATAAAGGTCGAACCACGAAGTACACGAACGGCGCGAAGAGAGATCTGCGGAGCTCCACATCCGACTTCGTGTTCTTCGTGGTTCAGGCCTTATTTCAGCCCTTCTTGAGGCGCGCCACGAGCGCGCGCAGCGTCGTCTGGGTTTCGGCGCCGAACCAGGCGTCGATGAACTCGTCGAGCGAGAGTTTGCTCGGATCGGCGAACATGTGGATGAGGTCCGCGCGCGCGCGGAGCCGCGTCGCCGACATCGCGTGCTGCGGCAGCTTGAGCAGATCGCCGAGCCAGGCGAGCGCACGCGGGACGACGTCGTCGACCGCGGCGAGCTCGTCGACGAAGCCGACGCCGAGCGCCCGCTCCGACTCGAGCATCGCGCCGGCGACCATGAGGCGTTCGGCGCGGTACGTGCCGACCAGCCGGCGCAAGGCAAATTGTATACTTTCGGGCACGGTGAGCCCGACCTGCACCTCGTTCAGGCCGATGCGGAACGGCTTGGCCGGATCGGGGCTCACGGCCATGACGCGGTAATCGCAGAAGATCGAAAGCACCGCGCCGCCCGCCGGGCTATGCCCCGTGATCGCCGCGGCGACGGGGATGGGCGAGGTGCCGAGCGCCGCGCACAGCCCGAAGAAATCGTGCCAGAACTCGGCGAGGCCGGCGCGGTCGAGCTCGAGCAGCGCAGGCACGTCGAGACCGGCCGAGAACAGGCCCGCGCGGCCGGACAAGAGCACCGCGCGCGCACCGGACGCCGGCGCCGCTTCGACTTCCTTGCGCAACTGCCGCACGAGCGCGGGATCGAGCGCGTTGACGGGCGGCCGCGCAAGGCGCAACTCGAGGATTGCATCGTGACGGAGGGTATCGAGCATGTCGGGAAGCCGGGATTGGGGAGAAGGGATTCGGGATTCGGGTTTCGGGTTTTCGTAGTCGGGAGTCGCTCTTGCCAATCCCCAATCCCGAATCCCCATTCCCGTCACTTGAGCGACTCGCTCCACTGATATTGCACAGTGTACGTCAACTTCGCCTCGCCGTTCGCCGGCACGTCGACCTTGAACTCGACCGTGTCGGCGCTGCGCTTTTCGTACTTTGTGGAACTTTGCACAATGTTCCATTGTGTCCAGCGGTACAGGTGCTCGCGGACGACGACGGTTTGCGGGCGCGCGCCGTGGTCGGCGAGGCGGATCGCAAACGATTCGCTCATCGTGCGATGGTCCTTGTCGACTTGGAAATCGGTCTGGCTGCGCTCGCCGCGCAGGTCGAACGCTTCGCCGAGCGTGAGGGTCACGGGTTCGTTGCGCGGGGTGTGGCCGATTTGATCCTCGCCGACGAATTCGGGCGTGCCGTCCGCGGCGTTTTCGAGAACGCGGATGCGCCCGGCCGGCAGTGGCCGGTCGATGCGCAGGCCGAGCGTGGACGTCACAGGCCAGCGCTCGTCGCCGCCGTAGCTGCGTTCGGTGATCGGCGCCATTCCGGGATTCGCGCGCAGCCGGCTCGATTCGTAGACGTATTGGCGCTGGCAGGCGACGGTTTGGCTCGGGTACAGCGCGACGCGTACGAGCGAGCCGATGGCCAAGTCCACGGGCACGCCGACCGTGTACTCGTGATAGTCGCCCACGTTGCCGCTTTCCTCGGCGACGGCGCCGCGCGTGAGCGCCTTCGCGGCCATCATCGGCCGCGGGCGCACGGCTTGGGTGACGCGGTGCGGCTCGCCCGCGACGAGCTTGAGTTCGACGTTGCGGAATTCGCTGCCGCTCTGGTTCGCGATCTCGGCCCAGGCGGCGAAGTCGAGTTTGCAATCCGCGCCGGGCGCAATCCATGCGCTGTACTCGGCGCGCCAGCCGAGTCCTTGGGTCGGATAGACGAGTTCGAACACCTGCGGACCGGCTTTCTTCGACGCGACGCTCCAGCGCAGCGCAGCCGCGGCCGAAAGCCCCTTGGGCAGATCGGGGAACGTGACGCGGCTGTAGTCGGTGACCGTGGCGACGCGGCCATCCGACTGCTGCACGGTGAGCCCGCCTGCATTCGCGATCAGCGTGCCGGTCGTGATCGTGGCGTTGGCCGTACCGGCGCCGCTCAGGATTTCCACGGCATGTCCGAGGTGACGCTGCACGAGCGCATCGAACGAGAGCGCATCGTGCTGGAAGCGCTGATCGAGAATCTCCACGTTGGCGTTGTCGCCGACGGCACGCAGGCTCACGGCGCCCGGATCGAGCCAGCGCGGCACGTCGCGCACTTCGATCGTATTGGTACCGTTCTTCAGCTCGAACTGCCGCCGGTCGTAGACGATCGCATAACCGCCCGGCGGCGAGCCTTCTTCCTCGCCGCCTTCGAACAAGGCATCGGTGTTGCTGCTCGCAGCGTTGTAGATGACGAGGGCATCACGCTGCGCACCCTCCTGCGCGGCGGCGCCGGTGGCCATGGCCAGAGCGATCACGAGCACGGTGTGACGCATCGTTGCAGTCCTTGCATGCGGTCTCTGGTTATCATACCGAGGCGAACGCGGAGGAGCGAGCATGTACCAGCGGTGGATCGTCGCCTTGTGCGCTCTGGCGGTGTGCGGGCCCGCGTTCGCTGCGGGCCGTCTCGTCGTCGAGCACGCCTGGATTCGCGCCGCACCGCCCGGCGCCAGGATGCTGGCCGGTTACGCGACGTTGCGCAACGTCGGCGATGCGCCGCTCGTGGTCACGGGTGCGGAGAGCCCTGACTTCGGCGATGTTTCGCTGCATCAGACCGTCGAGGACAACGGCGTGGAACGCATGCGGCCGCTTGGCGAGGTCGAGATCGCGCCCGGTGCAAGCGTCGAGCTGTCCCCCGGCGGCAAGCACCTCATGCTCATGCAGCCGAAACGCGAGCTCGGCGCCGGAGACAAGGCGAGCATTCGCATGACGCTCGCGAATGGAGGCAGTGCGAGCACCGATTTCGAGGTGAGGGAAACCGCACCGTGAACGCGGAGCGCTGCGCGGTACGGCCGACCTTGCAAGCCGCCCGCGCCGACACTATAGTCGAACCATCGGCCTGCGGGCCGGCGAACGGACCACCCGCCATGACGCTTTCCCAACGTCCGCCCGATCTCTGAATCGCGCTCCGCTCAAAGCAAGGCTTTGATGCGCGGCTGTTCGCGCGTTTCGTCGAAATCCTCATCCGCACGGGCGAGTTCCTTGGCGCGCACGTCGAGGTCGATCGCTTTGCGCAGCCACTCCTCGCATGTGTCCAGCATCGCCGGCTTGCGTGTGGCCCTCCAGGCACGGCTCGCGGAGCAGCTCACGTTGTAGGCGCGATCCATGTATTTCTGCGGGTTGTTGTCGTACGAGAGCTTGCCGTAGTCGAGCGCCTTCTCGAAATTCTGATCGTCGGCGTAGAGCGCCCCGAGTTGAGCGAGCGACCAGCTGTACATGCGCTCCGCTCCCGGCAGACCCTGCGATTCCGTTTCGATTTTCCTCGCTTCCTGGATGAGCTTGTCGCGCTCGGTCTTCGACGACGGGTCTGCGCGCTTCGGCAGGTACAACAGATACTTGAACCGCGTCGCGGCGAGATCGATCATCAGGTTGTGGATCGCCAGCGAACGCTGAGTGTGCGAGGCGAGGTTCGCCTCGAGCGCGAGCACGTGCTTTTCGGCCTTCTCGACCGCCTGATCGATCTTGTCCTTGTCCGCGAGAATCTTGCGCTTGAGCGCGGAGAACTGCCTGAATTCCCGTATCCCGAAGAACGTGAACACGCCGCCGACGGCGATCAACAGCGCCGAGATCATCTCCATGAGGTCTTTGATGCGCTCGACGCTCGCCGCCGACGCCTCGATGGCCTTTTTCGCGACCTCCTCCTGCTCCTTGACGAGCTCCTTGTAGAAATCGAGCGAACGCTGCTCCTGCGCGGCGAGCTCGGATTTCAACTCGGCGGCCGCCTGCGGTGGCGACGGCGGCGGCGTGGCGGCGGACGTCGCCACTGGCGGTGTCGCGGGCGCCGCCACGGCCAGCGCGCCGAAGATCAAGCACATCATCACGGCAATGCATGCGATTACGCGCGACATGAGCGCTCCTCCTCCCCCGAGGCAAAGCCTACTGCAATTGTGCGTCGGATTCCCTAGGCCGCGGCCTTCTTCCCGTTGCCGAGCACGCGCGCGAGGAAGCGTCCCGTGTGCGAGCGCTTGTCGCGTGCGATCTCCTCGGGCGTGCCCTGGGCGATGATGCGGCCGCCGCGGTCGCCTCCTTCGGGACCGAGATCGACGATCCAATCCGCCGTCTTGATGACGTCCAGGTTGTGCTCGATGACGACGACCGTGTTGCCGTCGTCGCGCAGCCGATGCAGCACCTTGAGCAGCTGCTCGATATCGTGGAAGTGCAGGCCCGTCGTCGGCTCGTCGAGGATGTAGAGCGTGCGCCCGGTATCGCGCTTGGACAGCTCGCGCGAGAGCTTCACGCGCTGCGCCTCGCCGCCCGACAGCGTCGTCGCGCTCTGCCCGAGCTTGATGTACGACAGGCCGACGTCGACGAGCGTTTCGAGCTTGCGCGCGAGCGCCGGGATGTTCTCAAACAGCTTGAGCGCGTCTTCGACGGTCATCTCGAGCACGTCGGAGATCGTATGGCCTTTGTAGAGGATCTCGAGGGTTTCACGGTTGTAACGCTTGCCGTGGCAGACGTCGCAAGGCACGTAGACGTCGGGCAGGAAGTGCATCTCCACCTTGATGAGCCCGTCGCCCTCGCAGGCTTCGCAGCGGCCGCCTTTGACGTTGAACGAGAAGCGTCCCGGCGAGTAGCCGCGCGCGCGCGCTTCGGGCACCTGCGCGAAGAGCTCGCGCAGTGGCGTGAAGAGGCCCGTGTACGTCGCTGGGTTGGAACGCGGCGTGCGGCCGATCGGCGATTGGTCGATGTCGACCACTTTGTCGAAGAGCTCGAGTCCCTCGATGTTCGCGAACGGTGCCGGTTTTTCGTTTGCGCCGTTGAGTTCGGCCGCGGTGTGGCGGAACAGCGTGTCGTTGATGAGCGTCGATTTGCCGGAGCCCGAGACGCCGGTCACGCAGACGAACAATCCGGCGGGGATTTCGAGATCCACGTTCTTCAAATTGTTGCCGGACGCGCCGCGCAGCTTCAGCATGAGCTGCGGATCGGGCGCGTGGCGTTCGCGCGGCACTTCGATGCGGCGCTTTCCCGAGAGGTACTGGCCGGTCAGCGAGCGTTTCGACGCGAGGATGTCCTTGAGCGTGCCTTGCGCGACGATCTCGCCGCCGTGCACGCCGGCGCCGGGGCCGATGTCGACGATGTGGTCGGCGACGCGGATCGCATCTTCGTCGTGCTCGACGACGAGCACGGTGTTGCCGAGATCGCGCAGGCGCGTGAGCGTGGCGAGCAGCCGCTCGTTGTCGCGCTGGTGCAGGCCGATCGAAGGTTCGTCGAGCACGTACATGACGCCGACGAGGCCGGCGCCGATCTGGCTCGCGAGGCGGATGCGCTGCGCTTCGCCGCCCGAAAGCGAATCGGCCTGGCGATCGAGCGTCAAATAATCGAGGCCGACGTCGACGAGGAAGCGCAGGCGTTCGCGGATCTCCTTGACGATCTTCGCGGCGATCTCGCCGCGCCAGCCCGCGAGATTCAGCGTGCGGAAGAATTCGAGCGATTGGTCGATCGGCAGCGCCGTCAGCGTCGGCAGGTTGCGGTCGGCGACGAACACGTTGCGCGCGCTGCGATTCAAACGCTCGCCGTGGCAATCGGGGCAGGGGCGCTCGCTGATGAACTTCGCGAGTTCTTCGCGCACGGCGGGCGATTCCGTCTCGCGGTAGCGCCGCTCGAGGTTCGGCACGATGCCTTCGAAGCGGTGCTTGCGCGTGACGCTGCCGCCGCTCTCGGTCAGATAGCGGAACGTGATCTGCTCGTCGCCCGAGCCGGACAGCACGGCGTGGCGGATGGCTTCCGGCAGCTGCTCCCACGGCGTGTCGATGTCGAATTTGTAATGACGCGCCAGCGACAGAATGAGCTGGAAGTAGTACATGTTGCGCCGGTCCCAGCCGCGCACCGCGCCGGCCGCGAGGCTCAGGTTCGGATGCACGACGACGCGCGCCGCGTCGAAGACCTGGGTGACACCGAGGCCGTCGCACGTGCCGCAGGCGCCGACCGGCGAGTTGAACGAAAACAGGCGCGGTTCGAGTTCGGGCAACGAGTAGTCGCAGACCGGACACGAGAAGCGCGAGGAGAACAGCACCTGTGCCGCGGCCGCGTCGTCCATATCGACGACGATCGCGATGCCGTCGCCGAGGCGCAGCGCCGTTTCGAACGACTCGGCGAGGCGCTGCTTCAGGTCGGGCGCTGGGCGGAAGCGGTCGATGACGGCTTCGATCGTGTGTTTCTGGCGCAGCGCGAGCGGCGGCACGGCATCGAGCTCGTGCAGCGTGCCGTCGACGCGCGCGCGCACGAAGCCTTGCGCGCGCAGCTGCTCGAAGACCTGCAGGTGCTCGCCCTTGCGTTCGCGGATCACGGGCGCGAGCAGCATGAAGCGATGCTCGGGGTTGAGCGCGATCGTCGCGTCGACCATCTGGCTCACGGTCTGCGCTTCGAGCGGAATGCCATGGTCGGGACAGCGCGGCGTGCCGACGCGTGCGAACAAGAGGCGCAGGTAATCGTAGATCTCGGTGATCGTGCCCACGGTGGAGCGCGGATTGTGCGAGGTCGACTTCTGCTCGATCGAAATGGCCGGCGAAAGCCCCTCGATGTGATCGACGTCGGGTTTCTCCATGACCGAGAGGAACTGGCGCGCGTACGCCGACAGCGATTCGACGTAGCGGCGCTGGCCCTCGGCGTAGATGGTGTCGAACGCGAGCGAGGATTTTCCCGAACCCGAAAGCCCCGTGATCACGATGAGACTGTCGCGCGGCAGCTCGAGGTCGATGTTCTTGAGATTGTGCGTGCGGGCGCCGCGGATGCGGATGTAGTCCATGGGAAACGGGATCGAAGGCAACGGATTACTATAGCGCGATGAGCACTCGCGGCACAGCCGCGAATGCTCAATGAAGCAACGGATTCGTCTCAGCCGCCGAGACGGCGGCGCTCAGCGCATTCAATGCGGGCGCAAAGCGCGCAAATCAACTCGCGCGTGCGTCCGTTCGATGGCTGGCGGACGCGGCTTTGCCGACTAGCGTTGCAGCGCTTGCACGATCTGCGCGGGCGTCTTGTTCGCATCGCAGACCGCGCGGAATTGCTCGCGGTCGAGCACGTCGCGCACGTAGATTTCCACCGATACCGGATACACGAACGTCTCGTGTTTCGAAATGAACCGGACGTCGGCTGCCGCACCGGCTGGACCGTCGATCAGCGTGGGCGGAGTCGCGAACGCCACCATCGTATCGCGCGCCGCCCAGCCCAGGAATGCCACGACCTTCGTCTTCCGGCGTTCGCGATCGAAGAAGAGCGGCACCATCATGCGTGCGTCGCGTTCGAGATCGGCGTCCTTGGCGATGCGGGCGCGCCATTCGAGGAATGCGGGCTCGTCCTTCACCGCACCGGCCGCAGTGTCGGGCGGCATGCCGAGATCGTCGTCGACGGCGGCGTAGGCGCCCAGGAAAATCGCTTGCATCTGTGCGAGCTCATCGGCGAGCGTAGCCGCCATGGCGCCGTCGGGGCCTTGTCGGTGCATTCGCACGAGGGCGTCGTCGCCGAAGGCCTTGGTCAGCACCTTCGCGACGAAGCCGTAGGCTTGGGCACGGCGGAGATAGTACGTGGCGAGCGGTTCCGCGCGCAGCCTGGGCGCTACGAGCAGCAGCTGCTTGGGTGTTTGCATCGGCGCAGCCATTCCCGTCGCGGGCCCCGCTTCGAGCTGCTTGATATGCGTTTCGCGCGTCAGCGCCACCACGCCTTGGAACAGCGCGTGCAGGTTCTGGCGGTACTCGTCGTTGAGTTCGAGCTTGCGCGCCTCGGCCGCGCGCTCGGGCGCGGCGAGCGTCTCGAGCGCCCACGTCGACCAGTCGTACCAGCCGGAGTCGGCCTTGGGCGTGAGATCGATCGTCCCGGCGCGAATCTGGCGCGCCAACTCGTCGATGAGCGAGAAATCGTCCGGAATGTGCCGGTTGCCATACAGGCGCTTGACGAGGTCGGTCTCGTGCGCGCGCGACGGCGGGAAAAAGTAGACCTTCTCGCGGGGAATGTCGCTCGAACCCGCGTCGACTCGAGCCAGCGTCGCGCGCAAGTCCGGCTTGTCGGCCGGCCACGGATTCGTGAGGCCGGCGACGAGCTCGAGGTAGCGTTCGTAGCTCGTGCGCAGCGCCGGGTCGGCATGCAGCGTCATCACGAGATGCGGGTTGCCGGACCCGACGAGCTCGCTCTGCAGCATGCGATCCTGGCGGAAGATCGCACCGAGCGCGGGCGACCACGTGTAGAAGCCGAGCGGCTTGCCCGCGCCGCTGCGGTTGAACGCGTCGAGCCTCGCCGCGACCGCCTGCTCCATGCGCTTGGGCAAACTCGGCGTTTCGCCGCCGAGCCGCGCGGCCGCTTCGAGCGTCACGGGTGCGCCTTCGGGCGCATCGCCGGCGAGAGCCGCGGCCAAGGTCGCGAGCAGATGCCGCTTGCCCGGCAGCGCGCCTGCGCCTTCCTCGGCGGCGAGCTCGACGGCGGCGTAGAGTCCGTCGTCGAACTGTTTGGCCTTCTGCGCGAGCAGTGCGGCCGGAACGGCGTCGTCGGCGCCGAGCGCGCCGAGCGGGTTCGCGAGCAGCGGCTCGTCGTCGTTGCGCTTGTAGGCGCGGAGGTCGAGCACCTGCGGGCCGAGATCGAATCTGAGCGCGACGCCGTCGAATTCGATCTCGCGCACGAGGCTGCCCGGCACGGCCGGAAGTTCGGCAGCGTGCGCGCCTGCGGTCGTGAGCACGACGAACAAGGTGACGATCGTGCAGCGCATGGTCGTTCTCGCTTACTGGGGTATCTGAAGCAGAAACGTTGCGTCGCGTCGTTCCGGACACGCAGGCGACCCCGCGCCTCTCAATTGACCGCAAATGGCGATCTGCGCTAAGATTCGCAGTTCTTCGTGGCCCACTTTGCCGCGACGAACACCCAGGCAGCACGCTTAGAATAACTACAGAAGGAAACACCCATGTACGCAGTCATCAAGACCGGCGGTAGGCAATACCGCGTGGCGCAGGGCGAGACCCTGCGCGTGGAGAAGCTCGAAGGCGATGTCGGCGCCGCGGTCACGTTCGACCAGGTGCTGCTCGTCGGCTCGGGCGAAGGCGTCACCGTCGGTGCGCCGCTCGTCAAGGGGGCGAGCGTCGCGGCCAAGATCAAATCCCACGGCCGTGGCGATAAGGTTCGCATCATCAAGTTCCGCCGCCGCAAGCACCATATGAAGCAGATGGGGCATCGGCAGCACTACACCGAAATCGAAATCACCGGCATTTCGGGCGCGTAAGGAGCACAGTCATGGCACATAAAAAGGCAGGCGGCAGTACCCGCAACGGCCGCGATTCCAACCCGAAATACCTGGGCGTGAAGATCTACGGCGGTCAGGCCGTGGAAGCCGGCAACATCATCGTGCGCCAGCGCGGCACCCAGTTCCATCCCGGCGCCGGCGTCGGCCTCGGCCGCGACCACACCTTGTTCGCGCTCATCGATGGCACGGTTCAGTTCAGCGTCAAAGGCGCGAAGAACCGCAAGACGGTCAGCGTCGTCGCGGGCTGATCGCTCGCCACGGTTTCGACGGAGCCCCGCCTCGCGCGGGGCTTTGTTTTTTGGGAGCTGGGATTGGGGATTCGAGATTGGGGATTTGTGAAAGCAGGCCGTTACTTGCCTTCACCGCGCCGCATCTTTTGCCCGACAACC
>Ga0070741_10003380_pt1 | contig 39801 bp, 38 predicted proteins | sample Coa_R1_4_FD_66440 | JGI IMG/M metagenome (GOLD analysis project Ga0070741, IMG submission 66440) | Surface soil microbial communities from Centralia Pennsylvania, which are recovering from an underground coalmine fire - Coalmine... | ecosystem: Environmental > Terrestrial > Soil > Unclassified ...
GCCTGACGGCGTCACGCGGCGCGCTGCCGCGTCCTCCGTCGCGCCAATACGTGCTCGTATTGGCGCTCCCTGCGTCCTTGCATCGCACCACGTGCCGCGCGTCATCCATCGCGTCCCCTTCCCGGACAGGCCCTCAAGCGGACCGCGGTCAAAACTGTGTGGGTTTCCCTCCTATCGCGGGAGGCGCCCGGCTCCTAGAGTCGCCTGCACGTGAAGGGCTGGAAGCTCCCCGGTCTCGTCGTACCGACGCTCGCGCTCCTGCTCTTTTTCGCGGGTTCGGCAGCGGCCGTGCCGGGAGATCTCGACCTCGGCTTCGACGGCGACGGCATCGTCCTCTCAGACCTCAGCGGGCAGGGCGTAGCGGCGGCGGGCGCGGCGGACGTCGCCATCCAGCCGGACGGCCGGATCGTCGTCGCCGGAACCGCGTTCCTCAACGGCAGCGGTCGCGAGTGGTTCGTCGCACGGTACTTCCCGAGCGGCCAGCTCGACACGGGCTTCGGCTCCGGTGGCAAGACGATCACGAGCTTCACGGGCGACGACGACGTCGGCGCCCTCGCGCTTCAGGCCGACGGGAAGATCGTCGTGGTCGGCGGCGCCGGCGGCCAGTTCGGCGTGGCGCGGTACAACTCCGACGGCTCGCCCGACGCAAGCTTCGACGGCGACGGCAAGCTGACGACCGACTTCAGCGGCACCGGAAAGGACCGTGCCGACGACGTCGCCGTCCAGCCCGACGGGAAGATCGTCGTGGTCGGGACGACGCTCGTCCAGCTGGCCCAGGGGAGCGAGTTCCTCGTCGCAGTCGCCCGCTACGACGGCGACGGCAGTCTCGACAGGACCTTCAGCAGCGACGGGAAGGCGACCGAGAGCGTCTTCGACCAGTTCGCGGCGCCGTTCGCCGGCACGTCCGTGGCGCTCGAGGCGGGAGGCAGCATGATCGTCGCGGGAACGTACAACGACCCTTTTGCGGAGCATGTCTTCTTCCGGCTGCGCTCGGACGGAGGGGTGGGCACGCTGCTCTGCGGGTCCTCGTTCTGCTTCCTTCCGGGTGGTGGCGCGGTCGGCGGTCCTCTCGACGTGGCGGTCCAGGCTGACGGTCGCGTCGTCTTCGGCGGGGTCGTGGGGAAGCAGGTCCAGGTCTTTCGCCGCAACGCCGACGGGCGAGCGGACACGACGTTCGACGGCGACGGCGAGGTGGTGACGGATTTCGCCGGCAGCCTCGGGACCGGCGCTGCCCTTGCAATCCAGGCCGACGGGAAGATCGTCGTCGCGGGCGGCAGCACGCTGGACGAGGCGCGCGGTCAACAGGACAACGACTCGGCGGTGCTCGTGTTGCGGTACACACCGGACGGGACGCTCGACCCGACCTTCGGCGGGAACGGCATCGTGACGACCGACCTCGGCCGGGACGACGCGGCCGCCGGGGTCGCGATCCAGCCGCTCGACGGAAGGATCGTCGCCGCCGGGAAGAGCGAGCTGTTCGTCGAGGGCGGCATCCACCTCGGCTCGGTCGCCCTGACCCGCTACCACGCGTACTCGTGTCTCGGCAGGAACGTGACGCGCGTGGGCACGGCCGGGGCCGACGTCCTCAACGGCAGGATCGCGATCCGCCCGTCGCTGAAGGCGGGGGTTCCGCTCTCCGACATCATCGAGGGCCTCGACGGGAACGACACGATCGACGGCGGCGGCAACGACGACACGCTCTGCGGCGGCCCGGGCGCCGACACGCTCAGGGGCGGGCTCGGCAACGACTCGATCGGCGCCCGCGACGGGGTCGCCGACCAGTCGATCGACTGCGGCGACGGCACCGATCGGGCGATCGTCGACCTGCACGACCCGTCTCCGCGAGGGTGCGAGTCGGTGCTGCGGTTCGCCCTCGACGATGGGCCGCCCGGGTACGTCAGCTCCCGGACGCTCGTGGTCGGACGCGGCGGGGTCGCCGTGCTGTCGGTCACGTGTCCGGTGGACGCCCGGGTCGCATGCCGCGGCAAGCTGACCCTCCGTGGCGGCCGGCCCGCGCGCCCGCTTGCGTCGGCGGCCTACGTCGTACGCGCCGGCGCGAGCACGAGGGTCCGCATCGAGCTCTCACCCGCCGCGACCGCGCGGCTTCGCAGCCGGCGTCAGGCGTTCGCGGCGACGGTCGAACGTGGGGTCTCGAAGCTCGGCCCGCGGAGTGCGCTCCGGGTCCTCGCCGTCGCGCGGTAGAGGGCGAAAGCGGGTTCCGGCGGAGCCGGGCTTCGCCCGTCGCGCGACTAGACGATGCCGCTTCGGACCGCGTAGACCGCGGCCTGGATGCGGTTGTCGATCTGCAGCTTCATGAGGATGTTGCTGATGTGGTTCTTGACCGTCTTCGGGCTGATGACGAGGTCCTTGGCGATCTGGGCGTTGTCCATGCCGCTCGCGATCAGCCTCAGCACCTCGACCTCGCGGTCGGAGAGCTCCGCGCGGATCGTCGCGGCGCCCTGCGAGTCGGCGGCGGTCGCGCGCACCTGCTGCAGCACCTTCGCGGCGATGTGCGGCGAGATCAGCGCCTCGCCGACGGCGGCCGAGCGGATGCCGCGGACGAGGTCGTCGATCGACGAGTCCTTGAGCAGGTAGCCGCACGCGCCGGCGACGATCGCGTCCATCACGTCCTCGTCCTCGTCCGAGATCGTGAGGACGATCACGCGCGTCAGCGGCGCCAGGCCGGTGATCTGGCGCGTCGCCTCGACGCCGGTGATCCCCGGCATGTTGAGGTCCATGACGACGACGTCGGGCGCGAGCTCCCGCGCGAGCCGGACGGCCTCGTTCCCCGTGGCGGCCTCGCCCGCGATCGTGACGCCGTTCGTCTCGAGCAGGTTTCGGAGCCCCGCGCGGAAGAGGTCGTGGTCGTCCACGAGCAGCACTCGCAGCGCATCGGTTCTCCGCGCATCGGATGTCGCCCCGGAATCGAGCACCTTCTAGCCTCCCCTGGCCTGGCGGCGGCGCAAGTGTAGCTCCTCGAATCGTGCCGGGAGCCCCGTTTTCGGGGGATCGAGCAGCCTCAGTGCAGGGTGATCGTGAGCGTCTGCCAGCCCCACTGCTCGGCCTCGCGCTCGGTCGGGAACCAGAGGTCGATCCGGTTTCCGACGATCGCGCCGCCCGTGTCGGCGGCGACTCCCTCCCCGTAGCCGGGGATCGTCATCCGCGTGCCGAGCGGGATCACCGACGGGTCGACGGCGACGACGCCCGGGCCGACCGGCAGGCCCGTCGCCGTCGTCCCCGGCAGCGCGTACCCGGTCGAGACGACGACCATCGTCCGTGCTCCTGCGGCGGACGCCTCCGGTGCGAGGACGACGGGCGCCTCGGTCGGAGCAGTCGTCGCCGGCGCGGTCGTGGCCTCGGCGGTCGTGGCCGGCGCGGCGGTCGGCTCGGGCGGGGCCGGCTTCGACGCGGGGGCGCTGGCGGCGACGCGCGCGACGAAGGACGACGTGCTCGCGGTCGCCGCGGCCCGGGCGTTCGCGGCCCGCGCGGCGGCCTCGGCGGCGCGGGCGCGCTGCTCGAGCGACGCGATCTGCTCGGAGCGGAGGCGTTGCCCGGCCTCCAGCCGGTCGACGTAGGCCGAACGCTCCGCCCGCGCCTGCACGAGCTCGGCCTGCTTCGCGCTCGCGGCCGACTCGAGCCGGCGCAGCTCCACTGATCTGCGCGCGAGCGAGCGGCTGAGAGCCGCGACCTCGCTGCGTGCGCTCCGCGCCTGCTCGACGACGGCCGAGGTTGCGGCAGCGGCTCGATGGAGACCGTCGACCTCGTCGAGCGCCTCGTTCAGCGAGGTCGCCCCGAGGATCACGGCGAGGGCGTCGGGTTGGCTCTGCTCGTAGAGCGACCGCAGCTCTCCGCCGAGGTCGCGCTGGGCGGCCGCGAGCGTCCGCCGCGCGACGCGAAGCCGCAGGCTCGCCTCGGCCTGATCTCGGCCGAGCCGCGACCGGCGGGCGCGGAGGTCGCCGAGCTCGGACCGGCTCCGCTCGAGGGCGCCGTCGAGGGAGTAGAGCTGGATGACCGCCGCACGCTCCTCGCTCGCGAGCGCGTCCCGCTCGGCGCGCAGGCGCGAGCTCTGGTCCGCGCGGGTCTCGGCAGGCGCGAGAAGGGTGAGACTTGCGCCGGCGAGGAGGACGGCCGAGAAGGGGCCGACGAGTGCTCGCAGCCTCCGCAAGAGCGGCGAGACGCTACCACAGGTGCAGAATTTGCGCGATTTCCGGCGCAGTTTCGGCACTTTCACCGGTTGCGACCAGCCGGAAGGGTTGTTAGGGTGCGGCTCAGTGACGTGCCGGCCCCTCCCGGTGCGCCTGTCGGGTTCCTCCGCACGGAGCAGATCGAGGAGCCGATGGTGGAGAAGACAGGCGCCGCTCGTCCTCATCGGGCTGATCGCAGCTTCTCTCGGCGCGGTCCCGGCCGTGGCCGACCCCGGGCAGATCGAGTCGAAGCGGGCCGAGGCCCAGCAGGTGCTGCTCGAGATCCGCGCGCTCGACTCCCGGCTGGAGAAGTCGATCGAGGCGTACGACGCGGCGACGGGCAGGCTGCACGAGATCCAGGGCGACCTGCGCGTCAACCGCTTCGAGTTCAAGGTCGCGCGGCGCAACCTCGGCGCCGCCCAGACGCAGCTCGCCGAGCGGCTTCGCGCCATCTACGTCTCGGGCCAGGACGGCGATTCGACGCTCGAGATCCTGCTCGGCTCGCGGAGCCTCGACGACGTCGTGAGCTCGCTCGACGCGCTCGACCGCGTCTCGTCGGCGGACGCGACGATCCTGCGCCAGGTGCAGCAGTTCCGCCGCGACGTGAAGAAGCATCGCACGCTCCTCCGGCGTGCGAACGAGCGGCAGAAGCAGGTCGTCGCAGAGCGTGCGTCCGAAAAGGCCGACATCCAGGCCGGGCTGGCCGAGCGGCAGCAGCTGCTCTCGTCGATCCAGGACGAGATCGCCCGGCTCCAGGCGGAGGAGGCCGCCCGCCAGGCGGAGCTCAAGCGCGAGGCCGAGGCGCGGCTCCTCCAGCAGCAGCACCAGCAGCGGGTCTCGCTCCAGAACGCGGTCGTCGGCCCCGCAGCCGAGACGCCCGAAGCGACGGTCGCCCCGCCCTCGCAGTACGGCGGCGTCGTCGGCGTCGCGATGCAGTTCCTCGGCACCCCGTACGTCTGGGGCGGCTCGAGCCCCGGCGGCTTCGACTGCTCCGGGCTCGTCGCGTACGTCTACGGCCAGGAGGGCGTGTCGCTTCCGCACAACGCCGCCGCCCAGTACAGCTACGGGGTTCCCGTCTCCCAGGGCGACCTGCAGCCCGGCGACCTGGTGTTCTTCGACGGACTCGGGCACGTCGGGATCTACATCGGCGGCGGCCAGTTCATCCACTCGCCGCACACGGGCGACGTCGTGAAGATCTCGAGCCTCTCCGGCTGGTACGCGGCCAGCTACGTCGGCGCTCGCCGCATCGTCTCCTAGCCTCCTAGGCGGAGGAGTAGAGCCGCTCGATCTCGGCGGCGAAGTGCTCCTCGCAGACGCGCCGGCGGAGCTTCAGCGTCGGCGTGATCTCGCCCTCCGCCTGCGAGAAGTCGCGCGGGAGGATCGCGAAGCGCCGGATCTGCTCGAACGGCGAACGGCTCTCGTTCACGCGGTCGACGAGCTCGCGGACGAGCTGCTCCGCATCGCCGCCGCTCCCGCGCACGCGCTCGAGCTCGTCCGGGTCGAGCGTGATCAGCGCCGAGATGTACGGCCGGCGGTCGCCGACGGCGAGGACCTGCGAGACGAGGCGCGACTGCTTCAGATCGTTCTCGAGGTTCTGCGGCGCGATCTTCTTGCCGCCGGCCGTGACGAGGAGGTCCTTCTTGCGGTCGGTGATCGTGACGAAGCCGTCGCCGTCGATCGTCGCGATGTCGCCGGTGCGGAGCCAGTTGTCCGCGTCGAGGACGGCGCGCGTCGCCGCGTCGTCCTTGTGGTAGCCGGCGAAGTTCGTCGAGCTGCGGAGGAGGAGTTCGCCGTCGTCGGCGAGGCGAAGCTCGACGTCCGGGAGCGCGAGCCCGACGGTGCCGACGCGGAAGCGGGACGGCCGGTTGACGGTCGCAGCGCTCGTGCACTCGGTCAGGCCGTAGCCTTCGAGGACGAGGACGTCGAGGCTGTGCAGGAAGCGGACGATCTCGGGTGCGAGCGGCGCGCCGCCGGAGATGCAGGCGCGCAGGCGGCCGCCGAGCCGGCTCTTCACCTTCGAGTAGACGAGCCGGTCGGCCAGCCGGTGCTGGAGCGCGAGGCGCGGCGGGAGCGGCCGGCCGGCCTCCCGGAGAAGGCTCGCCTCGCGCCCGACGCGGAGTGCCCAGCCGACGAGCCGGCGGCGGAGGCCGGTCTGCTCCTCGAAGCCGGCGAGGATCCCGGCGTGGATCTTCTCGAACAGGCGCGGGACGCTCGGGAAGATCGTCGGACGCACCTGCGGGAGCGCCTCCGCGACCCGGAATGGATCGGGGCAGAACGCGATCGTGAAGCCCGCGTGCGGCCCCATCAGGTGCATCAGCCGCCCGAAGTTGTGGGCGAGCGGCAGGAAGAGGAGCATCACGTCGCCGGGCTGGACGATCCGCACCTCGAGCCGGTTCACGCACGACGCCATGTCGTAGTAGTGGCGGTGCAGGATCCGGCAGGCCTTCGGCATCCCGGTCGTGCCGGAGGTGAAGATGAAGGTGTAGAGGTCGTCCTCGCCGATCGCCTCCGTCGCGGCCGCGAGCGCGCCGGGCTGCTCCCGCGCGTACGCCCGTCCGCGCTCCGCGAGGCCGTCGAGGTCGGCGAAGGTCAGCACGTGGCGGAGCGCGGGCAGCTCGCCGCGGACATCGTCGATCTTCGCCAGCTGCTCGTCGTCCTCGACGAGCACGCCGACCGCGTCCGTGAGCGACAGGGCGTGCGCGCAGTCGCGCGCGGAGCTGTTCGCGTAGACCGGCGAGGTGACGCCGCCGACGTGTGCGAGCGCGAAGTCGAAAAGCGCCCATTCGAGCCGCGTCGAGCCCATGACCCCGAACGTCTCGCCCTTCGCGATCCCGAGGTCGAGCAGGCCGTTGGCGAGCTCGGCGACGCGCGTCGCGGCCTCGTGCCACGCGACCTCGCGCCAGCGGCCGGGTTCCTCCTCGACGAGGTACGCGGGCGCCTGCCGGCCGGCGGCGACGGCGTCGGCCCACAGCTGCGGGATCGTGCGCACGGGCCGAGCTTACTGCGGGGATGGAGGGAAAACGGCCAGCCACTAGAATTCGAGAGCCCTTGCGTACGACCTGGAACGGTGCGATCAGCTTCGGGCTGGTCACGATCCCCGTCGGCCTCGCGCCGGCGACCAAGCCGAAGGCCCGGACCTCGGACGTGAGCTTCAGGACGCTGCATCGCGAGTGCGGCACGCCGATCAAGCAGAAGCGGTGGTGCCCGGTGCACGAGCGCGAGGTGGGCTCCGACGAGATCGTCAAGGGATGGGAGGTCGCGAAGAACCAGTTCGTCTTCGTCGAGGACGCCGACCTCGAGGCGCTCGAGCAGTCGACCGACGGGCGGTCGATCGAGATCTCGCAGTTCGTGAAGCTCGACGAGGTCGACCCCGTCTTCTTCGACCGCACGTACTTCCTCGTTCCGGGCGCGGCGCCCGCGGCCCGGCGGCCGTACGCGCTCCTGCTCGACGCGATGCGCGGGATGGAGGTCGCCGCGCTCGGGCGGATGGTGGTCCGCGGGACCGAATACGTCTGCCTGATCCGGCCGAAGAACGACGCGCTCGCGCTCGAGACGCTCTTCCTCGGCGAGGACGTGTACTCGCAGGCCGAGATCTCCGAGGCCATGGCGGGAACGGAAGTGAAAGGCCCCGAGCTCGACCTCGCGAAGCAGGTCATCGACAGCCTTGTCGCCGAGTTCGACCCGGGCGTGCTGACGAGCGACTACCGCCGCGATCTGCGTGCGATGCTCGAGGCGAAGCTCGCCGGAGCGGAGATCAAGGCGCCCGAGCCGGTGGAGGAGGCGCCGGTGATCGACCTGATGGAGGCGCTGCGCCGGAGCGTCGCGGACGCGCAGAAGCGCAAGCCGGCGGCCGAGAAGGCGCCGGCCGGCCCGCGGAAGCGCGCGCCCGCCAAGGCGAAGTCCGCCTGAGCGAGCGGCTCGAGCGCTCGCGGCTCTCGTACGAGCGAGCCGTCTTCGCCGGCGATTCCGGCGCGATCGGCGAGGCGGAGCGGGAGCTCGACGGTGTCGAGGCCGACCTCTGCCTGGCGCGTGGCCGGATCCTCCATGCGCGGTTCCTCGAGGAGCGGCAGGAGGATCCGCGAGAGGTCGAGCTGTTCGACAGCGCCGTCTCCCTCTACCGGGCGCTCGGGGACGTGCGCGGCGAGGCCGAGGCGCTCTTCTGGGTCGGGTGCTTCCACCAGGTCGTGCGCGGCGACGAAGACGCCGCCCTGCCGTCGCTCGAGCGCTCGTACCGGCTCGCCGTCGAGACCCACGACCGGCTGACGCAGTCGTACGCCGTCCGCCACCTCGCCTTCGCCGACCTCGCGGCCGGGCGGCACGAATCCGCCCTCGAGCGGTTCGAGGAGTCGGTGTCGATCCGGCGCGAGCTCGAGTTCTGGCCGGGCGTCGCGGCCGGGCTCGTCGCGCTCGCCTACGCGGCAGCCGAGTGCGGCCGGGAGGGCGAGATCGGGCCGTCCCTCGACGAGGCGAGCATGCTGGCGGAGCGAAGCGGCGCCGCCGCGGTTGCCCGCTGGGTCGAAGAGGCGCGCGCGAGCCTGCTCGGCGCCTGACGTCTTCGGTCGCGGCCGTACCGGGCCGGCGCGGCAGCCGGTTTGCGTCGGTCAGGCGGCCGTGCGCGGGGAGGAGCGCACGACGTCCAGCTGCGCCTGGAAGAGCGTCTTGTCGATCTTGCCCTGGTAGATCGGCACGCCTTCCTGGAGACAGAGGCGAATGACCTCCTGGCGGTCGATCCCGAGCTCCTTCGACAGCTCTTCGGGCGTCAGATGATTAGCCATCGGTGTCCTCCTTTGCCACGAAAAAGCCCGTCCGCGCAATCGCACGAACGGGCCGTTTGGTCGCTCCGTCTGCCTTGATCGCGGGATTCACCGGGCCCGCGTCCCGACGGGATTCACCATCGCAGCATAATCATCGGCCCCGATGCTGGACAAGCTCGAGGAGCGTCACTCGGATGTGCGAGGCGCGCGGATCCGCTACTTCGTCGGCGGCGAGGGCGAGCCGCTCGTCCTCCTCCACGGGCTCGGCGGGGCGGCGTCGAACTGGGTCGAGCTGGTACCGGAGCTTGCCCGCCGGTACCGCCTGCTCGTTCCCGATCTGCCCGGCCACGCAGGCTCGGCGCCGCTGCCGGTCGCGCCGAACGTGAACGCGTTCGCCGACCGGATCGGATTGCTCGCCGACCGCGAGGGGATGCTGCCGGCGGCGCTCGCCGGACACTCGGCCGGCGGCCTCGTCGCGCTGCGCCTCGCCCTCCGCCGGCCGGATGCCGTCCGAGGGATCGTCCTCGCCGCCTCGGCCGGCATCTCGACGGGTCGTCGCGCGGCCCGGGTCGGGCTCGAGCTGCTCGGCCTCGCCCGGCCGTCGGCGCTGATCTCCCCGTTCCGCCGCCAGATCGTGCGGTACGCGCCGCTGCGCTACGCCGCGTTCGGTTGGTGGGGAGCAGCCGACCCGCCGGCGATGTCGGCCAGGGCGGTCGAGGGCTTCCTCGCAGGCGCGGCGCTGCACACGGACACGCTCGGCCTCGGCCGCGCGCTCGTGGCGGACGACCTGCGCCCGGACCTCCGCGACGTGTCGTGCCCCTGCCTCGTCCTCTGGGGCGCAGGCGACCACTGGGTCTTCCTCGAGGACGGCTTCGAGCTGGCGCGCCGCCTCCGCGCTTCCGTCCGCGTGATCCCGGACTGCGGCCATCTCCTGATCGGCGAGCGGCCGGACGCCTGCCTCGACGCGATCCGGAGCTTCCTCGATTCGGTACAAGCGAATTCACAACCGAAAACGCGGAGATAGCGTCTAAATGACCGTGGCGGCGGTCGGAAGCACGCAGGGCCTCGGGGTCAACGAGGAGGCGACCGCGCTCGCCACGCAGCTGCGCAAGCTGACCCGCGTCGCGACGTTCGTCGCGCTCCTCACCAGCCCGCCGCTGATCATCTGGCTGCACCGCCATAGCGGCTGGCCGCTCTGGGCGGCGATCCTGGGAGGGGTCGGAGCCGTGATCGCCTTCCGCGGGCTCGTCGACATCGTCGTGCGCTCGCTCGTGCCCTGGCCGAGCCTGTTCGGAATCGAGGACGAGCGCGAGAAGCAGGCGGACGTCATCAGCCGCCGGCGCGCGTGGTTCTGGCGGAGCATGTACAAGCGCGCGCTCGTCGTCTGGGCGCCGTTCGGCGCCATCGGCTGGGTCCTCGTCCACTACCTCGGCTGGTCGACCCTCGCCTCGTTCCTGCCCTACGTCGTCACGGTGCCGTTCCTCCTGCTCTTCAACTTCCTGATCCTCTTCGGCCCGCTGATGCTCGTCGGGATCACGCAGATGCGCGGGTTCGAGCCGGGCGACGCGAACTGGGGCGTGCACCTCGAGGACGTGCGCGGCCAGGCCGAGGCGAAGGAGGAGGTGCGGAAGATCGTCACGCTCTGGCAGTCGGGCGAGGTGTTCGAGCGCGCCGGCGGCAAGCGCGAGCGCGGGCTCCTCTTCCACGGCCCACCCGGAACGGGCAAGACGATGCTCGCGAAGGGCATCGCGACGAGCTTCAACGCGCCCTTCATCTCGATGCCGGGCTCGGGCTTCGCGCAGAGCTTCATCGGCATCGACGCGGCGATCGTCCGCTGGCTGGCCTGGAAGGCGAAGCGGATGGCGCGGAAGTGGGGCGGCCAGTGCATCGTCTTCATCGACGAGATCGACGCGGTCGGTATGCGGCGGGCTTCCCTGCAGGGCGGCCGGTCGATGACGGTTCCCGAGCAGCTCGCCGGGCTGCAGCGGTTCTACGGCCCGTACGGCGCGACGAGCGCGTCGGGCGATCTGATCGTCGAGTCGTCGGCCTGGCGCGACCACCTCTTCTCGCAGCGCGCACCGGAGCCGCGGTCGCCCTACCCGGCCTGGGCGCTCAAGCTCGGCCGGATCGTCGACCAGGCGGTGCCCGGCGGGATGTTCGGGATGGGCGGCCAGCTCGCGCTCAACCAGCTCCTCGTCGTCATGGACGGCCTCGACAACCCGCCGTTCCTGCGCCGCTTCGCGACGAGCACGATCAACAAGCTGCTCGACGCGAGCTACGTCGTGCCGCCGCGGCTCGGGAAGGTCCCGTTGCGGCTGTCGCCGCCCCGGCCACGCAAGGAGCAGATCTACTTCATCGGCGCGACGAACGTCCCGCTCCAGAACCTCGACCCGGCGCTGACCCGCCCGGGAAGGATGGGCCGCCACGTCTGGTTCCGGACGCCGACGAAGGACGACCGGAAGGACATCTTCGACCTCTACCTCGGGAAGGTCGCGCACCAGGACGAGCTCGACGCGGCGAAGCGACGGGACGAGATCGCCCGGATCACGAACGGCTACTCGCCGGCGATGATCGACCAGGTCTGCTCGATGGCGCTCACCTACGCCCACCACAACGGCCGGCAGCACTTCACCTGGAGCGACCTGCTCGAGGCGATGTCCGTGATCGAGTCCGGCAACCCGATCAACGTCCGCTACGTGGCGCACGAGACGCGTGCGGTTGCGATCCACGAGGCGGGGCACGCGGCCGCCGCGCACGTCTACCGGCCGGAGGTCGAGTCGAGCCGGCTCTCGATCAAGATGCGCCCCGGCGGCTCGCTCGGCCATCACCAGTCCTTCGAGCGGGAGGAGCGGTTCACGAAGTGGCGCCACGAGTACATGGGCGAGCTCGTCCACACGCTCGGGGCAATGGCTGCGGAGCAGGTCTTCTACGGCGAGAACGGGGGCGGGGTGAGCGGCGACCTCGAGACCTCGACTGCGACCGCAGCCGTGATGGCCGGCATCCTCGGCATGGGGCCCGCGCCCATCGAAGCGCGGCTCGACGACGAGACTGAGGAGGAGACGCGCCGGCGGCTCCTGAAGCGCTGCGAGCACGTGGGGTTGCAGCTGATGAACCGGACACGAGGCAGCGCGGACGCCCACGCCGACCCGATCGCGTCGATCATGCACGACCAGACGAAGCGGGCGCTGACCGCGCAGATCCTCGGTCAGGCGTACGTCATCGCGTGGAACTTCATCCTGGCGAACCGCGAGAAGGTCGAGCGCGTCGCCGAGCGCGTGATCGACGAGCGCGAGCTCTACGGCGACGAACTGCTCGAGCTCCTGGACGCGCAGGCCTTCGAGCGGGCCGAGATCGACTGGACGAAGGAGGAGACGTGGCCGACGCTGTGAAGTCGACGGCCGACGCCGTCGAGCCGGCCCCCGCGCACCGGACACGTGACGGGCTGCGGCCGGCGGCGCGTCGGTTCTCGTTCTCGCGCGTCCGCCTCGCCTACTTCCTCCTCGTCCTCGCCCTCGGCGGCGCGGCGGCCGGGCTCGTCCTCGCGCTCGAGGACGGCGGGTCGGCGAAGGGCAAGGCCGCGGCCTCTGCCCGGCCGGCCGGATGGCGCCCGCTCGGCACCGGTTCGACCGCCGCCAGGCAGGTCGCCCAGCACGTCGCCGCCGAATACCGGCAGGCGGACGGCAAGCCACTCGTCGCCGTCATCGCGCGCGCACCTGCGGTCCAGAACGTTCCGATCTCCACCGTCGTGATGCGGGCGGACACGAGCGGCTCCGCGACGCCTCACCCACTGCAGATCGGCGACGCGGTGATGTATCTGCTCTGCGGTACGGCCCAGGACTGCTCGATCGGCTCCGGCACGCCGTCGGCCGCCCGCGGCCGGCTGATCAGGCGCGAGGCGCTCGAGCTGTCGCTCGACACGTTCCGGTTCGTCGAAGGCATCCAGACGGTGATCGTGTTCCTGCCGCCGGTGGCGGGCTCGAACGAGAAGCGGCTCGCCGTGCTCACCCGGTCGAACCTGGCCTCGGAGCTCGGTCGACCGCTGCCTCACCGTGCGCTCCGGCCCGGTCAGATCGGGAAGAAGGAGGGCGCCCGCATCGACGCCGCGACCGTTCCGGCGACGTTCGTCCTCGTCCGCGTCCAGCAGCTGCCGGACCAGACGCTCGCCCTGCTCCTGACGCCGCAGGCGCTGCCGTCGCTCTGAGCCCGCCGGATCGGCTCGCAAGGGCGAAGGCGCGGCTCGACCGCCTCGACCTCTATCCCCGGCAGGTGCGGATCGAGCGCGTCCGCGTCCTTGTCGTCCCGCGCCTCTTCAGGCTGCCGTGGTTCCGCCGCTTCGACGGCTACGCGGCGTGGGAGACGATCCTCCTTCGCTCCGCCGACATCGACGACGACCTGCTCTGCCACGAGCTGTGCCACGTCTGGCAGCTCCAGCACCGCCCGCTGCGGATGCCGCTCTCGTACCTCCGTCACGGCTACGCCGAGAACCCGTACGAGGCGGAGGCGCGGCTCGCGGTCGAGATGACCGGCGGGGGAACCGAGGCTCCCCCGCGCTAGTCGGGGTGCCCAGATTTGAACTGGGGACCTCTCCGACCCGAACGGAGCGCGCTACCAGGCTGCGCCACACCCCGGGGTAGCCGACAGGTTAGCGGCTCCCGGCCGAGAGGTAGAGGCGATGGACGACCATCGCGCAGGCGTCCTCGACGTAGACGAGCCCGGCTCCTTCGGCGATCGCGCGGGCCTCGGCGGAGACGATGCCGGTCTGGAGCCAGAGCGCGCCGGCGCCGGCGGCGACCGCCTCGCGGGCGACGTCCGGCGCGAACTCGGCCCTGCGGAAGACGTCGACGATGTCGATCGGACCGTCGATCTCGGCGAGCGACTCGACGACCGGCACGCCGAGCACCTCCTCACAGTCGCGTGGACGGACGGGGACGACGCGGTAGCCCCGCTCCAGGAGGTAGGCCATCACGTGGTGGCTGTGCCGCCAGGGACGAGGCGAGGCGCCGACGACCGCGATCGTCCGTGCGTCGGCGAGGAGGCGGGCCGCCGGGATCACGCCGCGTCCCTCACCTGCCGGGCGAGGAGCGGCGCCGACCAGAGCACCGCGGCGAGCGAGAAGCCGATCAGCAGGATCGTCGCGGGTGCAAGGGCGGCCGAGAGCACGGCCGTCAGCGCGTAGCCGACGGGCACGAGGCCGGTCGAGCCGAAGTAGTCGAGGCTCGTGACGCGCGAGAGCTTCTCGAGCGGCACCTCCTGCATCAGGAGCGTGCCCCAGATGCTGATCCCGTAGCCGATCAGCAGGCCGCGCACCGCCACGAGCGCGGCCGCCGCCGCATACGAGTGGGTGAACGTCATCCCGATCACGGCGAAGTCGTTGAGCGAGAACGCGCCGAAGATCTGGGCGACGCGGCGCCGCTTGGGGTCGAGCTGCCCGAAGGCGAGCGTGCCGCCGAGCATCCCGACCGACTGGAGTGCGAAGAGGAGGCCGTACGAGCCGACGCCGAGCCCGAACTGCGTCTGGACGAACCTCGGCAGCAGAGCCTGGAACGGCGCCATCGCGACCATCAGGATCACCGACGCGGCGGCGATCCCGATCCAGAGCCACGGCACCCCGGCGACGTAGCGGGCGCCGTCGAGGATCGAGCGGAAGGTCCCCTCGTGCGGCTCGGGGGCGAGCTCGCGCGGGCGCGCGAGGACGAGGAGCGCGGCGGAGACGAGGAACGTGCCGGCGTCGAAGCCGAATACGGCCGGCGGGCCCGCGAAGCCGTAGATGCCGCCTGCGAGGGCAGGGCCGAGGACGAAGGCGCCCTGGCGCGAGACGCCGATCAGCGTGTTCGCCGACGCGAGCTCGCCGGTCTCGACGACGAGCGGCACGATCCCGCCGAAGGCGGGGTAGAAGAAGCCGTCGCCGAGCCCGAAGGCGAATCCGAGCCCGAGCAGCACCCCGAGCGAGAGGTGGCCGGTCGCGTCCGCGACCGTGAGCGCGACCATCGTCGTACAGCGGGCGGTGTCGGAGAGGATCATCAGCGCGCGGCGCGGGTAGCGGTCGGCGAGCGCGCCGCCGACGAGGAGCGTCGTCAGGAGGCCGATGCCCTGCACCATCAGGACGAGCGCGAGCGAGCTGCTCTTTCCGGTCAGCTGGGTCGTGCGCCAGCCGAGCGCGACGAGGAAGGCGCCGTCGCCGATCAGCGAGACGGTCTGGCCCGCCCAGAGCAGCCGGAACGACGGGCTCCGGAACGCCAGCAGGAGCCGCGTGCGGCGGAGCGGTGCCGTCTCGACGGCCACCGGACCAACGCTATCCTCGCGCGGGTGCCTGGGCCGGACCCGGACGCGCGGCACGTGATCCATCCGGGACTCGCCGGGTTCTCGCGGTTTCGGGAGGGACGGGAGTGGCTCGCCCGGCTGCCGCGGCTCGTGTCCGAGTGCGCCGGCCGCTGGCAGCTCGAGCTCGGCGAGCCGTTCTCGTACGCGTATGCGTCGCTCGCGCTGCCGGCCGCGCGGTCCGACGGGACGGAGGCGGTGCTCAAGGTCCAGTTCCCGGACCGCGAGAGCGAGCACGAGGCGGCCGCGCTCGCGCTCTGGGACGGGGACGGCGCGATCCGACTCCTCGATCACGACCCGGAGCGCCGCGCGCTGCTGCTCGAGCGCTGCCGACCGGGGACGCCGCTCGCCGCCGCGGGTCCGGAAGCGGCGCTCGACGTCCTCATGGGCCTCGCGCCGAGGCTCTGGAAGCCCGCCGCCGCGCCCTTCACCCGGCTCTCGGACGAGGCGGCGCGGTGGGCGTCGCACCTCGTGGAGCGGTGGGAGCGGGCCGGGCGGCCCTTCGAGCGGAGGTTGCTCGACGCAGCGTTCGCGGCCCTGACGGAGCTGCCCGGGAGCCAGGGCGACCAGGTCCTCCTCCATCAGGACCTGCACGGCGACAACGTCCTCGCCGCGCGGCGGGAGCCATGGCTCGCGATCGACCCGAAGCCGCTCGTGGGCGAACGTGCGTTCGGGATCGCGCCTATCGTTCGCTCGTTCGAGCTCGGACACGGCGCACGCGCCGTCCGCCGCCGCTTCGAGCGGCTGACGGTCGAGCTCGGGCTCGACCGGGAGCGGGCGCGCGGCTGGGCGATCGGCCAGACGCTCGCATGGGCGTTCGACAGCTCCCATTCGCGCCGGCACATCGAGACCGCACGCTGGCTGCTACAAGCTCGGTGATGCCGCTTCGCGCAGTGCTCTTCGACGTCGACTTCACCCTCGCACGGCCGGGCCCCGACCTCGGGCCCGAGGGCTACCGGCGGCTAGGCGAGCGCTTCGGGCTCCGGCTCGACCCGGCGCGCTACGACGAGGCCCGCCTCGGCGCGATCGCGAACCTCAAGCGCCATCCCGAGCTCGACCACGACGACGAGGTCTGGGTCGCCTTCACGGAGGCGATCGTCCGAGGCATGGGCGGCGACTCGGAGCGCGCCAACGCGTGCGCGGTCGCGATGACGCGGATGTGGGAGCACTCGGCGCATTTCGAGCTCTACGACGACGCCCTGCCCGTCCTCGCGGAGCTCCGCGCGCGCGGGCTCACGCTCGGGCTCGTGTCGAACACGGGCCGCGAGCTCGACGAGTTCGTCCGCCACCACGGGCTCGAGGTCGACGCGGCGCTCTCCTCGCGGGCGCACGGGAAGACGAAGCCGGATCCGACGATCTTTCGCGCCGTGCTCGAGAGCCTCGCGGTCGAGCCCGAGGACGCGGCGATGGTCGGGGATTCGGTCGAGGACGACGTCGCGGGCGCGCGGGCGCTCGGGATGCGGGCGTTCCTGCTCGACCGCGACGGCCGCTACCCGGACTTCGAGGGCGCCCTGCCGAGCCTGCTGGCCCTCCCGGCCGCGCTCGGCCTGACGCCGTCAGGCTAGGCCCAGCTCGGCCCGCCAGGCGTCGGTGTGCTCGCCGAGCGCGGGCGCGCGGCCGGCCGGCGGCTCGGGGCCGAGCTCGGCGGCAGCCTCCTCGAGCGTCGCGACGGGGCCGACGCAGACGTCCTCGCCCTCGAAGCGCTCGAGCCACGCGGCGAGCGGCCGTTGTGCGAACGCGCGGGCGAGGTCGGCCGCGAGCTCGTCCTGGAGCTCCGGGTCGTACTGGCACTCCGCGAGCTGCGGCCGCTCGAGGAGTTCGCAGAGCCGCCCGAAGAACTTCGGTTCGAGCGCCCCGACCGTGAGATGGCGGCCGTCGGCGGTCGCGTAGATCCGGTAGCAGGCGAGCCCGCCGGTGAGGAGCTTCGGGATCGGCTCGCCGCCGAGCCGGTGCGCGGCGAGCCGGTGCGAGCCGTGCGTCATCGAGATCTCGAGGCGACGGCCGCGTCCGGTGCGCTCGCGCTCGAGCAGCGCCGCGAGGATCTCCGTCACGGCGCCGAGCGAGCCGGCGCAGAGGTCCGCGACCTGGACGGGCGGGAGCGCCGGCGCGACGTCCGCGAGGAGGCCCGCCCAGCCTGCGTAGTTGAGGTCGTGCCCGGCGCGGTCGCTCGCCGGGCCGAACCCGGTGATCGCGCACACGACGGCCCGCTCGGGGAAGCGGACGCCGAGCCGCTCGAGGACGCCGGGCCGGAAGCCGTCGACGACGACGTCGGCCCGCGTGCAGAGGGCGTTCGCGAGTCCGAGCCCGTCGTCCGTCCTGAGATTCGCGCAGACGGACTCCTTGCCGGCGTTGATCGCGGCGTCCCACCCCGGCGTCCCGAACCGCGTCGGGTCGCCCTCCGGAGGCTCGATGCGGACGACGCGCGCGCCGAGGCGGCGCAGCTCGCGCGTCGCGAACGGCCCGGGGAGGTAGCGCGAGAAGTCGACGACGAGCAGGCCGGCGAGCGGTTGCACGGCCACGCAGCGTACTTCCGGGCGTCAGCCCTGCGAGCGGCCGCACCGAAGGCTGCCCTGCGTGAGGTCGCCGCCGCGGGCGACTAGACTCAGGGAGAGTTGACTGAACGGTCAATCGCCCAGGAGGAGCGCCGCCGCCTGATCCTGAAGGCGGCCGTGCGCGTGTTCGCACGCAAGGGCTACCACACCGCGCGGGTCGGCGACATCGCGGAGGAGGCCGGCGTCTCGCACGGGCTCCTCTACCACTACTTCCACTCGAAGGAGGAGGTGCTCGAGACGGTCTTCCGCGAGACGTGGTGCGATCTCCTCGAGGCGATGCGCGAAACGGAGCGATCGGGCGGATCGGCCGCGGAGCAGCTCCGGCAGGTCTGCGCGATCCTGCTGCGCTCGTGGCGGCGGGATCCCGACCTCGTGCGCGTCCTCGTTCGCGAGGTCGCCCGGAGCCCGCAGCTCCCTGGCCGCGTTGCGGAGATCGGCCAGGCGTTCCGGGCGATCGAGCGAATCGTGGCCCGCGGGCAGGAGGCCGGCGAGCTGCGAGCCGACGTCGACCCGCGGCTCGCGAGCTGGATCCTCTACGGCGCGATCGAGGAGATCCTGACCGGTTGGGTGCTCGGGCAGCTGCCCGACGGCGACGAGGACGTCGCCCGCGCAGAGCGCACGGTGCTCGAGGTGGTCGGCGCCGGACTCACGCCCGCCGCGGCGGCGGTGCACGCCGCGTGACGCAGGGCCGCGGGCTCGTCTGGCGGCTCGGGCTCGGCGCGTTCGGGCTGGCGTTCTCGATCACGATCACGCGCGCGTATCTGCCGCCGCTCCTGAAGCACTTCACGAACTCGACGACGCTGATCGCCGCCGCGATCGCGGCCGAGGGCGTGTTCGCCCTCACGCTGCCGCTCGTGATCGGCCCGTGGAGCGACACGTTCCACACGCCGCTCGGGCGCCGCCGGCCGTTCATGCTCGTCGCCCTCGGGCCCCTCGGCTTCTGCCTCGCGCTCATCGCGTTCATGCCGAATCTCTGGACGGCGACGCTGATCATCCTCGCGTTCTACTTCGCGTACTACGTCTTCGAGCCGCCGTACCGCGGCCTCTATCCGGACCTCGTGCCGCGGGGGGAGTACGGTCGCTCGCAGAGCGTCCAGCACATCATGCGTGGCACCGCGCTCGGGATCGCGCTCGTCGGCGGCGGCTTCCTATTCAAGGTGTGGAAGCCGGCGCCGTTCCTCCTCGCCGCGATCGTCACGACCGCCGCCTGCGGCGCGTCGATAGCGCTCGTCGTCGAGGAGGGAGGCCAGTCGCGCGTCTTCAAGGGGATCCGGAGCTACGTGCAGATGAGCTGGCACATCTTCCGTCGCGAGCCCGAGGTGCGGATGTTCCTGACCGCAAACGCCGCCTGGGAGGGGACCTTCGCGGCGATGAGCACGTTCGTCGTCCTCTACATCACGAAGGGCCTGCACCAGCCGCTGTGGGTCTCATCGGCGGTGCTCGCGACTGTCGCGGGTGGCTACGTCGTGGCGGCGATCGTGTCCGGGCCGCTCGGGGACCGGGTCGGCCTCGCGCGCGTCATCTTTTTCGCGTCCTTCGTCTACGGCGGCGGCCTGCTCGTCTGCGGCCTGCCGCGCCACTGGCACCACTACTACTTCGGGCTGATCTTCCCGGTCGCGATCGCCGGAGGGATGGTGATGACGCTCGCGTGGGGTCTCCTCTTCAAGCTGATGCCGCCCGAGCACCGCGGCGCGGTCTCCGGCGTGGCGACGACGACCAAGGGTTTCGGGCTCCTCTTCGGGCCGCTGATCGTCGGCGCGGCACACGATCTCGCGGCGCCGTACCTGAAGACGACGAACGGCTACCAGATCATCTGGCCCGTGTGCGCCGTCCCGATCCTGCTCGCGATCCCGATCGTCGGCTCGCTGCTCGAAGCGGAGCCTAGTGGCAAGCCGGAACCCCAGCCGAGCTGAGCCCGAAGCCCCAGATCTTCCGGTCGAACACGTAGAGCTCGGTCTGCGTCCGGCCCTTCGGGAGCAGGAGCGCATCGTACGAGCCGCAGTGGACGGTCAGCAGAGGGCCGTACAGCTGGGTCGCGAGCGGCGCCGCGTCGCCGATCCGCAGCTTGCGGTCGGTGTGCCAGCCGGCCGGCGACCAGAGCGTGAAGATCGCGTCGACGCGGCCGCGACGGAACGAGACGCCGGCGCCGTCCGGCTCGAACTTCCGGTAGTTGAAGTACCACGTCGGCTCGACGCAGTTGCTGCAGCGGCCGTACCTTCCGCCCCAGGCGACCCGCACCTGCGCCTCCGTCATCCCGAGCCGCAGCCCACCGAGGCTCTTGCCCGGGACGAGCACGCCGGCTTTCGGCAGCCCGCCGGTCGCGCCGAGCGCGGCGGCCAGTAGGATCGCGGCAACCGAGGGCAGGAGGCTCAGGATGGCAGACGGTGCGGATTCCTGGCGGCTGACGGGGACGGTCCTGATCGCGTGCAACTGCGACTACGGCTGTCCGTGCAACTTCAACGCGCGGCCGACGACCGGCGACTGCGAAGGAGGCTGGACCTGGCACGTCGACGAGGGATCGGTCGGGGATGTGAGCCTCGACGGCCTGACCTTCTCCGTCTTCGCCGACTGGCCCGGGGCGATCCACGAGGGCAACGCTGAAGCCGTTGTGCTGGTCGACGAGCGGGCCGACGACCGGCAGCGGGAGGCGATCTCGACCCTCGTCGGGGGCGAGGTCGGCGGGCCGTGGGGCGTGCTCGCGTGGACCTGGCCGACCGTCCACGGGCCGTTCCCGGTGCGCTACGAGCTCGAGCTGGCCGGAGTGGACTCGCGTGTGAAGGCCGGCGACATGTTCGAGCTCGAGCTCGAGCCGATCCGCAACCCCGTCACGGGCGCCGAGATCCACCCGGGCGCCGTCCTTCCCGAGGGGATCGTCGTCAAGCACGCCGACTTCGCCTCGTCGAAGGTCTTCCGCGTCCGAAACGGCATCTCGCTCGAGCACAGCGGGAAGTACACGGCGATCGGCCCGTTCGCCTACGAAGGGCCCTGAGCCTTCCGGCGCCCGGCATCTCGACGATCTCCTGCACGCGGAACGGCAGTCCCGGCCCATCCAGGAGCGGCAACAGCTTGCAGGCGACGGTGACCTCGGGCGACCTGCTCGACTGCGTCTTCAGGAACATCCGCAAGCCGAAGATCACCGTGAAGAAGGTGCTCAGCCCGTCGAGCACGCCGGCCGCTTCGACCTCCTCGTCGGCTTCACGGTGGTGAAGGCCGCCGCGGGCAACGGCGGGTCCGGCTCGATCCTGGTCGCACCCGGGAGCTACACGGTGAGCGAGGCCGGCGCGAACGGGACGGGCCTCCGCGCCTACACGACGTCGATCACGTGCACGATGAACGCAGCCCGGACGCATCCGGCGCGGGCACGAGCCTCGGGATCACGGTCGGGCGCGGCGACGTCGAGGTCTGCACGATCGCGAACCGGCGCTCGTAGCGGTCGGCGGCCGGCCGAAAGGCTCGCGCCGCCCCGGGCGGAAGGCGTCCGTTTCGGGCATGGCAGCGGTTGATCCGGGGCCAGGCCCCCGGACCTGCCCGAAACAGTCGACGAGCCTGTCCGCCATACCGCTTCTCGCTGTGCGTTTCCTGTGAAGCTCGTCCGGTTCGGGCGAGGCGCCGGGGCCAGGCCCCGGGGGGCTCAGCGAAACGCGGAGACGCCCGTGACGGCGCCGCCCACGACGAGGGTGTGCACCTCGTGCGTGCCCTCGTAGGTGAGGACGGACTCGAGGTTGTTCATGTGCCGGATGACCGGGTACTCGAGCGTGATGCCGTTGCCGCCGAGGATCGTCCGGGCGGAGCGACACACCTCCAGAGCTCCGCGGACGTTGCCCATCTTGCCGAGGCTCACGTGCTCCGGCCGCAGCGTCCCCGCGTCCTTCATCCGCCCGATGTGGAGCGCGACGAGGAGCCCGCGGTTCAGCTCGAGCGCCATCTCCGCGAGCTTCTCCTGCGTCAGCTGGTAGCCGCTGATCGGCTTGCCGAAGACGATCCGCTCCTTCGCGTACGAGAGCGCCGCCTCGTAGCACGCGCGGCCCGACCCGACCGCGCCCCAGACGATCCCGTACCGCGCCTCGTCCAGACAGGACAACGGCCCGCGCAGCGTCGTCGCGCCCGGCAGGACGTTCTCGTCGGGCACCCGGACGTCGTCGAGGACGAGCTCCGAGGTCACGGACGCCCGCAGCGACAGCTTCCGGTGGATCTCCGGCGCGCTGAACCCGCGCATGCCCTTCTCGACGAGGAAGCCCCGGATCTCGCCGGCGTCCGTCCGCGCCCAGACGACGGCGACGTCGGCGACCGTCCCGTTCGTGATCCACATCTTCGAGCCGTTCAGGATCCAGTCCGACCCCTCGCGGCGCGCCCGGGTCCGCATCGCGCCGGGATCCGACCCCGCGTCCGGCTCGGTCAGGCCGAAGCAGCCGATCGCCTCGCCGGCGTGCATCGCCGGCAGCCAGCGCTCCTTCTGCTCCTCGGAGCCCCACCGCCAGATCGCGAACATCGCGAGCGAGCCCTGCACCGACACGGCGCTGCGCACGCCCGAGTCGCCCGCCTCGAGCTCGAGGCAGACGAGCCCGTAGGCGACCGCGCTCGCCCCCGGCAACCCGTAGCCCTCGAGGTGCATCCCGAAGAGCCCGAGCTTCGCCAGCTCTCCGAGCACCTCCCTCGGAAGGACGCCGCGCTCGAACCAGTCGCCGACCTCCGGCACGACGCGCTCGCGGACGAACTGGCGCACCGTGTCGCGGATCGCCCTCTCCTCGTCGTCGAGAAGCGCGTCGATCGCGAGGAAGTCGAGCGGGTCGAGCCCTGGCGGTGCGGCGGTCGGAGCGGCCACGCCGGCATGGTAGAGGCCGCCCGGCTACCCTCGCCTCGTGAGCCTCGCGGCGCTCGCAGCCTCGTTCGCGCTCGCGCTGATGACGCCGCAGCAAAAGGCGGAGCTGCTCGTCGTGTCCGGCCTGCCGGCGCCGCCCGGCGTCGGCGGCGTCTTCGTCTCGCGCTTCACCCGGAGCCTCCCGCGGCCGGCCGGAGCGCTCGTCTTCGCCGACCAGGAGGGCGGCCGCGTCCGGTCGTTCCCCGACCTGCCGCCGCGGCGCGACGCGCGCGACTACGAGACGACGGCGGACGCGTTCCTCGCCGGCCGCGCGACTGCGGCCGCGCTGCCGCGCGCCGGCGTCGCCGTCGACCTCGCGCCGGTGCTCGACCTCGCCGACGGGCCCCTCGGCTTCCGCCAGTTCCGGCGGCCGGAGCTGGGCGTCGCCTTCGCCCGAGGCCTCGGGAGGCACGCGTGCGTCAAGCACTTCCCCGGGCTGGGCACGGCGGCGGTGTCGACCGACGACCGGCCGCACGTCGACGCCGTTCTGCGGGCGCGTGACCTCGCGCCCTTCCGCGCCGCGATCCGCGCCGGCGTGCCGTGCGTGATGGTGAACCACGCCTTCTACCGGCGCTTCGGCCCGTACCGCGCGTCCACCGAGCCGGGCACCTATCGGCTCCTGCGCTCGCTCGGCTTCGGCGGCGTCGCGATCACGGACTCGTTCTCGATCGTCTCGCGGCCGCCGACCGTGCTCTGGACGCGCCGGGCGGTACTCGGCGGCGCCGACCTGGTCCTCTACACGTCACCGCACGACGCGGCGGTCGCGATCGACGCGCTCGTGCCGCTCGCCCGGCGCGGCCTGCTCGACGAGCACGTGGCGCGGGTCCTAGCGTTCCGCCAGATGATCGAGCGCCAGTGAGAGCCAGGCCGACGCGTGCCGCCGCCACACGCTCTGCTCGTGCGCGCCCGGATAGATCCGGAAGACGTGCGGAACATGTGCGGCGCGGAGCTCGGCGTCGAGCCGCTCGTTCTCCGCGCGGAAGCGCGCGTCGCCGCTCCCGACGTAGAACGCGAAGAACGTCGGTCGGCGCTCGAACGCCAGCCGCAGCTCCGGGACGAGCGTGTGGGCGCTCGCGGCGGTGGCGGCCGCCGCCGAGCCCAGCGAGAGCGCGTGCGTCCCGGACGGATCGGTCGGGTGGAAGTAGCCGCTCCACGACTCGACGACGGAGAAGGACTCGAGGTGGTGCAGGGCCAGGTTGACGGCGCCGTAGCCTCCGGCCGAAAGGCCGACGAGCGCACGGCCGGCGCGCGTCGCGATCGTGCGGTAGTGGACGTCGACGTAGCGCGGCAGCTCGCTCGCGATCGCCGTCGCCCAGCCGCGGCCGGGACCCCAGTTCAGGTACTCCGGGTCCGTGTCGCCCGGACGGGCGCCCTGCGGCGCGACGACGATCGCCTCCCGGCCGGCAGCCTCGAGCGCCTGGGACAGGAAGCCGCTCGTCCGGTACGCATAGGCGGAGGCGGGGAGCCCGTGCAGGAAGTAGATGACCGGGTACCGCCGCCCGGTCGCGCCGTAGCTCGCCGGGAGGTAGATCGCGAAGCGAAGCTCGCCGCGCAACGCAGTCGAGCGGAAGCCGTCCTCGACGGTGAGCTCCGCCGCTTTCGCCGGGCCGAGCAGGACGAGCGGCAGCAGCGCGAGCACGCAGAGCAGGCGCGCCATCCGGGAGGTGTAGCGGTCCGAACGGGCGAGGCGCAGGAGGAGGCGGCGCGGCCGGATCATCCTCCTTCCGGTCGTGCGGCCCCCGCGTACCATCACGGGCGTGGCCGCTTCGGCCGAGAAGGTGCGGGTCGTGGTCGCCGACGACCACCCGCTCTACCGCGAGGGGGTCGTGCGGGCGCTCACGGCCAGCGGCCGCGTCGATGTCGTCGCCGAAGCCGAGGAGGGTCGCGCCGCCCTCGCGGAGATCGAACGGCTGTCTCCGGACGTCGCGCTCCTCGACTACAAGCTGCCTGGGCTCGACGGCGTCGCGATCGTGCACGCCGTCGCCCGCGACCGGCTGCCGACGCGCGTCCTCCTGCTCTCGGCCTTCACGGACAGCGGGCTCGTGTACGAGGCGCTCCAGACCGGCGCCGCCGGGTACCTGCCGAAGGAGGCGAGGCGCGAACAGATCGTCGACGCCGTCCTCGCCTGCGCACGCGGCGAGACGGTCGTCCCGCAGGAGCTGACGGCCGGGCTCGTCTCGGAGATCCGGATGCGCGCGGCGCACGACGGGCCGGCGCTGACCGACCGCGAGCGCGAGATCCTGCGGCTGATCGCCGCGGGGCGGAGCCTGCCGGAGATCGCCGCCCAGCTCTTCCTCGGCGTCACGACCGTGAAGACGCACGTCCAGCACGTCTACGAGAAGCTCGGCGTTTCCGACCGGGCGGCCGCGGTTGCGGAGGCGATGCGGCGACGGCTGATCGAGTAGGAACGCTGTCGCTCGCCGCGGCGCCCGCGACCGAGCTGCCGGAGGCCCACGCCGAGGGGGAGCGGCGGATCGCCTGGCTCCGCCTCGCGCTGCTCCCGCTCGTCGTCGCGGCGCACAGCCTTCCCCATCCGAACCCGGCGCGGACGGCGTTCTTCGTGGCGGTCGGGGTGGTCGGCTCGTACGGTGTGGTGGCGCTCGCTTGGAGCCACCTGCGGCCGATCTCGGCTCGCTTCTCGCTGGCGGCGACGGCGCTCGACGTGGCGGCGATCACGGTGCTCGTGACGCTGTCGGGCGGCGCCTTCTCGCAGGTGCGCCTGACCTATTTCCTCGTGCCGGTCGCCGTCGCGTTCCGCTTCCGGCCGCTCCTGACGGCGCTCGCGGGGGCGAGCACGGTGGCGGCCTACATCGCGCAGTCGTACGCGCACGAGGCCGCGCACGAGCCGGGCGCGGATCGCTTCATCCTCGTCCAGGCCGGCTTCCTCGCGCTGCTCGCGCTCGCGTCGGTGCTCCTCTCGGCGGTGCTCGAGCGCCGGACGGCGCGGATCACGGAGCTCGCCGAGGTCAGGCGGCGGCTGATCGCGGACTCGCTCGTGGCCGAGGAGCGGCAGCGGCAGGCGCTCGCGGAAGCGCTCCACGACTCGACGATCCAGAACCTCCTCTCGGCGCGGCACGATCTCGAGGAGGCGTCGGAGGCGTGTCGGCACGAGGCGCTCGGGCGTGCGGACGCGGCGATCGCCGGGGCGGTCGCGCAGCTCCGCGAGGCGATCTTCGAGCTCCATCCGTACGTGCTCGAGCAGGCCGGGCTGGTCCCGGCGCTCCGCTCGGTGGCCGGCCGGGCGGCGCGTCAGGGCGGGTTCATGCTACGGCTCGAGCTTGCCGACGGGCCGCGGTATCCCCACCAGGCGCTCCTGCTCTCGGGCGCGCGCGAGCTGCTCGCGAACGTCGTCAGGCACGCACGGGCCGAGAACGTCAGCGTCCGGCTCTTCGAGTGGGGGCGCGAGGCGATGCTCGAGATCGCCGACGACGGGATCGGCTTCGACCGGGCGTGCCTGCCGGCGAAGCTCGCCGACGGCCACATCGGGCTCCACTCGCAGCTCGAGCGGATCGAGAGCGTCGGCGGCAGCCTCGAGATCCGCTCGGCTCCCGGCGAGGGCACGAGCGTCCAGATCCGAGTCCCGCGCGCCGCCGCCAACGGACGCCTCCGGGCGTAGCCGCGCGAGTCGGCTGGTCCGGCCGGACGGGTCCGGTCAGGCCGGGACGGCGTACGTCAGGGCGGCCGGGAGCTGGCGGCGCCAGAGGGCGCCGTCGTGGCCGCCCGGGGCGAGCCACAGCTCGTGCGGCAGCCCCAGTGACCGGAGCTCGGCTGCGAACGCCTTCGTCTCCGCCGCCGTCGCGCGGTCGTGGGTCGTCCCGCACGAGAGGAAGAAGCGCGTGCCGAGGGCCCGCAGCCTCGCCGCGTCTCGACGGACGAGCAGCGTGGGGTCGTGCGCAGCGAGCTCGGAGGCGCCTGCGCCGGCGAGCGACTCCTCTCGAAACGGCCGGAAGTAGCCGCTCCACGCCTCGAGCGTCGCCGCCAGCCGCGGGTGACGCAGGCCGATGTCGAGCGCCCCGTAGCCGCCCGCGGAGAGCCCGGCGAGCGTCCGCCCCTGCCGGTCGGCCAGAGTCGGCAGGTGCGCGTCGACCCACGGGATGACGCGGCCGACGAGATAGGTCTCCCACGGCCCGGCCCAGTCGCCGCGGCGAACGTCGACGCCCGCGGGCGGCACGACCGCGATGAACGATCGCACCCGGCCCGCCGCGATCGCGCGGTCGGCCCGATCCGCGAGCGCGAGGCTGTCCACGAACTGGTACGGCGACCCGGGGAACCCGTGGAGGAGGTAGACGACGGGGTACCGGCGCGCGTCCGACGCTCCTGGCGGCAGGTAGACGACGGTCGGCCGCGGCGGCGCGGGCAGTCGGCGTCCGGGATCGTCCCCTGCCACACCGTCCCGCCCGCCGCACCGCTCCCGAACTGGCCGAACCCCGCCGGGAGGAGCGACGCGGCGGTCGCGAGAACGGGCAGAGGGAGCACGCCGCCAAGCGTCGCGGCGGCCGATCGTCTCCGCCATCCGCCGGCCGGACGACCGGCGGGACGGGCGGGAACCGGCCGACCGGAGGATCGGCGGTCGTCCGGCGGCGCGCCGAGATCCGCCCTGCGCGTCCTGCGGCCGACCGATTCCACCCGCGCGAGCCGCACGGCATCGTCCGCTGCGATGACGGCGCTCTCACTCGCGCCCCGCCGCCTGGCACTCGCCGCGACGGCCGCAGCCGCTGCCGCCCTCGTCGCGATCGGCCTCGTCGGCGCCTTCAGCTACGTCCGCAACTTCTGGCTCTACCGCGGCTTCGACCCGCCGCGGGACCCGGGCTTCGTGAAGGCGAGCGGCGACGTCGGCACGGCGCAGCGGATCTACGTCGCGAGCCCCGCGCTCGGCGGCCGCCACCAGCCGGTCGACGTCTACCTCCCACCAGGCTACGCGCAGCACCCGCGCCGGCGCTACCCCGTCTTCTACCTCCTGCACGGCTTCCCCGGCCGGCCGGGCGCCTTCCTCGAGACCGTGCGGATGGGAGTCGTGGAGGACATCCTGCTCGCCCGGAAGCGGATCCGGCCGGTGATCCTGGTGATGCCGTTCGGCTCGACCGGGACGTTCACGGACGAGGAGTGGGCGAACGGGACCCGGCCGGGCCAGGCGTGGGAGACGTTCGTCGCGCGCGACCTCGTGCGGGCGGTCGACGCCCGCTACCGGACGATTCGCTCGGCGGCCGGCCGCGCGCTCGGAGGGCTCTCCGAGGGCGGCTACGGCGCCGTCAACATCGGCCTCCACCACCCGACCGAGTTCAGCGTGCTCGAAAGCTGGTCGGGCTACGAGCGGGCCGCCGACATCCGCTCGATCTTCGGCCACCGCCCCGCGCTCCTCGCGAGGAACAGCCCGTCGCTCCAGCTCGCGCGCGCGGCCGCCGCGCTCCGCGCGACCCGTACGTACGTCTGGTTCTACTCGGGCAGCGACGACCAGTTCCTGCCGCAGAACGAGCAGTTCGCGTCCGCGCTTGCCGCGGCCGGCGTCCGGCACCGCTTCCGCGTCGTCCGCGGCGGCCACAACTGGGCGCTCTGGCGCGGGAACGCGTCGCTCGCGCTGCTCGCGGCGGCGACGAGGCTCGAGCATGCGTAAGGCGATTCGGGCCGGCGAGCTCGGCGCCGCGTGGCTCGCCGGCCTCGCCGTCCTCGTCGCGACGAGCGGTTGGCTCTACCTCGTCCGGCCGGTCGGCCTGCCCGGGCCTCGGATCGGCGAGGCGCTGCCGCTCGACGAGCTCTCCCGCCGCTCGTCGCTCTCGCTGCTCGAGTTCGTCGCGGCGTGGGCGCTCGGCGCGCTGATGCTCGGCCTGATCGCCCGCGCGGCCGGCGCCGAGCGGCTGACCGCGGCGGCGCTGCTCGCGCTCGCGGCCGGGCTCTGGTGCTACCTCGCGGCGGGCACGTCGATCCTGACCGTGCGCCAGATCCCCGCGCACGACGCCTTCCGGATCGCGGCCTCGCTCCGGGCGATCTGGGCCCCGGCGCTGCTCGCCGGGCTCGCGGGCGCGCTCGTCGGACGGGCGAGGGAGAGCGAGCGCCCCCGGGCGCCGTTCGTGCTCGCCTGGGCGGTGGCGATCGTCGGGGGACTCGGCGTCCTCGACGCAGTCCTTCCCGGACGCCGGATCGTCCTCCTCTCGTCCCTCGTCCCCGAGCGCGTCCATCCGCTCGCGAGCGCGCTCGAGGCGCCCCTCGGACTCGCGCTGATGCTGGTCGCGCGGGCGCTCGCGCGGCGAACGCGCCGCTCCTACCAGCTCGGCGTCACCCTCCTGCTCGGGCTGACGGTGCTCCACCTGCTCGAGCAATCGCTGCTCGGTGCCTCGGGCGCGGCCCTCGTCGCGGTCGGGCTCGTCGCCCGCCGCCAGGACTTCGACGCGCCCGCGGACCCCGAGCTCGAGCCGCGGCTCCTCAGACGCGCCGCCCTCTTCACCGCCGCGATCTACGCCTACGGCGCCGCGGCCGTCTGGGTGAACCGCATAGCGGCCGATCAGCCGTACACGCTAGGGTTCGCGCTCCGCGAGACGTCGAAGGCGCTCGCCGGGATCACGATCGCGGGCTCGCCGCACTTCGGCGACGGCTTCGGCCGCTGGTTCCCGCCGTCGGTGTTCATCGCCGGCGCGGCGGCCGCGGCGCTCGTCCTCCACGCCTGGCTCGCGCCGTGGCGCTACCGCCTCCGCCAGGAGGCGCGCGAGCGCGAGCTCGCCCGTCAGCTCGTCGCCGCCTGGGGCGCCGACACGCTCGCCCCGTTCGTCCTCCGCGCGGACAAGTCGTACTTCTTCTGCGAGGGCGAGCGTGCGTTCCTCGCCTACCGCGTCGTCGGCGGCGTGGCGATCGTCTCCGGCGATCCGATCGGGCCCGACGACGAGCTGGACGGGCTCGTCCGCCGCTTCATCGGGTTCGCGCACGCGCGCGGCTGGCGGCTCGCCATCCTCGGCGTCTCCGAACGGTGCCTCGACCTCTACCGGCGCAACGGCCTGCACGCGCTCTATCACGGCGACGAGGCCGTCCTCGACACCGAGGAGTTCTCGCTCGACGGCCGCGCGATCCGCAAGGTGCGGCAATCGGTGCACCGGCTCGTCCGGGCCGGCTACCGCGCCGAGGTGCGCTTCCCGTCCGAGATCGCGGGAGTCCTCCGCGCGCGGCTCGAGGGGATCGCGCGCGAGTGGCGGGCGGGGGAGCCCGAGCGCGGGTTCGTGATGGCGCTCGACGCGCTCTTCCGGCTCGAGGACGACGACGCCGTCTTCGTGATCGGCTTCGACCCGCAGGGGGAGCCCGCCGGCTTCCTCCACCTCGCGGTCACGCGGGCCGGCTCGGCGCTGTCGCTCTCCTCGATGCCCCGGCTGCGCTCGACGCCGAACGGGTTCAACGAGTGGCTCGTGTGCGAGACCGTCCGGTGGGCTCGCGCGAGCGGCTTCCGGCGGATCTCGCTGAACTTCGCGCCCTTCGCGGCGCTGCTCGCGCCCGAGGCGGACCTCTCGAGCCTGCAGCGACTCGAGCGGCGCGCGCTGCTCGCGCTGAAGGGTCGCTTCCAGCTCGACAACCTCCTGCTCTTCAACCGGAAGTTCCTGCCGTCCTGGCAGCGGCGATTCGTCGTCTACGAACGCCGCCGCGACCTGCCGCGCGTCGGGATCGCGGCGCTCGCGGCCGAGGCCTACCTGCCCTTCAGCGGCCGGGAGCGGCGGTGACGCCCTCGGTTGCCGGCGGTCTCGCGCTCGCGCTCGGGTCGGCGGCGGCGCTCGACTGGGGCTTCCTCGCGCAGCACGGCGCGGCCGCCTCGCTGCCGCCGCTCGGCCTGAGGCGGCCGCTACGGGCGGCGCGGCTCCTGCTCGGCAGCCGTCGCTGGCTCGCCGGCTTCCTCGTCGGAATCGGCGGCTGGGCGCTGTACGTCGCGGCCCTCCGCCTCGCACCGCTGTCGCTTGCACAGGCGGCCTCGGCGGGCGGGGTCGGCCTGCTCGCCGTCCTGGTCGAGCGAACGACGGGAGTCAGGCTCGCGCGGCGCGAGTGGACCGGGGTCGGGCTCGCCGTCGCCGGGACCGCGGTGCTCGCCGTCTCGCTCGCCGGCGGTGCGAGCGCGAGCCGTCGCGCGGAGCCGGTCGCCGTCGTGCTCTGGGTGGCCGGATCGCTCGCGGTCGCCGGGCTCGCGACCCGGCGGCCGGCCGCCGGTGCCGGCTTCGGGCTCGCCGCCGGCATCCTCTACGCGGCCGGCGACGTCGCGACGAAGGCGGCCGTCGGCGGCGCGGCCGGCTTCGTCCCGGCGGTGCTCGCGTGCCACGGCCTCGGCTTCGTCGCCCTCCAGCTCGGCTTCCAGCGCGGCGGCGCGCTCGCGACCGCCGGCGTCGCGACGCTACTGACGAACGGCGTCCCGATCGCGGCCGGGATGGCGGTGTTCGGCGAGGGAGTGCCGGCCGGCACGCTCGGCGTCCTCCGGGTCCTCTCGTTCGTCATCGTCGTGGCCGGCGCCGCTGCGCTCGCGCGGCCGGAGCCGGCGTGAGGCTCCTCGCGGCGGTCGTCTCCGCGCTCGTGCTGGCGCCGGTCGCGGCCTCGTCGCCCGACGCGCCGGCATCGGTGTGCTCGTGGACGATCCACTACCGGGCCCACGACGGCGTGCTCCGCCGCGCGTTCGTCCTCCTGCCCGCGTGGTACGGGCCCGACCGCGACCCGCCGATCCCGCTGATCGTGTCGCCGCACGGGCGCGGGATCGACGCGCTCGCGAACACGCGGATCTGGGGCGACCTGCCCGCCCGCGGCGGCTTCGCGGTCGTCAACCCGGAGGGCCAGGGCCGGCGGCTCCGGCTCTTCTCCTGGGGCGATCCCGGCCAGATCGACGACCTCGGCTCGCTGCCTGCGGACATCGAGCGCTCGCTGCCCTGGCTGCGGATCGACCGGCGCCGGGTCTACGCGGTCGGGGGCAGCATGGGCGGCCAGGAGGCGCTCCTGCTCGCGGCCCGCCGGCCGCGAATGCTGGCGGGAGTGGCGGCCTTCGATGCGCCGGCCGACCTCGCGCTCCGGTACCGCGACTTCGAAGGGCTCCGCCGCGGCGCGTGGCTTCGCCGGCTCGCCCGCGAGGAGGTCGGCGGCACGCCGGCGTCGGACAGCGCGGCGTACGCGGCCCGGAGCCCGCTCGACCATGCCGCCGCCCTCGCGTTCTCGGGTGTCCCGCTCGAGCTGTGGTGGAGCACGCGAGACCGAGTCGTGGCGGACGGACGCGCCCAGGCGGGCGCGCTCTTCCGGCGGATCCTCGCCCTCAACCCGCGCGCGCCGGTCGTCCAGGTCGTCGGCCGCTGGGGCCATTGCCGCGAGCTGCGCTGGAACCGCGCGCTGCCGACCGCGCTCCGGCTCCTGGGCCTCCTTCCTCCTCAGCCGGTCAGCGCGTCGAGCGCCGCGTCCACGTCCGACTCGGACGTGTAGAGGTGGAACGCCGCCCGCAGCGAGCCGGCCCTCGAGGCCGCGCGGATGCCAGCGCGCGCGAGCCTCGCCTCCGCGCCCTCGACGGAAGCCGTCACGACCGCCGAGTTCGCGGGCGCGAGCCCGAGCCCGGCGCGGAAGCGATTCGCGAGCTCCACGTTGTGCGGGTGGATCGCCTCGACGCCCACGTCGAGCAGCACCTCGAGCGCCGGCGCGGTTCCGACCCACGAGAACCAGGCGGGCGAGAGGTCGAAGCGGGCGGCGGTCGTGGCGAGCGGCAGCGGCTCCGTCAGCCCGTAGTACGAGCCGGTCGCGCCGCCGGCCGCGTACCAGTTCGCAGCGAGCGGGAGGACCCGCTCGGCGAGTGCGTCGCCGAGCACCATGAACGCCGTTCCGCGTGGCGAGAGCAGCCACTTGTAGGCCGCGCAGACGAGCGCGTCGTAGCGACCGGCCGCGAGCGGAAGCCAGCCGCAGCCGTGCGTGCCGTCGACGATCAGCAGCGAGCCGTGCGCCTTCGCGGCTGACTCGATCGCGCCGAGATCGGCCACCTCGCCGGTCGCCGACTGCACCGCGCTGACCGCCACGACGTCCGTCCGCCCGTCGACGGCCTCCGCGAGCGTGGCGAGCGGCGCCGTCCGCACCTCGCAGCCGCGCACGACCCACGGCCAGAGCAGCGAGCTGAACTCGACGTCCGGCGCGAGCACGCGCGTCCCCTGCGGCAGCGACGCCGCGATCAGGCCGACGAAGGGCGACACGGCCGATCCCGTCGCGACGCGCTCGGGCCCGACGCCGACGAGCCGCCCGAACAGCTCGCGCGAACGCTCGGTCGCGTCGCACCAGCCCTCCCAGCTCGTGCGCCCGACGCGCCAGTCCGCGAGCGCCGCCTGCAGCGCGTCCCAGGCGGGCTTCGGCGGCAGCCCGAAGCTCGCCGTGTCGAGATAGACGCCGGCGGGCTGCCATAGATCCGGGGAGCCGAGCATCGGCGGAGTCTCTCAAGACGACCCGCCCGGGCGTCTGCCATACTCTTGACTGACCAGTCAATCGACGCGGGGAGGAGCGGAGAGATGGCAGTCGTGGATCGGCGGCTCGGTGGTGTCTCGTTCGAGCTCACCGACGAGCAGAAGGCTCTCCGCGAGCTCGCGCACGAGTTCGCCGAGCGGGAGATCCGCCCGAGGGCGGCGGAGTACGACGAGCGCTCGACCCACCCGGCCGACGTGCTCGCGAAGGCGCACGAGGTCGGGCTGATGAACCTCCACGTCCCCGAGGAGCTCGGCGGGCCGCAGCTCGGCCTGATCGAGGAGGTCGTAACCGCCGAGGAGCTCTGCTGGGGCTGCTCCGGGATCGGCACCGCGATCATGGCGAACGGCCTCGGCGCCGCGCCCGTGATCCTGGCCGGAACGGACGAGCAGAAGCGCGAGTGGCTCTCGCCGCTGCTCGAGGAGCCGATCCTCTGCTCGTTCGCCCTGACCGAGCCGAACGCCGGCTCGGACGTCTCGGGCATCCAGACCACGGCCGCGCGGCACGGGGACGAGTACGTCCTGAACGGGTCGAAGATGTTCATCACGAACGCCGGCCACTGCGAGTGGATGACGGTGTTCGCGTCGACCGACCGGAGCAGGGGCCACCGCGGGCTGACCGCGTTCGTCGTCCCGCGGCACGCCGAGGGCGTGACGATCGAGAAGCACCTCGACAAGCTCGGGCAGCGCTCGACCGACACCTCGGCGGTCGCCTTCCAGGACGTGCAGGTGCCGGCCGCCAATCGGCTCGGCGAGGAGGGCGAGGGCTTCAAGATCGCGATGCGAACGCTCGACGGGACGCGCCCGGGCACGGCGATCGGCGCCGTCGGCGTCGCGCGCGCGGCGTTCGAGCACGCGTGCGAGTACTCGAAGACGCGGATCACGTTCGGCCAGCCGATCGCGATGAACCAGGGGATCAACTTCCTGATCGCCGACATGGCGACGAACATTGAGGCGGCGCGCCTGCTCTGCCATCAGGCGGCGTGGATGCTCGACAGCGGCTGGGGCCGCCGCGCGACGCTCTACTCGTCGATGGCGAAGCGGTTCGCCGCGGACATGTGCATGCAGGTCACGACCGACGCCGTCCAGATCTTCGGCGGCTACGGCTACATCAAGGAGTACCCGGTGGAGAAGCTGATGCGGGACGCGAAGCTCTACCAGATCTACGAGGGCACCTCGCAGATCCAGCGGCTCGTGATCGCCCGCGAGATCCTGCTGCCGCGGGCCGACTGAGAAGTTCGCGAGGGAGCCCTCGGTTCCCCCGCGCTGTCTACAATCGGGGGTCCTTTGGACGCCCGAGCAGGTGTTTCGCACTACCACCTGCGGCGCAGGCGGCAGGCCCGGATCCGGCGGATCCGGCGCCTGGCCCTCCTCACCGCGGTGCTGTTCGCCGTGGGCGCGGTCGTCTTCGGCTTCGCCTACGCGGGCTCGAGCGACCGGGTCGCCGAGGGCGTGACCGTCGACGGCGTGGACGTCGGCGGGCTGACGACGTCCGAGGCCGTCCGCCGGCTGCAGCAGCGCTACATCGAGATCGCGGCGAAGCCGGTCGTCGTCCACGTCGGGAAGCGCAGGTTCAAGGTGAGCGCCGCGGAGCTGGGCGTCGTCCCGGACTGGCGCGCCGCGCTCGCCGAGGCCCGCAGCCGGGGCGACGGCTTCGCGTTCGTCCGGGGCTTCCGGCGGCTCTACGTCCGGTTCTTCGGCGTCGCGGTCGACGCGCCGGCGACGGCGAACGACCGGGCGCTGAACGCCTTCGTGAACCACCTCGCGAAGGCCGTGAACGTGCCCCACCGCGACGCCGCGATCCGGCTGCGCGGGCTCGACGTCGCGCTCGTCCGCGGCGCCAGCGGCAGCATCCTCGACCGCAAGGAGGCGGCGAAGCGCGTGCTCGCCGGGCTGGCCTCGTTCGACCGTGCGCCCGTCTGGCTGCCGGTCCGGCCGGACCGGCCGGCCGTAACCTCGAAGAGCCTCAGGCCGGCCCTCCGGCAGGCTCGGATCGCGCTCTCGGCGCCCGTCAGGCTGTCGTTCGGGCCGACCTACTACCGGCTGCCGCGCTGGCGGCTCGCGAGGATGCTGACGGTCGGCGAAGCGGGCGAGCTGAAGGTGGCCGGAGCGGGCGCCGACGCGTTCTTCGCGCGCTTCGAGAAGGTCGTGAACCGGCCGGCGAAGGACGCGTCGTTCGCGGTCGACGGCTCGACGGTGCGCGTCGTGCCGTCTGAGGACGCGCGCCTGCTCGACGTCCCGCTGACCGCCCGCCACATCCTCTCCGCGGCCTTCAAGCGGACGAACCGCGACGCGAAGATCGTCGTCGTCTCGAAGCCGGCGGAGGTGACGACGCGCGAGGCGAACGCGATGGGGATCGACGGCGTCGTCGGCTCCTACACGACCGAGTACGGCGGCGTCCCGAACCGGATCCACAACGTCCAGCTCGTCGCGCACCTGATCGACGACCACCTGATCGCGCCGGGAGCCACCTTCTCGTTCAACGAGACGACCGGCGCCCGCACGCCGGAGAAGGGCTTCGAGGTCGCGCCGGTGATCATCAACGGGGAGCTCCAGAACGCTCTCGGCGGCGGCGTCTGCCAGGTCTCGACGACGGTCTTCAACGCGGCCTACGACGCCGGCCTGGAGATCACCGCGCGGACGAACCACGCGCTCTACATCAGCCACTACCCGCAGGGCCGGGACGCGACCGTCGACTACCCGGACATCGACCTGAGGTTCGTCAACGACACGGGCCACTGGCTGCTGCTGCGCTCCTTCGTCGGCTCGTACTCGCTCACCGTGAACCTCTACGGGACGCCGACGCACCGCCGCGTCGAGAGCGAGACGGCGCCGCTCGTGACGACCGGCGGACCGCCGGTGAAGCGCGTCGCCGACCCCGGCCTCTACGTCGGCCAGGAGGTCGTCGACGACCCCGGCTCGCCGTCGCTCTCGACGAGCGTCCACCGGAAGGTCTACACGGCTAGCGGCAAGCTCCTCTACGACAACACCTGGTACTCGAGCTACCGCGGCGAGACGAAGCTCGTCCGCTACGGCACGAAGCCGAAGCCCAAGCCGCAACCAAAGCCGAAGCCGCCGGCGTCCACGACGCCCGCCACCACGACGCCCGCCGCCACCACGCCTGCGAGCACGACCCCCGCGCAGACGACGCCCGCACAGACGACGCCCGCGCAGACGACGCCTGCCTCCACGGCCCCGGTCGTACCCGTCGCGCCGCCCGCAGGGGGCGTCGAGGGCGCCTACACCGAATCTAGCTCGGGCTCCGCTCAGCCCGGGCGATAGCCTCGACGAAGAACGGCGGGAGCCGCGTCGGGCGGAGCGTCTGCCGCTCGACGACGGCGTGACGCGTCCACCCGTCCGCGATCGTCTCGCCTGCGCGCTCGATCGCGTACTCGTAGCGGAAGCGCGCGCCCCGCAAGTCGGTGCACCGGGCGTGGATCCGCAGCCGGTCGTCGAAGAACGCGGGCTGGAGGTAGCGGACGTGCGACTCGATCGTCAGCGCCTCGTAGCCCGCCTCCTGGATCGCCTTGTAGCCGCCCGCGTGCTCGGCGAGGTAGTCGATCCGGGCGACCTCGAACCAGACGAGGTAGGCGGCGTTGTGCGCGACGCCCTGCGCGTCGGTCTCGGCGAAGCGGACGCTGAGCTCGGTCGAGAAGCGGAAGCCGTCCACGGCGAGGACTGTACGGGACAGTCCTCGCCGCGTCGGTTGATTCGCTCTACGCCGGCAGGATGTTCTGGTTGACGTGGAAGACGTTGTCCGGATCGTACGTCCGCTTCACGGCGGCGAGCCGGGCGTAGTTGCCGCGGTACGTCGCCTGGACCCGCTCCTGCCCTTCGTCCATCATGAAGTTGACGTACGCGCCGCCCGCGGAGAACGGGTGCAGCGCCTCCCAGTACGCGATCGTCCAGTCCTTGATCGTCTGCGCGTTCGCCGGATCCGGGTCGACGCCGACGATCACCTGCGCCCACTTCGCGTCGCGGTAGGCCCACGCGGTCTCGTCCTGGCCGACGCGCGAGGCGGCGCCGTCGATCGGGTAGAGGTGCATCGTCGACTTCCACGTCGGCAGGTTCCGCCCGAACTCGACGTGCCGCTCGATCGCGTCGTCGGAGATCTCGTTGACGAAGTCGGCGCGCCAGTACCACTGATCGCCCGGCGGATAGAGGGCGTCGAACGCGCTCTGGATGACCGGCAGAGGCATCGGCTGGACGCCGTCGAGCGCGACGGGCGCCCAGTCCCGCGCCGGGGCGATCGCCGCCTGCGCCTCCTCGGGCGTCCCGCCGTGGCACCAGACGACGCCGCACATCTTCCTCAGGTGCAGGTGCTCCGGGAACGGCGGTCCCGGCGGCACCGTCAGGAACGCGAAGAAGCCGGTGAGGTCGTCGGGCGCCGCCGGCAGGAACTTGCGGTACGCCGCGAGCACCGCAGGCGCGTCGTCGAGCTCCCACAGCATCGGCCCGGCGACGACCGTGCCCGCCGGGTTGAGCCGGAACGTGAACGACGTCACGACGCCGAAGTTCCCGCCGCCGCCGCGGACCGCCCAGAAGAGGTCCTCGTTCTGCTCCGCGTCGGCGCGGACCAGCCGGCCGTCGGCGAGGACGACGTCGACGCCGAGCAGGTTGTCGATCGTCAGCCCGTACTTGCGCGTCAGGTGGCCGAGCCCGCCGCCGAGCGTCAGGCCGCCGACGCCGGTCGTCGAGATGATCCCGCCGGGCACCGCCTTGCCGATCGCGTGCGTGGCGTGGTCGAGGTCGCCGAACTGGGCGCCGCCGGCGACCTCGGCGGTCGCGCCGGACGGGTCGACGCGCACGCCGCGCATCGACGAGAGGTCGATGACGAGCCCGTCGTCGACCGTGCCGAGCCCACCGCCGTTGTGCCCCCCGCCGCGGATCGCGATGTCGAGGCCGCGGTCCCGACCGAACGCGACCGCCTCGGCAACGTCCGCCGAATCCACGCAGCGCGCGATCCCGGCCGGACGCCGGTCGATCATCGCGTTGTACACGCGCCGCGCCTCGTCGTAGCTCGCGTCGCCCGGCTGCAGGAGCTCGCCGCGAAGCCGGCCGGCCAGCTCCGCGACCGGTGATTCCACTACTGCCATCTGGACACCTCCCCCTCGGTGTTCGGGCCGCCGCCGGCCCGCTGAGCGATCGAGAGGATAAACGCGCTTCGTGCAAATCGCCACGGAACGACCGAACTACCATGCGCTGGTGCCGGTGCGGGCGCTCCTCTTCGACTTCGACGGGACGCTCGTCGACACGGAGTCGATCGACCTGCGGTCGTGGCAGGAGGTGTTCGCGGAACACGGCGTCGAGGTGCCGCTCGATCGCTTCCTGCTCCGGGTCGGGACGCTCGAAGGGCCGGACGAGCTCGACGAGCTCGACGCGCTGCTCGACGCGCCGTGCGACCGGGAGGCGGTTCAGGCGGTGCGGCGCAGACGCGAGCTCGAGCTGCTCGCGACGGAGCCGCTCCGGCCGGGAGTGGATTCCTGCCTGGAGGCGGCGCGGCGGCTCGGCCTTCGCCTCGGAATCGTCTCGAGCAGCTCGCGTGCGTGGATCGAGGCCGGTCTCGAGCGGCTTGCGGTCGCGGACGGCTGGGCCGTCGTCAGCTGCGCCGACGGCGACCGAGCGCGCTGCAAGCCGCGTCCCGACCTCTACCTGGAGGCGCTCGAGGCGCTCGGCGTGCGGGCCGGCGAGGCGATCGCCTTCGAGGACTCCCCGAACGGGATCGCCGCCGCGCGGGCGGCCGGCATCTTCTGCGTCGCGGTGCCGAACCCTGTGACGCGCGGGCTCGACCTCGGCGCGGCCGACCTGCTGCTCGGCTCGCTCGAGGAGCTGCCGCTTCCGGAGTTGCTGGCGCTCGCCGAGCGGCGCGCCGCGTGAGCGTCGAGTGTCTGGCGAGGCTCCTGCGCGAGCGGCAGCCGTGCGTCGTCCTCACCGGTGCCGGGGTCAGCACGGAGAGCGGCATCCCCGACTTCCGCTCGCGAACCGGGATCTGGACGCGCTACGACCCGATGGAGTACGCGACGATCGACGCCTTCCGCCGGGATCCCGTGAAGGTCTGGGACTTCTACGCGAAGCGGCTCGGCGTCCTGCGCGAGGCGCGGCCGAACGCGGCGCACCTCGCGCTCGCCGAGCTCGAGCGGCGCGGGCTCGTGCGGGCGGTCGTCACGCAGAACGTCGACCGGCTGCACGAGCTGGCCGGGTCGCGCGCGCTCGTCGAGGTCCACGGCTCGCTGCGGACGTCGAGCTGCCGGCGCTGCCGCGAGGTCGTCGCCTTCGAGGAGGTCGTCCGGCTGCTGGAGGACGCGCCGGCGCCGTCCTGCCCTCGCTGCGGCACGATCCTGAAGCCGGACGTGGTGATGTTCGGCGAGGCGATGCCCGAGCGCGAGATCGAGCGCGCGTTCGAGCTCGCCGCCTCGGCCGGGCTGATCCTCGTCGTCGGCTCGTCGCTCGAGGTCTACCCGGTCGCGTCGCTGCCGCAGGAGACGCTCGACGCCGGCGGCGACGTCGCGATCGTCAACCTCGGGCCGACGCCGTACGACCGGGTCGCAGCGGTCAAGATCGACGGCAGCGCGGGGGAGGTCCTGCAGGCCTTGCTCTAGGGGCCTGTCCGGAAAGGAGATCGGGGCCGCCTGACGGCGTCACGCGGCGCGCTGCCGCGTCCTCCGTCGCGCCAATACGTGCTCGTATTGGCGCTCCCTGCGTCCT
>Ga0070741_10003381_pt1 | contig 39799 bp, 25 predicted proteins | sample Coa_R1_4_FD_66440 | JGI IMG/M metagenome (GOLD analysis project Ga0070741, IMG submission 66440) | Surface soil microbial communities from Centralia Pennsylvania, which are recovering from an underground coalmine fire - Coalmine... | ecosystem: Environmental > Terrestrial > Soil > Unclassified ...
GGCGATGCGAACGCGGCTTGTGCCTGTCGTGCGCGGGCGCACCGTAATTGGCACGTATTCTACATTATATCCATCTTTGAACATGGCGAGCGTTAAAGTTGTCGTAAAAGAAAAGCCATTCGGCAAGAGGTTTAAATAGCGCCGCGCAGTTTCGAGGCGGAGCGCGCGAAAGCCGCAATTCAAGTCGGGAATTTGTGTTTGCGCGAGGTAGTTGGCAGTTTTGCTCAAGAGCCATTTGCCGGGTTTCCGCAAGGTTGGTGAACCAGCGCCCTGGGGTCTTACGCCAACGGCCATATCGCTTGCCTGCAACGCTTCCACCAACCGCCCGACATCATTGGCGTCGAACTGTCCGTCGGCGTCGAAGGTTACGGCAATATCGTGTTCTGCTGCGCGAATTCCTGATTTCAATGCCGCGCCATAGCCCTTGTTATTGCGATGGCGAATCACGCGCGCGCCCGCATCAGCGGCTACCTGCGCGGTGCGGTCGGTCGAGCCGTCATCTACGACGATGATTTCCGCGCCGCGCTCCATCCACCCGCGCAAGCTGTCGAGAACAGCAGGTAAGCCTTGTGCTTCATTGAACGCGGGAAGAATGATCGAGACGGAGGGCGCGCTCTGGGCTTTAGCGATGCGGAGAGGTGCGGATTCAAGCGCAATCATTATTCCTGTTTGCCGCGCAATTTATCGAGTTCTGCACGCAGGCGCGCATTTTCGTCCTCAACAGCGCGCCGCGCTTGGCGTTCCATTTCGGCGCGCACTTCAGCTTCCTGCGCTGCTTCAAGTGCTTCGCGCGCCGTCTCGAAGCCTTCTAAGGGAGAAGGCAGTACGCGACCTGACACCGGATCTGCTAAACGAAGCTCGCCTTCAATAATTCCTACATCGAGTCCGAGCTCCTCGCTGTGCAATTTGCCAGATGCTTCAGGCGCAATTCGTTGATATTCGCCATTCTTGAGACGAAAGCCTTGCAGAGGCGGGTCTAATTCTTCTTCCAGAGGATCAAAGATAAAGTATTCGTGCACGCCGAGACGTTCGTAGAGCACGCGCTTGTTTCCCAAGTCTTCTATCCATGTTGAACGCGAGGTTAATTCAAAAATAACATCGGGCGCTTTGCCTTCGATCCATGTCTTGAATGTGCGGCGAACGTCTTTGCTGATTCCCTTGATAACAAACACATCGGGCGCGACGGACGCGGCGGGATTGCCTTCTTCGTAATAGAGCAGCATGTTTGCGCCGACGTAGGCATTGGGAAGATTGCGGAAGAAATCTATCAACGCTTCACGGAGATATACGAGGATGTTGATATGGATTTCTGTTTCTGCCATAGGCTTGCCGTCGGATTCGGGGTAGAAAATATCCGTCTTGGAAACAAGTGGGATACTTGCCATACTTTACCTCACTTGCGCGACGATATAGCGGTGGTGCGCCCAAATACTTTTGATTTGCCATGGCAGCGGCGCGCGTTCGAGGAACGCATATTTGTTCATCTGTGCTTTGAGCTCTGGTTTTTTGCCCGAATAATAATCCATCGAGCTCCAATTCCAACCGTTACCTTGAAAGCGCGACTGCATTTCTTGAGAGCGAATCCCTAATCGTTTCAACACTTCGGATGCAGGCATGACCGTATCGGGCCAGGGGGGAACATCCAGTACGCCTTCGTCAATGATTTTGCATTCCCAATCGCGCAAGATATTTTTGACGCGTCCGATATTCGCCCACGACTCATCTACATAGCGCACGAAATCGCGTTCAAGTACAAATTTACGCATCAAATAGCCGACCTGCGCGCGATTCGGCATGGCGATAAAAATCAAGCTGCGCGATACGCGAACGAGTTCGCCAATGAGCCGCTCGGGGTCGGGCAGATACCAGAGTCCCGCCCAGTTCCACGCGAGGTCGAACGTGTCATCGGGAAAGGGAAGCTCAATTAATGGGTCGAGATGGATGCAGCGCGCGTCGAGTCCAAGTTCCTGCCAGATTCGGTGAATCCCTGCGAGTCGTTCCGCATTGTCATCCACCAGTGTTACATTCGCGCCATTGCGTGCAAGCACAATGGAATTGATGCCGCTGATGCCTGCCATCCCAAAGATGGGCGCTTCTAACACATTAGCGAGAGAATATTTTTTTTGTAATTGCTCCAAAAAATCATTGAGCATCAAACGCTCATAGACCAAGCCCAAGCCCTCGTTGTAATCAGTCAGATACTTGCGCCAGCGTTCGGGCGGGACGGGTTCGATATGATGATTGGTGGACACGATTCGATTTATATTCAGATTCGCGGGTTTTGTCGAATAACAGAACGTTTACGCAAAACGTACGACTAGTTTTCCGTCTTCCATCTTGGCTTTTTGTACTTCGAGCGACGCGAGGGCGCGCGGCAAAATGGCGTTGCGTCGAAAATTGCCAACACTAATCGCCAGCTCATCTCCTGCGCGGGTGAGATGCACGTCGGTTTTTGCCGCAAAGGGAAGCTTCATTTTCAGCAGGTATCCATTGTCCAGCTTTTCAATTTCTTGCGGTTTGCCTTCGTAATAAACACAGGAAGGGTCCTGGTCGCCGAACAAGACGTGTGCCATGTGTCGGAGCATATCCAAGCCGACCACTTCTTGATCAAAGAACGGAACCTTGAAGATAGGCACGGGAGAAAACGATTCAGTAATTAATTGTCCATAGCGCGCTTGGGCATCCTTCAGCGCGTCAAAATAATGATCGGTTACCGAATCGGGCAGAACGCGATTGGATACGACGAGGTCGCATGAAAAACCATAAAGATTGATATAGGTAAAGGTGCGCTGTGATTCTTTGATCACCATTTTTTCGGGATTTAGGACAATTCGCACCGAGGACTGTTTTGTATCGCTCAATAGGGTATGCATTCGATTTAGCTGCAAAATTAATTCTTTGATTGTCGCAAATACTTCATCATCGGGCATCGGGATGTCGCTCATGGAGCGGATGATGGGCGAGACGATGCGCGAGGTCATGCGTTCGAGCGGAAAGATATGGGTGAGATACCAGCGCGCGACTTCGGGCAACGAGAGCAGCTTTAATGTTTCGCCGGTTGGCGCACAGTCTACGATGATGACATCGTATGCGCTTGTTTCCGCGAGATAGACGATTTGGAGAAGCGAGGCGAGTTCTTCCATCCCCGGCAAGACGCTGACTTCATCCGCGATGAGTTCATCCACCCCGCGCCATTGCAAAATCGAACGAAAATATTCTTGGACGCGACCCCAGTACTTGCCCATTTGGTACAGCACATCAATTTCTTGCGCTTTGAGCTTGGGGGCAATTTCAATCGGTTCGTTGCCGATTTTCAAATCGAATGAATCGGCGAGCGAGTGCGCGGCATCCGTCGAAAGTACAATCGTGCGATAGCCCATGTCGGCGCAGCGCAGCGCAGTAGCAGCGGCAACCGATGTTTTGCCAACGCCGCCCTTACCTGTATATAAAATAATTCGCATTCTGTTCCTCGAACAAAATTCAACGCGCTAGGCGTTCGTGAGTGGTATTATACCATGTTGGAATGAAGCGCCTCTCGATTTTTGATAACGAATGCACAACAATTGGCGCGGAATGTGTCGGTTTGCTATTAAACTTTGACGTTATTTCCTGTCGTACTTATAATGGTTCAGTCAGGTACGCGATGAAAGTTTATTTACAGACATTGGGCTGCAAGCTAAACGAGAGCGAGCTGGAAGCGTGGGCGCGCGATTTCACCGCACACGGCGATGAGGTTGTGAATGACCCCAGCGCGGCGGATACAATTGTGCTGAATACATGCACGGTCACGGCGCAGGCGGCGCGCAAATCGAGGAATCTAGCACGGCATCTCGCGCGCGCGAACACAGACGCGCAGATTATCCTGACAGGCTGCTACGCCACGCTTTCGGCGGGGCAGGCGCGCGCATTGCCCAATGTCGCGTTCGTCGTACCGAATTCGGAAAAAGACCGACTTGTGCGCCTCGCCGGGGAACGATTGGGCGCGGCGGATTTTCAACTCGCCGCGAATGGCTGTCGTTTGCCCGAAGCGGTAAGCGGGGAGCTCGTTGGAGATTCAACGACGTTGTTCCGTGTTAAAGAGCTGCGGAGTGTTCTGCGAACGCGCGCGTTTGTAAAAATTGAAGATGGCTGCAATATGTCGTGCAGCTATTGCATTATTCCGCTGGCGCGGGGCAGGGCGCGGAGTCGCCCACAAAAAGAAATTCTGGATGAAATCAAGCAGCTGGTAGATAGTGGCTATCGAGAAGTAATTCTCACGGGTGTTCAAATTTCGGATTATCGCTTGGAAGAACGTGTAGCGGGAAGCGAGCGCTTGCGGGGATTATGTGATCTGGTGTCCAGCATCTTGCGTGAAACGAATTTGCCGCGACTGCGTCTGACCTCGATTGCGCCGTGGGACCTTGAGGAAGAATTGCTTGATTTGTTCGCCGACGCGCGGTTGTGTCGTCATTTGCATCTGTCGTTGCAAAGCGGCAGCACGACGGTCTTGCGTCGAATGCGACGACCATATACGGCGGAACAATTTGCAGGCGCGGTGGAACTGGCACGCGCGAAAATTCCTGATGTTGCTATCTCGACCGATGTCATTGTCGGCTTTCCGGGCGAAGCCGATGTGGAATTTCAAGAATCGCTGGAATTTGTCGAACGAATGAATTTTGCGCGGGTTCATGTTTTTCCGTACTCGTCGCGCGAAGGAACGCTTGCGGCGAAATTGCCCCTGCCTGTTTCGGATTTGATCAAAGATGCACGGGCGAAAGCAATGCAGCGCGTTGCGGACGCGAGCTTGCGCCGCTTTACGGGACGATTCGTCGGGCGAACGCTTTCGGTGTTGTATGAAGAAGATGAGAACGCGCCGGGCGTGTGGTCAGGCTATACGGATAACTATATTCGAGTGGTCACGCGCAGTCGTGAAAATATGGCGAATCGCATTGTGCCAACGCGATTGGTGGAAGCAGTGGAAGATGGCGCGAGGGGCGAAATTCTCGAATCGGTTTCTATTTAATTGCGATGCCTTGTATCTTTTGTGAAATCGTTGCTGGACGCGCACCGGCGAGTATTGTGTATAAAGATGAACAGGTCACGGCGTTTAATGATCTCCATCCGCGCGCACCCACGCACATCTTGATTATTCCCAATCGTCACATTGAATCGCTCCATGCAGTGACGGACGACGCGTCAGCGGTACAAGTCGCCAAATGCTTGCGCGTCGCGCGAGACCTTGCCGAAGAACGCGGTTTGAATGGCGGGTATCGCATCGTCACAAATGTTGGCGCGGACGCGGGACAATCGGTGTTTCATTTGCACTTTCATTTGTTGGCGGGGCGCAAAATGAGTTGGCCGCCGGGATAGTGTCGTATTGCGATTATGATTCAAGAAAAATTTATCCGAAACTTTTCGATTGTGGCGCATGTGGATCATGGCAAGTCCACGCTGACCGACCGCCTGCTGGAATTTACGGGAACAGTATCCAAGCGGGACATGGTCGAGCAGGTGATGGACCAGATGGAGCTCGAGCGCGAAAAGGGTATCACCATCAAGGCGAAAGCGGTACGGATGTTGTACAAGGCGCGCGATGGAAATGAATATGAACTTAATTTGATTGATACGCCCGGGCATGTGGATTTCACATATGAGGTTTCCCGCGCGCTCTCGGCGTGCGAAGGCGCAATTCTGGTAGTTGATGCGTCGCAGGGCGTCGAAGCCCAGACGTTGGCGAACTTGTACCTTGCGCTGGAAAACAATCTTGTTGTCATTCCTGTTCTCAACAAGATTGACTTGCCCGCTGCGCGTCCCGATGAAGTCGCACAGGATATTGAAAATCTGTTGAGTGTTCCCGCCGATGAAATTATTCGCGCGTCGGCAAAAGAAGGAATTGGCACGGAAGAAATTTTGGAAGCGGTCGTCGCCAAAATTCCTTCACCGCTTGGCAATCCTGACGCGCCTACACGCGCGCTGGTCTTTGATTCGCATTATGACGCGTACAAGGGGGTAGTAGCATACGTGCGCGTGGTGGATGGCGAATTGGGCAAGGGCGACAAGCTGCGGATGATGTCGAACAATCGGGATATGGATGCGCTGGAGGTGGGCATTTTTCGCCCTAAGCTGATCGCTACAGATCGCCTGGGCGCGGGCGAAGTGGGTTATGTTGCGACTGGATTGAAGAGCGTGCGTGAGGTTCAGGTTGGCGATACGTTGACGCTGGCAGACCGTCCCGCAGCAACACCTCTCGCCGGATTTCGTCCTGCCAAGCCAATGGTCTTTGCCGGATTTTATCCCATCGCGACGAATGATTATCCTTTGCTGCGCGATGCACTGGATAAATTAAAACTGAACGATGCTGCGTTAACGTATGAACCCGAAACATCTGCCGCGCTTGGGTTTGGGTTTCGTGTCGGCTTTCTTGGACTGCTGCATCTGGAAATTGTGCAAGAGCGGCTCGAACGCGAATACGATTTGGACTTGATTGCCACCGCGCCGAGCGTGGAATATCACGTTTTGAAAACCGACGGCGAAATCGTGACTGTGGACAATCCCTCCGATTTGCCTGACCCGGACCGCATCGAATTGATTGAGGAGCCATGGATGCGCGTAGCGATCTTTACACCTGCGATGTATATCGGCACAGTGATGGATTTGGCGCGGACGCGGCGCGGCGAACATGAAAAGCTAGAGTATCTCGACCCGCAGCGCGTGCGGATGGATTTTTTGCTACCGCTTTCCGAGCTGATTATTGATTTCTATGATCAATTGAAATCGCGCACACGCGGCTATGCTTCGATGGATTATCAATTCGAAGCGTATCACGCCGCGCCGTTGCAAAAATTGACGGTATTGGTCAACGAGGAACCAGTGGATGCGCTGGCGATGATTGTCCATAAAGATTATGCGTACCAACGCGGCGCGGCATTAGCAAAAAAACTTAAAGAAGTCATTCCGCAGCAATTGTTTCCTGTGCCGATTCAGGCAGCGGTTGGTGGGCGGATTGTTGCGCGGGAGACGATTCGGGCGCTGCGGAAAGATGTGCTTGCCAAATGTTACGGCGGCGATATTACGCGCAAGAAAAAATTGTTAGAGGCGCAGAAGAAGGGTAAGAAACGACTCAAGCAGCTCGGCAGCGTTGAACTCCCGCAAGAAGCGTTTATGGCCGTCTTGAAGCTGGGCGAAGAATAAACTATTGTCGGCTAACGCAAACCCTAGTAACGAATTTATTCGTTAGCTGCACGAATAAATTCGTTACTACGGATTATTCCCTTGTCTGAAACCGTCGAAATCAACTGGGTGCGCGATGAATTGTTCGTGGGGCGTGACCGTTACGGCAATTCCATAGTCATCGGCTCGACGCCGCATAGTGATCCCCAATTCAAAGGGATCAAGCCTTCGGATTTGTTATTGCTCTCGCTGCTGTCTTGTTCCGCGTATGACGTAGTGCGGATTCTCGAAAAGCAGCGGCATCGCCTGGATAGTGTTCGGGTGACGGCGACCAGTATTCAGGATGATGAACCGCCGTTCGCCTTTCAACGAATCCACCTGCACTATCGGCTCATGGGGCATACATTGAAAGCGGAGCATGTTCGGCGCGCGATTGAATTGTCGGAAACGAAATACTGCTCGGTCTATAATACGTTAAAGCACGGCGTCGAACTCTCGTCCGATTTTGAAATTGAGAACGAATGAACGGATACAAGAATCTTAAACTGCAAACCGACCAGAATATTCTTACGGTTTCGCTGAATCGTCCGCAAACGCTCAACGCGATTACGCCGGAATTGATGGATGACCTCAATGCGTTGTGTGATGCATTAGCCGATGACACAAATACGCGTGTCGTGATTATTACGGGAGCAGGCAAAGGATTTTCGTCGGGTCTCGACTTGAATGTATTCAGTGAAGGCGTTTCCAAATGGAGTGGAGATGACGTGGGAGTGTTGATTCGACATTGGCAAGCGACATTTAGCAAGCTGGAAGGTTTGCCACAAATTACGATTGCTGCAATTAATGGCGTGTGTCTCGGCGCGGGGGTGGAATTGATTCTCGCGTGCGATTTTCGGGTCTCGTCCTCGCGTAGTACGTTTGGTCTCCCAGAAATCAAGTTAGGTATTTTGCCCGACCTCGGCGGCATCACGCGGCTTACGCGTCTCGTTGGACCTGCGTGGGCGAAAGAGGTGATTTTGCGCGGGCGAAATATCAGCGCGATGGAGGCGTTACGTATTGGCTTGGTGAATCGGGTGGCAGATCCAGGGGATATGCCCGGAATTGCGCGCAATTGGGCGCAGCAGTTTGTCAAGCTCCCCTTCAAGGCATTGGCGAACGCGAAAAAGTTAATTAATGCCACGTACGATACGCAATTACCACAAGCACTGAAAGCCGCCGAATACGCGCAGCTACAATTGTTAGCCAATGATGAATTCCGCGCCGCGATTGCCGAGCTGCAGGGAGAGAAATTGGATGGCGCGGCGCTGGAAGCGGAAGGACAACCAACCTCGTAGGTGAGCAGGGAACGCGCGATTGAGCTAGTCGCCCTCTGTTTGATACTTGTCGTCGCCGCGTCGTTGCGTTGGTACGGCTTGGGATGGGATAGCGGGTATCTCTTTCATCCCGACGAACGGCAAATTGTTCTCATCATTTCCAGCCTTCAACTGCCGACTAATCCACTCGAATTTTTTTCTCCAGGCAGTCCTCTGAATCCCCATTTTTTCGCATACGGTTCGCTCCCCATTTATTTGCTCCGTTTACTCATTCCTTTTGCGCCGCCGACGAATATTGTAGGGCCCTGGGCGGATGACCAATTGGCGCGCTGGGTCTTGTTCGGGCGCGCGATTTCAGGCGCGTTCGACCTCGGCACGATTGTCTTGACCTATGCGTTAGGGCGACGGATGTACGATGGGCGTGTGGGGTTGATTGCTGCGGCGTGTGTCGCGGTGACGGTGCTGCATATACAGCTATCGCATTTTTACGCGGTGGATACACTGCTCACGTTTCTTATATTGGCGACTATATATGCGGCATTTCGTGTAGCGCAAAAGGCTATGTGGGAAGCCATTCCAGACCCGAAGGGTTTCCAGAAAACCCTTCGGGTCTGGAATGGCTGGTTAATTATTTGCGGGATTTGTTTTGGACTTGGACTCGCAACCAAGATTACAGCGCTGCCACTGATTTTTCCAATTGGGTACGCGTGCTATTTAAGCTATGCGCGTGAGATACCATTTCGATTTTCGCGGGAGCGAATTCGCAAAATCTGGCGAGCAGCTCGGCGTCCATTTCTGGAAATCATCGGGATTGCGCTGCTTGTTTTTGTTGTTACACAGCCATACGCGCTGATTGATTGGTACACGTTTGGGCGCGATGTGATACGGGAAACGTTCGTTGCGCGGGGCTGGCTCGATTATCCGTACACGCGGCAGTATGCGAACACGCTGCCGTTTGTTTATCAGATTATGCAAAGCTCCATTTGGGGAATGGGGCTGCCGCTTGGAATTTTCGCGTGGGGCGGAGGCGCGATTTTTATTTATCAATGGTGGAAGACGCGCGAGTGGCGCGATTTATTTTTACTTTTCTTTACTGTGGTGTATTTCTTTACAATTGGCGCACAGTATGCCAAATACTTGCGCTATTTACTGCCGCTGCTGCCTGTTTTGTATCTGATGGCGGTGTGCGCGTGGTTGCGGGTGTTGGCGAATCGTCGCGCAATTGCAGCGTTTGGGGTTGGCATTGTTCTGCTCGCATCGTTAGTTTATTCGATTGCCTTTGTACAAATTTATGGAAAAGAGCATCCTTGGCTCACGGCATCGCGTTGGATTTATGAAAATGTCGCGGCAGGAAAATCGCTGATTGTGGAACAGTGGGATGATGCGTTGCCGACGCTGATTCAATTTCCGAATGGCGCGCGGCGCGCGTCAGACTATACCCAAATCGTTCTGCCAATGTATGACGAGGATACGGATGCGAAAGGTGAAACGTTGGCACACGCATTGGCGCAGAGCGATGTTGTGATTCTGGCTAGTCAACGTCTGTACGGCAGTATTGGAAAATTGCCATCGCGCTATCCGATGACGACGCGCTATTATGAAAAATTGTTCAATGGAGAACTGGGGTTCGAGCCAGTGATGACGGCGAGGAATGATCCGAACTTGTTTGGAATTACAATTCGCGATGACCCACGCGAAGGGTTAGCGTTCGACGCGTCGAGTGTGGATAAGAAATTTGCGGGAGTGTCCGGGGATACGGTTTGGAATTGGGGCTTTGCGGACGAGAGTTTTTCTGTGTATGACCATCCGCAGCCGATCATATTTCAAAAGGTGCGAACGTTGAGTGTAGAAGAAATTGAGCAGCAGTTACGTCAAGGTCCGTAAACCTTCAAGGGTCTCATGCGATCCTTCGGATCGCCGACCTCGAAGGTTTTTAGCGGACTTGCTAAATCTCGGTCACTTCGGTACTTGGTGCTTGGCGTACAAAGCGCAGCAAGAATGCGTTGACAGCAAGCGCGGTGATGACAGCGAGCAAATAGGTGATGCCTAGTGGTAATGTGGTGAGAAGCGAGCCGATGATGAGAAAAAATGCGGTAAAGGCATATAGACCCGTTAGCATTCCGCGCAAGACATGAATACTTGCATTGCTGCCATATTGAATGTGGGCGAACACAGCAAGAATCGTTACAAGAATAGGAAATGGCGAAAGCAAGCCACTCAACTGTGGACCCAATTTATCGGCTGCGAACGTAAGCAGCGTGATAAAGAGGGCGGCGGTTATCATACGCGCGGGGATGTCCCATTTGGGCGGTGGCACATCCGCGACGACCGTTGCTGGTTCGGGAATAAGATAGCGCGCGAGCGCGAGAGCGAGAACGGCGGCAATGAATGTGGGAATAATTGAAAGGGAAAGTAAATTCAGGATAGATGTTACGACGAAAAACGACAGAGCAGCGGACAATACACAAACCATCCAGCTATAGCGCGGGGCGAGGCGCGAATACACCAAGCAATATACGCTGACCGAAATCATGCCTGCCATTGTGCCGACCGCTGCTCGTGACGCGAACGCAGAACCGTACTGCACTGCAAAGATAAAGGAGACGGGACCCGAAACGAGAGGGAGAGCGACGAGCCAACCGCTAACACCAGGACCCCAGCGCCTTCCTGCAAGCGAAGCCGCTGCAATGAGAATAGGGGTGAGGATTAGCTTGAAGGCGAGGAGGTACATAGGCGAGCCTGCCCGTTTGGGCAGGCTCGCCTATTATATCAATTCAATCCAAATTTGTGTTTAGGAAATCAGGTATGCTTTAATGATTCAATACGCCGTAGGAGAAAGACGCGTTCGGCGCGTGTTTGCGCCAACTCGAACGCGCGTTGGTATGCGATTCGCGCGGAGTCGAATTCCCCCGCGCGACGGAGCAAGTCAGCACGGGCCGCGTGATAGAGATGATATTGAGAAAGCGATTCTTCCAATTTAAAGTTGTTCATCATCATTAGACCGACGAGCGGCCCTTGCGCCATGCCGACGGCAACAGCACAGTTGAGTTGGACGACAGGTGTTGGTTCGATGCGAACGAGCTGCGCGTATAACGCCGCGATTTGTCGCCAATCCGTTTCGGTGTATGTCGGCGCTTGCGCGTGGAGCGCGCTAATGGCGGCTTGCAATTGATAAGTACCGGGTTGACACAATGCGACCGCCCTATCGAGTAACGCCAAGCCTTCTTGGATCTCCGCCTGATTCCACAACGAACGGTCTTGATCTTCCAATAAAACAATCTCGCCATTCGCATCCACGCGGGCGGCACGGCGCGAATCATGCAAGAGCATCAGCGCCAACAAACCCAGTGCTTCGGCGTCTGACTCGAGCTGCGTTTCTTGATCGAGTAATTCGACAAGGACGCGCGCCAAGCGAATCGCTTCATTGCATAATTCTTGACGAATAAAGTCATCGCCTGCCGTTGCGGAATAGCCTTCATTGAAAATCAAGTACAAAACATAAAGAACGGCGTCGAGGCGTTCGGGCACGCGCTCGGCAGGAGGGATTTCAAAGGGGATGCCTGCCTGTCGAATTTTGGTTTTTGCGCGTGTAATGCGCTGGTTCATCGTGGGAATGGGAACGAGAAATGCGCGTGCTATTTCCGGTGTCGTTAAACCGCCAAGTGTACGGAGCGTGAGCGCCAATTGCGATTCCAACGCGAGCGCAGGATGGCAGCAGGCAAAAATCAATTTCAATCGTTCGTCGGGAATCGGGCGGTCATCAAATTCCATTTCGCCTGGACGCTCCAGTTCCGCGTGAAGTTGTAGCTCTTGTTGTTTTTCTTGAAATAGCTTGTCACGTCGAAGGCGATCAATGGCTTTACGCCGTGCCACTGTTGTCATCCACGCGGCGGGATTTAGGGGAACGCCGTCGCGCGCCCACGTTTCCAGCGCGGTAATCATTGCGTCTTGCAGCGCATCTTCGGCGAGGTCGAGGTCGCCTAGATAGGAGACCAACGCGCCGAGCACGTGACCATGTTCGGCGCGAAAGGTCGTTTCGACAATGCGCGCAATATCGCTCATGCACGCAAGATAACACGAGGGCTGCGCTTTTTCAAACGCAGCCCTCGTCAATCCACCTAACTGGGAGGATATTGAATCTCTTGGACAGGACGCACTTCGACTGAGCCGAGCCGCGCGTCGGGAATTTTCGCCGCGAATTCGAGCGCCTCATCCAAGTTCTTGCAATTGAGAATGTAAAACCCGACGAGATGTTCTTTAGTTTCGGCGAATGGACCGTCGGTCGTGAGCATTTTGCTGTTTCGCACGCGAACTGTTGTGGCAGTGTTAATGGGTTGCAGCGGCGCGCCGCTGCCTGTATCCACGCCGCGTTTTTGCATCTCATCGGTCACGGCAAAGTACTCTTGGAATATCGCACCCTGTTGTGCCTCCGACATGCCTGCATAGGCAGCGGGGTCAACATAAATCAATAGCGCGTAACGCATGGGAATCTCCTTTTGAGTTGTAACGCACAACTCGCTCATGGTTTGAGGAACACTCGGCTGCTCCTTCAAACATACGACGAATGAGATTCGCGGTTTTCGACAGGTCAGCGACTAGAATTGACTCCAGAGATATTGATTCGTGATTTCGTGGTGGAATTGAACTTCGGCGCGCTTGATGCGAGAGCCTAACGCTTTCGGGCAGCGTTCGGCGGAAGCCAGCTTTAATTCGGCGAACTTTTCACAGACCGTTTCGCCGAACGCGGTTCGTAGAAATTCGCTCGCGCTAAAATGATTGATTGCATCATAGATATTGTCGGAGAGAAACCGCTTTTGTTGACGGAGTTCGACTGCATTACTCGCAAGTGGTCCTTCCATACCCGTTTTCAGTAACGCGTAAATCGCCATGTAGGGATTTGCGTCGGGCGCAATTGAACGGACTTCGACACGGGCGGATTTTTCGTTGCCGATGGGAATGCGAATCATGGCACCGCGATCAATCGCCGATGCTTTGATTTGGTTCGGTGCCTCAAAGTGGGGATCGAGACGGCGGTACGAATTGACGCTCGAATTCAGGACGAGGCACAATTGCTCGCCGCTGGTGAGAATGCGATCCACAAAGTCCCACGCGAACTGGCTGATTGATTCTTCCCCTGCCGCGTCCCAAAAAAGATTTTTCCCGTTGCGGGAGACGGACAGGTTGGTGTGCATTCCATTGCCGTTCACACCTGTTACGGGTTTGGGTAAAAATGATGCGGTCATGTTCAAACGGTCTGCGACCTGACGACAAATCAGTTTGTACAACTGCACCTGATCGGCAGCGATTGACGCTTCGGTGTGACCGTAATTCATTTCGAATTGGGAGGGCGCAACTTCGGGATGGTCTTTTTCATTCGCAAAGCCCATCGCACGCTGGACTTCGGCGGCGGCGTCAATGAACATGCGGAGGGGATCGCCGGGGAGTGAATGATAATAGCCGCCCGTACTGATGAACTCGAATTGTCCTGTTTCAAAATAACGGCGCTCGGCATCGCGTCCTTTGAAGAGGAATCCCTCAATTTCGTTCGCGGCGTTACAAACAGTCCCATCTCTGGAATATAACTCTGCGGCATACGCTTTGAGTCGAGAACGAATGTCGGCGGGATAAGGCGTGCCATCGCGTTCGAGAACTTGGCCAAAGACCAGCACTTTACCGGGACCAAAAACGTCGGCGGGCAGCCAGTAAAACGCATGCCAGTCAATCGCAAGGCGCAAATCGGATTCCTTTTGTTGGGAAAAGCCGCGCACTGAAGAGCCATCGAACGTTAGATTATCGGAGGACTTGAGCAAGAATTTTTTGTCGTAATCGAGCATGTGCAGCCGACCTTCGAGATCGGTGAAACAGACGGTCACTGCTTTGATTCGCTGTTCATCGGTGAGATAACGCGTTCGTTCTTCGCGGACGGTATCCGCCGTGACATGCGTCAGGCGTTGATTTTTTGCGGCGAGGTTCATTTCTTCGAGCTGGGCGTACGGAATTTCTAAAAAGTCGCGCAGTTCGGTGGTCATGTTGTGGCTCCTCGAATGATATGATTGGATTTTGTAGGCATCGCATTTGAGAATGCGGACTACGTGGGAACTATAAATAGCGGGCAGATTATACGGGAGGCTGTGGTGAAAGGAAAAATACGCGCGAGTCATCCATTTGTTTCTTATCTACGGGCATCCGCATTATAATAGCGGCGTTGCGCGCATGGCGGCAAGAGCTGGCTGCCAGCGCGCGAAGGAGCATTTTCCTTTGCTCAAGTCAAAACGATTTTGGATCGGTCTCGTCATTACGATTGTTTGTCTCGTTTTGGCGTTTCAAGGTATTCAGCTGGACAAGCTGCTGGAAGCGTTCGGACGCTTGAATTGGTTTTGGCTGCCTGTCTTGGTCGTTGTGTTTATGGTGAGCTATTTGGGGCGCGTGTTTCGCTGGCAGGTATTGTTTTATCCCTATCGTCCACGCTGGACGCGGGTGTTTGGCGCGCTGAATATCGGCTATTTTTTGAGCAATATCACTCCGGCGCGTTTGGGGGACATTGTGCGGGCGTATATGCTTGGAACTTTGGAACGGATTCCCGTCGCGCGCGCGCTTTCGACAGTGTTGATCGAACGCCTAATGGATGGACTGACTGTCGTCGTCTTGTTAGTCGCGCTCTTGCCGCTGATTCCGAATATTCCGAATGATTGGCGCAATGCAGGATTGGTTTTGGGAGCTATCGGCGTTACGGGATTTATTGTGCTTGCCATTCTTTCGCTGCAAAAAGAGCGCGGGATGGCGTTGCTTCAGCGAATTACGTCGCCGATAAAATTCTTGCGGCGCGAAGGGCTATGGCGTTTTATCAGCAATTTGATTGATGGGTTCTCGGTGATTCGTGAGCCGCGTCCGTTTCTTACCGCGATATTCTGGTCGTTTGAAGTATGGTTGGTGGCGAGTTTTCTTGCGTGGCTGACAATGTTTGCGATGGGGTTGACGTTACCGTTCACGGCTGCAATCCTTTTACAAGTGTTGACCGCGCTCGCCGTTTCGGTGGCAGCTTCACCGGGACAGCTCGGCGTATTTCACCTGACGGCGGTAGTGATGTTGACGCAGTTGTTCGGTGTGGACAATAACATTGCGCTGGCGTACGCCTTTGTCTTTCATGGGTTGACGTATATTCTATTGACGACGTTAGGGTTATTCTCGGCGTGGCGTGAAGGACTCGACTTGGCGCGCATTCGGGACATTAGCGCGCAGAATCGAGAAGTCAGCATTGAAGCAAGTCACGGTGTGCCAGCTTCAATTGTTCAACATGGAGACAACGCGACACCAGATGCCACAGACGTGAATGGCAATGCAAAAGTGCCGGTGCAAGAACCTGTGGAATAAGAACAATCGCGCAAATAATTTTTGTTGATGATGAATGTGGAGTAGTGTTTGAAAATTCTCGTAGCCCTCACCTATTATTATCCTCACTGGACCGGCTTGACCGCCTATGCACAACGCCTGACGGAAGGATTGGCAAAACGTGGGCATCAGATGACTGTGCTGACCTCACAGTTCCGCCCCGAACTGGCGCGAGACGAGGTGTTTCGAGGTGTACGAATTGTGCGCCTGCCGACGATGGCGCGCATGAGTCGCGGTGTCATCATGCCGGGCTTTATTGGCGCAGTCAATCGGCTTGCCAAAGAAAACGATGTGCTCCAAGTGCATACGCCGATGCTCGAAACGAATCTCGTGACGCGGATTGGATTGATCCACGAAAAAAAGACGCTCATCACGCATCATGGCGATTTGGTGATGCCCGATACGCCGAAAGACCAATTGATTGAATGGGTGACAACCGCGTTGATGACGCAAGGTGAACGGGAAGCCGCGTGCATTACCGTTCACAGCTGCGACTATGCGGACAACAGCAAATTTCTTTCGCCCTTTCGCTCCAAGCTCCAGTGTATTTATCCGCCCGTTGAAATTCCAGAGCCGAACGCAGCGGAGGTCGCGGCGTGGCGAGCCGAATTAGGATTAACGCAAAACAAGCTCATCGGTTTCGCGGGGCGCTTTGTCGAAGAAAAGGGTTTTGATTATTTATTGCAGGCGATCCCCCTCGTGCGCGCGCAAATTCCGAATGTCAAGTTTGTATACGCGGGCGAAGTGAACGTCGTGTATGAACATTTTTACGACAAGTGGAAACATCTAGTAGAGCAAGAGCGCGAGAGCTTGGTGATTCTTGGTCTGTTGCGCGACTCGCAAAAGCTTGCGAACTTTTACGCAATGTGCGATGTGTTTGCCTTGCCAAGCCGTACCGATTGTTTTCCGAGCGTTCAAATTGAAGCGATGCTATCGGGAACACCTGTTGTCGCAACGAACATTCCCGGCGCGCGGGAAGTCGTGCGCGTGACAGGAATGGGCAAGCTGGTAACGCCGCGTGACCCCAAAGCCATCGCGCAGGGATTGATTGAGGTGCTGAATCACCGCGAGCAATATGTGAAAACGCGGGCGCAAATTCGCGAAGTGTTCAACACGGAACGCACGTTAGACCTGTATGAACAGTTGCTCCAATCCCTTGCGCGCGAGTCAAAAAAGTGAGTGTAGATCAAGCGCGGCTGATGCGTCTCTTGTCGAATGAGGCGGATATGGCGTTCAAGCGGCGCGTGCGGTTGATGTTTCAATCGCTGGATATTCAACCGACAGACCGTGTGCTGGATGCGGGCTGCGGGCGCGGCTTTTTTATGAAATATGTGACAGAGCTCGCGCCGTGTCGTCTGACTGGCATTGACCTTGATTTTGAACATCTCGAAATTGCATTGAGCCAGACGCGGGCGGGCGGGGCGGCGGTGGCGCGCAGTTATATTGACCCGATGCCGTTTGCGAATGAAACCTTTGACAAGATTATTTTTAGCGAAGTGCTGGAGCATTTACCGGATGACTGGGGTGGGCTGAATGAAATCAAACGCGTGTTGAAATCGGGCGGCTTGGTCTTTCTCACCGTGCCGAATCACAATTATCCGTTCTGGTGGGACCCGATTAATAAGACGTTAGAGACGGTATTTCAAACGCATATTCAAGAAGGCACGTTTGCAGGTATTTGGGCGAATCATCAGCGGTTGTATTATCCAAACGAAATTCGCGCGCTCGTAACGCGGGCAGGGTTTGAGATTCGCGCGTTTTATCCGATTCTGCATTACTGCTTTCCATTCGCGCATAATCTGGTGTACGGTCTTGGCAAGCCCTTGTTTGAAAAAGGGATGCTGCCGCAGAATATGCGAGCGGCGGCAGACCGCTTTGGTGGCGAGACAAATCAGGCGAGTCCACTGAATCCCGTACGCATCGGCTTGGGTGTGTTTAATTGGATAGACCACTTTAATGAAAACTTGACCGAGAATACTTCGTTTATGATTAACGCGCTTGTTCTCCGCAAACCCTAAGTGCGTTTTTCTATTGATGGCAACCTCTGTTCGTCTGCATGTCCGTCTGACAACTTTAAATCGCCGCGCGTGGATTACGGTCGGTTTTTTCACGGCGGGTCTCTTTTTGGCGCTGGTCGCGCAGCTGATTATTTATCAAAGCGGTGAGTGGTACGCGGGCGCGATTATTTATGCGAGCGCGCTGGTATTGCTCATCGCGGCGTGGACTCGGGACGGATCACTGGTGCTGCCTATCCGCGATCCCCTGCGCGGCGATGTACCGATTCCTCTGACAAATCCGACGCGCCGCTATTTTCTCCTTCCTGCCCTACTTTTCGCACTAATCGCCTTTGTCGAATCCACCGGAAATCGTTTTGCGTTATTAAACACGACCACGTGGGTGATTTCCATCATCTTGTTTTTTGTCGCGTTTTGGGAAGGCTCGCTGCGCGATGCGCTGCGAGGCGCGCGAGATAGCATAGGGTCATTCGTCCGTTTAGATCGCGCAGGGCAGCATACGCGACGCGTCACGCTCGCGCTCGTTTTAATTATGCTGGCCGGAATCTTTTTCTATTTTTATCAACTTGACGCGGTGCCGGCGGAAATGACGAGCGACCACGCGGAAAAAATTCTCGACACATACGATATTCTTCACGGCAAATATTCTATCTTTTTTGAACGCAATACGGGCCGCGAACCGCTCCAGTTTTACATGAACGCGCTGGTCGTCGCGCTGGGCCTCGCGCCGCTGGATATGCTCGCGCTCAAGACAGTGGGCGCGCTGGCGGGTGTGTTGACGATTCCGGGTGTATTTTTTCTCGCGCGTGAAATGTTCGACGATGATGTGGGATTGATTGCTGCGTTTTTCTTTGCGGTCAGTATTTTTCCGGTGACGATTGCGCGTATTGGCTTGCGGTATCCGCTTTCGCCCTTGTTCGTCGCCTGGACGCTATTTTTTCTGTTGCGCGGGTTGCGCGAGCAGCGGCGAAATGATTTTTTGTTAGCGGGGCTGATGATGGGCTTGGGCTTGAATGGATACAGCCCATTCCGCGTCGTCGTACTTCTCGTACTCGTGTGGCTGGCGTTGTGGCTCGTGTTGCGGTTGAATGTGGAGCTTTGGAAGCTGCCGCGTTATGTGGCGAATGCAGCAATCATGTTTGGCGCGGCGCTGCTGGTGTTCGTGCCGCTGCTGCGATATATCAGCGAGCATCCCGAAAATTTTTTCTATCGTATGGCAACGCGCTTGACCTCGCTGGAAGAGCCGGTGAAGGGGGACCCGATTCAGATCTTTTTCAATAATAACTGGCGCGCGTTGGGAATGTTCAATCTTCGCGGCGATGTGGTTTGGGTGAATTCGATTCCGAATGTGCCATCAGTAGATTTTGTTATCGGCGCGTGTTTTCTTATTGGAGTTTTGTATGGAGCGTATCGCCTTATTCGCTATCGTGAATATCCTTTCTTGCTTATTTTTTCGGCGATATTCATCTTGCTTTTGCCTTCGACGCTGGCGCTGGCGTTTCCCGAAGAGAATCCGAGCGTCGTACGCGCGGGTGGAGTTGCGCCATTCGTGATGATTGTCGCGGCGCTGCCAATTGCGATGTGGTGGCGGCAATTTGCGCGGCTCGGTTCGGGATTTCTCGGCGGTGTGTTGGTCTATGGGGTTTTGGTCTTGGCGGCAGTGATTAATTTTAATTTGTACTTTTACCGATATGATGACGAGTTTCGCCGCGCCTCATGGAATTCGACGGAGATTGCCGATACGTTGCGTCAGTTTGCGGTAGAGCATAATGATTGGGAACACATTTACGTGGTCTCGTATCCGCATTGGGTGGATCATCGCGCGGTGGGAATTCACTTGCGCGACTATGACTGGAATAAGCATCTGGTCGAAAACACGGACCAACTCAAAGCGCAGCAACAAGACCCGGCGGCAAAGCTGTATGCTTTGAAAAATGAGGACCATGCCGACCTTGCTTTGCTGCACGACCTTTACCCGAATGGTCTGTCGTGGCGCGTGGATTCGCGGACGCCGGGACGCGACTTTTACGTGTTTTACGCGCCTGCGAAATGAGTTTATGCTAAAATACAGTTCCGCTTCTCGGCAAGAATCCCAAGTTAGTTGGCAATGAATCGTCGGGTCCTCTACACACTGGCGCTTTTTCTTTTGGGGCTGATGGTCGGATTGATCGTCAGCCGCTTCTTTGTGCCGGACCGTTACGGTCTGGTCACGATGATTGGTATTTTTCTCGCGGGTTTGCTGGTTGGGGCACTGCTGCTTATCGTGGGAGTGAATTGGGGGATTCTGCGCGGTCGGCGATTGATTTTGTCAGGAACAACGCCAGAGCCTGCGGCTCAATTATCGCCGCCGTGGTCGTGGCAAGCACAATTCGGCGCGCGGCGCATCACCTTGCGCTTGGATTCTGTTTGGTGGGAACGTTTTGAAAACAAGTGGCTTGGTGTTGAAACGGCAGAAGATGGCAAGGAGACACAGCACTTTTGGGACGCGCATTGGGCGCAGGTACAACTGCCACACGCGCACATCGTATTGGTTTGTCTGGGCTTGGCAATCGTTGCACAACTGCTGATTCTGGGGAATCAATTGCTGCTGGGGTTGGTGGTCTATGCGGCGACAGGCAGCGCGCTCATCGCGTGGCTCGTGCGCGAACGGCTCTCGCTGTTTGACTTGTTGAACGCGGCGCGCATTGGTCGGCGTGCCGAAATTTTGTTGTTGGTTCTAATCTTGCTCATTGCGTTTAGCGCGCGCGTGATTCAAGTGGGAAGTCAGCCGACAGGAATTGATGGTGATGAATTAAAGTGGACGGCGCAGACCTATTATGATTTTGTCGCGAATGAACAAACGGGCGACTTTTTTGGTCAGCAAAAGTGGACCCCGATTTCTTTTTTCCTCGACAAGATTGCGTTTGACCTCTTTGGCATAGATTTCAGTTCTCCGCGTATTTTGACGGCGCTGATGAGTGTTCTCGCGACGCTGATTTTTTATTGCGTGGCGCGCGATATGTTTAATGTGTCCGTCGCGCTGCTCTCCACCTTGTTCATGGCGACTTCGTACTATGATGTGAACACGAGTCGCCAGGCAATTGTCGAAACGTTTACAAAATTGCCGATGATTCTCGCACTGTTTCTGGTCATTCGAGGAATTGATCGGCAGCGGTGGCATTACTTTTTGTTGTGCGGCATCGTGTTGTATTTGGGTATTATGACGTACGATACTTTTTTCGTCGTGCCGCCGGTTATTTTGCTCTATATGTTGTATCGCGCCGCGCTGAATTGGCGCAAGTGGTATCGTTGGCTGTTTTATTTTGCGCTGGTAATTGCGCCGATGCTACTGGCAGCCCCCATTGTCACCGATACCGTGAACGGGCGTCAAAGTACCTATGTCAAGGGTGTGAGCGCGGGCGTGTCGCAGTTGTTGACCGAAAGCACGCTGCGCCCAACGCTGGATAATATGTGGCAAGTATTTACTGTTTTGTTCCAGGCGCTGCAATTACCAGATTACGCGCTGAATTGGGGCGGTCCGCTGGTCAACCCGTTGATCCTGATATTGTTTGTGATTGGATTCGCGCTGGTGTTGGCGCGGTTTTGGCAGCGCCATAATCTTTTGTTAATTCTTTCGTTCGTGATTTGTTTTTTTCCCGCGCCAATCTTGTCAGGTTACACCGTGCCGCGCGTGTTTTACATTGGTCTGCCGCCGATTTTTATTTTTGCGGGCGTTAGCGCAGCGGCGGTATCTACGGTGGTATTGAGTGTGACACAAACACGCGCATTGAATACACGCATCGGCGCAGCGGGTCTTGCGACAGTACTGTTTCTGATTGTTGCGAGCGATGTGTATATTTACACGAATGGTTTGGAGAATCAGGTGGATTGGCTCAAGCGCCGTTCCTTTGTCAATACGGTCAAAGGCAGCGTCCAGACCGCGCCGCTCACGCTGTTGCCTGTCACGCGGACGCAAGATGATTTTGTGTGGGGCAATACGGGCCCGCTCAAGTTTATTGCGTACACTGCTTTGAAAGATGAAAACGCAGACAAGCGCGTTCGCGTTGTGGACTATGCTGAATTGCCGGGTGTGCTAAATACGCTCGAAGGTCAATACGACCATGTGAGTATTTTGTACGACCGCGAGACGGGCGGCAATCATCCAATCGCCGCCCAGACCATAGAAACGATCCAACGTTGTTACGATAACGTGCGCTCGCGCACGGGTTCTTTTTTTATTACCTACACGTTACAACAAAAAGATTTGAATAACCCAAAATGTTATTCGTTAAGCGACCTTGTAGGGCAAACGCCAAGCTCGGATCAAGTTGTTCCCGCCAATCAACCGATTATGTTTCAATGGGAAGCGAGCTCGGATCGTCCCACCGCGCATCGCATTCAAGTTGAAAAGCGCAATCCGAAACTGGTGTGGATAGAAGGGGAATCGTTCCCACTCGCTAACGGCTGGATGTTTGAAGCAAAATCGGATCATTATCCGGGATTTTCGGGAACGGGGTATATCCTTGATGATGTACGTTCCGGCGAAACGCAAGTGATGGCGGATGTTCCCCAAGATGGCAAATATAAGGTCTGGGTGCGTTCGTTGCGGAGCACGCGCGAAGGACATCGCAGCTTTGTCAGCGTGGGCGATCAAAAGTTTGAATTTGCGCGTGCCGATGAGGTCGAGCTGATGCAGTGGAACTGGGAAATGGTGGGGCAGGTTGATTTGCAAAAGGGCGCAAGCCCCGTCACACTATCTCGTGAGTATGGGAATGAGGGCTGGAAGCCCGTCTTGATTGACGCCGTGTTTCTGTCTGCCGACCCGAAATTTAACCCTGAAAATAATGCATTATGGATGCAGGTGGTAGACACAGGACAGGTGAATTCGACCGATACGGAATATGTATTAGAATCAGGTCTCGAACCCGGGACGTACCGCTGGCGCGTGCAATTGCTCGACGGCGATCAATTGGTTGACGCACGCGGCAGAAAAGGTGTGTGGAGTGATAAAATCGAGTTTCACGTTCAGTAAAAGAGTGTTTTGAGCGTCAAGATATGACGCAATCTCTTATCGAAGGATTCAGTATTAGCCGCGTAGGAGATTGCTTCGTCGCCGACATTTAAGAAACACTTGCTAAAGAATTCGTGGAACGAGAACCTGCAACATTTGCATCTAGGATATACTGACTGGAATAGGTTATGCGGCAATGGGAATGAATGAACCAACAAGCAATACGTTGAATTCGGCAACATCTTCCGAGAAGAGATCAGGAATTCGAGAGAATTGGGTCATAGTAGCGTTAGGCTTGATTTTGCTGCTTGGCGCGGTCTTTCGTTTCACGGGCGTGAATTGGGATGAGGATCAACATCTGCATCCTGACGAACGTTTCCTGACGATGGTATCGTCAGCGATTCACTTGCCGACTTCACTCGGCGAGTACTTGGATACCGATAAATCCCCACTAAATCCATATAACAATAATTTCGGTTCGTTCCCATATGGGACTGCGCCGCTATTCATCGTACGTATTGCTGGAGAATTGGTGCGCCAGACCGACTATTGGAATATTTTTATGGTCGGGCGCGTTATGTCGGCGTTGTTTGATTTGTTTACCTGCGCGATGGTGTTTGCGATTGGTCGCCGATTGTTTGGCGCGCGGGTGGGACTCTTGGCGGCGTTTTTGTATGCGTGCGCGGTGCTGGCGATTCAAGAATCGCACTTTTTTACGGTAGATGCATTCAGCAATGTGCCTATCGTCATCGCGTTTTGGTTCGCGCTTGATATTATGGAGGGCAAGCGCGGCTGGCTCGCGTATTTGCTCGCGGGCGCGGCGTTTGGGCTGGCCGTTGCCTCGCGCATTAACTTTGTGACCTTTGCCGCGATTATTCTGCTTGCCGCGCTCTTGCGGTTGGTGACGATGCTCGGCTCGATCAAGCGCGTAGGGTTGGCAGCAGATGAGCAAGCATCCGTTCCGTCTCGGACGTATTCGATGGAAGCGGGCGCGGTGCCGCCGCAAGACATGCCGCTGAATGCGGCGAATGTTGGCGGGCAAACGCGTACTATCACGCTGGGCCCGCTCATTATAGAAATTGAAACCAAAACGCGCGGGCAAGTGGGTGAAGAAGCGGCAGAATCGTCACTGGATAGCGCGACGTTCTGGAATTCGGTGTTTTATATTGGCACGGGTCTGGTTATCACGTTGCTGGCTGCTGTCTTGATTTTCCGCATTGCCCAGCCGTATGCCTTCAAAGGCGTTTTTGGTCTCAATCCCAAATGGCTCGACGATTTGAAATTGAATAGCGAGTTGGTCAGCGGAGAGGCAGATTATCCGCCAAGCGATCAATGGACGGGGCGCGCGGCATATCTCTTTCCACTCTATAACATTTTCAACTATGGTCTCGGCATACCGTTCGCGCTGGCGGCGTGGGCTGGCTTTATTGTCGGCAGCTATGAAATTTTGCGCTATCGAAAATGGAATCACTTACTGCTGGTCTTGTGGATCGGTGGATTTTTCTTGTATATGGGTCAGCAGTTTGTGTTGGTCATTCGCTATTATTTGCCGCTTTATCCATTCTTTGCAATTTATGCCGCGTTCTTTGTGTTCTGGTTGTGGGACCATGCCAAGCTGTTGCAGGTGCCCTGGAACACGATTGCGCGAGCGGCGGTTGTTCTCTTTGCTGTTATTGTGATTGGCTATACGTTGTTTTGGGCAGGCGCGTTCACTTCCATTTATACGCGTCCCGTCTCACGTATCGCTGCCTCCATCTGGATGGTGCATAACATTCCTGAAGGTTCGGTGATTGCTAATGAGCAGTGGGATGATCCGTTGCCGATGCGCGTGGAAGGGATGGATCCGTTCGGGGGAATGTTCAAAGGGTTGTCGTCGTCGGGCAGCGGGCTGATGGAAAATTACGGCGAGGACGGACCCGAAAAGCGCGAGGAGCTGCAAAAATGGCTCGATGAAGCGGATTACATTGTTCTCTCCAGCAATCGCTTGTATCAATCCATTCCCCGCTTGCCGCGCCGCTATCCCTTGACGACGAAATATTACGAGTGGTTATTCAATGGACAGCTCGGGTTTGATTTGATTCAAACCTTTACATCGTATCCGCAGCTGTTTGGCATCACTATTAACGATGATTCTTCGGATGAAGCGTTCACGGTCTATGATCACCCGAAAGTTTTGATTTTCAAAAAGACGGAGCGGTATTCGTCCGAGAATACGGCGAAGCTGCTCGACAGCGTTGACCTTTCGGAAATCGAACGGCTTAAGCCGATTGATGCGGTCGCGTCCAAAGGCGGCTTTCGGATGTCGCCAGAGCTGCTTGCAGCAAATTATTCGGGCGGAACGTGGTCGGATATTTTCAATCCAACTGACTTTATCAATCAAATCCCCGTCATCGCATGGGTCGTCATTATCTGGCTCATCGGCATTCTCGCGTTTCCATACGCGTTCATCGCGTTTCGCCGTTTGGCGGATCGCGGGTATGCGTTCACGAAAGCGATTGGTGTGCTAACGCTCGCGTGGTTGACGTGGACGCTAGCGAGTTATCGCGCTCTGCCGTTTGAACGTACGACGATGCTGTTGGTACTGGGCGTCATGCTCGTCGGCGCGTTGTTCGTTGTTTGGCGCAAGCGCGTCGAACTAGGAGAGTATGTTCGCGCGAATTGGAAACTTTTGGTACTGGTCGAAGTCGTTTATCTCGCGTTCTTTGCTCTCGACCTCGCGATACGATACGGCAATCCCGACTTGTGGCATCCGTACTTTGGCGGCGAAAAGCCGATGGACTTGGCCTATTTGAACGCGATTATTAAGACGACCTATTTCCCTGCGTACAATCCCTGGTTCGCAGGCGGGTTCATCAACTATTACTATTTTGGGCAGGTTGTTAGCGCAACGTTGGTAAAACTGACAGGGATTGTTCCCGAAGTCGCGTATAACCTTTTGCTGCCGATGTTCTTTGGGCTGACCGCGAGCGGGGCGTTTGGGGTGGGGTATAACGTGGTGGCAAGGGTGACGGACGATGGACGACCCCTCGACTCCGCTCGGGGCAGGCTCCCGACGGACGATGGGCGGACGACGGACGATGATTCGCATTCTATTCGATACGTGTTGGGGTTGCCGATTCGTGCAATTGTCGCGGGGTTGGTTGCCGTTGTCTTTGTTTTGATTATTGGGAATTTGGGGCAAGTTGGCGTTTTGTTTCAGGGCTTGAGCGATTTGGGTCGTCAAGGCGGCGCGACGAATGGGTTGGGCGCTTTTCTCGGCGGGCTGTTTGCGTGGATTGGCGGGAGCGAGATTCCTGTGCCGATTGGGAATTGGTACTGGACCGCAACCCGCGTAATTCCCGATACAATTAATGAATTTCCGTTCTTTACCTTTGTTTATGCCGACCTTCACGCGCATTTAATGGCGCTCCCCTTTACTTTGGTGGGGCTGGGGCTGGCGGTTCACGCCGTTTTCCTTCGCGGGAAATTGCGCTGGTACGATCTTGGCATCGCCGCGCTGGTGCTCGGCGCGTTACGGGCAACGAACACCTGGGATTATCCGACATACCTCGCGCTGATTGGCTGTGCGATGGTCATCGGTTATTTTGTGGGTCGGCGCGCGGAAGATCAGGGCGAATTTAGTTGGAGCGAATGGATCCAACGCTACTTACTCTTCATTGTGCTCGTGTTTGTCCAAGTCGCCGCGATTGTGATTCCGACGAACGCGGCAGGGACACGTATCACGTTCGATATGGCAATCTATATCGTCGTGATGCTGTTCGCAGTGTTCCTTGGGTTTATCAAGTTTGGCGTGCATCTCGACCCACGCCGTCTTGGTTGGGATTTGGGTTGGCGCATGATTGGGCTAATCGCGTTAGCGGTCTTGTTCTTTTGGCCCTATATCGCCAATTACGGAACTGCTTATACGAGCGTCGAACTGTGGAAAGACGCGCGCACCGTCTTGACGGATTACCTGGTGGTGCATGGTATTTTCTTGTTCTTGACGACGACGTATCTGCTGGTTCTTGTTTTAAATCGGCGAGCGCGCACGATGGACGACAGCGTAGAAGCGACGAATCAATCATGGTTGGATGGTTGGGTGATTTATCTCGTACCTGCGCTGGCGGTGCTGGTCGTCGGATTGTTGTTTCTCGGCTTGCAGGTTTTTGCGGTCATTCTGCCGCTCGAGGCGATTGCAGCATGGGTCTTGGTCGAACGCAAGACTGCTCCGATTCACCGCTTTCTCTCGCTGCTCGTACTCGCCGCGTTGTTATTGACGATGATGGTCGAAGTCGTGACGCTCAAAGGCGACATCGGACGAATGAACACGGTGTTCAAGTTCTATTTGCAGGCGTGGGTGTTTTTTGCTATCGCCAGCGCGGCGGGCTTGGCAATTGTGTTTGATCGCTTGTGGTTCCGCTCGCCACAAACGGATAAAGCAACGGGCGAACAAACGGGCGGAGATTCATCCACACTCGCTACGGTCAAATCGTTGTGGTGGGGTCTCGCGGCGCTGCTCATCTTTGCTGGATTGTTGTATCCCATCTTTGCGGGGTGGGCGAAGGTGAATGATCGCTATACGGCGGGTTCGCCTGCGGGCTTGAACGGTCTCGATTACATGCAGCAAGCATCTTTTAACGAGAACGACCATGAAATGATTTTGGAGCAAGACCGCCGGGCGATTGAGTGGCTGCGCGAAAATATCAAGGGTTCGCCGGTGATTGTCGAAGGGAATACGGGATTGTATCACTGGGGCGACCGTGTTTCCATCAACACGGGGCTTCCGACGGTAATCGGTTGGGATTGGCATACCAAGCAGCAATATTCGCTCTTGCCCGGCGAAATCATTGACAATCGCATCCGCGATGTGAAAACGATTTATGAAACGCCTGACCCCAATGAAGCCATCGCACTCGCAAACAAGTACGGCGCTTCGCTGATTTATGTTGGTCCTGTCGAACGCGCAGTTTATGATCCGTCGGGGTTGGATAAATTTGAGGGAATGGCGCAGGTCGGCGGTATTCAAAAAATTTATGATAATGACGGCGTGCAGATTTATGCGTTACCCAATAAGGTTGCGGAAGTAGTCAAGTAGAGTAGTAACGTGCGATGTATTACATCGCCTTATTCGTGGGGAGTGTAATGCTCTGAACGAATAAATTCGTTACTACGAAGAACATGTTTTACGCGCTCGTTTGGTGGTTTTTGTTGGTGCTGATTGGTTTCGCCGCGCTGCCGGTGACGCTGCGCTTTTTGCGTTTCTTGCCAGATCGCGGATATGCGTTTGCGAAACCGTTGGGGCTGCTGGTGTGGGTATATCCATTTTGGCTGCTCACCGCGTTTGGCTTTTTGCAGAATAGCTTTGGAGTACTGGCTGCAATGCTGATTGCGGTGGCTGTTGTGAGCTGGGGAGTGCTGCGGGGGCGAGGCAGTGATTCGGTAGTGGAATGGCTACGGGCTAACTGGCGCTATGTGGTCATCGTCGAAGTGTTGTTTGGCATTGCTTATCTGGGGTTTGCATTTTTCCGCGCCTACAATCCCGAAATCACCGCGACCGAAAAGCCGATGGAGTACATGTTTTTGAACTCCATCTTGCAGAGCAGCACATTTCCTCCGCGCGACGCGTGGCTTTCCGGATACAGCATTAGCTATTATTACCTTGGATATGTGATTGTCGCGGCAATTGCCAAGCTCGGTAACATTCCTTCTTCGTACGCGTTCAATCTCGGTTTGACGATGACGTTTGCGCTGGCGGCGGTCGGCGCGTTCGGCCTGATCTTTAATGTGGTTAGGAATGCACATAGTACAACGCAGGAAGCCAAGCATTCACGCGCGCCGTACGTGTTTGGTGTAATTGCTGTTTTTCTTTTGTTGATTGTTGGGAATTTGGAAGGGGTGTTTGAGGCAGGATACAACGCGGGAATCGGCTCGCGTGCCTTTTATGCATCACTCGATTTGCATGGCTTGGAACAAGTTCAACCATCTGGTTCTCTCATTCCCGAAGACAATTGGTGGTGGTGGCGCGCCTCACGCGTGGTCAACGACAAGAATCCAGTGGATGGCAGTCACGTAGAGGTCATTGATGAGTTCCCTGCTTTTAGCTTTCTGTTGGGAGACTTGCATCCGCATGTTCTGGCGCTGCCATTTGGGATTCTCGCGCTGGCGGTCGCGTTGAATTTGCTGCTCAAGCCGACGCGCTTGATTGAGAATACGCAGAGCGCGTTCGATGAGTTTTTCAAGCCGCGTATGTTATTGACGGTGCTGATTGTTGGCGCTTTGGGTATGCTGAACACCTGGGATATTGCGACATACGGTATTTTGATTGCCGCTGCGTTTGCGATTGCACAATACCGCGTGGCGGGTAGATTATCCAGTTGGGTCGTTGCAAGTTCGCTTACTTATCTAGTGTTATTGTTCGTCGGCGGCTATGTTTTATTTCTGCCGTTTTACCTGACGTTTTCCTCCCAAGCGCGTGGGATTGCGCCGAACATTCTTAATCGCACGCCGCTTCACCAATACTTGATTATGTTCGGGCTGTTCGTGTTCGTGATTGCGAGCTTTGTGATTTTGTTGATTGTGCAACGCGGACGACAACGACGAAACGCGGCGCAGGAAGAAACTGATAACAAAGCACGCGCGCCGCGCGCTTTCTTGCCCGAATGGGTCGAGTGGGTGGTGTTACTGCTGCTTGTGCCTGTGGTGGTCGCGGCGGGAGGATTGATTTTGCTCACGGTCAGTCCTGCTTTGCGTGAACAGATTGCTGGGTTACTCGGTACGGATTCGCAAAACATTAGTCTCGAGTTGCTCCAAGCGTATGCTGCGTCGTTCTTGAAAAGTCCGGGTGTTTTTGTTCTGCTTGTCGCGCTGCTTGCTGCGCTCATCGCGCTCGGACGACAGGGCTTGGAATCTGAAGCGCAGGAGGCAAGCACGCGGACGCCGATGCAAGCGAGTGTTACATTTGCGATTCTGTTGGCGCTGGTCGGATTGATTCTGACCTTTGGCGTTGAGTTTTTGTATATCCGCGATACGTTTGAAGACCGTATGAACACGGTGTTCAAACTGTATTACCAGGCATGGCTGCTGTTTGCAATGGCGGCAACATTTGGCACGTATTACATTTGGCAAACGACGCGGGGAGCAGGGCGCAGCGCGTGGCTGACTGCGTTTGGCGCGCTATTCGCGTTGAGTTTGGTGTATCCCGCGCTTGCCGTCCCGAATCGGGCGAATTATTTTGAGAGTAATCCGCAGGTGGGAATTCCGACGTTGGATGGTTGGGCGTGGGTGCAGCACGTTTATCCTGACGATTACGCCGCGATTGAATGGGTGCGCGCGAATGTGCCCGCTCAATCGGTGATTCTCGAAGCGGTGGGAGACGAGTATTCGTTTTACAATCGCGTGTCTGGCGCAACGGGGTTGCCAACGGTTTTGGGTTGGGGCGGACACGAATTGCAATGGCGCGGGAATTATGATGAGGCGGGGCCACGCGAGCGCGATGTCGCGCAGATTTATCAATCGCGCGATATAAACATGACGCGTGACTTGCTGGAAAAATATCAGGTGGATTATGTGGTCGTGGGTTCGCTGGAACGGGATAAATATGACCTGAATCAATCGCTCGTAGATAAATTTGGAAAATTGGGTGAATTGGTCTTTGAACAAGGTTCAATGCGAATTTATCATGTTGGAACGCAAGTTTCTTTTTAGTTATTGACCGACGTTACGCAGTGTTGTTTAAATACACTGCGAAATCGCGCTTTGCCCATCAGAGAGATTTCTCGCAAGGCCTGTCCCGAAGAATTGAGGGAACGGCTCGAAATGACAGTTGATGCGTAACGTGAATTGTTAATTGCTATGGCAAAATCTCGGCGTAAAAGGAAGACAAGTAAAAGCATAGCGCCAGTCGCCGCGCCGACCGTCGTGAGCGAAGAACTGCCATTGGTGACGGCGGAAGCTGAACCTGTGCCGAGCAATGGCGACACGCCGTTGGTTCAATCCATCCCGCTCGATTCGTGGAAGGAGGAATTCGTTATTGCCGAACCGGCCGCGCCGACGCTGCGCTCCATCGCCAACTCGATCACGTTGGAAATGGCGATGTATGCGGGTATTGGCATCGCCGCATTGCTTTTGCGGATCACGAGCCTTGATGCGCGTCCGCTCGCGCCGGCCGAAGCGCAGACCGCTCTGGCTGCTTGGAATTTTCTCAATGGCACAGCCGTTGGGCAATATTCAAGCGCGTTGTTGTTTACGCTCGATTGGCTCGCGTTCTTTTTGTTTGGGGCATTTGATCTCACTGCGCGGTTTTTGCCTGCGCTGTTGAGTACTAGCTTTGTCTTGATTCCCGCGTTGATGCGGAATGTTTTAGGGCGAACAGCAGCTATCATCGCCGCGCTCCTGATTGCGTTTTCACCGACGCTGATTTTCTTTGCGCGGACATTGAACGGGGCGGATTTGGCTGTTGGCGCATCGTTGACGGCTTTGATTTTGTTTTGGAAATATCGTGAATCCGCTCAAACGCGCCTTTTGTATCTTGCCGCGATTCTCGCCGCGCTCGCGCTGACGGCAGACTCGACGGCGTACACCGTGCTCGGCGCGGGCGCGCTCTATTTTGTGGTAACGTGGCTGCTCAATCGAAGAAACGCGCAGACTGTCGCGCAGTCAGAGCCAGCGGATAGCGCAAGCACGTGGCGCAATCCTGTTGTATTCGCGGGAATTCTGTTCGTTGTGGTCTATGTACTCGCTGCCACAACGTTTTTGCTCAACCGCGAGGGCCTGGGTGTCGCGTTTAACCTTTTGGGAACGTGGTTGAGCGCATTTTCATCTATTGGATCGCTCACCTCACCATTGAATCTATTGCTCGTCTATGAACCGCTGTCGCTGATCTTTGGTCTGGCGGGGTTGGTCTTGGTATTGACATTGCGCGGTGACGATGCGCGCTATATGAGATTGCTGCGGATGGTCGGTGTCGTCACGCTCCTCGCGTTTATCTGGTACTCGCTCGTAGGCGACAACTCTCCTTCGAACGTGGTCGCTATCAGTATGCCGATGACTTTGTTGGCAGGATGGTTTATTGGCAGCTTGGTGGAACGCGCAACGGAGGATATTCGCGTATCGGGTGGCGCGCGTTCGATGCTGGCGGGAGAGCTGCCTGTGTTTCTGCTGTTCTTTGTTCTTATCGTGCTGGTGTATTTGCAAATCGCATCGTTCTTGCAGCAAACCCAATTCGCGCCCACGCTCGAATCCCTATATCGCCTGTTTAATGCGGATGCAGGTCAAGTGTCGCTGACGGCAGCGGCACTCACTCTGCTGATCATATCCATCTTGCTAGCTGGCGTGTTTTTCGGATTGGGTGTATTGCTTGTCGGTATTTCGCGGATGACGACGCTGCTGGCGTTTATTATTTTGTTGGTTCTCTCTTTGGGGATGCTGCGTTCCGTGTGGCAGTTGAATTTTGACAGCAACGAACCCGTGCGCGAGTTGTTGACGCCAAGTCAGACGCCTTTGCAGATGCGCGACCTCGTAACCGATCTGGAACGCTATTCGGGCTGGCGCAACGGCGATGAACACGTGATGAGCATTGCGGCGGACTCGGCGCTTGGCGTAACGGGACGCTGGTATTTGCGGAATTTTCGGAATGTCATATGGCGAACTGACCTCGCGGGTGTCTCGGATGTGGAAGCGATTATCAACGCGGCGTCCAATACACCACCGCCCGGTAATTGGATGGGGCAGCGTTATCGAACAGGCGTCACGTGGCAGCCGAATAATTTCGGCGGACTCGAATTGTGGAAATGGTTTGTATTTCGGGATGGTGGCACCGAGAACTGGCAAAGGGCCACACTCTGGCTGACGGATAATTCAAGTGAAGGACAATAGCGGATAGCAGATGGCGGATGGTAGATAGCGAATCGCGTTTCGCGTATCGCAAATCGCGTATCGCAAAGCAATCTGAAATCTGAAATCCAAAATCCAAAATTACGATATGGCTGTACAAGTTCAAGAGCAAAAACGACAATCCATTTGGGATACACCATTGACTCTGTTCTTTCAGGTCAATTGGGATTTGGTCATTCTTATCGGTATTCTTGCAATTGCGGCAATCACGCGGTTTTATGATCTGGGAAGCGCGGCGTGGAGTCACGACGAAGCGATTCATACCAACTGGTCGAATGATTTGTATCGCGGCAGGGGATTTATTCACAATCCAACGTATCATGGACCGCTGCTGTATCACTTGACCGCGCTCGCGTTTTTCGTGCTCGGTGATAATAATTTTTCGGCGCGAACTGTACCTGTGCTGTTCGGCTTGATCTTGATTGCTGCGCCGTATTTGTTCCGTCAGTGGTTGGGGAAACGCGGCTGGATTACTACAAGTCTATTGCTCTTGATTTCGCCTGTGGTCGCGCATTACAGCCGTGTGGACCGCCATGATATTTACGTCGAGGTGTTTGTCGTTCTGATGGCGCTGGCGATTATGAAATACCTGACAACGCGTGGGGCGAATTGGCTCTATTTCGCGGCCGCGATGCTTGCTTTGGCATTTACGGCGATGGAGACCACGTTCATTTTCATGGCGTTGTTTGGCTATTTTCTCGCATCGGCATTTACCTTTGATTGGTTCCAAAAGCGCGCTCCTGATTCTAAATTGATTAATGCCGCGATAGCGGCAGTCTTTGGGCTGCCCTTTGCATTCCTCGCGGTTGCTTTGTTCCTGTTGGAAAAATTTGGATACTGGCATGATAAGCATACGGAAGAAGGCAAGAGCGCGTTCGATGTGCCGGCGTTTGACCTATTGCTCGTGCTTGGCACGTTTATAGTGCCATTGGGTTTTACTCCGCTGTTTATCAAGTATATCCTTCACAAAGACCCGACAGATTATTCCTCTGTTATTTCCATTTCAGGCAGCGCAGTAGCGCTCGTGATTTTTATTGCGATTTCTGCCGTCGTTGGGCTGTTGTGGAACTGGCGCAAGTGGCTCATTTGCGCGGCGTTGTTCTATCCAATCATGCTGGTGTTTTTCACGACGGTCTTTACGAATCCGGCGGGCATCGGTTCGGGGTTTATCGGCTCGCTTGGCTATTGGATTTCACAGCAGAACGTTCAGCGCGGAAGTCAGCCACAGTACTACTATCTGATGGTGATGCTGCCCGACTATGAATTTTTGCCGTACATCTTTGGATTGGCGGGAATCTTTTATATCCTTTGGCGGCGCAGCTGGAAGCGCGCGGCGATTTTTGCTGGTGTGCTCATCGCGCTCTTGGGAATTGAAGCGTACATTTGGTTCACGCCGGGGGTGTTGGAGTGGATGGCGACCAATTTACCACTCATTCCAGGCAAAGAGGTTGGGACATCGCAAGGAATTGACAATCCGCAAGCGCCGACGATAGACAATTTGCGCGCGGCAAACTTTACGGTTCTTCTCCTTGGTGTGTTGCTGCCGCTGTTCTTTTTCTTGGCGTATGACCCCGATGATGAATCTACGCGCTTTCCGATACTGCTCGGCGTGTGGACACTGGGGTGTCTGGTGCTCTTTTCGTGGGCGGGCGAAAAGATGCCGTGGCTCACGATGCACATGGCAATTCCCATTTCGTTCCTTGCGGGCTATTTTATGCAAGACCTATTAAATATCGAATGGCGTAATGTGCTTCAGCGCGGCGGCTTGTTGATGGCGATTGTATTTGCGCTGGGCTTGCTAGTGTTTGCGTTTCAATTCTTTTTCGGACCCGCGCCACTGTCTGGCACACCGCTGGATGAGCAAGCGCGGCAAGCAAGCACAATCATTTCCATTCTCATCATCGGCGCGTGCGCCGGGGTGGTCGTCTATTTCGCCATGTCTATCGGTTTGAATAATGCGCTGCGTGTGCTCGCTGTCACCGTATTTGGGATTCTGGCTTTGTTCACCATCCGAACGACGGCGAGCGCAGCGTACTATAACAAGGACATGGCGACGGAAAAAATTGTGTACGCGCAAGGCACGCCCGACGTACCCGCAGCGATGGCAGAAATTGAAGAGCTCTCACGGCGCTTGTGCGCGCAGGAGCAACCCGGTGCCAAACCCAAGCTCAATTGCGACAATGGCACCATCAAGGTCGCGTATGATGATGACTCGTCGTGGCCCCTCGTCTGGTATCTGCGGAATTATCGAAATCAACAATATTACGGCAAGTCGCCCGGTGCGCCGTTCGACGCCGAAGTTGTGATTGTTGGCGATGCGAATGAACAGGCGGTCAAACCGTTTCTCGGCAACCGCTATATAAAACGCCAGATGCGCCTTGTGTGGTGGCCTGATGAAGGCTATAAGGATTTGAACTGGAAGAAATTGTTTGGTGGTACGGATGATAAAGGGAATCACATTCCCGGTGTCTTGGAACCGGAGAATTTCAAAAAGCTCATTCGCGATTCATGGTTCTATCACGATTCCAATGAAGATGTGAGTAATATGTCGTATGTGCATCGCTTTTCGATGTACGTACGAAAAGACGTAGCGAGCTTGTTGTGGCAGTATTCCGGAATCGTGCCGCCCGCTGCCGCAAATACACCTGACCCGTACCTCGACAAGTACATTCAAGGCTTGCAGGCGCAAGCGGTCATCAATGGAACGACGAGCGAATTTAATAACCCCAAGAATATGGCGTTAGCGTCCGATGGTACGCTATACATTCTGGATACGAACAATCATCGCGTGCAAAAATTTGATGCCGCGCATAATCTGGTCAAGGAATGGGGTTCGCAAGGCGATGCGCCGGGGCAATTCAATGAACCTTGGGGGATTGCCGTTGCCAAAGATGGCTCGGTCTATGTTGCGGATACGTGGAATCATCGCATCCAAAAGTTCGACAAAGATGGAAACTTTATCTTGATGTGGGGCACGTTCGGCGATGTCGGCACCGATTATGAAAGTAATCTGTTGGAGATGTATGGCCCGCGTTCGATTGCGGTAGATGCGGATGGAAACCTGTGGGTGGTGGATACCGGAAACGAACGCGTCATTTCGTTTAGCCCGGATGGACAACCGCTGGATGTGCATGGCGGCACGGGCGCAGAGGTTGGACAATTCCTTGAACCTGTGGGGATTGCGATTGATAAAAATGGGAATTTCTATGTCGCGGACACGTGGAACCGTCGCATTCAGGTCTTTGACTCATCTTTCCAACCGACGCGTCAGATTGATGTGGAAGCATGGGACTCGCAGTCCGTCGTGAATAAACCGTACATTGCCGTGGATACAGAGGGCAATATTTACGTGACCGACCCCGAAGGGTATCGCATCATCAAGTACTCGAATGACGGCAAAGTGCGAGCAGTCTGGGGAGCGGCGGGCAGTGACCTCGCAGGAATGCAGCTGCCAACCGGAATTGTGCTTGATACGCAGAATAATGTTTACGTAGCAGATTCGGGGAACAATCGAATTCTTGAATACGCTCCAGTAAAGCAGTGAGTAAAGACCCGAAGGGTTTCTCCCGCCGTTTTGCGGTGCACAAACCACTTCGGGTCTTTACTTATGGTGTAACACCCACAAACGAAGTTGCAATATCACGCGCGAGTGGCATGAGTTTCAGCGAATCGGCGGAATTGCCGGTGACTGTAACCGCATAGGCATCGCCCGAATCGAGCAGATACAAGTATTGAACGCCGCGCAGGGTCGTCAAGTTTCCACTATTGTCCACGAGCGATACGTCATATATCACCGATGCGGCGTTGATGCCGTTCACCTTCAATGGCGCTTGTACCTCGACTACTTTTGCGCCGCGTACGACATTTGGCAAGGCATCGGCGTACGATTTAGCAAAGGATTGAATGTTGTTCGTGCCTTCGAGCGTCAAACGCGCTACTGATACATTCTGCTCAATCGGCTCGTGCGCCTTTTCTGTCGCGTAAAAGATAAATGATTTGTATTGTCCCGATTCGAGGAGTGTTCGCAGTTGCTCGGCGAGAGGCGGATTGCTGTTTTGGGCGGCAGCAATTGCGTTTTTCAATTCCGCTTCTTGCAGTTTGACCTCTTGCCACGAATCGGGCAGCGCGATTTGAAACGACGAGCGGCTGTATAGTGACCAACCGGGCGGTGGGGTGGGGACAATTATGTTCTGACGCGCGGGAGTTGTTGGAACAATCGTGGAGGGAGGATTGGGGACTGCGGTTTCATTTCCGCCGCACGCCGCGAGAAAAATCAGGGTACATACAGCAAGCAGCCCAAGCTTGCGCGTCACGCCTTGCTCCACTCCAGCCCCATCGGTCCGGTGTATTCCACATCAGGTCGAATGAGCCGATTATCGGCGGCTTGCTCCAAAATATGCGCGGTCCAGCCAGCGGTGCGGCTCGCTGCGAAGGTTGCGGTGAATAAATCGCGCGGCAGACCGACCGCGTTCATCACGGCGGCAGAATAGAATTCGACATTGGTATAAAGCCGCTGCGCGGGCTTGGTCTCGTGCAAAATCTCTAGCCCCTTGTCCTCTACCGTCTGTGCAAGTTTGAATAGGTTGGGGTCGCTGTAGGTGCGCGCAATTTCGCGAAGGATCTCCGCGCGTGGGTCGGTGGTCTTGTACACACGATGCCCAAAGCCCATCAGTCGTTCTTTGCGCGCCAATGCACTGCGAATCCACGCTTCAGCATTCTCTGGTGTGCCTACTGCATCGAGCATATCTAGCACTTTGCTCGGCGCGCCCCCGTGCAATGGACCTTTTAGTGCGCCTACAGCGGCTGTGACTGCCGAATACAAATCGCTGCCCGTCGAAGTGACGACACGCGCCGTAAACGTGCTGGCATTCATACCGTGATCGGCGAGCAGGACAAGGTAGGCGTTAATCATTTTGCGCTGCGCGTCGGTGGGTTCTTGTCCGCTCATCATGTATAAATAATTACTGCCGTGATCGAGATTGGCGCGAGGCGGGATGGGTTCAAGTCCTTGGCGCAGACGATGGAATGTGGCAATGACAGTTGCGACTTGGGCGGTGAGCGCGAGCGCGTGGTCAATGTCAATATTCGTACCGGGCGTCGCCGCGCCGATGGCGGAAACGCCGGTACGCAATGCGTCCATCGGTTCTGTGCTGCGTGGGAGGTCACGCAAAATCGTTTGCGCCGCGTTCGGCAAGGCGCGGTGCTGTGCCATTTGGTGGCGCAGTGTCTTGGTTTCCTCTAGCGATGGCTTGTGGCCGTACCATAATAAATAAGCAATTTCTTCAAACGTCGCATTGCGGGCTAGGTGTTCAATCGCATACCCGCGATATACGAGCTGTCCTTTTTCCCCTTCGACCAAGCTCAAATTCGTCGTGCCGATAACAACATTTTGCAATCCTTTGGCTGCCATAGCGTCCTCCAGTACACGCGATTGTATATCACATCGCACAACCCCGCAACGAGCTTTTTCGTCGAATAGAATTCGACGGCTAAACTGCGAAAAAACAAACAACTTATAGACAACGGTTGGCGAAATGCAATTGCCCGCGCAACGACCTTGTGCCGCCCTATTAGCTAGAGTATAATCTTTGCTCGCATCTTGAACGTGGAGACGTGTTGTGAAATTACATGAACATCAGTCGAAAGAAATTTTTGCGCGTCACGGAATTCCAATTCCCAGGGGCAAAGTAGCATACGACGCGGAATCCGCGCGTGACATTGCAAAACAGATTGGGCAGCCGGTTGTCGTTAAAGCACAAGTGTTGGTCGGTGGACGCGGCAAAGCGGGCGGTGTGAAACTCGCGCAGACGCCCGACGAAGCGGAAAAACAAGCGAGCGCGATTTTGGGCATGGATATCAAGGGGTTGCCGGTACGCAAAGTGTTGATTGACCCGGCGGTGTCGGCAAAATCTGAAGTGTATCTCGGCATCGTGATTGACCGAGCGCAAGGCGCACCGGTCATTATTGCATCCTCCGCAGGCGGGATGGAAATTGAAGAAGTTGCGCGAGTCTCACCGGAGAAAATCATCCGCGAAACGATTGACCCGGTTCTCGGCTTGCAGCCGTTTGAAGCGCGCGAACTTGGCTATGGTATCGGTCTCGATAAAAAACTCGTTCCTGAATTTACGAAAATCGCGCTGGCACTGTATCGCGTGTTTGTGGAAACTGACGCGTCGCTGGTTGAAATCAATCCCTTATTTATTACGAATGACCAGAAGTTGGTTGCGGCAGACGGTAAGCTGGTCATTGACGACAGCGCGCTGGACCGACATCACGATTTGGAAATGCTGCGCGACGCGGATGAAGAAACGCCCGCCGAACGCGAGGCGCGCAAGGCAGGATTGTCATTCGTCAAGCTCGATGGGAACATTGGCTGCATGGTAAATGGGGCAGGGCTGGCGATGGCGACGATGGATGTGATTAAATTTTATGGCGGCGAGCCAGCGAATTTTCTTGACATTGGCGGTGGCGCGCGAGCGGACAAAGTGGCGGCGGCGCTACGTATCATTCTGTCCGACCCGAATGTGGAAGCAGTTTTGTTGAATATCTTTGGCGGCATTACGCGCGGCGATGAAGTGGCGCGTGGAATTGTCGAGGCGCTGAATCAAGTCAAGACCGATGTGCCGATGGTGGCGCGCATTGTGGGGACGAATGCGGAAGAAGGTCGCCAGATTCTTGCCAGCGCGCATTTGCGAACCGCCGAGTCGCTCGAAGAAGGCGCGCGCATTGCGGTAGAGATTGCTAAGAGTCGCTAACAAAATGAAAGACGAATTTCGTAGGAGAGTAAAATATAACTGATTTCGCTGCTCCGCTTACAACAAATAGCCATTTTGCTAGCGACTCTAAAGAGAGACACGATGGACATCAATCCTGAAGCCGTCCGTGAGGAAGCGGTGGGCTATTTGCGTGACCTTCTGCGTATCAACACAGTTAACCCGCCGGGCAACGAAATTTACGCATGTCAGTATATCGCCGGTGTTCTTGCGCGCGAAGGCATTGAATGTACGATTATCGAGTCCGCACCGGAGCGGGGGAATTTGGTTGCGCGTTTGCGCGGAAATGGTCAGGCG
>Ga0070741_10003382_pt1 | contig 39789 bp, 33 predicted proteins | sample Coa_R1_4_FD_66440 | JGI IMG/M metagenome (GOLD analysis project Ga0070741, IMG submission 66440) | Surface soil microbial communities from Centralia Pennsylvania, which are recovering from an underground coalmine fire - Coalmine... | ecosystem: Environmental > Terrestrial > Soil > Unclassified ...
CCGCGTATTCCCGGCGCGCTGGCTCGGTCACAGGGCCCCCTTTCCGGTGCGTGGTTCGGTAACACCGGTTTTGAGGCAACCCCTTCCGTTTCGGTAACACTTGTTCTGAGGGTGATCGCATGCTTGACAAGCCGGGCCCGCCCGGGCACAATGCGCGCCACATGTACGGAGTCGGGATCCGGCACCAGAACCTGCTACTGACCTAGGCGCGCGCCCCCGCGGCGCGCGCCCAAAGCCTCTTCGGTTGTCTCGGAGAGGCTTTTTTGTTTCCACCCACAGGAGGCGTTCATGGCTCGATCGGCGGGTGCACCACCCCAGATGCCGTTTCACCACTACCGCGCGTTCCCTCCGATCCCGCTGCCGGATCGGACGTGGCCGTCCCGGGTCATCTCCCGGGCGCCGCGCTGGTGCAGCGTGGACCTGCGGGACGGCAACCAGGCCCTGATCGACCCGATGGACCCGCCGCGGAAGCGCCGGATGTTCGACCTGCTGGTGCGCTGCGGCTTCAAGGAGATCGAGGTCGGCTTCCCCGCCGCGTCCCAGCCCGACTTCGACTTCGTCCGCCAGCTGATCGAGGAGGACCTGATCCCGGACGACGTGATGATCCAGGTGCTCACCCAGGCCCGGCCCGAGCAGATCGAGCGCACGTTCGAGTCGCTGCGCGGCGCCCCCCGGGCCCTCGTCCACCTCTACAACTCCACCTCCACCCTGCAGCGCCGGGTGGTCTTCGGCCTGGACCGTGCCGGCATCATCGACATCGCGGTGCGCGGGGCCCGGAAGTGCCTGGAGCAGGCCGCCCGCATCCCGGAGACCGACGTGCACTTCCAGTACTCGCCGGAGAGCTTCACCGGCACCGAGCTCGACTTCGCGGTGGAGATCTGCGAGCGGGTGATGGACGTGTGGCGGCCGACCCCGGAGCGGCCGGTCATCCTGAACCTCCCCGCCACCGTGGAGATGGCCACCCCGAACGTCTACGCGGACCAGATCGAGTGGTTCCTGCGCCACGTGAGCCGGCGGGATTCGCTGGTGCTGTCGCTCCACCCGCACAACGACCGCGGCACCGCGGTGGCCGCCGCCGAGCTCGCGGTGCAGGCGGGCGCCGACCGGGTGGAGGGCACCCTCTTCGGCAACGGCGAGCGCACCGGCAACGTGGACGTGGTCACCCTCGCCCTCAACCTGTTCAGCCAGGGGGTGGACCCGCAGCTCGACTTCTCCGACATCGACGAGGCCCGGCGCATCGTCGAGCACTGCAACCGGCTCCCGGTGCATCCGCGCCATCCCTACGTCGGCGACCTCGTGTACACCGCGTTCTCGGGCTCGCACCAGGACGCGATCAAGAAGGGCTTCGAGGCCCTCGGCAAGCGCTACGACGTCTGGGAGGTCCCGTATCTGCCCATCGATCCGCACCACGTGGGCCGCAGCTACGAGGCGGTGATCCGGGTCAACAGCCAGTCCGGCAAGGGCGGGGTCGCCTACATCATGAAGTACGAGCACGGCCTCGATCTGCCGCGGCGGCTGCAGATCGAGTTCTCGGCGGTCATCCAGAAGATGGTCGAGCAGAGCGGCACCGAGATCAGCCCCGGCGAGATCTGGACCGCGTTCGAGGCTACCTACCTGACCCGCGAGGAGCCGCTGGCCCTGCTGCACCACCCCACCGTCACCACCGCGGGCGAGTCGGGCGAGACCAGCGTCGAGGCGGTGCTGCGGGTCTCGGGGGCGGAGCGCCGGGCCAAGGGCTCGGGCAACGGGCCCATCGCGGCCTTCGTGGACGCCGTGCAGCGGGACGCCGGCATCGAGGTCGCGGTGCTCGACTACCACGAGCACGCCATCGGGGAGGGCGCGGGGGCGGCCGCGGCGGCCTACGTGGAGGTGCGCGTGGGCAACGGGCGGCCCCGGTGGGGTGTGGGCGTCCATGGGAACATCGTCACCGCGTCCCTGCGCGCGGTGGTGAGCGCCATCAACCGGGAGGCGGCGGGCGCGTGATAGGCTAGCCGGTAGCCGCCGGAGGGCGCCATGAGACTGCGCATCCTGGGAATCGTGCTGGCGGGGGGAAAGGGCACGCGGCTCTATCCCCTGACCAAGGAGCGCGCCAAGCCCGCGGTGCCCTTCGGCGGCAAGTACCGCATCATCGACTTCGTCCTCAGCAACTTCGTCAACTCCGGCATCCACTCGGTCTACGTCCTCACCCAGTTCAAGAGCCAGTCGCTCCTGCAGCACCTGGCCGACGGCTGGCAGTTCGGCGGGCTCCTGAAGGACCACTTCATCATCCCGGTCCCGGCCCAGATGCGGTCGCCGGGCGAGACCTGGTACCGGGGCACCGCGGACGCCATCTACCAGAACGCGAACCTGATCGAGCAGTCCGATCCGCACCTGGTCGCGATCTTCAGCGCCGACCACATCTACCGGATGAACGTCGCCAGCATGATCGCGTTCCACGAGCAGAAGCGGGCCGAGGTCACGGTGGCCGCGATCCCGGTGGAGCGGCGCTGCGCGGCCGACTTCGGGGTGGTCGAGACCGCGCGCGACGGGCACATCATCGGCTTCCACGAGAAGCGGGCCGACGCGCCGGCCATGCCGGGCGACCCGGACCACGTCTTCGCCTCGATGGGCAACTACATCTTCTCGACGCGCACCCTGCTGCGCGAGCTGTACGCGGACGCGGCCCGCGAGAACAGCACCCACGACTTCGGGCGCGACGTGCTGCCGCGGCTGGTGAACCGGGTGGACATGTTCGCCTACGACTTCCAGACCAACCAGATCCCGGGCGAGCCGGCGAACGCGAGCGCCTACTGGCGCGACGTGGGGACGCTCGACGCGTACTACGAGGCCCACATGGATCTGCGGTCGGTGAGCCCGGCGCTCAACCTCTACAACCGGGAATGGCCGCTGCGCACCGCCAGCTACGCGGATCCCCCCGCCAAGTTCACCTTCGACGACGAGGGCCGCCGCGGCCAGGCCATCGACTCGGTGGTCTCGGGCGGCTGCATCCTGGCCGGCGGCATGGTGCGCAACTCGGTGCTGGGCCGCCACGTGCGCGTACACACCGGCGCGGTGGTGGAGGACTCGGTGATCCTCGACAACTGCGACATCGGCCGCCGGGCCCGCGTCCGCCGCGCGATCCTGGACAAGAACGTCCGCATCCCGGAGGGCGGCACCATCGGCTACGACCTGGATGAGGACAAGCGCCGCCACCACGTGACCGAGTCCGGCATCGTGGTGGTGGAGGGCCTGCGCTCCTCGGTGGACATCTCCGCGATCGTGGTCTGAGACCGCCGACCCCGAACCACCACGCGCCGCCGATGGGGGGGTACGACCACATCACGATCGACCGGCGGTGGCAGGGCTACTGGGACCGCGCGAAGACCTTCGCGACCCCCACCGACCGTACGCGCCCGAAGTACTACGTGCTGGACATGTTCCCGTACCCTTCCGGCGACGGCCTCCACGTCGGCCATCCCAGGGGCTACACCGCCACCGATGTCGTCGCTCGAGCCAAGCGCATGATGGGCTTCAACGTCCTGCGCGTCATGGGCTGGGACAGCTTCGGGCTTCCGGCCGAGCGGCAGGCCGAGCGGGAGGGCGCGGATCCGGCCACGATCGCCGCCCGCAACGCGGCCACGTTCAAGCGCCAGCTCCGCATGCTCGGGCTCTCCTACGACTGGTCACGGGAGCTGACGACCAGCGATCCCCGCTACTACCGGTGGACGCAGTGGATCTTCGAGCTCTTGCTCGAGCGTGGTCTCGCGTACCGGGCACGAGCGGCGGTCAACTTCTGCCCGGCCCTCGGGACCGTGCTGGCCAACGAGGAGGTCCACGACGGCAAGTACATCGAGACGGGCGACCCGGTCGAGAAGCGGTCGATGACACAATGGATGCTGCGCATCACCGCCTACGCCGACCGCTTGCTGGACGATTTGGACGGACTCGACTGGCCGGCCGGCACTCTCAAGATGCAGCGCGATTGGATCGGCCGGTCACGCGGCGCCCACGTGACGTTCGGACTGGTCGAGGGCGGCGAATCCGTCACCGTCTTCACCACGCGCCCCGACACGCTCTTCGGCGCCACCTGTCTCGTGCTCGCCCCGGAGCACCCGCTTGCGGATCGGATCACCGCGCCCGCGCAACGCGCGGCGGTCGACGCCTACCGTGAACGGACGGCCCGCCGGAGCGACCGCGAGCGGACCGCCGATGCCGCGAGCGGTCCGAAGACCGGTGTGTCGACGGGAGCCTACGCGGTCAACCCGGTCAACGGCGCCCACCTTCCGGTCTGGCTGGCGGACTACGTCCAGGCGAGCTACGGCTTCGGGGCGATCTTCGCCTGCCCCGCCCACGACGAGCGCGACTGGGCCTTCGCGAGGACGTTCGGCCTGCCGATCGTCGAGGTCGTGACCGGCGGCCACGTCGACCTCGAGCCCTACGTCGGCGACGGCCCGCACGTGAACAGCCGCTTCCTGAATGGGCTCGGCGTCGAGCGGGCGAGCGAGCGGATGATCGCCTGGCTCGAGACGAACGGGCGCGGCGAGCGCGCCGTCTCCTACCGGTTGCGCGACTGGCTCTTCTCTCGCCAGCGCTACTGGGGCGAGCCGTTCCCGACCATCGAAACGGTCGACGGGACCGTCAAGTGCGTGCCGCGGGAGCAGCTCCCGGTCCGCCTGCCCGCGCTCGAGCGCTACGGGCCGACGCCCGACGGCCAGCCGCCGCTCGCGCGCGCCCGGGGGTGGCTGGACACTCTCGACCCCGAGACCGGCCAGCCGGCGCGCCGCGACACGAATACGATGCCCCAGTGGGCGGGGTCCTGCTGGTACTACCTGCGGTTCCTGTCGCCGCAGCGGGACGATGTCGGCTGGGATCCCGGCGAGGAGCGCTACTGGATGCCCGTGGACCTGTACGTGGGCGGCGCCGAGCACGCGACGCTGCACCTGCTCTACGCGCGCTTCTGGCACAAGGTGCTGTACGATGCCGGGCTCGTCTCCACCAAGGAGCCGTTCCCGCGCCTGATCCACCAGGGGATGATCCACCGCCGATCGTTCCGCGACGCGCGTGGCAAGTACCGCCACGAGCGCGAGGTCGAGCAGCGGAACGGCGTCTGGTTTCTGGCGGGAACCGACGATCCGGTCGCGGTGGCGACCGAGAAGATGTCGAAGTCCAAGTACAACGTCGTCAACCCCGACGACATCTGCGCGGCGTACGGCGCCGACGCGATGCGGCTCTACGAGCTGTTCATGGGGCCACTCGAGGCGGGAACCGACTGGGAGACCTCCGGGGTTGCGGGCACGCGACGGTTCCTCGATCGCGTCTGGCGGCTGGTCGCCGAGCCCCGCGCGGCCTCGCCGAGCGACGCCGAGGCCGGGGCCTCCCCTTCCCACCGGGAGCTCGAGCGCACGCTGCACGCCGCGATCAAGAAGGTGACCGAGTCGATCACCGATCTCAGATTCAACACCGCCATCGCCGAGATGATGGTCTTCGTCAACGAAGCCACGAAGGCGGCGACCGTCCCGCACGAGTGGCGCGAGACGTTTGTGAAGATCCTGTCACCCTTCGCTCCGCATCTGGCCGAGGAGCTCTGGCGGCGGCTCGGTCATTCGGGGACGATCGCGTACGAGGCGTGGCCCGCCTACGATGAAGCGAAGCTTGCACGCGACACGATGATCATCGCGGTACAGGTCGGCGGCCGGGTGCGCGGACAGGTCGAGGTCCCCGTCGACGCGAGCGCGGCGACCGTCATCGCGGCGGCGCGCGCCGAGCCGGCGGTGCAGCGCGCGCTCGCCGGGCGGGCGATCACCCGCGAGGTCTACGTGCCGGGCCGGCTGGTCAGCCTCGTCGTGCCCGGGTCGGGCTAGTAACCCTTCTGCTTGTCGATCAGGGCCAGCAGCGGCCGGCCGTCGCGCCGGCGCTCGAGGTTCTCGCAGAAGGTGGCGATGACCCGGCCGGCGCGGCGGGGCGAGCCGCCCGCGGTGTGCGGGGTCACGATGGCCCGCGGATGCCGCCAGAGCGGGTGCCCCTCCGGCAGCGGCTCCGGATCGGTGACGTCGAGGCCCACCGCGAAGATCAGCCCCTCGTCGAGCGCGGCCAGCACGTCCTCGCCCCGGACGATCTCGCCGCGGGTGACGTTGATGAGGATCGCGCCCCGCTTCATCTGGAGAAAGCGCTCGCGGGTGAAGAGATGGTGGGTCGCCTTGGTGAGCGGCAGGCCGATCACCACCACGTCGGAGGCGCCCAGCAGATCCGCGAGCCGGTCCGCCGGCCAGATCGCCTCCACCCCGGGCTCGGGGTCGACCCGCTCGATATCCACGCCCAGCACCCGCATGCCGAAGCCCACCGCGCGCCGGGCCACCGCACGGCCGGTGCCCCCGAAGCCCACGACGCCCATCGTCTGCTCGTAGAGCTCGCGCTGGTGCACGCGGATCGGCTCGCGCAGCGCGTAGTCCGGGGTGCGGATCGCGGTGTGCAGCCCGCGGGTGAGGGCCAGGAGCAGCGCGAAGGCGTGCTCGGCCAGGTGGATGCCGACCTCGCCCTTCTCGCTCGCCAGCGGCACGTCGCGGTTGATCAGCTCGGGGGTGAGGATGCTGTCGACGCCCGCGCCGATCGAGTGGTAGTACACGAGCCGCGTGGCCAGGGGGAAGAGCTCGGGGTGCACCCGGCCGAAGATCACGTCGGTGTCGGGCAGCTCGCGTCGCTGCGCCGCCTTGTCCTTCGCCTCCACGATGCGGGCCCCGGGCCCCGCCGCGGCCAGGATGCGGGCGCGGTCCGCCTCCGTGAGGCCGGCGACGATGAGGTTGGGGACGAAGAGGATCTTCACGACCGCAGCTCGGGGATCACCCACTTGGGCGCGCGGCCGGCGGCCACCCGCTGGATGTTGTCGAAGCCGTTGCGGAAGCGTGCGGTCCAGTTCTCCCACGTGGGGCCCGCGGAGTGCGGGGTCAGCGTGACGTTGGGCAGCCGGAAGAGCGGGTGGTCCTTGGCCGGCGGCTCCTCCACCAGCACGTCCAGCCCCGCCGCCGCCAGCTGGCCGCTCGTGAGCGCCTGGCAGAGCGCGGCCTCGTCCACCACCGGGCCGCGGCAGGTGTTGATCAGAATCGCGCCCGGCTTCATCTGGGCGAACTCGGCCGCGCCCAGCAGGTGGCGGGTGGAGTCGTCGAGAGGCACGTGCAGGCTCACCACGTCGGAGGTGCGCAGCAGCTCGGGCAGCAGCACGAAGCGGACGCCGAGGGCGTCCTCCTCCGCCTCGGTGAGGCGGGCGATGTCGTAGTACTGCACGGTCATGTCGAAGGCGGCGGCCCGGCGGGCCACCTTCTTGCCGATGTTGCCGAGCCCGACGATGCCGAGGGTGCGGCGCGAGAGCTCGTACACCCGCTGATCGTCGAAGCCGCCCACGCGCCACTTGCCGGCCACCACGTCGTTGTGGAACTTCACCAGTCGCTTGAGCACGGCCAGGATCAGCATGATGGTGTGCTCGGCCACCGCGATCGCATTGGCCCCGCCGTTGTTGGACACCGGCACGCCCGCCTTGCGCGCGGCCTCGATGTCCACCCGGTCGTAGCCGGCGGAGAGCAGCTGGACCAGTCGGAGGTTGGGCGCGGCGCGGAAGAACTCGCCGCCCATCTGGCGGGCCAGGCCCAGGTAGTACTCGGCCTGCCCGGCCGCGGCGTAGAACTCGGGCGTGCCGAAATCGGCGACGAGCAGCTCGAAGCCGGCCGGGGTGAGCGAGCGCGCGATCTCCATGACCGCGTCGGACTGCGGGGGCGCGAAGAGGATCTTGGTGGCCATGGCTATCGCTCCGCGAGGGGGATGGTGGCGGTGAGGCAGGGCGCGTCGCCGTGCACCCGGGTGGTGTGGCCCTTGCCGGTGGTGTCCTCCACCAGGCGCGCGTCGCCGGGTCCGAAGAGGTGCTTGGAGCCGTCGCCCAGCCCGATCTCGAGCTGGCCGGACAGGATGATCACGAACTGGCGCCGCGGCGCGGGATGCCAGTCGATGAAGTTGCCGACCGGGCTCTCCCGGAAGGAGATCTGGGTGGCGGCGATGCCCCTGGTCCAGGCGGCCGCGCGCGCGAGATCGACGGGCTCGATGTGCGACTGGCCATCGGCGCCGGTGTAAAGACGGAATGTCTTCATGAGCCCTCCTCGGTGACGAGCGCGCGGATTATAGCGCCGGGCGCCGGAGGGGGCCACCCGGGCGCTTCACTCACCGCCCGCCCGCGCCGCGAGCCGACTTCACCAGCCCTGGTGGTGGTGGTGCCAGCCGCCGCCCACCGGGACGGGCAGGATGCAGGCCTGGGCGCCGAACACCACCGACCGGCCTTCCACGGGGCGATTCCGCACGTCGCGACGTACGACGGCGGGTTTACACCATCCGTATCGGGGGGCTATCATCGGCCCCACGTCGACCCGGGAGGGGCGGCTCCATGCGACGGCTGTTCGGTGCGCTCGTCGTCATCGCGTCGATGCTGGGCCCGGCTCCGTCCGGGATGGCGCAGCCGGCTGCCCCGCCGCCCGCCGGCCAGATGACGTGGGCGGTGCACTTCACGCTGGCCCCCCGCTGGCTCGATCCCGCCGAGACCGAGGGCTCGATCACGCCCTTCCTCACGCTCTACGCGGTCCACGACGCGCTGCTCAAGCCGATGCCGTCGGGCCCCATCGCGCCGAGCCTCGCCGAGTCCTGGACCGTCTCGACCAGCGGGCTCGTCTACGACTTCGTCCTCCGGGCCAACGCGCGCTTCCACAACGGCGAGCGCGTCACCGCGGAGGACGTGAAGTTCTCCTTCGAGCGATACCACGGCGCCAACGCGGCGCTGCTCAAGGAGCGCGTCCACGAGGTCCGCGCGGTGGACGCGCGCCGGGTGCAGTTCCACTTGAAGGAGCCGTGGGCCGACTTCATCACCTTCTACGGCACCACCGCGACCAGCGCGGGCTGGGTGGTGCCGAAGAAGTACGTGGAGCAGGTCGGCGACGAGGGCTTCAAGAAGGCCCCGATCGGCGCGGGCCCCTACCGGGTGGTCGCGTTCACGCCCGGGGTGGAGCTGCAGCTCGAAGCCTTCGCCGGCTACTGGCGGAGGACGCCGCACGTCAAGCGCCTGGTCTTCCGGAGCCTGCCCGATGAGATCACCCGCGCCGCCGCGCTCAAGCGGGGCGACGTCGACATCGCCTACTTCCTCAACGGGCCCGTCGCGGAAGAAGTGCGCCGCACCTCCGGCCTCCGGTTGATGGCGGTCCGGAGCAACACCGTCTTCTTCCTCGACTTCCGCGGGCAGTGGGAGGCGGGCTCGCCGTGGCAGGACCAGCGCGTGCGCACCGCGGCGAGCCTCGCCATCGATCGCAAGGCGATGAACGACGCCGAGCAACTGGGCTTCGCCGGCCTCACCGGCAACGTGGTACCGCGCGCGCTCGAGTTCGCGCTGGCGATCGAGCCCGATCCCTACGATCCGGCGCGGGCCCGGCGGCTGCTCGCGGAGGCCGGCTTCCCGCGCGGCGTCGACGCGGGCGACTTCACCATCGCCCCGCCCTACGAGGGCGCGGGCGAGGCCATCGCGAACTACCTCGCCGCGGTCGGCATCCGGGTGAAGATCCGCACGATGGAGCGCGCCGCCTTCTTCTCCTCGTGGCCCCAGGGCAAGCTCAAGGGCCTGGTGTTCGGCGGGCTCGGGCCCGCCGGCAACGCGGCCACGCGTCTGGCCCTCCTGGCCGTGAAGGGCGGCCCCTACACCGCGGGGATGCTGCCGGAGGTCCAGGACCTCTATGACCGGCAGGCGCACGAGCGCGACCGCAAGAAGCGCGAGGAGCTGCTGCACCAGATCCAGCGCATCCTCTTCGAGAGGAAGGTCTTCGCCCCGATCTGGGAGAACGGCTTCATCCGCGGGGTGGGCCCCCGCGTCGAGGAGCCGGCGCTGGCCCTGATCCCGTCGTTTCCCTACTCCGCCCCGTACGAGGACGTGCGCCTCAAGCCGTGAGGAGAATCCCATGCGCTACGAGATGATCTCGGCCGACTGTCACCTCGACCTCTGCTGGCTGCCGCCGGACCTCTTCACCGCGAACGCGGCGCCCGCGCTCCGCGACCGCATGCCCCACGTGGTGGAGAGCCCGAAGGGCCCCACCTGGGTCACGAAGAAGGGCGCCAACCTCGGCCTGGTCAACGGCATGGGCTCGGCGGGGCGCGAGTACGTGCCCGGGCGCATCCACCGCGCCGACCGCATGGCCAAGACCGGCCTCTACGCGGACGGCAAGAAGGGCATCCGGCGGCTCACCGATCCCGAGCTGCGCCTGCGCGACCAGGACCGGGACGGGGTGCAGGCGGAGGTGCTCTACGGCATCCTCGGCGCCACCGGGCGCATGAACGACGGGGAGGCGGTGGTCGAGGTGATCCGCATCTACAACGAGTGGCTCGCCGACTTCTGCTCGACGCACCCCGAGCGCTTCGCGGGCCTCGCCGCGATCCCCAACGCGCCCATCGACGCGGCCATCGCGGAGGTGGAGCGCGTGGCCAAGCGCGGGGTGGTGCGCGGGCTCGACATCGCCAACTCCGCCGACCTCACCCCGCTCTGGGATCCCTACTGGAATCCGCTCTGGGAAGTGATCCAGACCAGCGGGCTGCCGCTGCACTTCCACACCATCGGCAGCCGCCTGCCCGACGATCTGCAGAAGCTGGTGCACGTGGGCTCCGATCCCTCGCGCGCGCCCGCCGACATGCCTGCGGAGGCGCGCAAGGCCGCGCGCATCGCCTTCGCCACCCACATCACCGGCTTCCAGATCAACATGGCCAACATCCTGATGGCCATGATCTACGGCGGCGTGCTGGAGCGCTTCCCCCGCCTGCGGGTGGTGCTGGGCGAGGCCGGCATCGGCTGGATCCCGTACGTCCTCTGGCGCATGGACGGCGAGTGGGAGGACCAGTTCAAGGATCTCTCGCTCACGATGCCGCCCAGCGAGTACTGGAAGCGCCAGGTGTGGGCCACCTACCAGACCGATCCGGTGGGCGTGAAGCTGCTCGAGGAGCTGGGACCGGACAAGGTGATGTGGGGCTCGGACTTCCCGCACCCCGACGGCGTATGGCCGGACTCGAAGGAGTACGTGGCCCGCGAGCTCGGCCACCTCCCCGCCGAGATCCGACGCAAGATCGTCTGCGACAACGCCGCCCGCCTCTACAGCTTCGTGTAGCCGTTCCCGGAACACGCGCCGCCGCGCAGCATGGAGCCCGCGCACCGGATCCGCGGCTCCGCGAGGCCGACGGGGCGGGCCCAACCAGATCGGCACCTCCAAGGGCAGGACCGGAGCGACGGGAACGGCCAGGATCGTAGATGATGGCCATAGAACACGTAAGTGGCTACCGTTAAAGTAAAAAATTTTTATGTCTCTACCTCGTTGACACAGCCCAGATCTGAAAGATACTTTGTATCTACAGGAGGCATCCCATGCAAGTCGCGCTTAGGAAGTGGGGGCATAGTGTCGCGATCCGTATTCCGCGCAACGTAGTCCAGGCGGCCCACTTGGCCGTGGATGACGTTGTGGAGGTGCGCGAGGAATCCGGCCGTGTCGTCATTGAGCCTCTGAGACGGAAGGTCTATGACCTGTCGGAACTCGTAAGCGGGATCACGGCGGCGAATCGCCATGAGCCTGTCGATTTCGGGCCCGCTGTCGGAAATGAGGTTTGGTAGTTGGCGCGGTCGTATGTCCCGGAAGCCGGGGATATTGTCTGGATGCAGTTCAACCCGCAGGCGGGGCATGAGCAAGCTGGGCACCGCCCAGCTCTCGTGCTGACGCCCGCGGGCTACAATGAGCGCTCGGGCCTCATGCTGTGTTGTCCGCTCACCACGCAGGTCAAGAACTATCCATTCGAGGTGCAGGTCGGCAAGCAACCGAGCGTGGTACTAGCCGATCAAATCAAGAGTGCAGATTGGCGAGCCCGTGGGGCTCAGCGGAAGGGGGCAGTCACGGCCGAGGAGTTGGCCGAGGTACGGGCAAAGATCGTTGCTCTGATCGGCGCATGAGGCGAGCCACCGAGCGAACGTCGACTCGCGCCGGGCTAGATGGCGTCCGACAGCGAGTCACCGATCCGGCCGCTTGCGGCAGCCTATCCATCGGCGCGCGGCCTCGATGTGACCGAGACGCAACTGGATGGGCCGGCCCTGACAAGAGCCGCCGCCCCTCCCCGGCGGAAGCTACCGCTTCGACTTCCCCCCGGACCTCTCGTACGCCTCGACCGCCCGCCGGAGATCGCGGAGCTCCTCGCACGTGATGAAGCAGAGCGAGTTCAGCGTCTTGAGGTGCTCCTTGGCCTTCGGCAGATCGTCGAGCATGAGGTACGCCTCTCCGATGTACTCGTGGGCGCCCCGGTGCTTGGGGTCGATGGCCAGCGCCTTCTGGTAGATGGCGATCGCGGCCCCGGGGTTGCCGTTCTTGCGGGTCGCGTACCCGAGCCAGTTGTAGGCGTCCGCGTTCTTGCCGTCGCGCGCGGTGACGCCCTCCAGCAGCGGGATCGCCTTCGCGTACTCGCCCGCCTTGATGGCCTTCACGGCCGCGGTGTACTGCGGGTCCTCGGGCCGGGCGGAGGGGCCGCTGGCCCCCTGGCCGCCTCCACCCCCATCGGCAAGGGCCATGCCCGACAGGCCGAACGTGAGGAATCCGATCGCCAGGACCGAGCGGAGCCCGAATCGACGACGCCGTGTGAGCATGGCAGTCCCTCCCGCAGTGCCAACCGTCGGAGCCCCGCGCCGGTTCCCCGCCGTTGCAGACCACCGGACCGCTGGTCTATGCTCCACCGGCGACGGCGCGAGGCGCACGCGCCCTACCCCCTGGCTCCTCCGGAGGACGCGATGGCTCAGACGGTGACGTGGCCCGACGGCGCGCGGTGCGCCATCATGATGACGTTCGACCTGGACGGCGAGAGCCCGTGGATCCACCGGGACGCCGCGCTGGCGGAGCGGCCGCTGCACATGTCGATGGGCGCCTACGGTCCCAGGACCGGCATGCCGCGCATCCTCGATCTCCTCGATCGCTACGGCATCAAGACCTGCATCTTCATCCCGGGCTGGATCGTGGAGCGCTACCCCGCCCTCTGCGAGGACATCGTCCGCCGCGGGCACGAGGTCGGCCATCACGGCTACCTCCACGAGAAGCCCTTCTTCATGAAGGGCGGCCGCGACGAGGAGGAAGCCCTCCTGGTGAAGAGCCTCGACATCTTCAAGAAGGTGCTGGGAGTGAAGCCGCTCGGCTCCCGCACCCCGTCGGCGGACCCGAGCGCCCACACCATGGAGCTGCTGCGGCAGTACGACTTCGTCTACCACAGCAACGCGCTCGACACCGACCTGCCCTACTGCCACCAGACCAAGCACGGGCCGCTGGTGGAGTTCCCGACCGCGTGGTGCAACAACGACGCGCCGTTCTTCATGTGGAGCTCGGTGCCGCCGGTCGGCAACGGCATCTGGAGCCAGCAGGACGTGTGGGAGATCTGGTCCGAGGAGTTCGAGGGCCTCTATGCGGAGGGCGGCTTCTTCAACTGGCTCGCGCACCCGCAGATCATCGGCCGGCCCTCGCGCATGCGGATGGTGGAGCGGCTCATCCAGCTGATCCTCGGCAAGGGCCGCGTGTGGTGGCCCCGGCCGATCGACCTGGCCCGCTTCTGGCTGGAGCGGGAGCGCACCGCTCCGGCCGGGCGCGCCTGACGCCCGAGACCGCGATGCGCTATCGCTGGCCCGACGGCAAGCAGTCCGCGGCGGTGCTGTCCTTCGACTTCGACGCCGAGTCCGGGTTCTACTTCCGCGAGCCGGAGAAGGCCCGGCGCAGCCTCGGCGACCTGGAGGAGCGCCGCTTCGGCCCGCGGGTCGGCGTGGACCGCATCCTCCGCCTGCTCGATCGGCTGAAGCTCCGCGCCTCGTTCTTCATACCGGGCTGGACCGCGGAGCACCATCCGGCGGAGTGCCTCCGCATCCGGGACGCGGGCCACGAGATCGGCGCCCACGGCAACGTGCACGAGGCCCTGGGCTTCCTCGACGAGGCGCAGGAGGAGCGGGTCATGCGCGAGCAACTCGACATCCTCCAGTCGCGCCTGGGCGTCCGCCCGGCCGGTTACCGCTCGCCGTCCTGGGACGTCAACGTGTGGACGCCCGCGCTGCTCAAGCGCCACGGCTTCCTCTACGACTCCTCGCTGATGGGCAACGACGTGCCCTACGAGATCGACACCCCCGAGGGCCCTCTCACCGAGGTGCCGGTGCAATGGCTGCTCGACGACGCCCCGCTGTTCCGTCACGTCTACGGGGCCACCAACGCCATCGCGGATCCGGGGCGCGTGCTCCAGATGTGGAGCAAGGAGTTCGCGGCCATGCATCCCGAAAACGGCTGCTTCGTGCTGACCTGCCATCCCTTCGTGAGCGGGCGGGCCTCGCGCATCGCGCTGCTGGAGGACCTGGTGACCTCCATGCGCCGCACCCGCGGCGTGTGGTTCACCACCTGCGAGGAGGTCGCCCGCTGGCACGCGAGCCGGCCGGCTGCGAAGCCCGCCCCGGCCGGCCGGGCCGCGGCTACCGCGCCACGGGCTTCGCGCCCGGCGCGGGCGGCGTCGTCGGCGCGGTCTGGCGGACGCGCACCGGCGCGCCGCTGACCAGCGAGTCGGCCGGGTCCAGGATCACCGCGTCGGTCGGCTGGAGCCCGGCCACCACCTCCACGCTGCGCCCGTAGTCGCGGCCGAGCGTCACCGGCACCAGCACCGCGCGGCCGTCGCGCACCACCGCGACCTGCAGGCCTTCCGCGCGGAACAGCAGGGTGTTGGCCGGGATGGTCAGGCCGCGCGTCTCGCGGCCCACCTGCAGCCGTACCACCACGTAGGCGCCGGGCAGCACCTCCCCGTTGGGGTTGTCCATCTCGACCTCGCTCAGCATGGTGCGCGCGTTCGGATCGAGCGCGGTGCTGGTGCGGGCCAGGGTGCCCCGGTAGACCTTGCTCGGGTTCTCCTCCAGGGTGATGGTGGTCGGCGTGCCGGGCCGGGCGGCCTGTGCGTAGGCCTGGGGCACCGAGACGAACACGCGGAGCTTCTTGGTGGCGGACAGGCGGAACAGCTCGCGCGCCTGGCCTCCGGCCCCCGCGTCGATGAGGGCGCCCACGTCGGTGTTGCGCGCGGTGATGATGCCGTCGAACGGCGCGATGATCTTCTGGAAGGACTGCAGGTCCTCCAGCCGCTTCACGTTGGCGAGGTTCGACTCCACGATGGTGCGCTTGGCGTTGTAGTCGCTGATCTTCTCGTCGGTCTCCTGGCGGGACACCGCGTCGCGGCGGAGCAGGGTCTGCCAGCGCTCGGCGGTGGTCTGGGCCATCGTCATGTTGGCGCGCGCGGTCTCCAGCTCCGCGCGGGCCTGCCGGAGCTGCTGATCCAGCTCGGGCGTCTCGATCTCGGCCAGGAGCTGGCCCTGGGTCACCCGCGTGCCGATGTCGACGTACCACTTCTTGAGGTAGCCGCTGGCGCGCGCGTAGATCGGCGCGTCGGTATAGGCCCGCGCGGACCCGGGCAGCACCAGCTCGTCGCTCGGGGAGGACGCCGACGGGTGCACGACCGCCACCGTCGGCACCGCGGCCTCCTGCGTCGCCCGCTGCAGGGCCGCGTCGGCCCCACGGCGCTCGTGGAGCCCGGCGTAGATCGCGAGGCCGAGGGCGAGGGCGCCCAGCAGGAGCAGCCAGAACCCGCGCGAGCCCTTCACCGGGCGGGCTCCGGCGCGGGGGCGGTCGGTCGGCGACGCCCGTGCAGCAGGCTGAACACCGCGGGCACGAACACCAGGGTGGCGATGGTGGCGCAGATCAGGCCGCCGATCACCGCCCGGCCCAGCGGCGCGTTCTGCTCGCCGCCCTCGCCCCAGCCCAGCGCCATCGGGATCATGCCGATGATCATGGCGAGCGCGGTCATCAGCACCGGCCGGAAGCGGGTGAAGCCGGCCTCGATCGCGGCCTCCCGCGCGTCGCCGTGCGCGGCGAGCCGCTCCTTGGCGAAGGACACCACCAGGATGCTGTTCGCGGTGCCCACGCCCATGCACATGATCGCGCCCATCAGGGCCGGCACGCTCAGGGTGGTGTCGGTGAGGAACAGGAACACGATGATGCCGGCGAGGGCCGCGGGCAGCGCGGTGATGATGATGAAGGGATCGAGCCAGGACTGGAAGTTGACCACGATCAGGAGGTAGACGAGCACGACCGCGAAGGCGACGCCGCCCAGGAGCCCGAGGTAGGAGGCCCGCATGGTCTCCACCTGCCCGCGCAGGGTCATGAAGCTGCCGCGCGGCAGGTGGGGCCGGTTGGCCTCCACGATGCGCGCGACGTCGCGGCCCACCGCGCCCAGGTCGCGATCCTGCACGGAGCCGTAGATGTCCACGACCCGGCGCGTGTTGTAGTGCGAGATCAGCGCCATGCTGCTCCCGCGCTCGATCGACGCGACGTCGCTCAGGATCTGGGGCCGGGCCGACCCGGGCGCGGCGCCCAGCGGGATGTTCTGGATGTCCTGCAGCGACTGGACGGAGTACTGCGGCGCCTGGGTCACCAGGCTGTAGGCGACCCCGTTCTTCCAGTTGAGGAAGGTGGCCGGGTTGGTCTGCCCGCTGCCGCTCAGGGTCAGCAGCACGCTGTTGGCCACGTCCCGCGGGGTGAAGCCGGCCCCGGCGGCCTTGGTGCGGTCGACGTTCACCTCGAGCTTCGGGTTGTCGAAGGCCTGCTGGACCCGCAGATCGGTCAGCCCGGGCACCTGGCGCAGCTCGGCCATCATCTTGTTGGCGACCTGCCGGTTGCCCTCGAGATTACTGCCCTCGATCTGGATGTCGATCGGAGCGGGCAGGCCGAAGTTCAGGATCTGGGTCACGATGTCCGCGGGCACGAAGTAGAAGGTCACGCCGGGAAACTCCTCGGGGAGGCGGCGGCGGAGGGCCCGCATGTGGTCCTCGGTCGGCCGGTGATCGCGCTTGAGCGTGACCAGGATGTCGGCGTCGGCGGACCCGATGGAGCCGGAGCGGCTGTAGATGGTGTTGATGGTGGAGTACGGCATGCCGATGTTGTCGATCATGTTGTCCAGCTCGTACTCGGGGATCTCCCGCCGGATCGCGATCTCCACCAGGTCCGCGAGCCGCGCGGTCTCCTCGATGCGGGTCCCGGTCTTGGCCCGCAGGTGCAGGATGAACTGGCCGTTGTCGCTGGTGGGGAAGAAGTTCTCCCCCAGCCACGGCAGCAGCATCCACGCGAGCAGGCACACCGCCAGGAACGCGCCGATGAAGACGCCCTGCCGCGAGAGCAGCCGGACCAGCAGCCCGCGGTAGGCGTCGCGGGCGCGCGAGAACCCGCGCTCGAAGCCGCGCTGCAGCACCGCGAGCGGATTGCGCGAGGGCGCCGCGTGGTGGTCGCGGGCGCGCAGCAGGTACATCGCGAGGGTCGGCACCAGGGTGCGCGAGAGCACGTAGGAGGCGAGCATCGCGAAGACCACCGCCTCCGCCAGGGGCACGAAGAGGAACCGGGCCACCCCGCTCAGGAAGAACATGGGCAGGAACACGATGCAGATGCAGAGGGTGGAGACCAGCGCGGGCACCGCGATCTGCGCCGCGCCCTCGAAGATGGACGTGCGGAGGTCGCCCCCCTCCTCCAGATAGCGCTCGATGTTCTCGATGGTCACGGTGGCGTCGTCGACCAGGACGCCCACCGCGAGGGCGAGACCGCCCAGGGTCATGATGTTGATGGTCTCGCCCAGGAAGCTGAGCGTGATCACCGAGGTCAGGATGGAGAGCGGGATCGACACCGCGATGATGAGCGTGCTGCGCCAGCTGCCCAGGAACAGCAGGATCATCAGGGCGGTCAGGCACGCGGCCACGATCGCCTCGTGGAGGACCCCCGAGATCGCCCCCCGCACGAAGATGGACTGATCCGCGAGCAGGTCGATCCTGAGCTCCGGGGGCAGGGTGCTGGCCACCCGCGGGATCGCGGCCCGGATGTGGTCCACCACGTCGAGGGTGGAGGCGTCGCCCGCCTTCAGCACCGTGAGCAGGGTGCCGCGCCGGCCGTCGCGGCGGACGATGTTGGTCTGCACGCTGAAGCCGTCGCGCACGTTGGCGACGTCCCGCAGGTAGATGGTGGAGTTGCCCATCACCTTCACCGGCACGTCGGCCAGCTCGGGCACCGTGCGGGGCGCCGCGTTCATGGTGACGTCGTACTCGAGCCGGCCGATCTTGGCGGTGCCGGAGGGCAGCACCAGGTTCTGGAGATTGAGGGTGTCGAGCACGGCGGACGGCGACAGCCCATTCGCCTGCAGCAGGCGCGGATTGAGATCCACCATGATCTGGCGCTGCTTGCCGCCGTAGGGCCACGGGATCGCGACTCCCGGGATGGTCACCAGCTGCGGGCGGAGGAAGTTCACGCCCAGATCGAAGAGCTCCTGCTCGGCGAGCCCCTCGCCGGAGAGGGCGAGCTGCAGGATGGGCACGCTCGAGGCGCTGAAGTTCAGGATGAGCGGCGGGGTGGTGCCCGGCGGGTACTGCCGCAGCACCGTCTGCGCGATCGCGGTGATCTGGGCGTTGGCGGTGTCGAGCCGGGCGCCCGGCTGCAGGAAGACCTTGATGATGGCCTGCCCGCTGGTGGTGGTGGACTCGATGCGCTGGATGTTGTCGACGGTGGTGGTGAGCGTGCGCTCGAAGTTCGAGGTGATGCGCCCCTCCAGCTCCTCGGTGTTCAGGCCGCGGTAGTTCCACGCCACCGCGATGACCGGGATGTTGATGGAGGGGAAGATGTCGGTCGGCGTGCGCGAGATCACCACCGGACTCGCGATGAGGATCAGCAGGGCGAGCACGATGAAGGTGTACGGCCGGTCCAGGGCGATGCGGACGATCCACATGGGGCGGCCCTCAGCCGGTCACCGCGCGACGGCCCGTCGCGCGCAGCCGGCGCCGGTCGGCCTCGGCGGTGGCGGCGCGCGGCAGCCGCACCACCAGGTCCTGGGTGTGGGTCGGGATGACCTTCCCCTCCGCCCAGTGGGTGCCCCGGGGATCGCGGCCCTCCTGCACCGCGCGGATGCCGTCCCGCACGATGCGCCGGAGCATGATGACGCCGCGGTCGGTGGAGGCGAGGTGCTCGAGCGCGTGGACCGCGATCGGGCGCTGGCTCGACTGCGCGTCGTAGTCGGCCGGGAAGCGCTGCCGCTCCTCGTAGGGCCGGTCGGCGGACTGGCCGAAGCCGGGTCGCGCCACCTGCTCGGGCGTGAGCCCCCACGCGGGGTCCACCTGGGCCAGCTCGAAGTTCGTGGTGTGCGTCTCGTCGTTCGGCACCGCCCAGCGGATGATGACCGGCCGGCTCGCCGGCTTGGGGGCGGTCGCCTCCTCGATCTCGCGCGTGAACTGGTGCACGTTCGGCGGCATGAAGTCACAGACCCGTACCCAGGCCAGGTCGTTCACGCGGCGGGTCGCGATGTACACCATGCCCGCCTCGGTGGTCATCCAGTCGAGCTCGGGCACCACGCCGAAGGCCTCGGTGAACTGGTAGCCGCTCGACAGCGCGTGCAGGAACGCGGTGTGGACCGGGTCCATGCTGTTGTCCTTCACCTGCAGCCAGTGGCAGGGCAGCGTGAACTCCGCCGCCGGCATCAGGGTGAGGCCGGGCACCTCGAACGAATCGTAGAGCGGGAACGCGGGCCGCCGCTCGGGCGGGCCCATGTAGACGAAGATGAGGCCGCAGAATTCGTGGACCGGATACGCGCCCTGCCACACGCGCTCGCGGAGACGGCTGCCCGCGGGCTCGCCCGGCGTCTCGAGACACCGGCCGTCCACGTCGAAGACCCAGCCGTGATAGCAGCAGCGCAGCCCGCGCTCGAGCGGGATGCCGAACTCGAGCGAGGTGCCGCGATGCGCGCAGTGCAGGTGCAGCACGCCGGTGCGCCCGCTGCGATCGCGGAACACCGCCAGATCCTCGCCGAGGATGCGCACGCGCTTCGGCGGGCCGTCGAGATCGCGCGCGAACGCCACCGGTTGCCAGAAGCGACGCAGGTACTCACCCGCCGGCGTGCCGGGACCAACGGGGGTCAGCTCGGGATCGGGCGCCGGGGTCACACGACACGCGTAGCCGTCGTACGGACGACCGGACGCGCGGGAAGACGCGCGGGGGGCCATTGGTGGGGCACAGCATGGAGCCTGGTCACGGCCGCGTCAAGTCCGCTACCGAACCCGCCAATGCCTCAGAAGTCGGCCTCGGGTCAGCGCAAATCATGCGCGGTGCGCAATTCTCCCATGGTGGGTCCCGGGGTTCCCAGACAGGGGGATCCGGTGGTGCTGTCATCCTTAAAACACCAATATAAACAGATAGTTATGTCTGGCTTGGGGCTTGCTATCCCTGCCGCACATGGCTACCACACAGGCTACGTCAACGCGGACCCTACTGACCGGCATCGCCGTCCTCCTTGCCGGCTGTCTGGCCCTCGCCGGAGCAGCCCAGGCCGAAGTCGAGAGCGCCTCGATCGCCATCGCCGTCGACCCGGCCATCAATCAGATGGCCGAGCCCATCCCGGCCGTCTGGACCGCAGATGCCCCCCGCTTCACTGCCAAGTACCCGGAAACACAGTGGACGGAAATCTTCGGGCAGCCGTCCCATGCCCCGATCGTGCAGCCCGCGAGCTTCACGCCGGTCCCGGTCGTGGCGCCGCCGCCGGTCACGCAGTCGATCCGCCCGGTAGCGGCCTACCGGGTCCGCATCAACAAGCACGTGCGGCACTTCCTCGAGCGCTTCCAGACCGGCTACCGGCGTGAGGTGGTGGAGGGCTGGCTTGCCCGGTCCGGCCGCTACCTGCCGATGATCCTCGACGTGTTCCGGCAGAAGGGCCTCCCCGACGAGCTGGTGTTCACGGCCATGATCGAGAGCGGCTTCAACCCGACCGCGGTCTCGCACGCCGGCGCGAAGGGCCTCTGGCAGTTCATGGCGCCCACCGCCCGGCTCTACGGCCTGCGCGTGGACAGCTGGCTCGACGAGCGCATGGATCCCGAGAAGTCGACGGTGGCCGCGGCCAACTACCTGCGCGACCTCTACACCCAGTTCGGCTCCTGGGACCTGGCCCAGGCCGCCTACAACGCGGGCGACGCCAGGGTCCAGCAGGCCATCACCCGTACCGGCTCCCGCGATTTCTGGACGCTGCACCGCACCTCGCTGCTGATGGAGGAGACCAAGAACTTCGTCCCCGCCATCCACGCGGCCACGCTCATCAGCCTCTCGCCCGAGCGCTACGGCTTCACGGTGGTGCCCGATGAGCCGCTGCGATACGAGGAGGTCGCGGTGCCGAGGAGCACCAGGCTCGCCCGACTCGCCGCGCTGTCCGGCGTCCCGCTGCCGGCTCTGGAGGCGCTGAACCCCGAGCTGCGCCAGAAGCAGACGCCGCCCGACGGGCCGTACACACTCAAGGTGCCGGTCGGCGCGGTGGCCGCGGTGCACGCCGCGCTCGAGATCGACGCCTCCACGCCGCGCATCGCCTCCGCCTCACACGCGGGCGTCCACGTGGTGCAGGCCGGGGACACCGTCTCGCGCATCGCCTCCCGATACGGCGTGTCGGTGAAGCTGCTCGTGAAGTGGAACGCCCTCGATCGCCCGGACCGCATCTTCCCGGGCGAACGGCTGCGGGTCTCGATGCCCGCGACCTCGTAAGCCCACCCCCGGCCCGGTCACGGGCTCACCCCCGTTGACCGGGCCGCGCCGTCGTGGACAATAGCGGCCCGGAGGCGTCCATGGGCCGACTCGACGGCAAGGTGGTGCTGGTCACCGGCGCGAGCCGGGGCATCGGAGCCGACATCGCCCGGCTCTTCGCCTCCGAAGGCGGCCGCGTCGTCTGCGCGGCCCGCACCGTCCGGGAGGGCGAGCATCCCTTCGCGGGCTCGCTCGAGAGCACGGTGGCCGCCATCCGCGCCGCGGGCGGCGAGGCGCACGGCATCGGCGTCAACATCTCGGAGCCCGCCGAGTGCGAGCGCCTGGTCCGCGAGAGCCGCGAGCGCTTCGGCCCCGTGGACGTGCTGGTGAACAACGCGGCCCTCACCTACTACCTGCCGATCAAGGACTACCCGGTCGGCAAGTGGCTGCGCTCGTGGGCGGTGAACCTCCACGCCCCGTTCATCCTGAGCCAGCTGGTGCTCGGGAACATGATCCCGCGGCGGACGGGTGCCATCGTCAACATCTCCTCCGGCGCCGCGATCGGACCGGGGCGCGGCCCCTATCCGGATCCCGCGGTGGGCGCGCGCGGCGGCACCTGCTACGGCGCCGAGAAGGCCGCGCTCGAGCGCTTCACCCAGGGCCTCGCCTCCGAGGTCTACCAGTTCGGCGTCTCGGTCACCGCGCTGTCGCCGTCGCAGGTGGTGCCCACCCCCGGCACCGTCCACCACCGCCTGGTGAGCGGCCTCGACGACCCGCGCGGCGAGCCGCCGATCCTGATGGCGAAGGCCGCGCTGCTGCTGGCCACCGAGCCCTGCGAGCGGGTGAGCGGCCGCGTGACCTACAGCCAGCAGATCCTCCGCGAGTTCGGCTGGATCGACTCCGCGCGCGGCCGCGGCGTGGACTCCCGGGGCAGCGGCTACTCGGAGATCTAGCCCGCAACACGCGGCGCGGCGCTCGAGCCTGGCTCGCGCTCGAATGCTCCCCGGCCCGCCATGCCACCCCGTCGGGAAGCGGACCATTGACGTCCACCGGGTGCTGAACGGCACCCGGGTCGGCCAGCTGCCGGTGGTGCAGGCGAGCCGGTTCGAGCTGGTCATCAACGTGCCGGCCGCGCGAGCCCTCGGGCTCACGGTGCCGGAGCGGCTGCTCGCGCGGGCCGACGAGCTGATCGAGTAGCGGTCCCCCGTCACTTGACGACACCCCCCCTCCGGCGCAAGATGCGCGGGCGGAGGGAACGGGCCCATGCACTTCGGCATCTTCCTCGAGGAGCGGCGCCGCGGGGTCAGCGAGAGCGCCACGCTGCGCGAGACCATCGAGCTGGTCGACACCGCGGAAGCCCAGGGCCTCGACGGGGTGTGGCTCGGCGAGATCCACTTCAACGGCACGCGCTCGATCCAGTCCGCGCCGCTCGCCCTGGCGAGCTTCCTGGCCGCGCGGACCCGCCGGCTGCGCATGGGCATCGCGGTGCAGGTGCTGCCTTTGGGCAACCCGCTGCGCATCGCGGAGGAGGCGGCCACCGTGGACCGCCTGAGCGAGGGACGCCTCGACTTCGGCATCGGCCGCAGCGGCTCCGCGCGCACCTACGATCTGCTGGGCATCCCCTACGGCGAGAGCCAGGCGCGCTTCCTCGAGTGTCTCGCCATCATCCGGCAGGCCTGGAAGGGCGAGCCGTTCAGCTACGAGGGCGAGTTCTACCGCATCCCCACCGTCACCGTCGCGCCGACGCCGCACCAGGTGCCGCACCCGCCGCTGCGCATGGCCGCGAACTCACCGGAGACGTTCCCGCAGGTCGCCCGGCTCGGCCTGCCGCTGTTCATCGGCGTGCGCGACCTCGACATCCCGCTGCTGCGCGGCCATCTGAAGGTCTACCGCGAGGCGTGGCGCGAGTCCGGGCAGACCGGTCCCGCCGACATCTATCTGCGCATCCCGGTCTACGCCGCCCCCACCGAGCAGGCCGCGCGCGAGGAGCCGCGGGAGGCCATGACCTACTTCTTCCAGCGGCACGTGGAGCTGATCCGCTCGGGCCTGGGCCGGGCGGGGGCGGGCCCCGGCGACCGGCGGCAGGCGATGGCCGAGCGCATCCTCAACATGTCGTACGACGAGCTCCTGAAAACCCGGGTCGCGTTCGGCACCGCGCCCGCGCTCCGGGATCGCCTGGGCGAGATCGCGGAGGACCTGGGGCTCGCCGGCATCGTCGCCGAGCTGAACCCCAGCGGCCTCCTCTCCCTCGATCAGATGAAGCGGACCCTCGACATCCTCACCCGCGAGGTGATCCCTACGCTGCGCTGACGAAGGCCTGCACCCGCTTCCACGCGTCGGCCGAGTCCTGGGCGAACTCGGTGTACTTGCGGTCGAAGAAGCTGTGCGGCGCGCCCGGGTACACCTTCATGTCGTGCTTGACCCTCGCCTTCCGGCACGCCTGGTCGAAGGCGTCCACGGCGTCCGGCGGGATGCCCTCGTCGGCGCCGCCGAAGATCGACATCACCGGGCACGTGTAGCGGGCGACCGCGTCGATCGGCTTGGGCCGGTCCGGCCACCGCTTGAGCCCGAGGGGCCAGCCGTAGAAGCCGATGACCCCCGCGTAGTCGAGCCCGCTCGCGGCCTGCAGATAAGACAGGGCCCCTCCGAAGCAGAAGCCGACCGAGTAGAGCCGCTTCACCAGGCCGCCGTCGGCCGAGCGGAGGTAGGCCGCCGCCGCCGCGATGTCGGCCTGCAGGGTGTCGGGCTCGGTGAGCGGCACGTGGGACATGAAGTCGAACTTCTCGCTGCGGTCCTCGCTGGGCGCGGTGCGGGCGAAGAAGTCGATCGCCACCGCGTCCACCCCGATCTCCGCGAAGCGGTCCGCCAGCTCCTTGTAGTAGGGGTGCAGGCCGCGCACGTCCGGGATCACCACCATCCCGGCCCCGGTGGGCTTCGCCGCGCGGGCGGCGTGGGCCATGATCCTGGTGCCGTCGGCGGAGGTGAGGTGGAAGTCACGCGAGCCGGCCGCCCCGCCCGAGATCGGACGGATCGGAGGAAAGGAATCGTCGTCCACGCACATGAAGGAATCTCCTCGCTGGCTGGATGTTGAGGGACGCGCCGCGGGCGGCTGCCGCGGCGCCGGTCACATGTCGAGACCGCCGTTGACGCCCCAGACCTGCCCGGTGATGTAGCCGGACGCGTCGGCGGCGAGGAAGTGCACCACCCGCGCCACCTCCTCGGGCTTGCCGAGGCGCCCGAGCGGGATCTGCCCCACGATCCTCTCCAGCACCTTGGCCGGGATGTGCTCCAGCATCTCGGTGGCGATGAAGCCGGGGGTGACGGTGTTCACGGTCAGCCCGATGCCGTTGGGATCGTTGAGCCGGCCCGCCTTGGCGAGCAGGAACGCGGCCTCGCGGGCCAGGGTCTTGGTGAGGCCGAACAGGCCGGACTTGGACGCCGCGTAGTTGGCCTGCCCGATGTTGCCCATCTCGCCGATGACCGACGAGACGTTCACGATGCGCCCGCTCCCCCGCTCCGCCATGTGGCGCAGGGCGGCCTGGGAGAGGAAGAACGCCCCCGAGAGGTTCACGTTCAGCACCTTGAACCAGTCGTCGTCGGTGAGCTTGAGGACGGTCTTGTCGATGGTGATGCCCGCGTTGTTCACCAGGATGTCGAGGCGCCCGTGGCTCGCGATCACCTCGTCGATGGTGCGACGGCAGTCGGCCGCCTCGCCCACGTTGCCCTTGTGGATGCTGACCGGGGTCGCATAGGTCCGCGCGAACGAATCGCGGAACCGCTGCGCCGCCTCCTCGTTGCCCGCGTAGCCCGCGGCGAGGGTGGCGCCCTGGCTCGCCAGGCTCCGGCAGATCGCGGCCCCGATGCCGCGGGTGCCGCCGGTCACGAAGGCCACGCGGCCTTTCAGCTTGTCGCCCGCGCGCCCGGTGACGTTGTCGTTCTGGGTGATGTCGAGAACGGGAGTTGGGACGGTCATGGAATGGCCCTCACACACGCGGGATCGGCACACCTCGCGTGCCCGTCCCGCGCCGACGCGCTGCGTTCTTCCCCGGGAGTGCGGCGAGGTCGCCGGCACATCCTGGCAAATCCCCACCGCGGAGTCAAACGGCGTACAATCCTCCTTCGTGCGCCTGCCCATCTTCTACGGCTGGGTCGTGGTGGCGGTGGTCTTCGCCACCATGGGGGTGGGCGTGAACGCGCGCACCGCCTTCTCGCTGCTCTTCCCGCCGATCCTCGACGAGTTCGGCTGGGAGCGCGGGGTCACCGCGGGCGCGTTCTCCTTCGGCTTCCTGGTGTCCGCGGTGCTGAGCCCTTCGCTCGGCCGCCTGATGGACCGGCGCGGCCCGCGCGTGGTCTGCGAGCTGGGCGTGCTGCTCATCGGCCTGGGCCTGCTGCTGGCCACCCTGGTCACCCGGCCCTGGCACCTCTACGCCACCCTGGGCGTCATGGTGGGCGGCGGCAGCGTCTGCCTCGGCTACACCGGCCAGTCGCTCTTCCTGCCCAACTGGTTCGTGCGGCGGCGCGGGCTCGCCATGAGCCTCGCGTTCTCCGGCGTGGGCGTGGGCTCGGTGATCATCCTGCCGTGGGTGCAGACGCTCATCGGCGGCGCGGGCTGGCGCACCGCGTGCGCCGCGCTCGGCCTGCTCGTGCTGCTCCTCCTCGCGCCGCTCAACCTGCTGTTGCGGAAGCGGCCCGAGGACATGGGTCTCGAGCCGGACGGGGATCGGCGCCCGGCCGCGGGCGCGGCGGCGGCCCGGACCTCCAACGTGGTCGACGCGGCGTGGGCCGCGGTGGACTGGACGCTCGGGCGCGCCGCGCGCACCGCGCGCTTCTGGTGGATCGCCCTCGGGTACTTCCTGGGGCTCTTCGCCTGGTACGCGGTGCAGGTGCACCAGACCAAGTACCTCATCGAGATCGGCTTCCGTCCCACCGACGCGGCGTGGGCCCTCGGCGTGGTGAGCCTCGCCGGCATCCCGGGCCAGATCGCGCTCGGCTGGCTCTCCGACCGCATCGGCCGGGAGTGGGTGTGGACGGTGGGCTCGCTCGGCTTCGCGATCTGCTACGCCGCCCTGCTCATGCTGGCCGACTCGCCCACCATGCCGCTGCTCTACCTGATGGTGATCTCGCAGGGCATGCTCGGCTACGGCCTCACCTCGGTGGTGGGCGCGATCCCGGCCGAGATCTTCCAGGGCCGTCACTACGGCTCGATCTTCGGGACCCTGATGCTATCGTCGATCATCGGGGGCGCGGTGGGGCCCTGGGTCACCGGCGTCCTCCACGATCACACCGGCACCTACACGCTCGCCTTCCAGATCGCGATCGCCTGCAGCCTGGTCTCCGCGGTCGCGATCTGGCTGGCCGCGCCCCGCAAGGTGCGCGTCGTGTCGGGCCGCGTGCGCGCGCGGGCCTGATCGATGTACATCGACGGCTGGCTCTGGGCCTTCACCCGCGGGGTGCGCGGCCGCATCGCGGGCGCGACGGCGGCCGGGCTCCTCTCGGTGCTGGTGGGCACCGCGCGCCTGGCCCTGCTCGGCTGGGTGCTGGGCCGCCTCCTCGCGGGGGATCCGCCCGCGCGGCTCATCGGGCCGGTGGCGGGCGTGGCCGCGCTGATCGCCCTGCGCGGCCTGCTCGAGTACGGGCGCGCCATGGTCGCCCATCACACCGCGGCGCGGGTGCAGGGCGTGCTGCGCGGGCGGCTCTACGCCCAGATCACCGCGCTCGGGCCCGCCCATTTCACGCAGGCGCGCACCGGCGACGTCATCCTCTCCATCGTCGAGGGCGTGCAGCAGCTCGAGGTGTACTTCGGCCAGTACCTGCCGCAGCTCTTCGTCTCCGCGCTGACCCCGTTCCTGATCTTCGCCATCGTGGCCGCGATCGACGTGCCCCTGGCCGCGGTCATGCTGGGCGCCGCGATCGCCACCTTCCTGCTGCCGGCCCTCTGGCACCGGTGGGACAGCCGCCACAGCCTGGAGCGCTCGAAGGCCTACAAGGCCTACGGCGCCGAGTTCCTCGACGCGATCCAGGGGCTCCGGACGCTGGCCGCGTTCGGCCAGAGCCAGGCGCGCGCGCGGCTGCTCGAGGAGCGGGGCCACGCGCTCTTCCAGGCCACCATGTGGCTGCTCGGCACCAACACCCTGGCCCGCGGCATCAGCGACGTGTGCATCGCGCTCGGCGCCGCGCTCGCGCTCGCCCTCGGCGCCTATCGCGTCCAGGCCGGCGCCGTGGAGCTGACCGCGCTGGTGGTCGTGCTCATGCTCGGGGTGGAGATCTTCCGCCCGCTCCGCGAGCTGCGCACCGTCCTGCACCAGGGCATGCTCGGCCTCTCCGCCGCCCAGGGCATCCGCGCGCTGCTCTCGGTCGAGCCGGAGGTGAAGGACACCGCGCGCGGCCCGGCCGCGGACGCGATCCAGCCGTCGATCACCTTCGACCGCGTCACGTTCGCCTACCCGGGCGGCCGGCGCCCCGCCCTGCGCGAGCTGTCCTTCCAGGTCGGCACGGGCGAGCGCATCGGCGTGGTGGGCGCGAGCGGCGCCGGCAAGTCCACCATCTCGCGGCTGCTCCTGCGCTTCGCCGATCCCACCGCCGGACGCATCCTGGTGGGCGGCCACGATCTGCGCTCGCTCCCGCTGGCGGACCTGCGACGGCTGATCGCGGTGGTGAGCCAGGACACCTACCTCTTCCACGGCACCGTGGAGGACAACCTCCGGATGGGGCGCCCCGACGCCACCCAGGCCGAGCTCGAGACCGCGGCGCGCCACGCCAACATCCACGACGCGATCGTGGCCTTGCCGCAGGGCTACCGGACGGTGGTGGGCGAGCGGGGTGTCCGCCTGTCCGGCGGCCAGCGCCAGCGCATCGCGATCGCCCGGGCCCTCCTGCGCGACGCGCCCATCCTGGTGCTGGACGAGGCGCTGTCCTCGGTGGACGCGGAGAGCGAGTCCGCGATCCAGGAGGCGCTCGATCGGCTGATGCGCGGCCGCACCACGCTGGTCTTCGCCCACCGGCTCTCGAGCGTCATCGGCGCCGACCGGATCCTGGTGCTGGACGAGGGCACCGTCGCGGAGAGCGGCACCCACGCCGCCCTCATGGCGCGCGACGGCGTCTACCGCCGGCTCATGGCGGGCCAGGCCGGCGGCGCGGGCGCCGGCGAGCGGCTCGACGACCGGCCTCCCGCGGCCGTCGGCCCGGACGCCGCGGAGGAGGACGCGGGCGGCCCCGCGGGGGCCGAGGAGCCGCCCGCGGTCCTGCGCGCGGCGGGGCCGGGCTGGCGCGAGGTCGCACGCATCCTGTTCGCGATGGCCGAGGGCTACCACGCCCGCCTGGTGGTGACGTTCGTGCTCGGCGTCGCGCGGGTGGCGGCGCTGATCGGGGTGGGGCTGCTGAGCGCGCTGGTGGTCCGCGCGGTGAGCCGCGGCGAGCCGACCGGCGCGCTCCTGATCGCGCTGCTGGTGGTGGCGCCCTCGGCGGGCCTGCTGCACTGGCTCGAATCGTGGCTCGCCCACGACATGGCCTACCGCCTGCTGGCCGACATGCGGATGCGCTTCTTCCGCAAGCTGGTCGCGCTCGGCCCCGCCTATCTCTCCACGCGGCGCACCGGCGATCTGCTCGGGGTGGCCACCCACGACATCGAGCTCATCGAGTACTTCTTCGCCCACACCATCACCCCGGGGCTGGTGGCGGCGCTGGTGCCGCTGGCGGTGCTGGCCACCCTCGCCGTCTTCGGCTGGCCGATGGCGGTGGCGGTGCTGCCGTTCCTCGCCTACGCCGGTCTGAGCCCGGTGCTGGGCCGCGCGCGCATCGACCGGCTGAGCGCGCGCGCCCGCGAGGCCTCCGGCGAGCTGAACGCGCACGCGGTGGACTCCGTGCAGGGCCTGAGCGAGATCGTGGCCTTCCAGCAGGAGGCGCGGCGAGGGGCCGCGCTGGCCGAGCGCGCCGCGGCCTACGCGGCCGCGCGCATGCCGTTCCTCGCCGACCTCGCACGCCAGTCCGCCCTGCAGGACGCGGCCACCGGCCTGGGCGGCCTCGCGGTCACCGCGGTGGGCGCGTGGCTCGTGGCCTCCGGCCGGCTGGAGGGCGCGATGCTGCCGCTCCTGACGCTGCTCGCGATGTCCGCGTTCGTGCCGGTGTGGGAGATCGCGCAGGTGGGCCGCCAGCTCGCCGACACGCTCGCCGCCACCCGACGGGTGCACGCGGTGCACGCGGAGCCGGTCGCCATCACGGACGGCCCCGGCGTCGCCCTCCCGGGACCGCGGCGCGGCGAGGCCGCCGCCGTCTCCCTGCACGAGGTCACCTTCACCTATCCGGGGCGGCGCCGGCCCGCGCTGTCCGGCGTCTCGTTCACCGTGCCCGCGGGCGCGACGGTGGCCCTCGTCGGCCCGTCCGGCGCGGGCAAGACCACCATCGCGAACCTGCTGCTGCGCTTCTGGGATCCGCAGCAGGGCGCGATCACGCTGGCCGGCCACGACGTGCGCGCGTGGGCCCTCGAGGACCTGCGCAGCCACATCGCGCTGGTCGCCCAGGACACGCACCTGTTCAACGACACCCTGGGCGAGAACATCCGCATCGCGCGGCCCGACGCCTCCGCCGCCGAGGTGGCCGAGGCGATCGAGCGCGCCGCGCTGGCGCCGCTCGTGGCCGGGCTGCCCGAGGGTCTCGACACCCGGGTGGGCGAGCGCGGCCTGCAGCTCTCGGGAGGCCAGCGGCAGCGGGTGGCCATCGCCCGCGCGTTCCTGCGCGACGCCCCCGTGCTCGTCCTCGACGAGGCCACCTCCCACCTGGACGCGGTCAACGAGGCGGTGGTGCAGGACGCCCTGCTGAGCCTGGCCCGCGCCCGCACCACCATCGTGATCGCCCACCGGCTCTCCACCGTGCGCGCGGCCGATCGGATCGTGGTGCTCGACCAGGGCCGGGTCGTCGAGCAGGGACGCCACGAGGAACTGCTGCGGCGACGGGGGCTTTACGCCCGCCTGGTCTCCCGGCAGGTGGCCGCCGCCGTCGCCTCCTGACCGGCGAAATTCCCCTCCCCCGATGTCAACGCCGGGAGGCGTCCGATCGTCTATCGAAGCAGAAGCGTTGGAACCTATCGGGGGCCCCGTGGGCATCCCGTCGAGACAGGCCCGCAGCGCGGGCAAGGAGGAGGCCATGAAGGCTCGCAGCGCACTGGGAGGATTGGCACTGGTACTGGGCATGACCTTGCCCGCCGCCGCACAGACGCCGGACGCGGTCGCGCCGGGGGCGGGCGGCGTGCAGCTGGCGCAGGCGCCGGCCCCGGGCACCGGACCGGGGATGGGCGAGCACCGGCCGGGCGGCCACGGCGGCTGGCGCCATCACAAGATGCACCGGATGCATCACCGCGTCTCCCTGGCGGGGCTCGCGCTCCGTCACCGGCAGGCGCTGGGACTCACCCCGGCGCAGGTGGACAGCCTGCGCAAGCTCAGCACCGATTCGGAGCGTGACGCAATCAAGCGGCAGGCGGACCGTCGCCTGGCCGAGCTGGACCTGCGGACCCTGATGATGCCGGACCCCGCGGACCCCAACAAGGCGCGGGACATGTCGAAGGTCGAGGCGAAGGTCCGGGAGATCGAAAAGCTGCGCGCGGATGGGCGCGTGGCGAAGATCCGTGCCATGGAGCAGAGCCGGCAGGTCCTCACTCCCGAGCAGCGCGAGAAGCTCCACACCGTGCTCGCCGAGCGGTGGCAGCACCGCCGCGGCGGTCATCCGGGGATGCGGGGGATGACGCCGGAGGACGGCGGCCGTCGCCCCGCCGCGACCGGACAGCCGGACGGAAGCGCCGGCTAGCGATCGCGTCCGCAGCAGGGCGGCCCGGTCCGCGGGATCAGGACCGGGCCGTCGTGCGTTCCGCGGTGAGCTCGTGCAGGAACGGCGGGTGCGCGGTGGGCCCGTCGCCCGCCACCGTGGTCCGGTGCATGACCCGCTTGTACCGGGCGCTGTCCCACGGCCGCCCGCGGTGCAGCACGCAGCGGTTGTCCCACATGACCAGATCGCCGACCTGCCAGCGGTGCCGGTACACGCGATCGGGCCGCACCGTCTGCTCCAGCAGCCGCGCGATCAGGATGCGGCTCTCGTCCATGCCGAGGCCCTCCACGTACCAGGCGTGCGAGCCGATGTAGAACGCCTTGCGCCCGTGGCGCGGGTTGGCGCGCACCAGGGCGTGGCGCACCGGCGGATAGTCGCGGCCGATCTCGGTGCCGATGCTGGGATCGATCATGCTGCGGGAGAAGCCGAAGCTGTGCACGACGATCTTGCCGTCCAGCTCGCGACGCAGGTCTTCCGGCAGGTGCTCGTAGGCCACGCGCATGCTTGCGAACTCGGTCTCGCCCCCCTCGGGGGGAACCACGCGCGCGGACAGCGCGGAGGAGTGGGCGGGCACCGGCTTGAAGCTGCTGTCGCTGTGCCAGAGCTGGTTGCCGGACTGGTAGAGCATCCGGCGGTCCTCCCAGCCCATCAGCCGGCCCTCGGCGTCGGTGTTGGAGAGGTCCACGATGTGGGCCCCCAGACGGTCCTCGCCGCCGAGGGTCCTCACGGTGGTCTCGAGCGGCCCCCAGCGCTCGCTGAACGCCATCTGCTGCTCGTCGGTGACCGGCTGGCCGCGGAAGACCAGCACCGAGTGGTCGTCGAACGCCTGCGCGAGGCGCTCGAAGGTCGCGTCGTCCAGCGGCCGCGTGAGGTCCACGCCCGAGACCTCGGCCGCGAACTCGGCATGGAGCGGAGTGATGGTGGGTGCGGCGGCGGTCGTGGTCATGGCGGCGCCCTCCTCAGCGCCTGATTCTGCCGCCCGCGTCGGGATAACTCAAGCGCGCGGCTCCACCGCGGTCGGCCTCAGCCCTTCACCGACCCGGCGACCAGTCCCTCCACCATCCAGCGGTGGATGAACACGTAGAGCGCGACCACCGGCAGGGTGGTGATGACGGAGGCGGCCATGAGCTGGCCCCAGTGGAAGACGTCGCCGTAGATGAGCAGGTTGAGCCCCACCGGCACCGTGATGGACTGCTCGTCCTGGATGAAGACGAGCGCGTACAGGAACTCGTTCCACGAGAGCGTGAACGCGAAGATCGCGGACGCGACCAGCCCCGGCGCGGCCAGGGGCAGCAGCACGCGCCGGAACGCGGTGATCCGCCCCGCCCCGTCGATGAGGGCGGCCTCCTCCAGCTCGTCGGGCAGCGCCTTGAAGAAGCCGATCAGGAGCCAGGTGGCGAAGGGCACCGTGAAGGTGGGATAGGAGAGGAAGAGCGACGAGAGATGGTTGGTGGCCCCCAGCTCGGCGAGCACCCGGTAGAGCGGGATGAACAGCAGCGCGGGCGGGATCAGGTAGAGGATCAGGATCAGGCTCGCCACCGACTCGCGGCCCGGGAAGCGCAGGCGGGCGACCGCGTAGCCCCCGAGGCTCGAGACCACGATGGTGATGGCGGTCACCACGAGTCCGGTCACCACGCTGTTGCGCAGCCAGAGCGGAAAGCGCGTCTCCTGCCAGAGCCCGGTGTAGTTCTCCCACGTGAACGGGTTCGGCACGTAGATGCTGGTGGCGAACTGGATCTGCTCGTAGGTCTTGAACGACATGCTCGCGATCCACCAGAACGGCACCAGGATGACCAGGAGGAAGAGCGCGAGGCCGAGCCAGGTGAGGGTCTTGATGGTCACGGGGGCTATCTCCGGTCGCGGAGGAGGTAGCGGCTGATCAGGACGATGCCCGCGACCAGGATGGGAACCACGAAGAGCGAGATCGTCACCCCCCGGCCCCACCGGAGCTGGCCGAAGGCCACCTGGTAGGAGTACGTCGCGAAGATCTGGGTCGCGGAGCCGGGGCCGCCGCGGGTCATCACGTAGACGATGTTGAAGTCGTTGACGGTCAGGATGAAGCTCAGCAGCGTGGTGACGATCATCACGTGCTTGAGCCCGGGCAGGGTCACGTGCCAGAACCGCCGCCACGCGGCCGCCCCGTCCACCGCGGCCGCCTCGTAGAGCTCGCGCGGGATCGAGGCCATGCCGGCCAGGAACGAGACGCCGAAGAACGGGAAGCCGCGCCACCAGTTGGCCACCACCACCGCCATCATCGCCCCCTCGGGGGTGGCCATGAACGCCCGCGGCCGGCTCATCAGCCCGAGGTCGACGAGCACGCTGTTGAAGAAGCCGCGCCCCGGGAAGGCGTCGAACATCCACCGCCAGGTCAGCGCGATGATCACGGTGGAGGTGATCCAGGGCAGGAGGAAGAGCCCGCGGAAGAAGTTGCGGCCGCGGACGATGTTGTGGAGCACGAGGGCCATGAGGACCCCGGTCACGATCTTGAGGCCGACCGAGGCCACCGTGAAGACGAGGCTGTTGCGGATGACCGCGTGGAAGCTGTCGTCCTGGATCAGGTATCCGTAGTTGCGCATCCCCACGAACCGCTCGGGGTAGCCCACCAGCTTGTCGGTGAGCGACAGCCACACCGCGCGGTAGACGGGGTAGCCGATGAGGGCCACCACCAGGACGAACAGCGGCAGGAGGAAGAGGAGCGCCGTCGCGGTCTCCCGGGTGCGGGCGCGGCGCCAGCGCGGGCCGCGCGCCCGCACGGCCGGGATGCCGGCGGTGTGGGGAAGCGCCACGTCACCCCTTCAGGGTGTCGTAGATTTCCTTGATCTTCTTGTCCTCCCAGTCGATGGCCTGATCGACGGACCACTTGTCCACGATGACCTTGGCGGGCGCGTCGGTGAGCACGTTGCTCGCCTGCACCTCCGCGGCGGCCGCGGTGGTGGGCCCGGGCCATCCGGTGGGCGCGAACCACTCCGCGGCCCGCCCGAACGTCCGGTAGTTCTCGTTCTTGTTGAAGTAGTCCCGGGACGCCGCGCGCGACTTGTCCATCACCGGCGCGAACTGGCCGTAGGAGTCCTTCATGACCGCGACCGTCTCCTCGGGGGAGAGCAGGTGCGCGATCAGGCTCATGGCCGCCTCCGGGTCCTTGCTGTTCTTGAAGATGCCGAAGCTCATCGCGATCGCCCACATGCGCCGACCGTCGGGCCCGGCCGGATGCGGCAGGGCCACGTGGTTGGCGAGCGCGGCCTCCTTCGCCTTCCGATCCTTGGCGTCGGTGGCCTTCGCGAGCGCGTTCTCCAGCGCGAAGGTGATGCTGGGCCCGTTGGAGGTCTGGGCGATGTTCCGGGCGATGAAGTTCTCGTTGTTGCCCGAGCCGGTCCACGTGAGGGTGTCGGGCGGCTGCAGATTGTCGCGGTAGATGTCGGTGGCCCACTTCATCACGTTCTGCATCGCGGGGGTCTTGATCGACTTGTACTTGCCGTCCTTGCCGGCCCAGCTCACCCCGTAGGAGTACATCAGGCTCTGCATGACGCCGTAGCCGTCGGAGGTACGGTTCCAGCTCTGGCCCATGCCGTAGAAGTTGTCCTTGGGCCGGGTGAGCGCGGCGGCGGCCTGCTTGGCCTCCTCGAACGTGGAGGGCAGCTTCACCTTCGCCTTCTCGAACACGTCGCGCCAGACGTACCAGAACCCGGCCATCACGTACCACGGCAGCGAGTACACCTTGTCCCCCACCATGGTCACCGCCTGCACCGGGGCGGGCGCCTTGCCCACCTGCCCCTCGATCTGGCGGGCGAACGTGGTGAGATCGATCAGCTGGCCCATGCCCGCGAAGCGGGCGGGCGCGCTCGTCTCGAGCTGACCCACGTCGGGCGTGCTGTTGCTCTCGATCGCGGCCACGTACTTGGTCTGCATGTCCTCGAAGGTGAAGTACTCGACGGTGACGCTGGCCCCGTGCTTCTGCGCCCAGCGATGGGCGCTCGCCTCGATCGCCTTGTTGGTGGGCTCCACGTACGTCTTGAGGATCCACAGCCGCAGGCTGGTCCCCTTCTTCACCGCGGGCGCGGCGGGCCGGGGCAAGGTCAGCAGGGCGGAGGCCCCGGCGGCTCCGGCGAGCAATGAGCGACGGCTGATGCGCGAATCGGTCATGTGTGGTTCCCCCTGGGGATGTGTCCCCGCTGGATCGTCTTTGACCCCGACGGCGCTCCGACTGTCTGTCACCCGGGCGCGCCCTGTCAAGCGCCGCGTGCTCCGTGCTACCCTCTGAGCATGCTCTCTGCTTCCGACGTGACCTTCTACCGCGAACAGGGCTATCTGGTGGTTCCCGACGTGCTCGACGCGCCGACCCTCGACGAGGCGCGCGGCGAGCTGCGACGCATCATCGACGGGGCGCGCGCGGTGCGCGCGCACACCGACGTGTACGATCTGGAGCCGGGGCACCGCCCCGACGATCCGCGCGTGCGCCGGGTGAAGACCCCGCACAAGTTCTTCCCCGTCTTCCAGCGCCTGATGCGCCACCCGCGCCTGGTCGCCATCCTCCGGGACCTGCTGGGTCCCGCGGTGCGGCTGCACGGATCCAAGATCAACCTCAAGTCGCCGCGCTACGGCTCCCCGGTGGAGTGGCACCAGGACTGGGCCTTCTACCCGCACACCAACGACGACCTCCTCGCGGTCGGCGTCATGCTGGACGACTGCACCAGCGACAACGGGCCGCTGCTGGTGGTGCCGGGGAGCCACCGCGGGCCCACCTACGATCACCACACCGGCGACCCCCGCGCGGGCGGCTACTTCTGCGGCGCGATCGACCCGGAGGTGATCCGCGACGAGATCGCCCGGGCGGTGCCGCTGACCGGCCGCGCCGGCTCCATGAGCTTCCACCACGTGCGGCTGGTGCACGGCTCGGCCCAGAACGTCTCCCGCCTCCCGCGGACGCTGCTGCTCTACGAGTACGCCGCCGCGGACGCCTGGCCCCTCATGGGGATCCCCAACCTGTCCGACTTCGACGCGCGGCTCGTCTGCGGCGAGCCGACCATCGAGCCGCGCATCGTGCCCGCGCCGGTGCGCATGCCGCTGCCGCCCGCGCTCCACCAGGGCTCGATCTACGAGAACCAGTCGGACGCGGCGCGGCGCTACTTCCCCGTCAGCGACGCGGAGGCGGCGCCCCGGACGTGAGGGTGACGTCGGGGCGGCGCCACACCGCGTCTCCCGGCGGGGCGATGCGGAGCAGGCGCTTGATCCCGACGATGGCGAAGAAGAGCTGGATGCGGAGCCGGGTGCCGAGGCTCGGACGCCAGTTGCCGGCCAGCGCGGAGAGCACCGCCTCGTAGATGCCGAGGCGGCGAGACCGGCGGAACAGGAGCCGCCGGAAGTAGGGGTCGTAGAAGCCCACCACGAAGCGGCGGAAGTAGTGATAGCGCCGCCGCACCAGCCGCTCGTACCGCGCGAAGCGCCGCGCGGACAGATCACCCGCCCGCAGCCCCGCGTCGATGGCCTCCGCCGCCTCCACCCCGCTCTGCAGGGCCAGCAGCACCCCGGTGGAGAAGATCGGGTCGAGGAACGCGGCCGCATCGCCGACCGCCACCCACCGGTCGCCCGCCATCCGGTTCGCGAGATAGGAGTAGTCGGCGTCGTAGCGCGCCGGTGAGACGCGCCGCGCGTCGCGCAGCAAGGCGGGCGCGGCGGGCGTCTCGCGCAGGTAGTGCTCGAGGGTCTCCTCCGCGGTCGGACGCCCCTCGCGGCGGTGCAGCTCCTTGGGGACCACGACCCCCACGCTGGTGAGCCGCTCCGAGATCGGGATCAGCCACACCCACCCCACGTCGGTCCGCGTGAGCACGCGGATGTCGCCGGCGGCGCGGCCCTCCGGCCTCGGGATGCCGTCGTACTGCGCGTGCACCGCCACGTGCTGCAGCATCGGGTCGGCCTGGTGGCCGCCGATGCGGCGGGCCAGCAGGCCCGCGCGCCCGGAGGCATCCACCACCGCCTCCACCCGCGCGGTGCGCTCCCCGCTGGGCCCCGCGAAGCGCACCGTCACCCCGTCGGCGTCGAAGGCCACGTGCAGCACGCGGTGCTCCTCGCAGACCGTGGCTCCCGAGCCCGCGGCGTGGCGCAGGAGCACCTCGTCGAACTCGGCGCGCGAGACCTGGAAGGTCTGCGGCGCCGGCGTCTCCACCGCGGCGGTGAAATCGACGTAGGCGGCGGGGCTGCCGTCCACCTCCCAGAAGCTGGCGCCCCACTTCTCCACGAAGCCGGCGCGCGCCACCGCCTCGCGCGCGCCCAGCTCGTCCAGCACCCCGTTCATCCACGGCAGCTGCGACTCGCCGATGTGGAAGCGCGGGAAGCGATCGCGCTCCAGCAGCAGCACACGCCGCCCGCGCCGGGCCAGCGCGGTCGCGGCGCTGGCCCCGCCGGGGCCGCCGCCGATCACCGCCACGTCGTACCGGGAGGTCTCGTCCATGACGACCATAGAGGATACCCCTTGACGAGGCTCGGCTCCGGCCTGATTCTCCCCCTCGTCACGGGACCCGCACACCTCTCACCGCCGCACCCGGAGGAGGAGACGTCATGCCGACCATCGAGCACAAGGGCGTGAAGCTCGCGTACGAGGAGAAGGGCTCCGGAAGCCCCACCTTCCTGTTCGTGCACGGCTGGACCTGCGACCGCTCGTTCTTCAAGGCCCAGGCCGACCATTTCGCCCGGCGCCATCGCACGGTGTCGGTGGACCTGCGGGGTCACGGCGAGAGCGACAAGCCGGCCGGGGCCTACCCGATCTCGGCCTACGTGGCCGACCTCGCGCACGTGATCGACAGCCTGAAGCTCGGCAAGGTGGTGGCGGTGGGCCACAGCATGGGCGGCATCACGGTGCTCGACCTGGCCGCCACCCATCCCGACAAGGTGGCGGCCATCGTGATGGTGGACCCGGCGCCCTTCGTCTTCCCGCCCGAGCTCAAGACCCCGGTGAGCGACATGGTGGCCGCGATCGAGGTCGGCAACCAGGAGCCGCGGCGGCAGTTCATCGCCAACGCGCTGTTCCTTCCCACCTCGGACAAGAAGCTGGTGGACTCCGTGCTGAAGGTGATGATGGCGGCGCCCCCCACGATCGCCGCCGCGGCCATGAAGGGCATCCTCGCCTTCGACGGGCCCGGCGTGGCCAAGCGCTGCACGGTGCCGGCCCTGCACCTGGCCGCCAATCCGCCGCTCAACCCGCCGCACCTGATGTCGCAGTGGATGCCGAAGGTGGTGAACGGCTGGACGGTGGGCGCGGGCCACTTCAACATGATGGAGGTTCCGGAGCAGGTGAACGCGATGATCGAAGGCTTCATGCGGCACTACGTCTGAGCGCGTGAAGTTCGACGTCGGCATCCTCGCGAGCCAGCCCCTGCCGGTCCTCGTCCGACAGGTGCAGCTCGCGGAGGCCCTGGGCTTCGACACCGCGTGGATCGCCGACACCCACCTCGTCTGCCGCGAGCTCTGGGTGGTGCTCGCCGCCTGCGCGGCGAGCACCTCCCGCATCCGCCTGGGGCCCGGGATCGCGGTGCCGCACACGCGCCACATCTCGGTGAACGCGAGCGCCATCGCGTCGCTCGCCGAGCTGGCGCCGGGGCGCGTGGTGATCGGCATCGGCACCGGGGGCAGCGCGGCCGAGACCATGGGCCTGTCCGTGGCCAGGGTGGCGCGCATCGCCACGCTGGAGGCGATGGCCGACTCGCTGCGCCGCCTGCTGCGGCGCGAGTCGATCCGGCTCGACAACGGCGCCGAGGCGCGGCTCGCCTGGCTCGAGCGGGCGCCCGACATCCCGCTCTACCTGGCCGGCTCCGGGCCGCGCATGCTGGACGCGGCGGGCCGGCTGGGCGACGGCGCCATCATGTACTCGGGCGTGGCGCCGTGGCTGGTGCAGGCCGCGCTCGAGTGCGTGCGGGGCGGCGCCCGCGCCGCCGGTCGCGCGCCGGAGGACCTGGACGTCGCGATCTGGGCCCCTACCTCCATCGCGCCCGACCGGGCGCTGGCACGCGATCACGTGCGCGGCCGCGTGGCCTCCGCGCTCCGCCACGCGTTCCCGGTGCGCTTCGCCCCGGAGGACCAGGCGGTCATCGACCAGGTGCGCGCGGCCTACGACTCCTACCAGCACGCGAGCGCGGGGTCGAAGCACCGTCTGCTCGTGACCGATCGCTTCGTGGATCTGATGGCCCTCGCGGGGCGGCCGGAAGACGTGCGCGAGCAGGTGCTGGGGATCATGGGCGTGGGCGGCGTCGGCCGCATCATCCTGCTGCCGCAGGTGCCGGGGCAGGACTTCGTGCAGCGGGAGGACGTGCTGCGGCTCTTTGCCGACCACGTCATGGGGCGCGTCTAGGTCATCCGGGCGGGGCGAGGGGCGGGCGCGGCGCGCGGG